>ENA-UOVV01001735-UOVV01001735.1-compost-metagenome-genome-assembly--contig:-NODE-1735-length-14502-cov-6.207932_pt1 | contig 14502 bp, 16 predicted proteins | sample MGYA00238155_ERZ761577 | MGnify/ENA primary metagenome ERZ761577 (study PRJEB28898, sample SAMN06268775) | compost metagenome | isolation source: Emeryville, CA | place: USA:Emeryville, CA | collected...
TGTTTACGACTACGACATGCGATGCGCACTGCGGGTGCGCCGGGTCTGCTCGTCGTCGGCGGCGGCGACCCGACGACGCTCCTCCGGCGCAGGCGCCTCGGCTTCCTCCTGCTCCTTGCCCTTGGCGAAGTCGCAGAACACCAGGCCGACCACCTTGGCGTTGACGCTTTCGAGCTTCTCGCGCACCCGCCGCAGGTCCGACAGGCGCGACCGGCGGCGCGTGACGACCACCAGGCCGTCGGCCCACGATGCGGCCGCGACGGCGTCCACGCTGCCCAGCACCGACGCCGCGTCGATGACCACGTACTCGAAGCGGTTCGCCAACTCGCTCAGCAGGCGACCAAACTCCTTGGAGGCCAACAGGTCCGTCGACACCCCGGACGTCTGCGAGCCGGCGCCGATCACCGCGAGGTTGTCACTCTTGGTCGGCATCAGCACCGAGTCGACATTCGCCCGGCCCGCCAGCACGTCGACCAGCCCGGCCTCGGTCCGAATCCCGGTGATGCGGCTGAGCTCGCGATCGGCGAGGTCGGCGTCCACGGCCACCACGAGATTGCCCGCGTGAGCCAGAGAGGCCGCGAGATTGACTGCGACGGTGGTCTTCTCGAGACCGTCGCGCGCGCTGGTCACGACGACGCGACGGACCGGCGCGTCGGCGGTCTTCGCGGTGAACGAGGTACGCAGGTCGCGGAACGCCTCGGCGGCCGTGCTCTTGTCGGAATCGAAGTCGATGACCTTGTCGGCGTCCGGGGGGATGCTCGCCAGCGTGGTGGTGCCCAGCGCCACCTCGGCATCGCGCTCATCGCGGGTCCGGTTGTTGAGCCGCTCGATGGCAAGCGCCAGCAGCAGACCGACCAGCAGGCCGACGGCCGCCGCGATCGGCACGGTGATCAGCGGCTTGGGCCATACCGGATCCTCTTGCACCTGAGCCGAATTGATGACGGTGACGCGCGCCGCGGGCGAACCGCCGCCACTCGGCACGTCCAGCGTCGCTACCGCGTCGGCCAGCGAGTCGGCCACCGCGTTGGCGAGGTTCTGGGCGATCAGCGGATCGTGATCGGTCGCCGAGACGGTCATCGTGGTGATCAGCGGATCGACCTCGACCTGCACCGCCTCACGCGCCTTGTTGACCGGCATGTCCAGACCGGCCGCCGCGACCGCGGGCGCGAGGACGGCGTCGGAGTACACCAGCCGGGCGTAGGTCGCCATGCGGTCCTGCGAGGACTTCACGCCGTCCCAGGTGGAGGCCATCGAGGAGGTCCCCGACGTCACGTACACCGTCGCGTCGGCCTTGTACTCGGGGTCCTGTAGCCAGCAGAAGGCCAGCGCACCCAGTGCGGCGGCGATCGTCAATCCCAGAATGAGCGCCCACGCCCGGACAATGACGGTGAAGAACCCTCGGGCGCCCGCGGGAGGTGGCTGGTTGTTCATCGATTTTTGACCTATCGATCGGCTGCTAATTTGAGATGAGGTTCGCGGCGGTGAACCGCCGAGTGGATGCTACATGACTCTATTGCTGCGGACCGTAACCTAGCAAACGGGCGCGGCGCTTCCGGCGTGTGGCACAATCCCGGTGCGCGCCCACGCCCGGGGCAAATATTTCGAGGAAGGCAGGTGTCGTGGCCGGAAGCGCCATCGTGATGCCGAAAGTGATCACCAACCTGACACTTTTGTGCCTGCTGGCGGCCGCGTTTACCAGTACCTGGGGCGGTATCCGCTACCTGCCAGTCGGGCAAATCGGCGACGCATTTCTGGCATTGACCCTGGCCCTAATTATCGGCCTCGTTATTTTTGGCAATTTGCGTTTCCGCACCCCGGCCTGGATTTGGATTGCGCCAATTGCGGTGGTGGTGTGTCTGGCAATTCGCTGGATGGATCCGATCCCGTGGTCGGAAATCATCGTCCGCTATACCGAGCCGCCGTTCGAGCCGAACAATTTCCCCAAGGCGATCTTCTGGTTGATCGCGCTCATCGCGGTGCCCGTGGTGATCATCGGCGCCACGGCGCTCAACCCGCGCACGCCGCGCCTGGTGATGGCGGCCTTCACCGCCGGTATCTGCGTGTCGGCGCTCGTCTCGATAACCGACCTGCTCGGCATCAGCGACATCGCCGTCGAACTGGGCGTGACCAACGAGGTGGCCGCCCGTCAGTCCGGCCTGACCGTGCACTCGGTGATGCTGGGCCTCACCTGTGTGCTGGCCATCCCGTTCGCGCTCTACTTCATCTTTACCATTCGCCACAAATGGATTCCGGCGCTCGGATTGCTGGTCTTGTTCGGCGGCGTGCTGGCGTCCGGCTCACGGGGGTGCCAGGCGGCCTCGGTGCTGGTGTTGCTCCTCAGCTTCGCGCTGGCGCCGAACAAGCGGGATCGCAGCTTCAAGTTCGCTGTGGCCGCGGTCGCGGTTGCGGCGGTCGCCCTGGTGGTGTTTGCCCAGATCTTCGTCGGCGACGTACTCGATCAGTTGTTCCGGTTCGGCGAGGTGACCAACATCGCCAGCAGCGACCAGTCCCGGTCGCGCCTCGCACAGCAGGCCATCGAGGATTTCCAGAAGTATTCGATCGCCGGTTTGGGCCTCAAAGCGATTGTTCAGGCCCACAGCCTGCCGCTGCAGCTGCTTCAATCCGGCGGTCTGATTCTGTTCGTCTCGGTGGTGACCTACTGGATTTGGTGCCTGCGCGACGCTTGGGTGCTCAGCCGGCGCGGCCATACGTTGGCGCGGTATCTTTTTGTGTCGATATTCGCCTGGCTCGCACTCGGCGTTATCGAAAATCAGCTGACCGATCGACTGCTCTATTACACCGTCGGTTGTGTGGCCGCATTGTCCGCTCATTATCTCGTCCGGGGAGCAAGCGGAACACCAATACCTGAAGGTCTGCAACCCGACCCCGAATCCGCCGCGCCGGCCGGCTCCGCCGACGCCGACCGCAAACAGCTCTTGAAGGCTAGGAGGTAGCCGACGTGTCCAAACGCGCCGTCATCAGGACGCTGCTCGCCCTCGTCATCGTCGCGGGGCTGGCGGCCGCCGTCGGCGGGGTGATCTGGTGGAACCGGGATCACTCGGTCGAGCCGCCGGCAGCTGCCCCGACCACTCTGGGCCCGCTGCCCGAGCCCGCCGCGCCGGGTTCCGGCACCGGGCTGCGCCACGAGTTCCGCACCTACCCGAAGGCGGCGATTCTGGCCGACACCCTGGCGATGGGATACGTCGGCGCCGGCCGCAGCTGGGCGGAGCTGACCGCCGCGAACATGTGCTGGTCGCTGTCGGCCAAGTCGGTGGAGCTGGAGACCGGCTACACGAACCCGGGCGGCCGGCCGGACACCTCGGCGTTCACCGAGCGCGCCGACGACGTCGCCAAGGAGGACCCGGCGATCGTCGTCGTCCAGGGCGGCCTGCACGACTACCGGGCCACCCCGGAGAAGCTGCAGGAGGCCGCGCGCAACACGTTCACCACGCTCAAGGAGCAGCTGCCACCGGAGTCGATGGTGGTGGCGCTGGGCCCGCTGGTCGGTGACGCCGCGTCGCCGGAAGACGTCGCGCGGGTGTCCGGGCCGATCGCCGCGGCCGCCCAGGAGACCGGGGTGATCTTCCTGGACCCGATGGCCGAGCGGTGGCTGCCGGACATGAACTACTTCTCCCGCGACGGCCTGCTGCCCAACGACAGGGGCCAGATCGAGTACGCCAACCGGCTCACCGCCGCGCTGCGCGCGCTGGGCGCCCCGGCCGGCTGCTGATCAGCCTGCGGGTGCGCGCCGGGTCCAGATCTCGGTGAAGCCCACCACCGCGTCGGTCAGCGCGTTCTTGGCGAACGCCTCGAAAGTGGCGTAGTTGCCTGCCCACTCGGCGATCCGCTTGTCCTTCACGATGCGCCGGTTGCCGTCGGGCAGCCGGATCGTGGCCTGCTCGCCGTCGAGGATCACCTCGGACTCGTAGACGGTCACGCCGTCGTCCTTCAGCGGCGGATCGAACACCCCGCCGGCCAGGATGATCAGGTCCGGGATCTTCTCGCCGTCCAGCGGCGGCCAGATCCCGTAGCCCCACTTGTCCGTGCCGACCGACAGGTGGATGGGAAACGGGGGCCGGAAGATGGTGTCCGACACCACCAGACCCATGGCGCCGCCGGGGCTGCCCGCGCGCCGGGTGAACGTCCACTTGGCCCCGATCGCGACGACCGGCGTGCCCAGGTTGGGGGTGGTGAAGTAGCTGGCCGGGCTGTCGGGCTTGGTCGGGTCCACCGTCAGCTTGCCGTCCTTGATGTGGAACTTCGCCCCCGGGTCGGACGGAACGTCGCGGGGCGAGATCGTTGTGGGCCCACCGGCGTACGTCGACGGGGCCGGCCCGTCAGGCAGGTCGGTGAAGCTCATGCTGGCCGTCAGCGGCGGCGGGGTGGTGCGCTCGACGGGAGCCTTGGCCTTCTGGCAGGCCGTGCTGGTCAGCGTCAACACCAGCACGGCCGCCATCGCCGCGCCGATCTTCAGTCGGCGGGTTGTCGTCATAGGACTCACTCTATTGAGCGGCCCGATTTGCGCGGCTTGGTCAGCTCGGCCCGGAACTCGCTGTCGTCGAATGGCGTTGGCGCGGTGTACCAGACCTCACGGTCCCAGAACTTGAAGTCGGACAGCTCGCGCACGAACCGCGCCGGCGCGCCGGCGTAGAGCCCCTGGGCCGGCAGCTCGGTGCCGCGCGGCGCCCTGGTCAGGATCGAGCCCGCCGCCAGCACCGACTTCTCCGGCAGCACGGCGCCCTTGAGCATGATGACGCCGGTGCCGGTCATCGAGTTCTCCTCCAGGATGATCTGCCCGACGCCGGTCTCGTTCTTCTGCAGATCGATCTCGTGGCTCTGAAAGATGCTGCGCAGCCCGCCGATTCCGGAGTTGCGCCGCAGGATGATCTGCCCCCCGCAGTCGAGGTAGTGCCGGCTGGTGATGCCCGACATCTCCTCGACGATGAAGTAGCCCACGCAGTCACTGTGCAGCTGGTATTCGGGTTGGGCGGTGATGTAGTTGAAGTTGCCCAGCCGCGACCGCTCACCCAGGCGGACGTGCCGCAGATTACGGAAGGTGTTGAACAGGCCCCAGCCGGTGTTGTCGTCGAGCCAGAACGGCCCGCAGTTGAGCACGATGGTCGGCGCCAGGTCGACGTTCTCCCCGATGTGGTTGCCCAGCTTGCGCAGCGCCCAGATCTTGAACTTGCTGTGCGGCAGCAGCCAAACAATCAGTGAGAGAAGCGGATTCGGCTTGGGGCGCGAGGCGACGAACGACATGATGTCGGTGCCGTCGCCGTTGCGGTTAGCCGCCTCCTGCGCGATCGTCATATCCAGTACTCCCAACCTGCTTCAGTCCATCTCTTCTTGTCCAGGCACATCCGGCCGTCGATGACGGCTCGGCGCCGGACCCGCGCACCGATGTCGTGCGGATCCAGCGTCAAAAACTCGTCCCATTCGGTCAGCACCAGCACCACGTCGGCGCCCGCGCAGGCGTCCGCTGCGGACTCCGCGTAGTGCAGGGTGGGAAACAAGCTGCGGGCGTTCTCGGTGGCTTTCGGATCGTAAGCGGTGACGGTAGCGCCCTGCAGCTGAACCTGCCCCGCAACGTGCAGCGCCGGTGAATCGCGCACATCGTCGCTGTCGGGTTTGTAGGCCACCCCGAGCACCGCGACGCGCGCCCCGGCCAGCGCGCCGCCGCACACCTCGCGGGTCAGCTGCACCATCCGCGTGCGCCTGCCCAGGTTGATGGCGTCGACCTCGCGCAGGAACGTCAGCGCCTCGGCAGCACCCAGCTCGCCGGCGCGGGCCATGAACGCCCGGACGTCCTTGGGCAGACAACCGCCGCCGTAGCCGAGGCCGGCGTTGAGGTATGACCTGCCGATGCGCGAGTCGTAGCCAACCGCGTCGGCCACCGCCTTGACGTCGGCACCGGCCGCCGAACACACCTCGGCGACGGCGTTGATGAACGAGATCTTGGTCGCCAGAAACGCGTTCGCGGTGACCTTCACCAGTTCCGCGGTGGCCATGTCGGTCACCACCAGCGGCGTCCCGGCGGCCAGCAGCGGCGCGTAGACCTCGCGGGCCACCGCCTCCGCCGTTCCGCCGGGCTGCACCCCGACGACCAGTCGCTCGGGCCGCAGGGTGTCGGCGACGGCGGTGCCCTCGCGCAGGAATTCGGGGTTCCATGCGATCTCGACGGTGACGTCGGGCTTGGCCAGCTCGTCGGCGCGGTTGGCCAGCCGGTGCGCGGTGCCGACCGGCACCGTCGACTTGCCCAGGATGACGGCGTCGTGCGTCAGCATCGGTACCAAGGTCTCGATCACCGCATCGACGTCGCGCAGATCGGCGCCGGATTCGCTGTCCTTCTGCGGCGTGCCGACGGCGATGAAGTACACCCCGCCGTGCTCGACCGCCTCCTGATAGGACGACGTCACCCGCAGCCGGCCCGACTCAAAGTGCTTGCGGTACAACTCCGCCAGCCCGGGCTCGTAGAACGGCAGTACACCCGCCGACAGCGCGGCCAGCCGGTCCGGCTCGATCTCGACCCCCAGGACCTCATGACCCAGTTCGGCCATGCAGGCGGCGTGGGTGGCGCCGAGGTAGCCCATGCCCAGGACGGTCAGCCGCATGGCGCCTCACCCTCGGGCGCCCGCCCCGCCGTCGTGCCCCTCGGCCTAGCGCGCATCAGGCTAATGTGCAGCAAAACCACGCGTGGGTCAAGCGGTGCGGTCGGCGGGTCCCCGGCCGGATTCGCTGACGTCACACCATCACGCGCGTTCAACAGCGGCTTCTGCCGACCGCCGATGGCCGCCGGGCTGTCCGAAGGCGCTGTTTTCGGCCACGGGCCAACGGCCGCGCTACCTACCCGGGCAAACTGCCGCACCGGTGGGTAGGTTACCGGCATGACCCGGCTCGTGCTCGGCTCGGCTTCGCCCGGGCGCCGCAGCGTCCTCCGACAGGCCGGGATCGACCCGCTGGTCGTCGTGTCCGACGTCGATGAGGACGCGGTGATCGCCGACCTCGGCGCGCACCGGGCGCCCGACGAGATCACCTGCGCGCTGGCCGCCGCCAAGGCCGAACACGTCGCGGGGGCCCTCGACCCCGCGGTGGCCCGTGACGCCGTGGTGATCGGCTGCGACTCGATGCTCTTTCACGACGGCGAACTGCGCGGCAAGCCGGCCACCGAGCAGGCGGCCCGCGAGATGTGGCGGCGGATGCGCGGCACCACTGGACACCTGCACACCGGGCACTGCCTGCTGCGGGTGCGCGACAACCGGGTGGTGCACCGCGCTGTGGCGGCGACCGTCACCGCGGTGCGGTTCGGGACGCCCAGCGACGACGAGATCGACGCCTATGTCGCCAGCGGCGAACCGCTGCGGGTCGCAGGCGGTTTCACCCTCGACGGACTGGGCGGATGGTTCGTCGACGGCGTCGACGGGGATCCGTCGGCGGTCATCGGCATCGGGCTGCCCGCGATCCGCGGACTGTTGCACGCGGCGGGCTTGTCCGTGCCTGCGCTGTGGGCCGCCAACCCCGTATCGGGCAAGGCCGCGGCCCGCGGGCAGTAGGCTCGGGGTGTGCCGTTGCCTCCTGATCCAGACCCCGCCCTGCAGTCATATGCCCATCCCGAACGGCTGGTCACCGCCGACTGGCTGTCCGGTCACCTGGGCGTACCCGGACTGGCGATCGTCGAGTCCGATGAGGACGTGCTGCTCTACGACACCGGCCACATCCCGGGCGCGGTGAAGATCGACTGGCACACCGACCTCAACGACCCCCACGTTCGCGACTACATCACCGGTGAGCAGTTCGCCGACCTGATGAACCGCAAGGGCATCAGCCGCGACGACACCGTCGTCATCTACGGCGACAAGAGCAACTGGTGGGCCGCCTACGCGCTGTGGGTGTTCACGCTGTTCGGCCACCCCGACGTCCGCCTCCTCAACGGCGGGCGCGACCTGTGGATCTCCGACGGCCGCGAGACCACGCTGGACGTGCCGAACAAGCAGACCACCGGCTACCCCGTCGTCGAGCGCAACGACGCGCCCATCCGCGCGTTCAAGGACGACGTGCTGGCCGCGCTCGGCAAGGCGCCGCTGATCGACGTGCGCTCCCCGCAGGAGTACACCGGCGAGCGCACCCATATGCCGGACTATCCCGAGGAGGGCGCGCTGCGCGGCGGGCACATCCCCACCGCGCGCTCCATCCCGTGGGGCAAGGCCGCCGACGACAGCGGCCGGTTCCGCAGCCGCGCCGAACTCGATGAGCTGTACGGCTTCCTGTCCCCCGACGACGAGACAATCGTGTACTGCCGGATCGGCGAGCGCTCCAGCCACACCTGGTTCGTGCTGACCCATCTGCTCGGGCTGCCCAAGGTGCGCAACTACGACGGCTCGTGGACCGAGTGGGGCAACGCCGTGCGGGTGCCGGTGGTGGCCGGCCCGGAACCCGGAGAGGCGCCCGGCGCGCGATGAGCGCGATGCCCGCCCCGCTGGCCGAGGTGGTCAACGACTTCCGCGAGGTGGCGGGGCAGGAGAAGCTGCAGCTGCTGCTCGAGTTCGCCAACGAGCTGCCGCCGCTGCCACCGGACCTCGAAGAAGCGGCGATGGAGCCGGTGCCGGAATGTCAGTCCCCGCTGTTCCTGCACGTCGACGCCGCCGACCCGCAACGGGTGCGGTTGTACTTCAGCGCGCCGGCCGAGGCGCCGACCACCCGCGGGTTCGCCGCGATCCTGGCGGCCGGACTCGACGAACAGCCGGCCGCCGACATCCTGGCCGTGCCCGACGATTTCTACACCGACCTCGGGCTGGCCGAGCTGATCAGCCCGCTGCGGCTGCGCGGCATGTCGGCAATGCTGGCGCGGATCAAGAACCGGCTGCGCTGAGCATCACCGCCACGGCTGAGCCTCTGGCGGCGGGAAATCCCGCCCGGCGGAAGGCATTTCGTGCGGCGCCGGCGAGAGGCCCTGCGCCCAGATCAAAACGGCTGACCGACCGCCGCCAGCAGTCACGGGTCGATCGAATTCGATTGTGACAGCGCGCATCAGGCGATGATGTCGGCCTCGCCAGCACAGTACGGCGCCCGCACTCGCCTTCGGGCGCATCGGCCGGTGGCCGCAACGGGATGCGCCCGGCCAGCGGCCACGGGCGATCGGCGTCGTCGAACACCGCGCTACCCCAACCGGAAGTCCAGCAGTCCGGCCGCCCGGTTGCCGATCGGCAACTCGCGGGTACGGCTGCGGACGTCGCGCGCGGGTCCAGGGTTTGCGACACCGAGTGACCAGGCTCCCGACGGCAGCCCTTAAACTGCGCGGGATACATTCTTAAAGACGTTTCTTAGAGAACATGCCTTCAGGAGGGCCAGTGGCCAGTCACGCCAGCTCGAAGATCTCCAAGGTGCTGGTCGCCAACCGTGGGGAGATCGCGGTCAGGGTGATCAGGGCCGCCAAGGACGCCGGGCTGGAGAGCGTGGCCGTCTACGCCGAGCCGGACGCCGACGCGCCGCACGTGCGGCTGGCCGACGAGGCCTTCGCGCTCGGCGGGCAGACCTCGGCGGAGTCCTACCTCGTCTTCGAGAAGATCCTCGACGCCGCGGCCAAGTCCGGCGCCAATGCCATTCATCCCGGCTACGGCTTCCTCTCGGAGAACGCCGACTTCGCCCAGGCCGTCATCGACGCCGGGCTGATCTGGATCGGACCCAGCCCGCAGGCCATCCGCGACCTCGGTGACAAGGTGACCGCCCGCCACATCGCCGCCCGCGCGCAGGCGCCGCTGGTGCCCGGCACGCCCGACCCGGTGAAGGACGCCGACGAGGTGATGGCGTTCGCCAAGGAGTACGGCGTGCCGATCGCGATCAAGGCCGCGTTCGGCGGCGGCGGCCGCGGCATGAAGGTCGCGCGCACCATCGAGGAGATCCCCGAGCTGTTCGAGTCGGCGACCCGCGAGGCCATCGCGGCGTTCGGCCGTGGCGAGTGCTTCGTCGAGCGCTACCTGGACAAGCCGCGCCACGTCGAGGCCCAGGTCATCGCCGATATGCACGGCAACGTCGTGGTCGCAGGCACCCGCGACTGCTCGCTGCAGCGCCGCTTCCAGAAGCTCGTGGAAGAGGCGCCGGCACCGTTCCTCACCGACGCGCAGCGCAAGGAGATCCACGAGTCGGCCAAGCGGATCTGCAAGGAGGCCGGTTACTACGGCGCCGGCACCGTCGAGTACCTGGTCGGCCAGGACGGCCTGATCAGCTTCCTCGAGGTCAACACCCGCCTGCAGGTCGAGCACCCGGTCACCGAGGAGACCACGGGCATCGACCTGGTGCTGCAGCAGTTCAAGATCGCCAACGGCGAGAAGCTGGACATCACCGAGGATCCCGAACCGCACGGCCACGCCATCGAGTTCCGCATCAACGGCGAGGACGCCGGGCGCGGCTTCCTGCCGGCCCCGGGCAACGTGACGAAGTTCGAGCCGCCGGCCGGCCCGGGGGTGCGACTGGACTCCGGCGTGGAAACCGGGTCGGTGATCGGGGGTCAGTTCGACTCCATGCTGGCCAAGCTGATCGTGCGCGGCGCCACCCGCGAGGAGGCGCTGGCCCGGTCGCGGCGCGCGCTGGCCGAGTTCAACATCGAGGGCATGGCCACCGTCATCCCGTTCCACCGCGCGGTGGTCGACGACCCGGCCTTCATCGGCGACGGCACCAAGTTCGACGTGCACACCCGCTGGATCGAGACCGAGTGGAACAACACCATCGAGCCGTTCACCGGCGGTGAGCCGATCGAGGAGGAGGACACCGTCCCCCGCCAGACCGTGGTCGTCGAGGTCGGCGGTCGTCGCCTCGAGGTGTCGCTGCCCGGCGACCTGGCGTTGGGCGGCGGAGGCGCCCCCGCGGGCAACGCCGGTGTCATCCGCAAGAAGCCCAAGCCGCGTAAGCGGGGCGCGCACGGCGGCGCGGCCGCCTCCGGCGACGCGGTGACCGCGCCCATGCAGGGCACTGTCGTCAAGGTCGCCGTCGAGGAGGGTCAGACGGTGTCGGCGGGCGACCTGGTCGTGGTGCTCGAGGCGATGAAGATGGAGAACCCGGTCACCGCGCACAAGGACGGCACCATCACCGGGCTGTCGGTCGAGGCCGGCGCCGCGGTCACCCAGGGCACGGTCCTCGCCGAGATCAAGTAGCGATTTCGGCGCGCAACCGTTCGCTGCGCGTCGGCTAGCGCGCCGAAATCTCCTCTGACGTGGAACCTGTCGAGATCAACGCGGGCGCGTGGTATCTGCGTGCGCCCCGCGACGACGAGCTGATCGACGACCGGCCCGCGCTGGCCGCGATGGGTGAGACCGACCCGGACTATGTCACCAGGTGCACCGCGCAGTGGGCCGCCGACACCGGCTACGTCTGGGCGGTCTGCGAACCCACCACCGGCGAGATGGTGGCCGAGGTGCGCGTCGACCCCGCGGCGGCGACCATGCACACCCGCGCCCGCGATGGGCACGCCGACGCGGCCGCGATCGCCGCACAGTCGGTGCGCCGGTTCGCGATGGCGATGCTGGGCGTGACGATCCGCTAGGTCAGCGGTTCGTCGATGTCGCGGCCGGCGGCCAGGTCGGCGCACGGCACGGAGACGACGTCGTCGCGCGACGACAGGAACACCCGCGCGCCCTGGTCACCGCGCAGTCCGCGCAACAGCGCGGCCCAGTGCCGGCGCGCCACCACGACCGGGTGGCCGGGCGTGTCGGCGTAGGTCGCCCGCGCCAGGCCCGACGGTGCCGCCTGCGCGGCGGTCAGCACACGGCGCACCACCTCGGCGCCGACGTCGGGGGTGTCGACGGTGTGCAGCACCGCGTGGTCCGCATCGACGGCCGACAGGCCCGCCCGCAGCGACGCCGACAAACCCTCGGACCAGTCTTCGGCGATAACGGCCCGCGCCGGGGCCGGCACGTCGACGATCGCGGCGCCCAACACCACCACAACGTCCTCGCAACCACCGTCAGCCAGCGCCGTGACGCCGAGTCGCAACCACTCCCCTTGTGCAGCAAGCACTTTCGGCATACCGAACCGACTGCCCGCACCTGCGGCCAGCAACACACCCGCCGCGGTGATCGCCATGAGCACAGTGTGACAACCGCGCGGTGTCATCCGCCACCGAAACAGGCGACATTGTGGGTTGAGCCCGAATCGCGTAGGGTCAGAGCCAAGGTTGTATACACAGCCGTCAGATCGTCAAGTTGACGTGCAGAGCAGCCATCAGCGCTTTGTAGCAAGGCTTTGAGCACGCAGGGCCAGCAAGTTGTTTGACGTGACCACAGTCCTGATTGGATGGAGTCACAAATGGTTTCCCTGCCCACGCCCGCCGAAAAATCCGCCGCTCGGTTCGACACCCACTGGGACGCGCCCGGCACCGCGGTGATCACCGTGCACGGCGAGATCGACGCCGCCAACGCCGACGAATTCGCCGACTACGCGCTGCGCCATGCCGATCAAATAAGCCGCCTGGTGCTCGATGTGCGCGGCGTCGAGTTCTTCGCCACCGCGGGGTTCGCCGCACTGCAGGGTCTGCACGTGCGCTGCGCAGGCGAGTCGATCGCGTGGTGCGCGGTCCCCAGCACCGCGGTCACCCGACTACTGGTGCTGTGCGATCCGGAATCCGAACTGCCCCGCCACGACGATGTCGACGCCGCGGTGGACTCACTGCAACTGGTCTCGAAGTCGCGCTAGGGATTTCGCCAACAACCGCGACACGTGCATCTGCGAGATGCCGACCCGCTCGGCGATCTGCGTCTGCGTCATCGATTCGAAGAACCGCAGCACCAGCACGGTACGCTCTCGCTCCGGAAGCGCAGCGAGTAAGGGCCGCAACGCTTCTCGATTCTCGATCTGGTCCAGACCGGTATCCACGTCGCCGAGCGTGTCGAGGATCGCCGGCGCTTCCTCGGTGCCGCTGCCGCCGCTGTCGATCGACAGGGTGTTGTACGAGCTGCCCGCCACCAGGCCCTCGACCACCTCGTCGCGGTCCATCTCCAGTTCCGCGGCCAGCTCCGAGGCGGTGGGTGCGCGGCCCAGCCGTTGCGACAGCTCGGCCGTGGCGGCACCGAGTCGCAGATGCAACTCCTTGAGCCGGCGCGGCACCTTGACCGACCAGCTGTTGTCGCGGAAGTGCCTGCGGACCTCGCCCATGATCGTCGGCACCGCGAACGATACGAAGTCCGAGCCGGCGTTCACGTCGAACCTGATCACCGCGTTCACCAGGCCGACCCGCGCCACCTGCACCAGGTCGTCGCGGGCCTCGCCGCGGCCGTCGAAGCGCCGGGCGATGTGGTCGGCCAGCGGAAGGCAGCGCTCGACGATGCGGTCACGCTGGCGTTGGAAGGCCGCCGACTCGGGATCGCACCCCTCGAGTTCGCGGAACATGTCGGCAACGTCCGCGTACTCAGAGTTCGATCGCGACGACGAACCCTGCGATGGACTCACTGAATCGAGCTCGCTCGTCTCGTCGTCATCGAGATACCGAACACCTGCGGGGCGTCGTCGTGGTGACCGTTGGAGAACGTCGTCACCTCATCGGTCAACGAACTGAGCACATGCCAGCTGAAGCTGCCAGGTGCCAGGATATCGGGGCCCTTGCAGGTGGTGGAGGCGTTGATGACGACGGCATCGTCCTGCGGGTCGATGACGAGCAACAACGTGGAGTCCGGCACCGCCGAGCGGATCAACCGGGTGCACGCCTCGTCGACCGCCAGCCGCAGGTCGGCGACGGCGTCGAAGTCCAGATCCTCGAAGGTCGCCACCGCCGACACCAGGGTGCGCAGCACCGCGAGATTCTCCAACGTGGCGGCCACCCGGATCTCGACCGATCGGCCGCCCGGTTGCTGCCCGTTGTTCATGTTGGCGACGTCGGCCATGTGACCTCCCGGCAATGTCGAGGCGAGATTACCCCAGGTCGATTTCCAGCTAACCACGTGCACTCCGCTCTGGTGTCGGCGCCTGGCAAGCTCGGCAGCTGCTGATCGGCGGGCACGCCGATCGGAGTACGACCGATCGCGCGGTGAGATGACCGGTCGCTGGTTCGCCATGGTCCCCGTTCCATACCCGCACGTTGCCGGACCTAAAACCCGCGGGTTCGTCCGGGTGACGGTTGCCACAGCGGGACGCTGGGTAGTCTCGAGGGCATGCAGGATGGCCACCCACTTCCCGACGACGTCCCCGTTGCCGACGCGGTCGATCAGCAGCGCGAGTCGACCGAGGAGGTCCTCGACGAGGAGGTGGCGGTGCAGCCACCGGCCGATCCGCCCCTGGAGGCATCCCGTGCCGACTGGCAGGAGCAGCTCGAGGTCGTCGAGATCGACGACGACATCATCGACGAGTGACAGCCGAGTGACACTCGAAAGCTGCGCCTGCACAAGCTAATTAGGAGTTGTCGCGCTCGCGGCGTTTAGCTCCGGCACCCCTCGGGCACCCTGACCGCAGCCGGGAAATTCCCGCGTCGATTGCGGAAGGTGATCATGAGCGACAACAAGAACAGCGGACCCGAAGAGGCCG
>ENA-UOVV01001736-UOVV01001736.1-compost-metagenome-genome-assembly--contig:-NODE-1736-length-14499-cov-12.375450_pt1 | contig 14499 bp, 11 predicted proteins | sample MGYA00238155_ERZ761577 | MGnify/ENA primary metagenome ERZ761577 (study PRJEB28898, sample SAMN06268775) | compost metagenome | isolation source: Emeryville, CA | place: USA:Emeryville, CA | collected...
GTCATAGCTGAACTTGACCCGTGCATTTCTTTCGATCGTGGCCAGAGCGGTCTGCAGATCCTGATTCTCAATCTGCAGGGTGACCGTCCGGGCTAAAGTTTCCTGAGAGTACGAATTTCCAGCCCAACTAATCCCGAGGGTTAGTATAGCCAGAAACAAATGAAAGCAGGTAAACTTAATCATAGCTACTAAAAACCGAGTTGGTAATCGACTTTTTTTCATACTTTTACATGATTTTGTTATTCGTTCTCAATGATTAGCAAAATGCACTTTCCTTTATCGGAGCTGACAGTGGATAAAGGAAGGAACTTTAAGCTGGCGGTGCTGGTAACACCGTCAGCTTTTTTAATTGTAAACGTTTCTACCACCGTTACACCGAATTGTATCGCGTCCGATGTAGGTGTGGGTTTAGGGTTGTAAAATTTATCCAGTCATAGTCTAACAATTTTAAATTATTGGTTTTCTATAAGGATGCGAGCATCGACGATTTGATATTTCAAACCCATTGTCTGACAAATAATGTCTAATTTCTCAATGAGGCTTTCGTCTTCCAGACTCACTTTCAGAATGCGATTTTCCACAAGTTCTTTTTCGTAAATAATCTCTATCCCATAGGCATTTTGTAAGATGTGAAAAACCTCGGACAAAGGAGTTTGATCGAAATCAAATTGCTTTTTATCGGTCTTGTCTAACAACATGGGTTCTGGAACTATCATTTTACTGAATTTTTCCAGTTCGTTGGAGAATTCCGCTTGTTGGTTGGCCATTAAAACCAGACCGGTCATTTGAGAATTGTCCTTTAGCTTATCGTATTCTTTTCGTTCAAATACAGAAACTTTACCTGACTTTACAGCAACAATGACTTTGTCTGAATTTTCGTGTGCTTTAACCCGAAAACTCGTACCCAACACTTTGACAACCGTTTTATTAGCGAAGATAATGAAGGGTTGTTTCGGGTTTCTAGCAATATCAAAATACGCCTCTCCGTCCAGTTGGACCGATCTTTCTTTGGAATCAAATTGGTAGGGGTAACGAATCTTACTATTTTCCTCCAATACGATCTGACTCCCATCGGGTAACTGCAGAGACTTGGTCTCATTCTCGTTGCTAACTATTTCAATGTATTCGATTGTGGGTGTATGCAGATGATTGCTCGGCGAGGATTCTGACTCCAAGTAGCGGTATTCGAACCCGTAATAGAGACCGAAACCTACGATGACGACCACGGCTGCAGCCATCGTTTTCATCCAAAAAAGAACCGGGCGAAGCCTTGTTTCGCGATTTTCTATATGTTTACTGACGACGTTCCAAATATTGGCAGCGATATTATCGTCTTTAAAATGCTCATCTTCCTGCTTTAACTGAAGGACTAAAGCTCTAGCCGCCAGGATTTTATCGATCTGGTGGGGGTGGTCGTCCATGTATTTTTGCCAAAATTCTACCTGATCGGAATTTTGGTCCAAGATCCACTTTTGAAATGATTCATCGAAAGCGAAATCCTCTATTTCAAAATTCGAATAATCTCTGAACATTAACCTGGTATTAAGCGTTTGTAATACCCAGTGTCAGAAAGCGGTAATTTTAATCCATTTTTTTAAAGAAAAATTGAAAAAAATATGAAGGGCTGAATTAAGGTACTGTAAATCAGTATATTAATATCTGTGAAATGATGAAAATGAGGAACAACAGGAAGTCGCGCAGATTTTTTAATCCTGTGTATATAAACTTACAAGCTGATTGATAATTGACACCCATAAGATCAGCTACTTCTTCGTTGCTCATTTCTTCAAAATATCGGAGGTGTATAGCTTCCTTTTGTCGTTTGGGTAACTTCGCTAATGCGGCATGCAGCTTTTTCGATTGTTGTACCCCAACCTCTTCTTCTAGCAACCTGTTTTCGAAAGGATCTTCCTCTATTCGGTAAGAAACCACCTCCAGGTCTTCTGTATAACTTTCCCTAAGACTCCTAATGATTTTATAGCGTAGCGACTTAAGCAAGTAGTGTTTGATCACCCTTACCTCCCCGAGTCCCTCGCGGTGATCCCATAGTTCCATGAAAAGATCCTGTATACAGTCCTGAATTACGGGTTTTTCACCTGTAATTTTAAAGCCGTAGCTAATTAAATGGGCTATGTGGGTCCGGTAAATAGTCTCAAAGGCATCACGGTCTCCTTTTTGAAAAGCAAACCATAGTGCTCGGTCGTCCTGCCCGCATTCTGTATCGGAATGCACCTTCTCTTTCATGTAATTACAACTGGATACAGGACGGCAAAATTAAACATATCCATTACAAATCATAATTATTTTACGGAGAATTATCATTGATCCTTCCGAATGTGCCATGCTAATTGGTTTTCCAATGATACATTTTAAATGGCTTCATAGATTGTACAATTTAGTGATATCGAAGTTTGTAATTTCTTTTTAAAATCACTAAATAATAATATATCAGCTTCTGGAAACTTTCTATAAATTATTCCTGTTTTCATCCGGACAAATAGACGTAATAAGTGTCCAAAAAATTTTGATAAGAAAGAATAAAGCAAGTTATCCCAACATAAAGAAGCCTTTAGAAACTTAGCGAATAAGTAGGGGGCTCAATGATAGATCACGTTGAAAGATATTAGGTTATTGCAAATATGGGTATGAAAGCGCTTCTTACAATCGGTTTACTTATTTTAAGTAATACCTTTATGGTCATGGCCTGGTACGGGCATTTAAAATTTTCGGAATGGAGTTGGGCACAAAAGTTGGGACTATTTTCAATTATTTTGATTAGTTGGGGTGTTGCTTTTTTTGAGTACATATTTCAAGTTCCTGCGAACCGTATCGGTTTCAATCAGAATGGGGGGCCGTTTTCACTCATACAGCTGAAGGTGCTTCAGGAGGTAATCACCCTTGTTGTATTCGCCGTTTTTACACTTTTTGTATTCAAAACGGAAACCTTTCGACTCAATCATATCATTGCTTTCACCTTCCTGGTCTTAGCGGTCTATTTTATGTTCAAAAAATAGCGGGGTGGGGGGGGTATTTAGCCGTTACCATCAATACACAAGCTGGTGCCGAAATGGATCATCCCCCTAAGGGGTACATAGCAGATCCACCCGACACCAGTTGTACCAAGAGGGAGGGTATACACTAAGAAAATGTCATTTTAAATCGATCAATCCATGATCATACCCCCGTCGACCAGCAACTTACTACCGGTGATGAACTGACTTTCGTCCGAAGCCAGGAACAATACGGCCTTTGCGATATCGTCATTGGTTGCGTACCTTTTCAAGGGTATGGATTCTTCGAAATCTTTTTTAACTGCTTCACCCTGACCCGGCGCATAACCTTCTTCCAAGGATCGCATCATTCGGTTATCGACCGGTGATGGATGGATGGTGTTAACGCGAATTTTTCTAGGGGCTGCTTCCAAGGCAACTGTACGGGAAAGTCCAATTACCGCGTGTTTACTCGTAACGTAGGCAGTCATCGAAGGAAACCCTTTCAAACCCGCTACGGAGGATGTATTGATGATGCTCCCTCCCTCATTCATTTGAGGTAACACATATTTCATCCCCAACCACACTCCTTTTATATTGATGTTGATAACTTTGTCAAACTCTTCCTCGGGATATTCGGTGATGGGTTTTACAATGCCTTCTACTCCGGCATTATTGAAGAAAATATCAATTTTGCCAAAGGTTTCGACGGTATGGTTGACGTACCCTTGCACTTCTTCTGCGTTGGTTACGTTGGCCTTAAAAATGCTTACATTTTCACTATCGAGGAGTGATTTCGTGTTATTTAGCGCTTCTTCATTGATGTCGACCAAGACGACTTTCGCACCTTCCTGAAGAAATAATTTTGCGGTTGTAGCACCGATCGCACCGGATCCTCCGGTGATTACAGCGACTTTGTTTTCAAGTTTTTTCATAATGGTCTTCTATTTGTTCACTTAGATCTGATTTTGATCATCGTATAACAAAGTTACGGCTTGAAAACCAGGCTTTTAGTAACTAAAGTTGCGTTAAAAACTGATCTTAATCATTTTTCGAGAGTTGTAACGAACGGAATTGCCAGTGAATCTTCGAGGGGAATTAGTCCGTACCATTTATTATATTTTCGTTTGATACGGAGCTATCATGTCGTTACAGAGCGCGAGGAGTTGTAAACTTTGAGTGGTCAACGTTTGGGTTCCCAATTTAGCATCGCGTTATAATTGAATTAAAGTCAGTCAGCTAAATAGGGGCGCATTTATTTAATTTTCACACAGCCGTAACTGATCGTGTTGGTTAGTCCACGTTGTACCCCGATCATATCAATATAATCGGAAGGGGAGCATCCTGCTCTTTCGTTGGCTGTTTGAAAGTTGATAAAAGGTTTTTTGAATGGGATGCGTATGGGATTGCTAGTAGTACCATCTTGATAGAGCTCAAAGATCTGATTTTCTGCTATCTCCTCGCCGGTGGATTTTATACCCTGTACATAGCAAACGACGAAAAGTCGACCCTCTGGAGTAGCGTGAAAACGAGCTGTTTGGGGGTGAATTTGATCGTCGTCGTCCTCATGGCATGGCAAAAAAGCATTTTTCATCACCACGTTTCCGTCGTGCACAACTGCATAGCCAATTGAATATTGTTGCTTGATATGTGGAAGAAAGCGATCTCGGATTTTTTCATCAGTCGCTTTCTCCGTCCATAGTAAATGGGCTTTACCTTTCGGGTCGATCCATAAATCCTGGTTGCGTATATGGCCTGCCGTTTCATCCACATTCGCTATTTCGATCCATGGCTTAAATTCATCATGCAAGACATTGTCTGTCCAAGTAAAAAATAGTCTTCGGAATACATAGTCCCACTTTGCGCCTGTCAGCTTGAACTTGTGTTCTTTCCATTCTTCATTAGGCTCTGTGATATCGTCGGCTGCTAAGAAAAATACTTTCCTTTCGCGAAGCGCAGTATTGCTATAACATAACCTCAGTGGAACTTCTTTTCCTTGATAGGTTTTAACCGGCCACTTTAGTGCATTGCTAGCACTCCAGCGCCCATTTTTGTCTAGGAACGACCATTCAGCGTAGTGATAGAGGTAATTTTGAAAAAGGATCAGTTCCTTATTGCGGGCATCAACGGCCATAGACCGGTAGGAGTGATCATTGAACCCAGGATTGGTTTTCCAAGTAGGAATCAATCGATGGTGGGGGAGTTGTGTTTGGTGTGGGTCAAAACGATAAATTTCGGGTTGGGTCAGACAATATTCCGTACAGGTATCCGCCAATTTTGGATTGACCGTCATGAGCACATCCTCGCCGAAGGTGCCCAATGAACAGGGTTCTCGATTAAAGTTAACAGTATCCTTAGCTTCCAATTTCCACCCTGCGGGGTATCGTTTGAATAGGAGCCACCGACAGTTGCTCAACCCTTTCACTTCAGGAACAGTTTCCAATCCGCTAGCGAACACGTAGTCCCCAACCCGGATGACCGTCGTCATGCCATTTGCCCACATAGGACCGGCGCCATTATTAGCTGGGAGGTAGGTATAGATTGGTTCTTCGGCTTCAATGGCGATCGAAAGCAGTTTGGAAATCTGATCAAAACTCCAGCTTCGAGCGGGCAAGAATAGGGTAGTGGCGCCAATACTTTTCAATAAAAAATTCCGACGGGATATCATGGTTCAGTGACGGGTAGTTAGGAATTCCTGGTATTATATAATTTTACGCTTAACAAATCAATAAATACCCAGTTCTATTCCAAACACAAAATTGGACTTCATCTCAACCACTAGAGCGTATATGTTGGTTAGGGTATTAAGCGAGTCGGGATTGGTTAGGGCATTATTAAACTATTAAGGTCATTTTTACTCTGTTTCATGAGTGGTTTATCATATGATCAGGCCGCCCCAAAGTGAATTTTGAGACGGCCTGTAAATAAAACAAGTATTTGAATTAGTAGCCTAGGTTTTGTTTGAGATTTGTATTATTTCTGACTTCGGCTGTGGGTATTGGGAACAGCAGTTCACGCTCACTTAATATGGGTCCATAGGAGAATTGGTGCCCTACGTAGTCGTCAAATTGCTTTGTTTTTACGTTAAAGGCTTTTCTTAAACGGACCATATCAAACCAAGTTTTGTTTTCAAAGCATAGCTCATACCATCTTTCCCTCCACACTGCATCCCGGAACGATTCCTTTGATAAGCCAGTTAGATCAGGTAGTTGAGCTCGCCTTCTCACGGCATTAACGGCCTCATAGGCTTTTGAAGTTGGTCCTTCAATTTCATTAGCGGCTTCTGCAAAGGTTAGCAAGACATTTGCATAGCGTATGGCTGGCCAGTTGAGATCACTGTTGGCTGTTGAAGTATGCGCTACTTCATCGAAAAGTTTATAAATGAAATACCCCCCTAAATCGATTACCTGATCACGGTTCACTTCATGGGAGTATTTGGTAAAGAAAAATTGTTTTTCTCCAGCCCTCAAGTCTCCCGGTTCATAGGATTCGACAAAATCCCCCGTCGCATAGATGCCACCCGTTTCATCCGAATATTGGGAGATGTTTTTGTTATAGGGAATTATTGATACTTGCCAGTTCGAAGGAATAATCTGTGTCCTGAACTGGATCATGAAGATATTTTCTTCGACATTCTTTTTAGCGGGATTATGCAAGTCATAATAATCCTCGAAAAGTTTGAAAGCATTTGAATTAATAACTTCTTCCGCTTTTTGTGCAGCTAACTGATAGTATTCTGAGCCCATTTGAAGTGGATACCCAGCCATTGTAAGGTAAACTTCTGCTAGAAGCGATTTTACAGCTCCCATATTAACTCTACCCGTAGGATCGGTAAGGGGTAATCCCGAATTTTCTGCCGTTTTCAGATCATCTACGATTAATTGGTAGACTTCTTCTGGTTCTGACCAAGAAGGTTTTAATTGTTCCGACTGTAAGGTTACCGGTTCTGTGACGATAGGTATGTACCCAAACATGCGTACTAGATGAAAATAGTACCATGCCCGGAGGAAATGAGCTTCACCTAGCAGTTGTTTTTTGCGAGTTTCATCCATTTGGATGTCGGGAATCCGCGCAATGGACAAGTTGGCATTGGCGATGCCTTTGTAATAGGAAGCCCAGTAAGTTTGGCCGTAGCCGTTATCAGAGGTGTTTCGCAGATCCTTGACATAGTAACTGTTAACAGCTTGTCCGAGATCGGTACCTGCAAGACCCGTTGCAAATTCGGTCATCATCCAGGCGCCCCCACCAAACCCGCTCGATAGAGGATCACGCATATTGGCATAGGCAGCGTTGACAGAGGCCTCGGCATGAGCAGGCAACGTAAAGTAATTTTCAACGGTAAAGTTACTAGGATCTGATTCTTCAAGGAAGTCAGAGCAGCTGGTAAAGGTAGCTGCAGCAAAGGTGAATAATAGGAAATTATATATGGATTTTCTCATTGTTTTCAGATGGATTTGATTTGACCAAAAATTCATTTCTGGATAGATTCAATTTCACTATGTAGTTTAATTCATTATAGACCTACATTGATTCCAAACATGAATATCCTGGGTTTGGGATAATCGTATAGTCCGAAACCTTGATCGAATGGAGAACCTGAATTAGAGACTTCGGGGTCGTAACCGGTGTATTTCGTTACGATGAAGAAGTTCTGAAGAGAGGTATAAACTCTAAGTCTATCCAGTTTTAATCGCGAAGCTAGTGCAGATGGGAAATTATAGGCTAATAGCAAATTCCGTCCCCGTATAAATGATCCATCTGTTATTTTGTGGCTATCATTATTGGTGGTATAATAAGCGTTTATGGGGCGAATCTGCGCGATGGGTGTATTTTGATTATTTTCAGTCCAAGCATTCAATACGGTTTTATAACTGTTGGCAATACCCTGGCGGTCTTCGAGTGAATGGATACTGCGATCGAGGACATCATTGCCGTACATATATTGCAGATCTACGGTAAGTGACCATGATTTATACTGGAATGTATTGAGGAAAGTGCCGTATCCATCTGGAATCCCTTTTCCAATAATGGTTCGGTCGTTATCATTGATTACGCCGTCGTCGTTCAAGTCTAGGTATTTGACGTCACCGGGTAGCATGTTATAGCGTTTTGCTTCTTCCGCCTCATTCGTCGACCATGTGCCCAGGTGGACTCTTCCAAAGAAGGAACCAACGGGTTCGCCAACGCGGATTACGGTAGCACCAGAATAAATATCGCTTCCACCGGATAGGGCAAGTACCTTGTTTTTATTAAACGAATAATTGAACGTGGTACTCCAAGTGAAATCAGGTAGTTTGAGGTTTACCGTATTAACTGAAACTTCAATGCCTTTGTTTTCCATACTTCCTACATTGGTAAAGATGCTGCTATAGCCACTGCTTAACGGGAGGGGCGCGTCGAGCAGCATTTCATTTACTTTTCGGTGGTAAAGATCTAGTTCTAAATTAATTCGGTTTGAGAATAGACCTAATTCAACTCCGAAGTCGACTTGTTTTGTCTTTTCCCATTGCAAGTTTGAATTAGCCATACGCCCAACTCCTACGCCAATTTGTCTCGCACCATTAAAAATTACATCGTAATTTGACATGCCTGCCAGGGCTCGGTAGGCAGGTATCTCGGAGTTTCCGGTTGCGCCATAACTAGCTCTCAGCTTTAGGTTAGAAATAGCGGTGGCATCTTGCATAAAGTCTTCTTCGTGTACTCTCCATGCTATGGCCGCTGACGGGAAGAATGCGTAACGGTTGTCTTTACCAAATTTGGAGGAACCATCGATACGGCCAGTTACGGTGAAGAGATATTTATTATTCAGTGCGTAGTTAACCCTAGCAAAATAAGAGTTCAGACCGTAGGCAGTCGCCGATGAAGAGGGTGCGAGTGCAGTAGCTCCTGCCCCCAAATTGTTAAATTGATAATAGGCGTCGGTGAAATTCTGTGAACGTGCTACGTTGTCGAAGCGGTCGACATGTTGCCAGGAGATACCAAGCATGGCATTAATTGAGTGAATAGATGCTATGTCCGAATTGTACGTTAGGTAATTCTCGAATTGCCATGAGTTATAGCGATTGTTTGTAACTGACGCATCACCATTGTTGGAAATGTATTGCATTCCTGCGGCTGCAAAGTAGTCTGTACGTTGGTTAATGATATTGGTACCTACGGACGAACGGAATTCCAAGCCTTTCGCAAGTCGTAAATTTGCATACACATTACCAAGCATTGTTTGTGTGCGGAGGAAGTAGAGCCGTTCATCAGCAACCCGAATGGGATTATCGCCGCCTTCCATTCCTGGATAATCTCTGTTACTTGCCCAAGATCCGTCCGCATACCGAACAGGAATGATGGGCAGGGCTTCTAAAACCTGGCGCATCATGGTGATGCCGCCACCCCCAAGTTGGTCGATTTGTTTTTCGTTTTGATCCGTATAGCCTAAGGATCCACCAACCTTTAGCCAGCTCTTTATTTCGCTATCGAAGACGAAACGGCCGGCGTATCTTTTTTGCCAAGATCCATATACGATGCCGTCCTCGTTACGGTAATTCAGGAAAGCTCCATAGCTGCCTTTTTCGTTACCATTCGTAAAGCCAAGTTGGTGATTTTGGGAGAAGGCGGTTCGTAGCGCTTCTTTTTGCCAGTTCGTATCGTAAAGTGGGTTACCATTTGCATCAAAGAGAAGGGGATTAGTTCTTTTTTCAACCGGATTAGTGTATTTGGTACCTGTAGCCCAACCGACCGGGTCATACTTAGCAGCGTTAGCATATATAATTTCTTCGACTTCTAAAAATTCTTTTGAGTTGAGTACGGGGATAAGTTTAGGGGCCCAACCAAGTCCGAAATCTGCGTCATAGGTAACCCTACCGGATCCGGATGTAGTTCCTCTTTTTGTAGTTATCATTATCACACCATTGGCTCCTCTTGCGCCATAAATGGCTGTAGAAGAGGCATCTTTAAGGACTTCAATCGACGCGATGTCATTCGGATTTAGGTAGTCGATAGGTGTACTTCCATTTTGCATGTCTACTGCGTTTAGAATCACCCCATCAATTACGTAAAGCGGGTTGTTGGAAACCGAGATGGAGCTAGCTCCGCGAATACGAATATTAGCTCGACCCCCGGGTCGGCCTGAATTAGAGGATACGTTTACACCAGCGATTCGTCCGGATAGGCCTTGATTTAGTGAAGAAACTGGTCTTTCTTGTAGTACCTCTGCCTTGACGGTTCCTACCGATCCGGTTAAATCTGATTTTCTAACTGTTCCATAACCCACGACCACAACTTCTTCAAGTGCCTTTTGATCAACGACCATCCGAACGTCGAGGATTGATCGCTGCCCGACCGTATGTTCCTGCGATAAATATCCAACAAAGGAAAAAACTAACACGGCATGTTCGTCGGGCACTTCAATTGAATACTCACCGTCCACATTACTAATGATCCCACGTTGGGTTCCTTTGAGTAGGATACTAACACCAGGGAGGGGATCTCCGTTTTCATCGGTCACTACCCCTCTCACATTCCAATTGATTACTTCTTCCTTCTGAAGAAATTCGAGGTTAGTTTTTGGGGGTTGAGGTTCATTTTGCAACATGATTTGCCCACCAATTATCCGGTAGGAGATGTTAAGAGGTTTTAAAGCCAGGTTTAATACTTCTGACAATTTGCGATTTACCGCTACAACCGACACCCGTCGCGTTGCACCAATGGCATTGGGGCTATATACAAATTTAACTTTTGCCTGTCTTTCAATCTGAACAAGTACTTTTTTGATTTCTACATTGTCCAGGTTAAGCGTTACCTTACGGTCGAGTAACTCTTGACTAACCCCTGTGTGGGCATAGCCCAGAGAAATGCCTAAGCATATCAATAGGGTTTGAATGAAGGTGATCTTCATAAGGTGTCCGACATAAGGATGAATGATTATACTTTTTTTCATTAGCTTTGTAAGTTTTGTTAAGGTTAAAAAATTGACAAGACAAGGCCCCATCTCATATATGCATTCATGAGTTCGTATTTAGTTTTGGGCCAACATTAAGAGCTGAAAGTGGTCGCAACACTTTCGGCTCTATTTGTGTTTTGGGATTAAATAGTCATAGGCAGTATTGTGTTTAGTATGAGCATCCTTTACCTCGCACCAACACTCGAGTTCCACGAACTTCATATTCAGCACCTATAGAGGCACATAATAAGTCGAGTTTGGTGAAAAGCGATTGTTGTTTGATATCCCCCCGGAATAAGCAATTTTTCAGGGAATTGTTTTCTAGAATAATTTCAATGCCGTAGGTTTTTTCCAATTGGAAAACTACATCGGCGATGGGCGTGTCGTCAAAGTTGAAATCGGGAGTGGACAGCTCTAGGTTACCCGCTGGAAATAGTGGTACAGGATTATCGACTAGCCCAGTTTCAAAATGATCACTATCGATTACGAACCTGACTTTTTGATTGGCAGTCAATATAGCACCTCCTTTGATGGGTCCCGAAGGGGAATTTGAATTTTCAGTGCGTTTAGATACGGAAACCTTTCCGGTTACCACCGCTACCTCAATATCATTACCAGGCTTGCTGCCGTCTACCCAAAAGCTTGTTCCTAGTACACGGGTTACAATTTGCCCCGAATAGACGAAGAATGGCTTTTCCGGATCGGTCGCCACTTCGAAAAAAGCTTTGCCCGTCAAGTACACTTCCCTTTTGCTAGCATCGAAAATTTCAGGGTATTCAATACTACTAAAAGGAGAAAGTATTATTTGCGAACCATCGGCTAGAACAATCGATTTTTCAGTATCAGTCGACGAAAAGTGCCTAAAGGATCCTTTATCCTCTCCTATTGGACTGGCCGAATCAGTGTTTGAATAGATAATTGGAGAGGATTTTTCATAAAAGAGGCCGATACTTACCGAAACCAATATGATACAGGCGGCAGCCCACTTCCAGAGAGTATTTCTAGTCCAAATCTGAGGAGCCGAATGCCTATTCTTACGGTCTTGTATAATGTTCCAGAGTTTCTCTTCGAGAACTTCACTCTCCTGAAGGGTTTGTGGAGGAAACTCCTTGTCCAGTAAGGCCAACCAGTGTTCAACGAGTTGTTTTTCTCTTTCACTACATTCGCCGTTTCGATAGCGGTTCAGTAGTGTGTAAAAATTCCTTTTGCTCATGTCGGGTAGTGCCGTCTTTAAGAATAAGACTGAAAAAGCACTTTCGACCGCAATCGGTTATTGAAAATCTTTAAAAAGTTATGTAAACTGTAGTGGGTTGATCAAAATTTATTTGATAAATCATAGAGAATTCCAAACCAAATAATATTGTTAAAGTCTTTTAACTCGAGTTTCAATTGGCGTAGGGCTAGGGTAATATGGTACTCTACAGTGCGTTTCGGTAGTTTTAATTCGTTAGATACCTCTGTGGGTGATTTCCCCTCCAATCGATTTTTCATAAAAATCTCTCGGGTTTTGATAGGTAATTTATCCGCAGCTTGTAGGATTAAGCCTTCCAGTTCATCTAAGAAACTTGGGTAATCAGGACTTATTTGCTTATCAATTAATTCTATATCGGAGAACAACTTTTGCTTATAATGATCCACAACATGATTTTTCACACATTTGAATAGGTAGTTCTCGATGTTTCGAATTTGAAGTTTTTCGCGTTGTTCCCACAGGTTTACAAAGAGGTCTTGAATTATTTCTTCGGCGATATCGGGATCATGTACTTTGGCACGAGCATAATCATATAATCTTTGCCAGTAGGTTCGGTAGATCCCTTCAAATGAACTATCGTCCAAGCCTTTCATTTCATTAATAATTCAAGGCAAGAATTTGGTCAAACCCCAATGCCCTAAATAGTAAATCGGATGATATTGTAAATCGAAAGTTAAAAAAAAATTATTGTTTTGTCATATTCGTTCTGGGCGCCCTAATTAAAATCTATATTAGGTGGCTAATTAATCCGACTCTTTAGTAAGCACACATATTGAAGATTCCGTAATGTATTTCACCCCAAGTGCTAGGAATAGGAATTCGGATTCTACTCCAGTTTTTCTAATAGGCTTGGTTTGTTTAAAGGGGGCGATACTGACAATAAGGCTATAAATTGGATAGAAGACACCAAATATGTGCGGAGACTATTTGAAAAAAATGAGTAACAAGCGAATGTTGTGGTTTTTTTTTGAGATATAAACAAAAGTCATACCTATTTTTGCGCCCATGGCAAAAGTATTTAGTTTCTCTAGGATCAAAGAATTTTTTACATCTAGCTCTTCGGGCGGATTTATTTTATTAACCTGTGTTGTCATTTCACTTACCATAGCCAACTCCGGTTTGGGTGAGGGTTATGAAGCCCTTTTAGGAACACAAATCGGTAGGGATTTCGGATCTATACACTTAAGGTACTCCTTACTTATGTGGATCAACGACGGGTTGATGGCGATATTTTTCCTTTTAGTCGGACTGGAAATTAAACGGGAACTCGTCGAGGGTGAATTGTCATCACCGGCAAAAGCGGCTTTGCCAATTATCGCGGCAACCGGTGGGGTGGTCGTGCCAGCTAGTATTTATGCGTTCTTTAATTCAGGGACCGAAACAGTCCATGGCTGGGGGATTCCCATGGCAACCGATATTGCCTTTGCTCTGGCCATTATCACCATGATGGGAAAAAAAGTGCCAGTTTCGTTAAAGATATTCTTAGCCGCCCTGGCCATCGTGGATGATTTGATGGCGATATTAGTTATCGCCCTATTTTATACTTCTGATCTACATACCACCTATCTCCTTTATGCCTTTGGCGTATTACTGCTTCCGGTGCTCTTCAATAGGTTAGGTTACAAAAACCTGGCGCTCTACTTGATTCCAGGAGCATTTGCCTGGTATTTTGTGCATCATTCCGGGGTACATGCAACGATAGCAGGGGTATTGACTGCAATGACCATTCCTGTGAAAACGAAAGATGGTGCCTCACCGCTTGAAAAACTGGAGCACAGTATAGCCAACCCTGTCAATTTTATTATAATGCCCTTATTCGCGTTGGCTAATACCAATATCACTATTCATAGTGAAATGGTTGATGGGCTATTCACACCCCTGGGTTTAGGGATTATCCTTGGCTTGTTTTTGGGTAAACCTATAGGGATCTCTTTGGCTACCTGGTTGTCGGTGAAAATGAAGTTATGCAAGTTACCCACCCGAGCGACCTGGGCGCAAATTTTTGGTGTGGGTATGTTGGGTGGAATCGGGTTCACCATGTCAATTTTCATTGCTATGTTATCGTTTACGGATGAGCCTCATTTTTCTTCCGAAGCCAAACTGGCAGTACTAATTGCATCAACCTTGTCGGCCATTTTAGGGGTAGTGATTCTAAATATGGTAAGAGATAGGCAACCGAACTCCGAGTCAGTCTGATTACCCGTCGCTGGTAACCACGAAGTTATTTTCCACCATGAAAGCGTTGATAACACCGGGGGGTAAATGAAGTATATGGATGACTACCTATTGAGAGTAATTCGCCAGTGTATGGCAATTTTAACCAT
>ENA-UOVV01001740-UOVV01001740.1-compost-metagenome-genome-assembly--contig:-NODE-1740-length-14470-cov-21.243982_pt1 | contig 14470 bp, 15 predicted proteins | sample MGYA00238155_ERZ761577 | MGnify/ENA primary metagenome ERZ761577 (study PRJEB28898, sample SAMN06268775) | compost metagenome | isolation source: Emeryville, CA | place: USA:Emeryville, CA | collected...
AGTGGGAGTGGACCGCTGCATACGGCCTCGTATTCGCCATCATCTGGATCTACCTCGAGATGCTGCGCCTCATCGGTTACCTGCGCCGCTAAGCCTGCCAGAATGGGCCTGTGGCCCACACTGATCTACCGCTGGAGCAGCTGCGCTCCTATGCGCCCGATGTTGCCGAACCACGCGACTTCGACGCGTTCTGGGAGCGCACTCTCCGCGAGGCGAGAGCGCACGGTGGCGCGGTTGTCCTCGGCGACCCGCACCCTCTTCTCCCGCACGTTGAGATCCGTGATGTGACGTATCCAGGCTTTGGTGGCGAGCCCATCAAAGCCTGGTACGCGCGTCCGGCCGGCGTCACCGACCCCCTGCCGTGCATCGTCCAGATCGCCGGCTATGGCGGCGGGCGAGGCCTCGCCATCGAGCACACCCTCTGGCCGTCCGCTGGGTATGCCCACCTCTTCATCGACACCCGTGGTCAAGGAAGCAATTGGGGCAACGGTGGGGACACGGCCGACGCTGGGGTCGCCGGCCCGCATACCCCGGGCTTCATGACGCGCGGCATCCTCGACCCAGAGCAGTACTACTACCGCCGGGTCATCACGGATGCGGTGCGCGGCGTCGATGCCGCACGCGAACTGCCCGGCGTGGACCCGCAACGCATCGTCTTTGCGGGCATGTCCCAAGGTGGCGGTGTGGCGCTTGCGGTTGCGGGCCTGGTGCCGGATCTCGCTGCCGTGCTGACCGACGTGCCGTTCTTGTGCCACTTCCGCCGCGCGGTGGCACTGAGCGATTCGCTCCCATACGCGGAGATCACCACGTACCTCTCGGTCCACCGGGATGTTGAGGAGCAGGTGTTCACCACCCTCAGCTACGTGGATGGGGTCAACCACGCAAAGCGCGCCACCGCGCCGTCGTTGTGGTCAGTGGCGCTCATGGATCAGATCTGCCCTCCGTCTACCGTGTTCGCGGCGCACCACCACTACGGTTCCAAGGCAGGCGACGTCCGCAAAGACATCGAGATTTACGCCTTCAATGACCATGAAGGCGGGGACATGCACCAGCGCGTGCGCCAACTCGCTTTCGTGGCGGAGGTGCTGAGCGCCTAGCAGCAACCCGCCGGATCAGGCGTAGCTGACCTGGCAGAACCCGTGATTGCAGTAGCCGCCGGGGTTCTTGTAGAGGTACTGCTGGTGGTAGTCCTCGGCGTAGTAGAACTGCCCGTCCCCAGCGTCGGCCGTATCCACGATCTGAGTCGTGATGGTGCCGAAGCCCTGCTCGGTGAGCCGCAACTGGTAGCGCTCGGCAGATGCCCGCGCCGCCTGGAACTGCTCGGGGCTCGTGGCAAAGATGGCGCTGCGGTACTGAGTGCCGATGTCCCCGCCCTGACGGTTCGCCGTGGTTGGGTCGTGGTTCTCCCAGAAGGCGGCGAAGAGCGTGTCAAGGCTCACCTTGGACGGATCAAAGACCACCTGCACCACCTCGGCGTGGCCCGTGCGCGACGTGCACGTCTCCTCATAGGTGGGGTTCTTGGTCCAGCCGCCCATATAGCCAGCAGCGGTCGAGTACACGCCATCCAGTTGCCAGAAGATGCGCTCGGCACCCCAGAAGCAGCCCATGCCCACGTAGAGCACCTCCATGCCCTCGGGCCATGGACCCTTGAGGGGCGAACCGAGAACAGCATGCGTGTCCGCGATCTGCAGCTCCGAATCGCGGCCCTGGAGAGCCTCGTCCTTGGTCACCATCTGAGTCTTGTCCACGCCAAGCATTATTCCTACCTCCGCTCACACCAACGCGATGCGCGCCCATCGTGTTCCATGCGCGCGATACGCTCGCTCCATGGCAGGCGAAGAGCATCGCGAAACGATCGAAAGCCCCGACGCTGTCAGCGGCGTGGGCGCTGTGGCCGAGGCGATGGTTCACGAGGGTGAGGACGCGCCGAGGGAGGCTCAGTTTTCGGTGCCTTTGCCACTGAGAGTCGCGGCGGCGTGGGCGTGGCGACTCATCGTGGTGGGTGTTGTGCTCGTGGCGCTGTGGAACGTCATTGCCGTGCTCGGTGCGATCGTCCTCCCGCTCGTCATCGCCCTGCTTATCGCCGCTCCGCTCGAGCGGCTCGTCACCCACATGCAACGGTGGCGCATCCCACGGTCTCTCGGCGCGCTGCTCGCGATTCTCATGCTGATCTCGGCCGTGGCGGGCCTTTCCTATGCGGTGGGCGCGTCCGTGATGAGCGGCTTCTCGCGGCTGCGCCGCTCCGCCGAAAAGGGCTTCGACACCCTTGTCGAGTGGCTCGTCGATGGACCTCTTCACGTGTCGAGTGAGCAGATCGATGAGGCCGTGTCCGGTGTTCAGAACACCGTGCGCGACAACGCGTGGGGTCTCGCCTCAGGCGCCCTCGATGTGACGAACACGATCGCCGCGCTCGTCGCAGGTGTGGTGCTCGCGCTCATCTCGCTGTTCTTCTTCATGCGCGACGGTGCGCAGATGTGGCAGTTCTTTGTCAGCATCCTCCCTGCCAAGGCTCGCCCGAGCGTCAACAAGGCGGGTTATGCGGGTTGGATCTCGCTGCGCCGCTACACGCAGACGTCGGTCTTTGTCGCCTTCATCGACGCCGTCGGCATTGGCCTTGGCGCATGGATACTCGGCGTGCCGCTCGCGTTGCCGATCGCGATTGCCGTGTTCCTCTTCTCCTTTGTGCCGATGTTCGGTGCGGGCATCTCGGGAGCAATCGCTGTTCTTGTCGCGCTTGTCGACGGAGGCTGGAAGTCCGCCGTCATCATGCTCATCATCGTGCTCGTCGTTCAGCAGGTTGAAGGCAACATCCTCTACCCGTGGCTCTTTGGCAAGGCCGCCTCCGTCCACCCGATGGCGATCTTGCTTGCCGTCTCAAGCGGCACGCTGCTCGCTGGTCTCGCCGGCGCCGTCATCGCGGTGCCGATCCTCGCTTTCACCGTGGCATTCGGTCGCGGTCTGCATGAAGAGTTCATCCTCACTCGCGAGGACGAAAGGCCGCTGACAGGGCAGATCCCGATCCTCGCCGAGAAGTCGAAGGAAGCCTTCCGCCGAGCTCGGGACCGCGTGACCACCACCCAGATCCGCGTCCGCAAGCGTCGCAAGCGGGGCTAGTCAGCGAATGGAGTGCGTCGCCTACGCGACGGGGAGGTGCCGTTCCTGCACCCTCCTTGACATTCCGCACGCCCGCCAAGTGGCGGACAAGGAGCTGGCGCTGCGCGATCTGCTCGCCCCGCATACGGCCGACGCCGGGGCTGGCATCGCATGGGAGGCGCCGCTTGTGAGCGTGTCGAGTCACTTCCGTTCGAAAGCGAAGATGGTGGTTGCGGGCACGGTGGATGCACCGACGGTGGGCATTCTCGATGCGGACGGCCGCGGCATCGACCTGCGTGACTGCCCGCTCTATGAGGCGCCTGTTGCCGCCGCGCTGCCGGTGCTGGCCCGCTTCATCACGCATGCCTCACTCGTCCCATATGACGTGGCACGCCGCAGCGGCGAGCTCAAGCACATCCTTGTCAGCGGATCCCCATCCGGTGAGGTGATGGTCCGCTTCGTCATGCGATCCACAGAGGCACATGCTCGCCTGCTCAAGCATCTGCCGTGGCTGCGTGAGCAGCTCCCACACCTCGCCGTTGCGAGCCTCAATGTGCTCCCCGAGCACAAGGCCGTGCTTGAAGGTGAGCGCGAGATCGTGCTGACCGAACGAGAGACGCTGCCGATGCCTCTTGGGGACGTGACACTTCACATGAGGCCGCAGAGTTTCTTCCAGACGAACACCGCCATTGCTCGCGAGCTGTACAAACAGGTCGCCGCCTGGGTGGACGAGACAGCGCCGCGCACCGTGTGGGATCTGTACTGCGGCGTCGGCGGCTTTGCCTTGCACTGTGTGGCTCCAGGCCGCCTCGTCACCGGCGTGGAAGTGGCGGAGCAGGCGATCGCATCGGCCCGCATCACGGCCGCGGAGATGGTGGCGGCGGGCGTGCCGGGTGCGGAAGGTGCTCGATTCGAGGTGGGCGACGCGACGGCATGGGCGCAGCGGCACGCAGCGGCGGACCTTGTCATTGTCAATCCACCGCGGCGAGGTATCGGCGTGACGCTCGCACAGTGGCTTGAGAACAGCTCGGTGCAACGCGTCATCTACTCAAGCTGCAATCCGCAGACTCTCGCACGGGACCTGGACGGGATGCCGTCGCTGAAGCCGACGAGGGGCAGGCTGCTCGACATGTTCCCGCACACCGAACACTACGAAGCGGTCGTGCTTCTCGAGCGCCAGGCGTAGCAGATTCACCCCGTGAAGGGCTCGACCTTCACAATCTTGACCGCGATCTCGTTGCCATTGGGTGCGACGTATGACGTCGTGTCCCCGGCCTTCTTGCCAAGCACGGCCTCGCCAAGCGGCGACTGAGCGCTGAAGACATCGAGATCGGTGCCGTCAGCCACCTCACGGGAACCCACGAGGAAGCGCATGTCACGGCCCGCGACCTTGGCTTCAACAACGGAACCCGGCTGCACCGAGCCATCGTGCGCCGCAGGCTCGCCCACCTTGGCGGTTTCGAGGATGCCGCGGAGCTGCGCGATGCGGGCCTCTTGCTTGGCCTGCTCCTCGCGGGCGGCGTGGTAGCCGCCGTTCTCCTTGAGGTCGCCCTCCTGGCGACGCTCGTCGATCTCCTTGGCGATAGCCGCGCGTCCTTCACCCACCAGGTAGTCGTACTCCTGCTGGAGACGGTCAAATGCCTCCTGGGTGAGCCACGTCTGCTCCGTCATGATTCACATCCTTAAGCGCCTGGAATGGTCAAGGGTAACGAGTGTGCGAGCGAGAATCCACCTGCCTCAGGAGGTGGGCTCGCAATGCTTCACCACCGCCGTCGTCGCGCTCTCGGTGGTCGCCATCGTGGCGGTGATGCGCTGCTGCTTTCCCGCGGCGGGGTCAACGGTGACCGTGGTGGTGCCCACTTCCGCGAACCGGACGTTCAGCGCATGAACCTGACATGTGACGGGCTTGTCCGAGTAGAAGAACACGTCAAATGTGGCCGACGCTTCAACGGGCGAGTCGATCGAGAAGCCGACATCGCGCCACCGGACCGGCTCTTGCGAGTTGAACCACGCCCACGCCGATACGGCGGCAATGAGGAGGGTGAGCCCGGCAGTGACCGCCCACCAGGCGCGCCGGGAGAGCCTGGGACGGGCGTCGTCCTCGGGTTCGGCGGCGAAAGTGGAATCAGTCATCGTGAGGCAGGATAGACCCGTGGACACGGCGTATTACGAAATCGGCCCGGGCTTTGCGGGATTCGTGGCAACCTTTGCGATCGCGATCGCGTTGGTGCTGCTGTACCGCTCGATGTCGCGCCACCTGCGCAAGGTGCGCCGCGACGCAATGGCTCAGGAAGAAGCCCGCCGTGCAGCGTCGGCCGAGGGCGCGTCGGCGCCAGTGAAGCCCGCATCGTCAGGACGCGTTGAAGACGGCGATAGCGGCGGCGATGTAGTGGCACACGAAGCCGACGACAGTTAGCGAGTGGAAGTACTCGTGGTACCCGAAGTAGCGCGCTGACGTGCCCGGCCATTTGAAGCCGTAGAACACTGCCCCCACGGTGTAGCTGAGGCCACCGGCGACGATGAGCCACACGACGGCCGCGCCGCCGTTTTCATAGAACGGCTTGATGTAGCCAATCGCCACCCAGCCGAGTGCGACGTAGAGCGGCACGTAGAGCCAGCGCGGCGCGTTGATGAAGATCACCCGGAACAGCAACCCCAAGAACGCCCCGACCCATACGAGAACGAGGACGGCCGTACGAGTGGTGCCCTCGAGGAGAATGACGGTGAGCGGGGTATACGTTCCAGCGATAATGAGAAAGATGTTGGCATGATCCATGCGTCGAAGCACTGCCAGCGTGCGCGGTGACCACCGGCCCCGGTGGTACACGGCGGATGTGCCAAACAGCATGACGGCGGTGAGAGTGAACACGCCAGACGAGACGCGACCGGAAAGGGTGGGGGCGAAGATCATGAGCGCCATGCCTGCGATAAGCGCGATAGGGGCGGCGCCAAGGTGCAGCCAGCCGCGCAACAGCGGCTTGTTGATCATGGGAAACGCGTCTGGGTCGGTGGGCGGTGCCTCGGACTTTGAGGGAGACGTGTCGGCCATGAACCTACGATACCGTAGGTTCGTTTTGCGGCGACGGGCCGTAGCATCGGTGCGGGAGGTCTAATGGGGCTACGGAGCGCGCTGTACCGCTCGTACGAAAGCTTGCTCGTACGCGAACTGCGGCGACGCGGCGTGGTACCCCGCCATATCGGCGTCATTCTCGATGGAAACCGCCGCTGGGCGCGCCAAGTTGGTGCGAGCCCACGCGACGGCCACCAGCGCGGGGCGGACAAGATCACCGACGTCCTTGAATGGTCAGCGGAAGCCGGAGTCGAGGTCGTGACGCTGTGGATGCTTTCCACCGACAACCTCTCCCGCGAGCCCGCGGAGCTCGACGCGCTGCTGGAGATCATCTGCTGCGCGATCGAGGAACTGGCGAGCGACGGAAGGTGGCGCCTGCAGCACGTGGGCGACGCGTCGCTCTTGCCAGGCGCGACGTCGGACCGCATCAACGAGGCCGTCACCCGGACCAAGAAGGCGAAGAAGCTCCACGTCAACGTCGCGGTGGGCTACGGCGGGCGTCACGAGATCGCCGACGCTGTTCGCTCAGTGCTCATGGCGGGTGTCGCCGCGGGTCACTCTCTTGAGCAGGTGGCGGAAGAGTTCTCTGTGGAGCACATCGCACAGCACCTGTACACAAAGGGACAGCCCGACCCCGACCTTGTCATCCGCACCTCAGGGGAGCAGCGCCTCGGTGGCTTTCTCATGTGGCAGTCCGCGCACAGCGAGTTCTACTTCTGTGACGCGTACTGGCCGGACTTCCGCCGCGTCGACTTCTTGCGCGCGTTGCGCAGCTTCTCCCAACGCGAGCGCCGGCTCGGGCGCTGACGCCGACGCTGGGCAGCCGAGGCGCCCGTGTGACGGTTTGGTGAAATCTCGCAAACACGCCCCTCACCTGGGCAGTAATGGACCGCAGCGGGCGTAGCGTCGGCAATGTGGTTACCTCCGTAAGGCGGTTTGTCCCCGAACCGTCCTGATCCATCGCCGCTGGGCGATGGGCGCCCTGCGGCCTGACACGCTGGAGCGCTCGTGACTCAGACCACCACCACCGCCGCGGTTGATTCCACTCTGGACACCACCGTGAAGACCTATGTGCTCGACACCTCCGTCCTGCTCTCGGATCCACGCGCGCTCAAGCGCTTCGCCGAGCACTCGGTGGTGCTGCCCGTTGTGGTGATCACCGAGCTCGAGGCGAAGCGGCACCACCCAGAACTTGGCTACTTCGCGCGGTCGGCACTGCGCACGCTCGACGACATGCGCGTCCAGCACGGCACCCTCGACCAGCCCGTGCCGGTCAACGACGCCGGCGGCACGGTGCGAGTCGAGCTCAACCACACTGATCAGGACGTGCTCCCCAGCGGCTTCCGCCTTGGCGACAATGACACGCGGATCCTCGCCGTCGCCGCCAACCTGCGCGCGGAGGGCCACGCGGTCACCGTGGTGTCAAAGGATCTGCCGATGCGTGTGAAGGCCTCTGCCCTCGGCATCGAGGCCGAGGAGTACCGAGCCGAGCTTGCGGTGGAATCCGGCTGGACCGGCATGCGCGAGATCGAGCTGACGGGCGAGCAGATGGCCGCGCTGTGGGACAACGAGCGCATCGAAGCGCCGCCCGCTGATGAATGCGGCGAAGACCTGCACGCCTTGCCCATCCACACCGGACTCGTCATCCACTCGGGCAGGGGCTCAGCGCTTGGTCGCATCGCGGCAAACGGACAGATCCGCCTGGTGCGGGGCGATCTCGAAGTGTTCGGTGTCCACGGCCGCAGCGCCGAACAGCGCATCGCGATCGACCTCTTGCTCGATGAGTCCATCGGCATCGTGTCAATGGGTGGCCGCGCGGGAACCGGCAAGAGCGCGCTCGCGCTGTGTGCAGGTCTCGAAGCGGTGATGGAACGCCGTCAGCACAAGAAGATCATGGTGTTCCGCCCGCTGTACGCGGTGGGCGGCCAGGACTTGGGTTACCTGCCCGGCTCCGAGGCCGAGAAGATGAACCCGTGGGCGCAGGCGGTGTTCGACACCCTGGGCGCGATGGTGAGCACCGAGGTGGTCGAGGAGGTGCTCGGCAGGGGCATGCTCGAGGTGCTCCCGCTCACCCACATCCGTGGCCGTTCGCTTCATGATGCTTTCGTCATCGTGGATGAGGCCCAATCTCTTGAACGCAACGTGCTCCTCACGATGCTGAGCCGCATCGGTCAGGACTCGCGTGTGGTCCTCACCCACGACATCGCCCAACGAGACAACCTGCGAGTGGGGCGGCACGATGGCATTGCGGCCGTCATCGAGGCGTTGAAGGGCCACGACCTCTTCGCGCACGTGACACTTGAGCGGTCCGAGCGTTCGGCAGTGGCCGCTCTCGTCACCGACATGCTGGAGCGGCTCGACCTCTAGAGGGTCGTCTCCTCAGAGGCGGCCGGGATCGACGAGTCGATTGATTCGGCCGGGCACGCGTCGTCGGGCACGGCAACGTCGAGGCCGTACAGCGTCTGCAGCGCCATGAGGTATTGATCGGCCATCCCGGCCTGCGCGAGCTCACGCGCGCGCACAGTGGGCACGTGAAGCAGGGCCTTCGCAAATCGGCGCAGAGCCTGTTCGGTCTGGTTCGCCTGCTCAACGTCCTCGGCTGCGGCTCCAGCCTCGGGCCGGATGCGCGCGATCTCTCGCTCAAGCAGACCAAAGACGTGCTCGCGAAGAGTGACGATCGCGGGGTCGACGATGCGGGCGTCCGAGTCGCCGGCGTATCGGGCCACCGCGTGCGCGACGATGGCGCGGGCCGATTCGATCGCGGCGGCGGACTCTTCCGGTGCGTGCTCTTTCACGTCGTCGAGACGTATCACGGCAACATCGCGGAGGTTTTCGACACCTGGTGCCACGTCACGGTGAAGGGCGAGGTCGATGAGGGTGAGAGGACGCGTGCGGTCCTCCATCGCCTGGGCCACGAGCGTGGGAGTGAGCACGATCGACTCGCCTCCCGAGCAGGCGAGCACCACGTCAACGGTGCTGAGCACCGTGGCGAGGTCCTCGCGTTCCACCACGTCCATGCGGTGGCGGGCGCCAAACTCAGGGCCGCGCCCTGACGGTGAATGAACGCCTGTGATGCGCGCTCCCTTGCCGCGGAGCACCGCGACACCGCTCTCCGCCAGACCGCCGGTGCCGACAACAAGGGCGGTGGCCTCACGCCACTGAACGACCTCGTCAGCAAGGTCAAAGGCGACGGACAGCACCGAGCGGCCGGACGTGCCGATGCCGGTCGAGGCGCCCACCACACGTGCCGTGCGCAGGGCGGACTGGAAAAGCCGGTCGAGAGAAGGCGACAAGTGGCCCGATTTGCGTGCGTCAAGGTGGGCCCGCCGCACCTGACCCGAGATCTCGCGTTCGCCCACCACCATCGACTCAAGGCCGGACGTCACGGCCATCAGGTGGTGAACAGCGTCGTCCCCTTCGTAGGAGATGAGGGCCTTGTTGATCGCCTCGTCGTCTAGCGCAGTGAAGCGCGACAGGGCGGACACGACGTTTGATCGCGCCTCGTCCGTGTCCTCCACATCGAGGTAGACCTCGAAGCGGTTGCACGTCGGCAACACGACGGCACCTTTGATGGAGGTGCCTACGAGCGCGGCGCCAAGGCGGTCTGCCCCAACGCTCAGCTGCTCGACGGTAGCGAGATCTCTGTTGAGATGACTCGCAGCAAAAGACAAGAGCGGCATTGCACGATTCTGACACGCGCGCGGAGTAGGTCAGAATCAAGGCATGGCCCTGCCCTCAGATCATCCGCTCGTTGCTGGCGACGCCGCGGCTTCTCCCTTGGTGCGCGCGTTGCGTGGCGACCGCCCCGACACCACCCCTGTCTGGTTCATGCGCCAGGCGGGTCGCTCCCTGCCGGAGTATCGCGAGGCGCGCGGAGACACGACGATGCTCGAGGCCTGCACCACCCCGTCACTCGTCGCGGAGATCACCGCTCAGCCAGTGCGTCGGCACGGCGTCGACGGTGGCATCTTCTTCTCCGACATCGTCGTCCCACTCTTGCTTGCAGGCGTTGACGTCACCATCGAGCCCGGGGTCGGGCCGGTGTTCGCGAAGGCGATCCGCACGCCGGAAGACGTCGCTGGGCTGCCGGATCTCGGCACCGAGGGAGACGGGGGCGCGTACGACGCCGCCCTCGCGGTCATCGCGGAGTCAGCGGCCGCGTCGGTGAAGGCCCTGGACGGGACGCCCCTCATCGGCTTTGCGGGCGCGCCGTTCACGCTCGCCGCCTACATGGTGGAAGGACGGCCGTCTCGCGATCACCTCGAAGCACGCCGGCTCATGCGCTCGGACCCTCAGACGTGGAGCCGTCTCATGGCGTGGACCGCGGAGGCAAGCGGGCGCTTCCTCCGCACCCAGGTGCTTGCAGGCGCCGTGGCAGTCCAACTCTTCGACTCGTGGGTCGGCTCGCTCTCGGCGGAGCTCTACACCGCCCACTGCGCTCCGGCGTCGGCCGCTGCCTTGGCGTACGTCACGGACCTCGACGTCCCGCGCATCCACTTCGGCACCCACACCGGACACCTGCTCGAAGAACTCGCCGCCATCGGCGCGACCGTCATCGGCATCGACACCGAGACGTCTCTTGACGCCGCGGCGAAGCGACTGCCGGGCATGCCTCTCCAGGGAAACATCGACCCCGCGGTGCTGACCGCACCGTGGCATGTCATCGAGGCGCACGTGCGTGAGGTGATAGCCGCGGGCCGTGCCGCCCCTGCGCACATCGCCAACCTTGGACACGGCGTGCCGCCAGACACAGACCCGACAGTGCTCACGCGTGTGGTGGAGTTGATTCATGGCCTCTGAACCGCTCGCGCACACCTCCACTGATGTGGTGGTGATCGGCGGCGGAATCACGGGACTGCTCGCAGCCCGTCGCGCCGCTCAGGCAGGTCACAGCGTCATCGTGGTCGAAGCGGGGGACAAGCTGGGCGGGCGGCTTGCGTCCGTCACCCTTGAGGGGGTCACGCTCGACGCCGGAGCGGAGTCATTTGCTACGCGCGGCGGCCATGTTCAACGTCTGTGCGAAGAGCTGGGACTCGGCGCGGACGTCGTCGAACCGCGCCATGCGCCGGCCTGGGTGGTGGGCCCGCGTGCCTCATATCCCTTGCCCGCCACCTCATGGCTCGGCATCCCCGCCCAGCCTTTTGCGCGCGATGTGCGCCGGGTGCTCGGGTGGGGCGGAGCTGCGCGCGCGGCGACGGACCTGATGCGCCCGGGGCGTGCCCCCGCCGCGAACGCGACGGTCGGCTCGGTGTCCCGGGATCGCATCGGCAAGCGCGCGACCGAGCGTCTTGTCGCTCCCGTCGTCACCGGCGTCTATACCCGCGAGCTCGACGCGCTCGGGCTTGATGCTCTCGCTCCTGGGCTCAGCAAGGACGTGGGCGAGGGCGGGCTGATTCGCGCCGCCCGTGCTCGCCGGGCAGCGAGCCCGCCTGGAGCGGCCGTGCGCTCGCTGAGCGGAGGACTTCACCGCTTGGTCGACGCGGTCGCGGCCGACGCCGTGGCAAACGGCGCGCACATCCGCACAGGCGAGCCCGTCTCGGCTCTCACGCCCACGAGCGATGGCTGGGCGGTGACGACGGCGTCGCAGCGAATTGACGCCGAACGCGTGGTGCTTGCGATTCCTCCGCACCGCGTCGACGAGCTCATCGGCCGTGCCCACACCTTCGCGGGCCCCGTGCCGGGCCCTGCCCGCTACGTTGCGATCGCGTCGCTCGTGCTCGATGCGCCAGCGCTTGATGCGGCACCGCGCGGCACCGGTGTGCTCGCCCAACCCGGCCTCACGCGCGCCAAGGCCCTCACGCATGCGAGCACAAAGTGGGACTGGCTTGCCCAGGCTCTTCCGGCAGGCCGCCACGTGGTCCGCCTCTCATACACCCTCAGCCACGCAGGCGAGGAGGTCGAAGGCTTCGCGGTGAGCGACGCGTCGGCCCTGTTGGGTGTGGAGTTGGACCCCGCCTCGGTGGTCGCTCAGAGCATCCACGTGTGGCTCGACGCCGCACCGAGCACAGCGCCGTCTGGCCTCCCATATGGACTCCACGTGATGGGAGCGGGCGCCGGTCTCACCGGACTTGCCGCGATCACTCACCAAGTGAACAGCGCCGATTTCGTATAGGGCCCGTTCAGGGGTGAGACTGGGCACATGACTGACCAGCCTGAGGGCTTCACCCTGTTTTCGGTTCTTGATGGCTTCCTTGACGTTGACGACGACCACATTGACGAGGTTGTCGAGGAGTTCGACGCGGCCGTCGCTCACATCGGCGAGCAGCAGGTGGTGCTGCGCGGCATCTACGACGTGTCCGGCCTGCGCGCCGACGGCTCGGTGATGTTGTGGCTGCACGGCCCGCGCCTCGAGGACCTGCAGCTGGCGCTGCGGGAACTGCGCGCCACCCACCTGCTCGAGGACACGGACCTCACGTGGTCGGCAGCGGGCGTGCATCGCGCGGCCGAGTTCAATCGCGCTCACGTGCCGGGCTTCTTGCGCGGCGAGCGGGCGCGCAACTGGCTGACCGTCTACCCCTTTGTTCGCTCACACGAGTGGTACCTGCTGCCCGAGGACGAGCGCTCGCAGATGTTGCGCGAGCACGGGATGAAGGGCGCGGCGTTCAAGGGTGTGGTCGCCAATACCGTCGCGGCCTTTGCTCTTGGTGACTATGAGTGGCTGCTGCCGATGGAAGCCGATGACGTCACCGAGCTTGTCGACATGATGCGCGACCTCCGCTACACCGAGGCCCGCCGTCACGTGCGCCACGAGCTGCCGTTCTACACGGGCCGCCGCATCGACACCGCCGAGGCAGTGGACGTGCTCTCCTCATGACCGAGACCATGCCACCGCTTGCCGCCGCGACTCGCATTGCTGCGCCCGTCCGCTATGACGCGATCCTGCTCGCCGGCTTTGGCGGCCCGGAGGGCCAGGACGATGTCATCCCGTACCTGCGCAATGTGACGCGGGGCCGGGGCGTCCCGGACGAGCGCCTCGAAGAGGTCTCTCACCACTACCGCCACTTTGGCGGCATCAGCCCGATCAACCAGCAGAACCGTGAGCTCAAAGCGGCGCTCGAGGCGGAGATCGCCTCTCGCGGTCTTGGCCTCCCCGTGTACTGGGGGAACCGCTTCTGGGCCCCGTATTTCGCCGACGCTCTGCGCGAGCTTCACGCCGACGGTCACCGTCGCGTCCTCGTGATCGTCACGACGGCGTTCTCGAGCTACTCCGGCTGTCGCGCCTACCGCGAGGACCTCGCAACCGCGCTCGCGGAGACGGGTCTCGATGGCAAGATCGTGCTCGACAAGGTGCGCCAGTATTTCGACCACCCCGGCTTTGTCGAGCCAAACGTTGCTGCCGTGCGTGAGGGGCTGCGCACCCTCGGCTCCCAGGGCAACGGCGCGAACCCGCACGTCATGTTCGCCACCCACTCGATTCCCTCTGCAGCCGCCGATGTCTCCGGCCCGCGCGAAGCGCGCCCTGACGGCACTCCCGTGCCGACTGGCGGCGGTGAGGAGTGGTACGCAGGTGGAGGCTGGTATGCCGAGCAGCAGCGGGCCGTCGCGGCGCTCATCATGGACCGCCTTTCTGACGAGTTCCCCGGCGTTGCGTACTCGCTTGTCTATCAATCGCGTTCGGGTGACCCGAGCGTGCCGTGGCTCGAGCCCGATGTGAACGACGCGATCAACGCCCTCGACACTGATGTGTCCGGTTTGGTGATCTCACCTCTCGGCTTTGTCTCCGACCACATGGAAGTCGCGTGGGACCTCGACAACGAGGCGCTCGAGACGTGCGCAGAGCGCGGACTCCCCGCAGTGCGCGTGCCCTCAGTGGGCGTGGACCCTGCCTTCGTGTCCGGCCTCGTCGACCTCGTGGAAGAACGCCACGTCGTCGAGGGCGGTCAGCCCCGTGACCGGGTTGCCCTCACCGAATACGGCCCGTGGCAGGACGTCTGCCCGGCAGACTGCTGTCTGGGCCGCTCATCCAAATCCACGATCGCGAATGCGTAGGGACGCCATGCTCTCCATCACCGGACACACCCCAACGGACCGTGCGGCCCGCTATATGAAGCAGCTCGTGTCGCACCTTGGCCGCAAGTTGGAGACCTCGACGCAGGACGCCTCGGCCACGGTGACGATGGGCGACGCATCCGCAGCGTTGACGGCAACGGCCACCGAACTCACGATCACCGTCAGTGCGGCAGAGGAGGCGACGCTTTTTCGCCTGATGGGCGTGCTGCAAAGCCACCTCGAACGCTTTGGCTCCGCCGATGACCTCGCAACCACCTGGGACGACGCTGACCTCGCCGCACGGTACGACGTCGCCCG
>ENA-UOVV01001741-UOVV01001741.1-compost-metagenome-genome-assembly--contig:-NODE-1741-length-14470-cov-4.445439_pt1 | contig 14470 bp, 12 predicted proteins | sample MGYA00238155_ERZ761577 | MGnify/ENA primary metagenome ERZ761577 (study PRJEB28898, sample SAMN06268775) | compost metagenome | isolation source: Emeryville, CA | place: USA:Emeryville, CA | collected...
ATGAGATTTACGTACCAGAGGTTAATATCACGATCACCGACAAAGATAAGAGTACCAGGGCGCGGCGTGAAATCAATGTCATACTCATAGTAACCTTCGATCTCTTGCGGAATATCCAAATCAAGGCCTACCAGATCTCGAGCTAATTCCATAATCTTCTTTTGGATTTTAATGGAGAATTCCTCGGAATAGAGTAACATACGGCCTTGACGGAAGATGCTGGGAGCAAAGCGTGACATGATCTCAATAGCTTCTCCGACAGTGGTAGCTCGTGGAAGTCGTCGCGGTAACTGTGAGATATCATAGATATAAGCCGAATCACCCTCTGTCGGAGCCACTCCCAAATAGCTCTGAATAAAGAACGTGGGAGTTCCGGCAGGGTTATTATTCAGATAGATAAGATAGAGCCAGCGTAATAGTTGTAGGAAGAAGCTCAATGTACGTTTGAGCTGACGCGTTCGCACTGCTACATTAGTACCGGTAGTTACAAGAGGATCAACTGGACCGGCTGGAATTTCGCTGTACTGATTTGTTGGTTCCACGCGAATGAAGAGCGCTGTCTCTAAATCATGTAGCGGGTACCAAAGACCTGTTACTAATCCGTCTTTATTCTTGGTAACTTTAACGGGAAGAGCTCCACCGAACATTGCAACCGCCGTTTCGGCTGGTACCGTAGTAGGTTCGGCAACAAGAGGTAAGTTCTCGGGTTGAGAAGGTGGTGTTACTATTGTAACACCGTTAGATAGTACGAGACCGCGTAACTTACCGTAATCATCGATCAACTGAGCCACGGCGGCGCCTTTAGTCATGAGGTTATAGTTAACTGCAGAGAAGAAGTTAGTCTGTACATTAAGAGAACGATCATTCTCCATCGTATAGGAAATAGTTCGATTGGTCATAATGAGAGCATCATGAACTAACGATGTCATAGTTGAACCATACATCTTAATCATGGTATGATTATCCTCATCGTAATCAACGATGACTTCACATTGAGGATAGGTCAGTGCATCAGAGGCAGAGCCCATATGTTTATAAATAAGAAGGGTCTGGCGTTCTGGTCGTGGTGCCCGAATGTGGAAAAGCTTATTTCGCGGCGGCTCTAAGTAACCTACCGTATCATCGTCTTCTGAAGGGACAAAGACATAGATGTTAATATTAAAAATCTCTTCTACGGATCGATAGACCAGACTGGGATCGAAAAAGCGGTCGTTGTTAGTTAAGAGAGCTTGGATTTCCTTATCATCATAGTCATAAAGTTCCTGCTTTAATAGACTGGTCTGGACGTGTGCAGCAATATACTGCCGCATGGCACTAACATATCGTTCTTGCTCCTCGATAGTCTTAGTAACATAGTTGGGGTCGTTAAGAGCCGTTAGAACGCAGTGCAAGAGGGAGTTAGGACTGTGAATGACACCGAACCGCGAGAAATCGCCAGCTTCTTCATCGTAACGTCGTAGTAACTCCATAATAACTTTCGGAATAAAGCCTACGCGACCCGGTTCTAACATACGATCTGTCTTGATCTTATGTGTCGCCTTAGTCTTTTCGGTCTTCTTGCGTGGAATACCGAGGTAATATTCACCATAATATTTATTGGCAGTGGGAGACATGTGATCCTTACTATAGCAACATGGGTAATAGGGATATTTCTCTGCATTACCGAGGTTAGTATTCTTCTTAAGGCCCGGATAGGGATAGGCATCGTTAGGACAAACAAAGAGCCATTGTTTAGGTCCGTCGCGAGGGAAGGGAAGGATCTGACGATTGTGCTCCACCCCCTTCATGACGAATTTAGTGTTTTGCCACTTCTCAACTTCATGCGGTTCGATAATAATAGGCTGAACATTGGCCTGGCAGTTACGAGCATAACGATGGACGAAAAGATCCGGAATTTTCTCCTTAAGCATCGCGATTTTAGATTCGGGCTTCCCTAGCTTCTTACTTTCTTTGGTTATAAGAGGGACTTGAATAGCTTCGGGAATGAGCTCCCGGTAGATAAGATCAACCTGATCACGATGGGTTCTATAGGCACTCAGGAGTCGTTGGAAGACCTTCATGAAGCGTTCGGCACTCTCGCGATTTTCTGCCTTCTTAACTTTGACATGAACATAATACATATCCTTAGGGAAGAGCTGCTGGACAATGCCCTGACCTGAATCCCAGGGCATTACTTCGCCGGCATCAGCTATCGTAACACGTGGTGTTAGTGTAACTATGACCGAAGACGTCGATTTAATATAACCTTCACCGGAAGCCTTCTGATCTTCTTCATCCAGACCTTCAGTGGCCGACTTGTAGTGAATGGAAAAGCGCTTCTTATCAGCGAAAGGCTTCGATGACTCCTCTACGTAGAGATAAGTATAGAAAAGGGGAACGTAAAGTAACATATCCAACAAAGATGCTTCCGAATAGCTAAAATCGTAGATCATGAACTCACCGGAGATTCGCAATGCTTCCTGGTTCTCTAGAATGAGATCCGGGAATGAGGGCGCGATTCGCTGTAAAAGGCCTGCTTCCGGTTCTCCGTCATGAATGGGCGACGGAAAGATAAAGCGATTCGTAGCTAGATTATAGGTACCTTCAAGGAAGGATTCCTTGGTGGTCTTACCTTCATTGAGCCAAATCGTGAAATAGAAAGTATTGGGAGTTACTGTCTTCGCCGAAGCCTGGAGGATGAGGTTATAATTAAAGGGGAAGTTCTTCCAAACTTTATAATAACGCTTACCGTTGGCATCGTTATATTGAATATACGGTACGGTTGAATTCGCAACCATGTTATTAAAAAGATCGAGGCCGCTCTCAGGAACTAACTCCATTGTATTGGAGCGCGGAGTTACCAGAGCTCGCATCTGACTGACCTTAAGCGGTGAGATCAGGAGAGGATCATAGTTATCCAGTGTACTATGAAGCTCCAAGATATCTGCAAGACGATTCTGATCTTTCTGGATCTGCGCTTGAAACTTTTGTGTCCAATCCTGATAAGATTCCACGAAATCTTTATATTCAGGGAAGGCGATATCATTGCTTTCGGGATTGAGTTCTTTCACAAATTGGTTAAGCAGGGTGCGAATTTCGGGGACCGGGACACCGGTATTAAGAAGATGTACCGCTACCATCATAAGGAAATCATTGGTTGTGATGCCGGAAGTCATCTCCAAGACCTTGCTATGGAGTTCGTGTAGGGGAATTTTACCGTAGTTACTAGCTACATAATTCAATAACGATTCGTAGACGATATCTCGAGTACGAGTTGTAATATCCTTATCGGCTGAAGTGGCTCGCCGATTAAGAACATACTTCACAGGCAAACCGAAGTTCCGTGCCCATTTATAGAGCAGTGAAAGCTCATTATCGTATGGAGAAGCTTCCATTTTGGAAAGAAGAAAAATTTTAACTGCACTCTTTAAATGAGATATTTAGTTATTCGCCATACAGTTCGAGGTTTTAATACTGTTTATACCGATCCTGTGAGCGGAAAGGAAGTTAGCCTTCCCTATTTGCCTTTTCTGGCTCCAGGTGAGGATGCTAGTGGTTATGGGCTTACCTTAGCCGCGAAACTAGGCCTTTATCTTCAGAAGCGTTGGCACTTACAATTAGAAGAGATCTATGCTCACGAATTAGAGCGAACTCTACAAACGGCAATAAGTCTTGCTCTTGCGATTGGACATCGAAAGCTTCTAACGGGTAAAGTTCTTTTTGCAGAGAAAGGTCCACAAGATAAAGATAAAATTTCGGCTATGAAGAAGAAACTTCAAGAGTTAGAACCAATCTTCGATCATCTGAATGAAGTGGCTAAGGAGAAGTATCCAGATCTCCCTAAAGAGACCGAGATATCGGAGACAGGCTATGTTAGTGGAAGAGCGCAAGCCCTACGGCAATTGGGAACCGGACTAACTCTCTCCTACTTCACGGGAACTCGAATTCTTTCGGTTCCTAAAGTTAAAGAGATTGCAAGAGCTCCAGGATTAGTTAAGAAGATTCTCTATCCTACTCGAGGAACATTGTTACAACGGGTTTCTCAACAATTCGCCTATATTAAGAAAAAGATCGAAACATCAACTAAAGATAATATTATGGTTGCACATGATACCGATCTCTTTTGCCAGTTGGATCTTCTAGGGCTTCCGCATAAATTCGCCAGTTACAAAGAACCTTTTATTCCTCCATTAGGAGGATTACTCTATGATGTTGATCATCGGCGACGACGTTATGTGCGTATTTACACTATTTCGGTGAACCTAGAAACGCGGGAATTTAAGGAACTCCTTTTACATGAATATAAGTACGTAGAATTCATGACATTACTCGAAAACAATATCCGAAAGGAATACTTCGAGGCATTAGATACCAAAGAGTTAATCTTGTAAGTACATACATTTCGAAGGAACGAAATGTATGTTGTTAATGTCCTTTGCAGGTATGGATGTGATGGTTGTAAGTAGCTCGGCTTTTAAGAAATGTATTACACTTCCGGCACAAAATACCTAATTTCTTCGAAATCAAAGGCCCATCTGTTAAAGTAATGCTGCTAGGCGTCTGCAGAAAGTCGGGGATGGTTATTTGTCCCGAAGGTTTTTGCGACAAAATCCGCGAAATAGTACCACTTAGCTTTAGGATATCTCGATCAAAATCTACAGTTTCTAATCCCATTGTCGTCATATAAACCATTTTTAAATATTTTGCTTTGCGAGCGTAGTAAGAAGAGATTTCATTTTCGCATGGAGATGCTGAAATTAAATCCTTCATTCTGAAATAGAAATGGCTTTTCGTTTAAAGTCTTCGAACTCGCAGCGACCGAAGGGGGTATCGGGAATCACTAAAGCAATAGCTATCACACCTCAAAGCAACAATGAATATGTAGCTAAGTCGGGTGAAGACAACTTGGATCTTAACAAGATTCGGCTTTCTCTCCTACAGCTAAAGAATGTAGCTAACGAGAAAATTCGATCTCTGAACGATAACGATCGACATGCCTTCCATTATATTGTACAACAAGTGCAAAAGAACTACGATATTAGCGATTCCTATGAGAAGCTCTATCAGGCTTTTACGGAAATCTTCGGTGATATTAAGGATATTAAGCCTGGAACCGTAGCAGCTTATATCATTGGCTGTGCCGAAAAGAATGGTGCTAAAGGTTGCTCCGCCATTTGCGTTGGCTCAGCGCCAGCTCCCCATACTGATATGAACCAATGCGATTATCGAGTCATCTGGGCTTATTATGATGGTGGTTATACATTGATTTCATTAGCTCCCTCACTATCAAAGGATGCTCTTATTTATGTAGATAGTCGAGAACCTTTCCGAGGTCTTAGTGCATTAGAAAAGAAGAAATTAGAAGAGTGGCATATTGAGACAGTGGCTGTAGCTTCTTATGATAGCACTACTAAGAGCTATCGCGAGTTAGTTCCGCGAACGACTATCGCTAGAATTCCGGATCGCGTCGTCGTAGAACCCTCGAACTTTGCAACCGGAGGCAATCCTAACGCTGTTTTCTTTGTCCTCTTATTAGTTCTACTTCTAATCGTAATCTATGTAGGCTGGCGCTTATATAATAATCGCTAAAAGGAGGATTTTAGAAAAGTTTATATTACAGCTCTGTAATATAAATTAGAGAGAAATAACCAGCTAAAAAGCCTTTGTGGTTACTAACCCAGCGAGCCTTTTTCCGAACGTTTTGCATCTTTCATTCATAGTGATTGCAATCTATCTATATTTCATGGAAGATCGTTTTCTTCCGAGATAGAAAGAAGATGACCTCGCTGACTGAATATTAAATCAAGATCAAGTATACTACTTCTATGAACATAAAGAAGATGGCCTTGTTGTGGGAAGTTCGTCCATCTTCCTTCGAGATGCTTCTATTTAATAAACATAGAGAACACGATCATTCGAAAGTAAAGATACGATGATTTTAAAATCATCGTTAACTATCCTTGAATATACATAGAATGAATTCGAAGCTATGTATATTTACAATCTCCTTTCTTTTTCGTTTTGTACATTTCAAGCAGAGATTATACATTCAGAGAAGACGATCATCCCATCTACATTTTAATACTTTCATTGAAATGTAGGTTCACTGAATAAAGCTGGAGTTCCAAACAAAGAGAAGAGAGATTTCGTTTTATCGTTTACAATACTCGTTGTAAACGATAAATAATAGAGAAGTTTATGTACATTGGTGGGAAAAGGAAGATGGTTTATGAATTATATTATAACACGAATGATCTAACTTGTATGTAAAAAGAAAATCGTTATCTCTCATTCCCAGATAACTCCAATTTCAAAGATCGTATCTAAATATATTTCGAACGATTTAATACCAATTGCAACAAGATTCTCGATGTTTCTCAAATATAGAATTCATGCGAATTCTATATTTAACTATTCTTATGTCGATTTACTTTCCGTCGATTACTTTCATTTCGTAACGCTTCTTTTCGTTATCGTAGGTGAAGACAAGTTTTCGAGTGACTAACATACGAACGCGTAGCAAGAAGTTCGCCTTGCGCTCTAGAAGCGCCGAACCAGCTACCGAAGCTGTCTCCGATGAGATCTCAAGATCATCGTTATCAGAGAAATCTTCATCATCAGTGTCATCGATCTTGGATTCTAGAACTGGTCGCAGGAAAGGATCGGTGTTGCGTAATCGGACGTTCAGCTGAGCACTCGTTTTATAGAGAGCAATGCCAATATCTGCATCCAATGACATCGCATTGCGAGCAAAAGAGTAATGGCCATAACCAGGATCCACTGGCGGTAAACGTCCATGATGATAAGAATCAAGACGTTCCGAGACTTCGCTGCTAGTTCGTTCCACTCGTTGTGAAGAACCGCCGTACGTTAGTTCAAAAGATTCCCATGGTGCCCAACCGTTATAGACATCATCTGAAGTAGTGTAATTAGAACGGTTATTGTAAGTCACATAATTCTGGTTCTCTGCAACCCAATGTAGGGCACGGCACGGTCCGCAACTAAGATCCACCTTCGCACTCTTACCATAAGTGGAAGTGTTAGCATCATCAGAGTTAACGATATGGTTAATATAATAGACATGATCTTTACCGCCGCAACTCCACCATGCTCGCTCCTCCGGAGAAAGATAATCATAGTAAGCTCGAAGAATCGGATTCTTTAATCGTTTCATAGTTCCGGCTCCTTCTACATAACGCAAGTTACACTTAATGTCCTTCCAAGTGTTAGTGCGCTTATCGAACTTTTGCATACGAAGCAGCTTCGCAATCTCGAGACAGGGCTTATAACGGAAGCTCAAATGACCGGTATCGGGTAGCAAGAATAACGGGAATGATAGTGAGATATCTTCAGAGATTGGCCAGGGCTGTGGCCCTGTGAGAGTGTAAGCCGGGAGGAAGTCACTCCATTTCTCAAGGAAAGGAACATTTCCGATACCAGCATTGTAGATCTCACGGAAACCAGGTTTAATATAATGCTGGCTGTACTGATCGAGCCAAACCGAGTCAAAACTGGTAATCAGTGTTTCATCGCGAAACATGGATGCTTCGTTGGCGATATTGTGCAAAAGGTTATGCGTCCAACAAATACGAATGGTATCCTTAAATTCCTTTGCCACGCGCAGCGCCGGAATCTCGGCAATCATATCAGCATACTCAAATCGATCTAATGTGTTATTAGCCACATAAGTTACAATACCTTCGGTCTCGGTCATAGTAAGTTTCATTGGTATCCGCGAGTACCATGTAGTCTTATGATGCTCTCGATAAAAATTGGACATGACATCTTCCGGAACTTCCTCGGGACCATCGGGACCTTGTTTGATTTCGACCTTAGTGCTATAATGCAGTTCCTTTTGAAACTCGGTGATAGTTTCTAGATCTATCTTGGCGATTTCGACACCAAAGGCACTCGACATCTTTTCAGAAAAGCCATGTTGTGTTTAAGAGTCAAAGCAAATGTTGGAAAGTAAAGGCAAGGAAATTCCCGTTCTACGAAAACGATCCTAATCATACTTTGTCAATGGAATGTGACTTCCTGTCTTTGCTTTGGGAGGTATTTTTGATTCGTTTTGAAACGTAAAATTGGATCCGCGAAATTATTCATCGAATAGAAATTTGCAAGGATCATCCCCAGGGTCTAGAGCCTAAAGACAAATATTGAAAGGGCCCTAAATAGACAACCCCTATATCAAAAAATAACGATGGCATCTCCTCGCACTGCTTCTCCCGGTACCCCTGGCGCTGCTTCTAGTGTCTTCAACCTAGACAACAAGGCTTTCGGCGAATATGTAACTGCGCTGTCTGACAGTCTAAAGGAACTAGCTACTATTGGTCTAGCTGTTGGTGCGCTGCCGAAAGGTCAGCGCCTTTGGATCAACGAGCCGACTCTGATCAATCGTGGTCTGGCTGAAGTGGGTCGCCGCAACTACCATCAGATGGTTTCTACGGTGGTTCGTAAGATTCGCGAACTGAAGAAGTTCCACAAGGAGGCGCTGAAGCCGAAGAAGCGCGGTACCATCGATCCGGTGACCGGTCTACCCGTCAAGCGCGGCGGCGGTTTCTCGCTACCCATTCGCATTAGCGATGATCTGCGCGGCTTCTTTACCAATGCCAATCTGGGTCTGATTGAGCCTCGGCTCCCTCCGAGCAGTGACAACACGGAACTACGCGAGAATCTGCCTCTACTGACTAAGTATGGTATTACCTCGCCGTCGCTACTGACCCCGCTATTCTCGATTTACGCGCTAGTCAATGGCCTCCAGAACGGCGAGCAGCGCAACCTGCTACACGCGGACGAATACATGCGCCAGGCGCTAGGCACTACCCTGGCGACTCTACAGGCGACTGTAAAGGATCATCCAGGCAAGCAGCCTAAGAATGGCGGCGCTCCTCGCATGATCCCTGGCTTCAACCCCGATGCCTTCCCTTACTCCTATCTCCAGAAGATCATCAAGGAGAACAAGCTACCCCAGACCAAGGATGAGCAGAAGGCGCTGATGGCTGACACGACTGTGATGGCTAACCTGCACAAAGAGCAGGACCTGGTTTCGAAAGTACTGGATATCTATCGCGAGATCAATGCGCCCGCAGAGAAGCAGCGCCGCACTGACAAGCGCCGTGCTGCCGCTGCCGCTAAGAAGGCCGCCGCTGCTGCCGCTCGTGCCTAAGAAATCGCCCAATATCGATCTGTTTGAGAATCTCAAACATGTCGTCATTCATTTGAGTCTCATTCCATTTGAACATCCTTTGTTCATTTCATCCTTTCCAATGAAGTTTATGCTTGTATGAATTTCATTCTATCCGAAGAGATCCAATGAAATATATGCGAGAAAAGTTGTAAAACGTTCGGAAAAGGCTCGCTGGATAGGAAACCCTGAAGGCTTTTTGCCGGTTATTCACAGATAGTTTATATTACATCCTTGTAATATAAACAAAACTAGAAATTCGCTCTTAGAGGCATTTTAGGGATTAGATATAAAGTTTATCTTTCCTTAAAATGAGTACTCCGGAGCCCTATTTAGCACAGCATACTCTCTTCGCTCAAGATGCTATAAAACAACTACGAACGGATGATTTTTATTTAGATGGAAGCGATAAAGTTCGTTTAAAACAGGATGGTTGCTATCTTATTCTTTTCTATACGGAGAATAAAGAGTCACTAGATCTAGTGCGCATCTGGCAGCTGGTAGCTGCGCAAACGGCCGGTCCTTTCTTCGCCGCTGTAAATCTTCTTACAGAGCGAAAGCTGGCAGAGGTATTTATGTCTTTACGTTCGGATCCTGATACACCTTTACATTGGGCTTCTTTACGATCGATTCCCTATATTTTAGTGTATCGGGGAGGTTGGCCCGTTGCTTTCTATAATGGTCAACGAGCCGTACAACCGTTAATCGATTACGCTTTAACACTGGCTTGTGAAGCTAACTATCGAGAACCCAGCCAGGTAGCAGCAGGAATGCAAGCAGAGAACAATCTAGAGATGGGAGGTTATAATACCACAACGGATCTTCCAAAGCTTTCTACTGATTTCGATGTTCAGAAGCCTTTACGAAACTTCCAAGCCCAATTGCAGCCAGCAACATTCGGAACTCCTGAAGCAGCTAAAGAGGCACAAGTACAGCAACAAGAACGAAATGTCCAAAATAGTGTTAGTACACCAATTTCTCCTAGTGGGTAATATTATACATTCATTCGATGAATGTATAATATGTATTGCATCTGTTATTTCTTTTGTAGCTCTCCCGTAATTTTTCAGAGATCTGGCGGAAGATGGAAATGTGGAACTGTAACCGTAACAGGTTTCTAAGCTTCTTGATATTTGCGGAATTGCTCTTTAATATCAAGAGCAGTGTAATCCTCTTTGGCACTGTTAATCCAGTCACAGAAGTGTTCCCACTTCTCTTCGACATCACACGAATTTAAGGTGTTATCGGTTGCCCTAATAAGTTTCTCGAACTCCAAACGTCGCTGCCATTCAGCGTCATTGACAGTTCGGAAGACTGTCTTAAATTCTTGATACTGCGAAAAGAGTTGATAGACATAACCTTCAAACCATCTTTCGGAGTGATTTAGAATGCTGAACTTGGATTCTTGATCGTTCCATTCAATCACGTAGTTGTCGTTTTCGTAGAAATCTATCTTCTTTTCCATGTAGTCAGGATCATTCCGATCTACCTCCGAGTAAGGTCCTTGGTCGAGACTATGATTAAATAGCTTCCAAGTGGCACTAACAAGACTATCCGTATCCGGATAAAAAAGGAAGTCCGACAGGACATGGCTTGTAACATCAGAAAGGAGTGTTCTCAGGACAAAGATCTTGTCCGGATTGCTCTTCTGAATTTGGGCGCCAAAGTTCTCAGCGGTATATTCCATTTTACAGTGTACGATTTATTCTACCATTACCTCAATGTCAAGAAAAGGAGAAATGAAATAATTTCGAGATTAACACGGCAGTGCAAATACAAGATGGAGCACACTATCACCTCAGAACAAGTAGGCGCTTATACTGTCTACGCTTACACGGATAAGTCGTTTTTCGTGACGGGTGATACTAAGGCCATTAAGGAACAACTCAAGCAGTTGAATGGTCGTTTCTCTAAACTACCCGTTGGACCTGCCCAAAGCTATGTCCCTGGTTGGCTTTTCTCTAATCGCCGCAAAGAGGCCGTTGTGGAGTTCCTTCTGACCGGTGCACTGGAACCTACGAAGCCGCCGTCGCCGGCCGCGGCTCCTTCATCGTCGGTCGTTGCTCCAGTGGTAGTGCCACCACTAATCTCAGCCCTAACTTCAAACCCAGTTCTCTTCGAAGCCGTCAACAAGTTCTTTAATGTCCTCAATGCCAACCAGAGCTCTTCGCAAAAGATCTACAAACATCAAATGACCCCCGATCTAATTGAGATCCTCATTCTAGGACAGGTTGAAGCGGCCGATCGTATGCTTGATGATTATTATGCCGATCACGACAATGCACAACTGCAAATGCGTGTTGAGATGGGTGACATGCTTCTTCTGGTATTACTGGAGCCGGGTCACTTGTAAAACATATTCTCTTCAAACAATATACTGTTTTGTAATCCTCCCGAATTACAAAACATCCTTAGAGTAATTAAAAGATGGCTCTTTCTAACCTGGAACGAGCAGTAGCAGTAGCTTTGGAGGAACGGAACATTCCTTATCAGAGACGATACGGTATTCCACAGATGCCTCATCGTAAGTTCGATTTCTTTTTCACTCGAAATAAACGCAATTACCTCATTGAGTGTGATGGTATTCAACATTTCCAAGAAGTTCCCTATTTTGTCGCTAGAGGAGGAGATTTGGCAAGTAGACAGCAAGTCGATAGATTAAAAACTAAAGTGGCAGTTGATTATGGTTATCATCTCATTCGCATTGATTACACTTGTGAAGATTGTGCTGAAAGGCATTTAATGCTTGCACTAAATCGTATCGAACGGAGAAAACAATGCCATTATTTTAGCACGGAAAGTCTCTATACTTATTTAGATGTTCCTCTAGATAAGCAGATGATTATTCGGGAATGTCAGGATCTCGCCCGTTTATTGAAGTATATCTAATTTGCGATGCTCTTATAAAATGTTCTTCGGTAATTGGAGTGAACTATTATTCTATTTTCGTTCTTTGCAAACATTGCCGCAACGAGTAGGAATCGACATTGGCGGAACTTTAACCTCCGATTGTGATGTAGATTCTTCGCTGCCTTATCCCGACGTCTTTCCCTGTCTCCAATTTCTCAAGGAGAATCGAGTGGAACTTTATATTATCTCTTTCTGTGGTAAACGTCGGGCACCTCAGTCCTATCAATGGCTCCAAGATCACGGGATCGTTCCAACTTACATTGATCCATTACATGTCTTCTTTTGCACCGGTGATCCTTGTGTAGATAAATACTATCTCGGCCATTACCTCGAACTGGACTTCTATATCGATGATCGGAGTGATATTCTGGAACATATCGATGGATATAAACCTCTAAATGTAGGTAAGAATGACGGTCGTTACGCCAACGGTCCCCGTTGCCTCGATCGGGAACGATGGCCCCGAATTCGCGATTTGGAATTTACATCACGTCGGATTGCAACTTACCTCCTAACCCCGTAAATTATTCATTGACCTACGAAGTCAATGAATAATAACTGGCTCCTTTCTTAGAAACGAGCACAAGAACCCCGAATGAGCCATACAATGATGACAATGATCAGAGCAATGACAATACTGGCTAGTAGGACACGGCCGGCATCAATAGCACCGGTAGGCTGTCCGTTAGAATCCTTCCGCTGAACCCAGGTAGGGCGTAGACTGTAGAGAATAAACCAGGTAATGACCGCAATGATGATAAACCACAGAATCAGGGCACCCCAACCACTAGTCATGTTATAAACAACCGGTTTTTGTTCCACTACAACCACTGGAGTCGGAGCAAGAGTTGAAAGAGGAGCTGCTTCCAGAGTCGCCATTTTCTATTTTTGAGACTAAAGGAAATTTTTATATTCTTCGCATCTCTTTAATCTCCCTACTACCTGGAGATAACTTAAAAGGAAATCTGAAAAGCCCCCCTCCGGACCGTTAAAGTACAAACATGTTATCCCCGGAGCGAGAATTAGAGGATCTACGGGCCAAATGGCAGCCCATCTCTCTGGCCTTGCAATATTTAGAACAGGAGAAACAAAACTTCGATGGCTTTAGGGAGAATCTACGAGTTTTTCTCTCTACTAGAGCTCTTCCTACTACCTACCAAGGTGTTCTTACGGAAATGGCTACCTTACGCCTCGCAATTAATCAGGCACAAAACCAAAATGCCATGAAATATGTAGCGGCGGCTCAGGCTTCTACATTTGATTTCAAACCTTCCCATTTCTCTACTATCCAGTCCGATATCGTTAATGCAGAGATGAATCGACAATTAGAAACCTTAGAGACAATGTTACTAGATTACTTCTTACAACTTCTACCACCAACGGAACGTGCACTTCTTACAAAACGTCTTGAAAATACATCTATCTTTTCGATCTAATATTCATACAGTTACTAATGTATGAATATCATTCCCGAGTTTCTTCCATTTAATATCCGTCAGGAGTTGTCTGAAAAGTCCCATAAACGTGAGGTTTAAAGCGTGAAAAATTCATAAAAAGCTCTAATGGCGGAGGCAGAGAAGAAAGACGAAGCCTTAAAGCCGCCGGAATTAATCGCCAATTTACCTCACCCTATTCCTTCTTCTCGTTCACTTAAGGTAGAAAAGGAATCTAAGACTAAATCGCCGAAGATACCTCCCTCTGTTTTGGCGTTGGATCTACAGCAAATTCCCCGAGCTGGTACTACCACCACAGTAGTACAGCCGGTGATTCCAAGACCTAAATCACCTCGCGATAACACACCCATTATCTTAAATGGAGCTGTAATAGATCGAGCTGTGATTCCACCTATTCTACCACCAACAACAACGCAACCAACCGTTACCACGTCATCTCCAGCCCCGTTACCAGAAGCACCTCCCCAACCGACTATTCCTCCCCAACCGACTATTCCTCCCCAACCGACTTCTACCAAAACCCCGCCTCCTGTAATCTCTTCGAAAACTCTAGGAATGACACCAGTGACAGCACCTAAGTTAATTTCGCCTCCGCCGCTAATTCCTAAATTAACATCTCCGGCTCCATTGATTTCGACGCCGGCCGTAAAACCGGCGCCCCCTCGAGTGGAAATGCTTCCTGTAATTCCTACTATTATTTCTTCCCCGGCACCTCCTCTCGAACTGAAAGTCCGAAAATCAGAGGAACAGGAAAGAAAAGAAATACAAGAAGTTCAATCTGGGATACAAGAAGATGCACCAGTTAAGATAGAACGTCGAGTTACTCCTGAACTCAAACGACTTCCGCCGACACCATTACCACGACAAACATCACCACCCCGAGTTGAACGCTCACCTTCCCCTGTTCGTGTCGTGCGGAAAGCTTCTCCTTATCGTGTTG
>ENA-UOVV01001742-UOVV01001742.1-compost-metagenome-genome-assembly--contig:-NODE-1742-length-14461-cov-9.650979_pt1 | contig 14461 bp, 12 predicted proteins | sample MGYA00238155_ERZ761577 | MGnify/ENA primary metagenome ERZ761577 (study PRJEB28898, sample SAMN06268775) | compost metagenome | isolation source: Emeryville, CA | place: USA:Emeryville, CA | collected...
AACTACGGCGAGCGCATGCGGATCGTGCTGGTCAACGACACGATGATGTCGCACCCGATCCACCTCCACGGCATGTGGAGCGACCTCGAGGATGAATCCGGCAACTTCATGGTGCGCAAGCACACCATCGACATGCCACCAGGCACCAAGCGCAGCTACCGGGTGCGAGCGGATGCCCTTGGCCGCTGGGCCTACCACTGCCACCTGCTCTACCACATGGAAGCCGGCATGTTCCGCGAAGTGCGGGTGGAGGAATGAGCGCCATGATCGGTTCCAGCCGCCATCCCCTGGCCATCGGCCTGGCCTCCGCACTGTGGCTTGCCGCTGGGTTCGCGCCCGCGTGGGCGCAGGAGACAGACCACGCCTCGCACCATCCGGAAGCGAAGCCGGCTCCAGCTGCGACACCATCGTCACCTGAGCCTGTTGACCCACACGCCGGCCACCAGCCGACTCCGACAGACACGATGTCCGATGATCACGGGGCCATGGACCACGGCTCCATGAAACATGGGGCCGCGGACACTGCCGGCAGCGATCACTCCACGATGGATCACTCCACGATGGACCACTCGGGGATGGACCACTCCGAGATGGATCACTCTGGCATGGACCACGCGTCGATGGGCCATCAGCCTGGTGCCAGCCAGGATCTTCCGGCGACCGCGGAGCCGCACGAGCCCATCCCTGTCCTCACCCCGGCCGATCGCGCCGCGGCATTCAAGAACCTCGACGACCACGTGATACACGGCGAATCGATCAACTCGTACTGGTCGCTTGACCGGCTCGAAGCGTGGGACGCGGATGAGGACGGCACCGGCATGGCCTGGGAAGCGAAAGCCTGGGTCGGCTCCGACTTGAACCGGCTCTGGCTCCGCAGCGAGGGCGAGCGTGCGAGCGGATCCACCGAGTCGGCGGATGTGGAAGTCCTGTACGGTCGGGCCATCGCCCCCTGGTGGGACGCGGTCGCCGGTGTCCGCCATGACTTCGGCTTTGGCGGCGGCCCGTCGCGCACTTATGCCGCGCTCGGCGTCATCGGCCTTGCCCCGTACAAGTTCGAAGTCGAAGCGACCGCCTACGTGGGCGAGTCCGGCCAGGTCGGGCTTGGGGCGGAAGCCGAATACGAAATGCTGTTCACCAACCGGTTGATCGGCCAGTGGCTGATCGAGGGCGAAGCCTGGAGCAAGGACGATCCGGCGGTTGGAATCGGCAGCGGACTGAGCAAGGTCGAAGCCGGTTTCCGCCTGCGCTACGAGTTCCATCGGCAGTTCGCTCCCTATGTCGGCGTCGTCTGGGAGCGTGCCTACGGCGGAACGGCGGACCAGCGTCGCGCACGGTCCGGGGACGTCGACGACACCCGGGTCGTGGCCGGCGTCCGAATCTGGTTCTGATGGGAGAACACACATGCAACCAAAGACACGCAAGCGTGTTTGGTTGATCGGGGTTCCGCTGGTTGTCGTGGCCGGTACGGCGGGCTTCATCTGGTGCGGCGTGTACAACGTCGCCGCCGATGACATGCACACGAAGCCCGTGCATTTCCTGCTCGAAACCGCACGCGAGCGCTCCATCCTGGCGCGTGCGGGAAGGTTGGACGTCCCGCCGGGCCTGGACGATCCAGCGAGAATCGTGCAGGGCGCGGGCAACTACGCAGCGATGTGCGCCGGGTGCCACCTGGCCCCGTCGATGGCCGAAACCGAGTTGAGCCAGGGCCTGTATCCCACGCCGCCGGACCTCAGTAAGCACAAGGTCGACGTGGCCAAAGCGTTCTGGGTGATCAAGCACGGGATCAAGGCCAGCGGCATGCCCGCCTGGGGCAAGAACATGAGCGACGAGGACATCTGGAACATGGCCGCGTTCCTGCAGGTGCTGCCTACGCTCGACGCGACTGCGTACAAGGAGCTGGTCGACAGCAGCGAAGGCCATTCGCATGGCGGCGGCGAGACGCAAGGCCACCATGACGACGAAACGGCCGAGGACCACGTTGCCCCCTCCGAGCCGGGCAACAACTCCATGCCGCATGCGCACCCGCTGGGTGTGGCCGATGATCACCACGGCCCATCACCCGGCGACACGGAAGTCGGCTTGGTGGACCACCGCCATCCCGACGGCAAGGTGGAGTCGCACCCTCCACCACGCACGCCCGAGGCCGGTGACGGCCATGCACACACCCATTGATCTCCTTGGAGCCCGCGCAATGAACGCAACAGCAATCTCCTTCACCCTGGCGCTGGCACTGGCCGTCGTGTCCCCCGCAATGGCGCAGGCGACACCGTCGCATGCACATCACCCCGCCGCTGCGGCAGCGGCGGACGTAGACGTGCCGGCCGCCGCGAAGGCCGCCGTCGACGTGGCGGAGCGCTTCAACGCCGCCCTCTCCAGCGGCGACCTGGCCACGGTCGAAGCCCTGCTCGCTGCCGACGTTCTCATCCTCGAGTCCGGAGGTGCAGAACGCAGCCGCGAGGAATACATGGGCCATCACGCAGTCAGCGATGCGGCGTTCCTCAAGGGCGCCCATCGCCAGCTGCTCCGTCAGCGTGCACGAACCGCTGGCGAGTTCGCGTGGGTCGGAACCGAAAGCGAGCTGCACGCCCAGCAGGACGGCCAGCCACTGACCGTCCAGAGCACCGAGACGATGGTGCTGAAGCAGACCGCCGACGGCTGGCGGATCGTCCACATCCACTGGTCCTCGCGGACCAGGCGCTGAGCGGAGAACCGGAAATGAAAGCCTGCAGATTGAACCGACTGGCGTGGGCGGCTTTTGCGGTCGCCGGCCTGGGTGCCTGCACCCAGGCGGATACACCCGCGCAATCCACCATCGCACCCGCTGCACAGGTCGTCTCTGAAACAGCCGACGCCACTCCCGCTGCCCTGCCACGCATGACCGTCCACAAGACTCCGACCTGCGGGTGTTGCGGTAGCTGGGTCGACCACGTGCAGAAGGCGGGCTTCACCGTGGATGTGCACGACATGGATGACCTGGGTCCGGTCAAGGAGCGCCTGGGTGTCCCCTATGCAAAGGGCTCCTGCCACACGGCCGAGGTCGGCGGATACGTCATCGAGGGCCATGTCCCGGCCGAGGACATCAAGCGCCTCCTCGAAGAAAAGCCGGACGCACGCGGCCTGGTCCTGCCGGGAATGCCGCTCGGCTCGCCGGGCATGGAGGTCCCTGCCGGGCGACAACAGCCGTACACGGTCGAGCTGGTCCGTCACGACGGAACCACCGAACCCTTCGCACAGCATTGATCCGTCGGAGCAACAGGGGCGGTGTTGCGGGCGCGCCGAGTCTCGTCCGCGAGGAAGAAGGAGAACCACATGACCCACCATTCCGCGGCACACCGGTCCCAGGCCATGAACGAGTGCATCGACAACTGCACGCAGTGTCATGAGATCTGCCTGGAGACCATCAACTATTGCCTGACCAAAGGAGGTGCCCACGCGGCCCCAGAGCACATCGCACTCCTTGCGACGTGTGCCGATATCTGCGCAACCAGTGCCGACGCGATGCTGCGCGGTGCCAGCGTTCACGACGTGGTTTGCAGTGCCTGTGCGGAGGTCTGCCGTCAGTGCGCCGATGCATGCGACGCCATGAATGACCCTGAGATGACGCGTTGCGCCGAAGTTTGCCGCCGCTGCGCGGAAAGCGGCAGCGCCATGGCGGCTTGATGCGTCGAGGATCCCGCCTGAGCAGGCGGGATCCCCATCTGCAATATCAAAGCTGACCAACCGTGTTTTCGGTGACAGCCTGACATCCAACGCATGTCGGGTCCAACACAGCACGGCCCCCAACGGGGCTTAGCATCACATTCGCAATGAGGATTAATCACTATGAGATCATCAAACGTCCTTCGGTCCTTCGCGCTCGTCCTCGCGATTGCGGCTGGGCAGTTCTCCCTGCAGATCGCGCACGCCCACGCCGCGCTGCAGCAGTCCACACCGGCGGCAAATGCGGTGGTGGCCTCGCCAGACCAGATCGATCTCGTATTCAACGAAACATTGATTCCGCGGGCGTCGCGTCTCAAGTTGCTCATGAAGCACGGGAGTTCCACCATGCCGATCGAGAATTTCACGACCGAGATCGTCAACAACGGCAAGACCCTGCGTGCCAAGTTGCCCCAGCCGCTGGCTCCGGGCGTCTATACCGTGGAATACCGCGCAGTCGGTGGCGACAACCACCCCATGACGGGCAGTTTCAGCTTCACGGTGCGCTGAGGAACCACAAATGCTCGACCTGTCGGCTTATGCAGTGAGGTTCCTGGAATACCTAGTCCTCATGGTTCTTTTCGGGGTCCCATTGCTCGGGTGGTACGGTTCGCGTCGAGCGGCACTCACCGATGCCCTGGCCGGATGGCCACTTATGGGCGTTCTGTTGGTGAGTGCCACCGTCGGTCTCGTGCTCACCGGGGCCGAAGTCGTCTTCAAGACCGCGGGCATCATGGGAATGCCGGTCGCCGACGTTGATCGCGGATCGCTTGGCTGGTATCTGCTCGAGACGTCCGCGGGCCGGGCAGCGATTGCGAGAGGCGCGCTGCTGCTCGCCCTGATGTTTGTGCTTGGATGGCATCGTCGCCGCGGGAAGGTGGAGCCCGCCTTCCCGCTGGCGGTGACGCTGGCGGGCGGCGCACTCGCTTCTCTGGCATGGAACGGCCACGCGGCCGCTGGTGAGGGCGTGGCAGGCGCGGTCCGGCTTGCTGCGGGCCTTGTCCATCTTCTTGCGGCAGGCGGCTGGATCGCAGCGGTCCTGATGTTCCTGGGGATGCTCCTGCGCGGCAAGGAGGCCTCCGGCAGCGGGCGTCTGCGATCAACGCATGACTTTCTGCATGGATTTTCGACGCTGGGAACGATTTTCGTTGCTGCGCTCGTCGTGTCCGGCATCGCGCACTACGGGGATCTCACTGCGTGGTCGTTGTCGGCCCTGTTTCAGAGCACCTACGGGAAGTTGCTGCTGTTCAAACTGGCCCTGTTCGCTGGAATGCTGGGTTTGGGAGCGCTGCACGGATGGACGCTGGTGCCGCGCCTGGGACGGGCGCTGACCAGCGGAGATCCCGCGCAGGAGGTGCGGGCTTTGCGGCAGAGTGTTACGGCTGAGGCCGCGCTGGCCATCTTGATCCTGGTAGTTGTTTCAGTGCTCGGGACGCTCAGCCCCGAATAGCTGTGTAACCCCCAATGGCACACTGCCTTGGCAGTCCATCCCCACTAAAGCGAGCATCGGCATGAACTCACCGTCGTCCCATGACCATCACTCCGCAGGCGCTGTCCCTGTCGAGACTGCAGATGGACGGGTAACCGACCCGGTCTGTGGCATGCAGGTAGATCCCGCCACCACGCCGCATCATGCGGACCACGCCGGCGCCCATTTTCACTTCTGCTCGGAGCGATGCCGCGCGAAGTTCGTGGCTGATCCCGAGCGCTACCTGACGTCCCGGGACGAACCCGAGGTGGCACGGCCCGGCGCCATCTACACCTGCCCGATGCACCCGGAAGTTCGACAACAGGGTCCAGGCAACTGTCCCTTCTGCGGCATGGCGCTGGAGCCGGAAATGCCCAACCTGGAGGACGACGACAATCCGGAACTTCGCGACTTCTCGCGCCGGTTCTGGTGGACGCTTCCGCTGACGGTGGTGACGCTCGTGCTGGCCATGTTCGGCCAGTACCTCCCGCGTATCGTGCTGGGCGACGTGCAGATCCTGCCGCTGTCGATCGACCTGCAAACCTGGGTCGAGCTGGTCCTGACCACACCGGTCGTGCTGTGGGCCGGCTGGCCGTTCTTCGAGCGCTGCGTGCAGTCGATCCGCAACCGCAGCCCGAACATGTTCACCCTCATCGGGATTGGCGTTGCGGCCGCCTTTGGCTACAGCCTGGTCGCCACGCTGGCACCCGGCTTGTTCCCGCCGTCGTTTACCGAGCACGGGCGCGTCGGTGTGTATTACGAGGCGGCAGCGGTAATCGTATCGTTGACGCTCCTGGGCCAGATGCTGGAGCTGCGGGCACGTTCGAAAACCTCCGCGGCGATCAAGGGCCTGCTCGGTCTCGCGCCCAAGGAAGCACGGCGGGTCAACCCCGACGGTACCGAGGAAGACATCCCGCTGACCCACGTGCATGTCGGCGATCACCTGCGCGTGCGTCCTGGCGAGAAGGTGCCGGTGGATGGCGAAGTGGTCGAGGGCCGCTCCAGCGTCGACGAATCGATGCTCACCGGCGAGCCGATCCCGGTCGAGAAGACCGCGGGCGACCAGGTCATCGGCGCGACCCAGAACGGCACTGGCGCACTGGTGATCCGCGCCGCCAAGGTGGGTTCCGATACGGTGCTGTCGCAGATCGTGCAGCTGGTTGCGCAGGCGCAGCGCTCCCGCGCGCCGATGCAGCGGATGGCTGATACCGTCGCCTACTGGTTCGTGCTCGCAGTGCTGGCGATCGCGGTGGCCACCTTCTTCATCTGGGGCTTCTTCGGCCCGGACCCGGCCTGGACCTTTGCCATCCTGAACGCGGTCTCGGTGCTGATCATCGCCTGCCCCTGCGCGCTGGGCCTGGCGACGCCGATGTCGATCATGGTCGCCACGGGCAAGGCGGCGCAGGTGGGCGTGCTGTTCCGCGATGCCGAAGCCATCGAGCATATGCGCCGCATCGACACCCTGATCGTCGACAAGACCGGCACGCTCACCGAAGGGCGCCCGGCCTTCAAGGAAGTCGTGGCCTTCGAGGGCTTCGACGCCGACCAGGTGCTGCACCTGGCGGCCAGCCTGGACCAGGGCAGCGAGCATCCGCTGGCCGATGCCATCGTGGCCGAGGCCCGACGCCGGAACTTCGAGTTCGACCGCGTGGAGGACTTCGACTCGGTGACCGGCATGGGTGTGCGCGGAACCGTAGCGGGTCACGCGCTTGCGTTGGGCAATACCGCACTCATGGATGATATGGGCGCCGATCCCGGTGCGCATCTCGACGTCGCCGAGCGTCTGCGCCGCGAGGGTGCTAGCGTCATGTTCCTCGCCGTGGACGGTCGCTTGGCGGGTCTGATCGCGGTCGCAGACCCGATCAAGGCGTCGGCCGCGACCGCCATCAATGAGCTGCACGCCGCCGGGCTGCGCATCATCATGGCCACCGGTGACGGGCTCACCACCGCACGGGCCGTAGCCACCGAGCTAGGCCTGGACGAAGTGCATGGCGAGGTCCGCCCCGAGGACAAGGCCGAACTGGTGCAGCGCCTCAAGGGCGAAGGCCGGCGGGTGGCGATGGCCGGCGACGGCATCAACGATGCTCCCGCGCTGGCCGCCGCCGACGTCGGCATCGCCATGGGCACGGGCACCGACGTCGCGATGTCCAGCGCCCAGATCACCCTGGTCAAGGGCGACCTACGCGGCATCCTGCGCGCCCGCAAGATCTCCCAGGCCACCGTGGCCAACATGAAGCAGAACCTCACCTTCGCGTTCCTGTACAACGCGCTTGGGGTGCCGGTCGCGGCCGGGGTGCTCTACCCCGCGTTCGGGATCCTGCTGAGTCCGATGGTCGCGGCGCTGGCAATGAGCTTGAGTTCGGTATCGGTGGTGGCCAATGCACTTCGCCTGGCCAAGTCGGCCGCCGTACCGCCCTCGCCGACGGCACCCGTGCGGGACCGTACCTTGGGCCTCGCCAGGGATTGACTTGAGTCAATTGCATCGGTCCTGGTAAGAGGTAAGCTCAAGTCATGGTCCGCATCCGCCATCGGAATTGGTTCCAGCGTACCGCCCTCCTCGCGATGGCGGCGCTGCTCTGGTCCCAGTTCGCGCTGGCAGGCCACGGCGAGTGCCTGGATCTCCCAGGCACGCCGGCGGCGTTTGTCGCTGCCGCCACCGACACCCGACACGACCATGGCCACGGCTGCGATGCCGAGCCCCCCTCGGCGAGCAAGGCACTGTGCGACGCGCACTGCACCGCGGGTGACATCTCGGCGGACAGTGGGCGCATCCCTTCGATTCCGCCGCTCCTTGTCGGAGCATGGCTCTCCTGGTTCGCAGTCGCCGAGATCGGGGATGGTGCGCGGGGCGTCACGTCCACATGGGTGGATTCGCCACCCAGGCCCGCCTGGCACCGACCTACCGCCCATCCCGCGGCGCTCCTGCTGATCTGATGCCCGGACGCTGACTGCTCCGCACCTCTGTGCGGCGCGGTCCTGTGCGTTCGCGCCGTGGCTGCGTCACGGCATGTGTTCCTGCCCTCGTCCGAGCGACCTGCGTCGCGTCGGCCCAAGGACACTGATATGGCATCCCTGTTCGACCCGATGCAGGCCAGGCGCCTGCACCCTTACCCGCTGTTCCGCCGTCGGCCACTGCTCCGGCACCTGCTTGCCTGCGTGTTCGCCGGCGGCTTGTGGACGCTGGCGCTGCCCGCGACCGCCACCGAACCCATCCCGGGGCACAGCCTCGAGTCGATCCGCACCTGGGTTCTGGAACACAACCCCGAGCTGCGGGCCATGGACTTCGAAACCCAGGCCGCCGAAGCGAGGATCCTTCCCGCAGGTGCCCTGCCCGATCCGATGGCCTCGGTTGGATTCCGCGGCCTCGATCCGGACAAGCCCTGGCGCACCGCCGGTGCCGAGCGCGAGGTGAACTACGCGCTGCGCCAGCGCTTCCCGCTCTGGGGCAAGCGTTCGCTGGCCCCCGAGGTCGCCACCCATGAGGCCGAGGCGATGCGGCTGGAGCGCGAAGCCACCGCGCGCACGCTGCTCGCCGAGGCCGAAGCCGCCTACGTCCGCTACTGGCACGCCGGCCAGGCGGTGGCGGTGCTCGACCGCCGCATCGCCCTGCTCCGCCAGGTCGAGGAAATAGCCGGCGTGCGCTACGCCCTGGGTCGCGCGGCGCAGCAGGATGCCATCCGCGCCCAGGTCGAGCAGACCAGCCTACAGCGCGAGCGGATCGAACGCCTCGCCGTCAAGCAGGAGGCCGCCGCCACGTTGAACGCGGTGCTGGGCCGCCGCGCCGACGCGCCGCTGGCGACCCCTGATGAGGCGCCGCGACTGTTCGTTCGCAGCGCCTCGCTCGCCGAGGCGCTAGACGGCGCTGATGCGCATCCGGCGGTACGGTCGCAGCAGGCCCGCGCCGAGGCCGCCCGTACGAACGTGGTGCTGGAGCGTCGCAACCGGTTTCCCGACATCACCGTGGGCGTGGGCGCGATGCAGCTCGGCAACGGTATCGAGAGCACCGAACTGATGCTCGAGGTCGAGATCCCGTTCCAGCAGCGCGCCCGCCGCGAACGCGAGCGCGAATCGCGCCTGCTCGAAGAAGCAGCGCTCGCCCGCAGGGACGCCACGCTGCGGGCCGTGGAGGAACGCGGCGCCTCCGCCTGGTCGCAATGGACCAGCGCACGCGAACGTCGCGAGCTGATCGAGAACACGCTGCTGCCGCAGGCCGACGCCAACTTCCGCTCCGCGCTGGCGAGCTACCAGGTGGGCGAAGTCGATTTCGGCACGCTGCTGGAAGCGCTGGACGCCTGGCAAGGCGCCGACCTCGCCCGCGTGGATGCCCTGCGCGACGAACTGCTGGGCGCCGCCGCCGTGCGCGCCCTCGAAGGAGACACCCGATGACCCGCTTCCGGACCCTGGTCCTCGCTCTGTCCGTGGCCGCCGCGGCGCTCGCCGTCGGCTGGCTCGCCGGCCGCGCCTCGCGCGAGCAGGCCGCCGCGCCGGCGCAGGCCGACACCGGCCGCCCCACGCGCAAGGTTCTCTACTACCGCAACCCGATGGGCCTGCCGGACACCTCGCCGGTGCCGAAGAAGGACCCGATGGGAATGGACTACATCCCCGTCTACGAAGGCGAGGAGGCCACCGCACCCGGCACCGTCGTGCTGACGCCGGAGAAGGTGCAGACGCTCGGTGTGCGCACGGCGGTGGTGGAACGCGCGCCGCTGGCCGCAGGCATTCGCGCCAGCGCCACGCTGGAGATCGACGAGACCCGGCAGTACGCGATCGCACCGCGTTTCGAAGGCTGGATCGAGCGCCTGTACGCCGACCAGACCGGCATGCGCGTGCGCCGCGGCCAGCCGCTGATGCGCGTGTACAGCCCGGAGCTCATGGCGGCGCAGCAGGAGTACCGCGTCGCCGATGCGGCGGCGCGCAAGCTCGCGCAGAGCGATCCGGTCAGCGCCGCCTCGATGACGCGCCTGCGCGATGCGGCGGTGGCCCGCCTGCGCAACTGGCAGATCGCCCCGCGCCAGCTCGGACAGGGCGACGGCGGCTTCGTGCTGACCTCGCCGGCGGACGCGGTGGTGATCGAGAAGCCGGTCGTGCAGGGCGCGCGCTTCGAGCCGGGCGAGACCGTGCTGCGGCTGGCGGACCTGTCCACGGTGTGGGCGGTGGCGCACGTGGCAGCCGCGCAGGCGGCGGAGCTGCGGGTCGGACAGGCCGCGCGTTTCGAATCCACCACCCTGCCCGGCCGTCGCTTCGACGGCACGGTGACGTTCGTGCAGCCGGTGCTGGACACCGCCACGCGCACGGTGCAGGTGCGGGTGGTGCTGCCGAATCGGGACGGCGTGCTGCGTCCCGGCCTGTTCGGCGCGATCGTGCTGGAGCGCGACGACCCGACGCCGGTGCTGAGCGTGCCGCGCTCGGCGGTGCTCGACAGCGGACTGCGCCAGGTGGTGCTGGTCGAGCGCGCGCCCGGCCGGTTCGAGCCGCGCGAGGTGCGCACCGGGCGGCGCGCCGGCGATCGCGTCGAGATCCTGGACGGCGTGCGCGAAGGCGAACGCGTGGTGGTGGCGGCGAACTTCCTGATCGACGCCGAGAGCAACCTGCAGGCGGCGTTGCAGGGACTGGGCGCGCACGCCGGCCACGGTGGGTCCGCACCCGCCGCACAGGCGACCGCGCCCGCGGCGGTGGACCACGCCGGACATGGGCCGGCGATGCCACCGGTCGATACGAAGAAGGACACGCAGCCGGCCCCGGCCACGCCGCGACCGACGCCGCAGGCGCCCGCGCAGCCGTCGCCGGCGCCGGCCGACCCGCACGCGGGCCACGCCCCGACCGCATCGCCCGATCCGCACGCCGGGCACGCCCCGCCCCCGCCATCCGATCCGCACGCCGGCCACGCGCCGGCAACCGACGGCACGCACGACGGCCAGGAGGACCGCTGACATGCTCGGCCGCATCATCGAGTGGTCGGTCCGCAACGTCTTCCTGATCGCGGTGATGACGCTGGCGGTGATCGCCGGCGGCGTCTACGCGCTGCTGCGCACTCCGCTGGACGCGCAGCCGGATCTGTCCGACGTGCAGGTGATCGTGTTCACCGAGTATCCGGGGCAGGCGCCGCAGGTGGTCGAGGACCAGGTCACCTACCCGCTCACCAGCGCGCTGCTGTCAGTGCCGAAGTCGAAGGTAGTGCGCGGTTTCTCGTTCTTCGGCGCCTCGTTCGTCTACGTGATCTTCGAGGACGGCACCGACCTCTACTGGGCGCGCTCGCGCGTGCTCGAGTACCTCAACTTCGCCTCGAAGAACCTGCCGGCCGGCGTCACCCCGAGCCTCGGGCCGGATGCCACCGGCGTCGGCTGGGTCTACCAGTACGTGCTGCAGAGCGACCGCCACTCGCTGGACGAGCTGCGCACGGTGCAGGACTGGTACGTGCGCTACCAGCTCGCCAAGGCGCCGGGCGTGGCGGAGATCGCCAGCGTCGGCGGCTTCGTGCGTCAGTATTCGGTCACCGTCGATCCGGCGCGCCTGCGCGAGTACGGCATCCCGCTGGCGCGCGTGTCGCAGGTGGTGCGCGAGAGCAACCGCGATGTCGGCGGCCGCGTGGTCGAGATGGCCGAGACCGAATACATGGTGCGCGGCCGCGGCTACCTGCGTGGCGTGGAGGATATCGAGAACCTGGTGCTGAAGGCGGAGGGCGGCGCGCCGGTGCGCGTCGGCGACGTCGCCCACGTCGAACTGGTGCCGGACGAGCGCCGCGGCCTGGCCGAGCTCGACGGCGAAGGCGAGACGGTCGCCGGCATCGCGGTGGCGCGCTACGGCGAGAACGCGCTGGCGGTGATCCACGGCCTGAAGGAGAAGCTGGCCGAGATCCGTGACGGCCTGCCCGCGGGCGTCAGCCTGCGCACGGTGTACGACCGCTCCGAGCTGATCCAGCGCGCGATTGCGACCCTGCGCACCACGCTGATCGAGGAGAGCCTGATCGTCGCCCTGGTCTGCCTGGTATTCCTGTTCCACGCCCGCAGCGCGCTGGTGGCGATCGTGATGCTGCCGGTCGGCGTGCTGATCGCGTTCATCGCCATGCGCGTGCTCGGACTCAACAGCAACATCATGAGCCTGGGCGGCATCGCCATCGCCATCGGCGCGATGGTGGACGCGGCGATCGTGATGATCGAGAACGCGCACAAGCACATCGAGCGCGACGACGGCACGCGCAGCCGCGCGCAACTGATCATCGACGCCTGCCGCGAGGTCGGCCCGGCGCTGTTCTTCAGCCTGATGATCATCACCGTCTCGTTCCTGCCGGTGTTCGCGCTGGAGGCGCAGGAAGGACGGCTGTTCCGGCCGCTGGCGTTCACCAAGACCTTCGCGATGGCCGGCGGCGCGCTGCTGTCGATCACGCTGGTGCCGGTGCTGATGCTGCTGTTCGTGCGCGGCCGGATCGTGCCGGAGGCGAAGAACCCGGTGAACCGCGTGCTGATCGCCGGCTACCGCCCGGTGATCAACGCGGTGCTGCGCCACAGGCTCGCCACCCTCGTGCTGGCGGTGGTCGCGCTGCTGGCCACGCTGTGGCCGGCATCGCGCCTGGGCAGCGAGTTCATGCCGACGCTCAACGAAGGCACCCTGCTCTACATGCCGGCCTCGCTGCCGGCGATGTCGGCGACCAAGGCGGCGCAACTGCTGCAACAGCAGGACCGCATCATCAGGAGCTTCCCCGAGGTCGAATCGGTGTTCGGCAAGGCCGGACGCGCCAACACCGCCACCGACCCCGCGCCGCTGGAGATGTTCGAGACCGTCATCAACCTCAAGCCCGAATCCGAATGGCGCGAGGGGATGACGGTGGACAAACTGATCGCCGAAATGGACCGCGCGCTGAGTTTCCCCGGCGTCGCCAACTCCTGGACCATGCCGATCAAGGCGCGCACCGACATGCTGGCCACCGGCATCCGCACGCCGGTCGGCATCAAGGTGTTCGGCCGCGACCTGGCGCAGATGGAGACGCTGGCGCGGCAGATCGAGGCGGCGGTGCGCAAGGTGCCGGGCACCACCAGCGCCTACGCCGAGCGGCTCACCGGCGGCTACTACCTCGACGTCGAACCCGACCGCGCGCGGCTGGCGCAGTACGGCGTCACGCCCGGCGAGCTGCAGGACGTGGTGGCGGCCGCGCTGGGCGGCGAGATGGTGACCACGCTGGTGCAGGGACGCGAGCGCTTCGGGCTGATCGTGCGCTACCCGCGCGAGCTGCGCGACGATCCGCAGCGCATCGCCGACAACGTGCTGGTGCCGACCATGGACGGCGCGCAGGTGCCGCTGGGCGAACTGGCCACGGTGGTGGTGCGCAAGGGTGCGCCCAGCATCCGGACCGAGAACGCGATGCTGTCGGCCTACATCTACGTCGACACCCGCGAGAGCGACATCGGCCGCTACGTGCGCGCCGCGCAGCAGGCGGTGGCCGAGTCGGTGAAGTTCCCGCCCGGCACGTACGCCACCTGGAGCGGGCAGTACGAGTACATGCAGCGCGCCGCGGCGAAGATGCGGATCGTGGTGCCGGTGACGCTGGCGCTGATCTTCCTGCTGCTGTACCTCAACTTCCGGCGCGTCACCGAATCGCTGATCGTGATGCTGTCGGTGCCGTTCGCGCTGGTGGGCGGCGTCTGGCTGATGTGGGCGCTCGACTACAACCTCAGCGTGGCGGTGGCGGTCGGCTTCATCGCGCTGGCGGGCGTCGCCGCCGAGACCGGCGTGGTGATGCTGATCTATCTCGACCACGCGCTGGAAGCTCGCCCCGCGCAGCGCCAGGCCGAAGGCCGCTCGCTGGATGCCGGCGATCTGCGCGACGCGATCATCGAAGGCGCGGTCGACCGCGTGCGCCCGAAGATGATGACCGTGGTCGCGATCATGGCCGGCCTGCTGCCGATCATGTGGAGCAGCGGCACAGGCTCGGAAGTCATGCGCCGCATCGCCGCGCCGATGGTGGGCGGCATGGTGTCGTCGACGGTGCTGACGCTGGTGGTGATCCCGGCACTGTACTCGTTGATCAAGCAGCGGCAGCTGGCCAGGAAGCGGCCAATGGCTGCTGCGCTGCCGGCGGACGTGTCGTGATGTGGCCGACCTTCAACGCGCCAGGGCAAAGGCGGTCCGCGTGTGCGTTGACCCAAGATTATCGCTGCGGGAGCACTCGGTGCCTTGGTGTGGATGGAGGCGTGTCAGCCGAGCTTGACCTGTGTGCGGGACACAGGTCTAGCGTGATCACCATCTTTCCGGGAGCGCGCCAATGATGGGCAAAGACGATGCAGCGCCGCAGCTGATGACGGT
>ENA-UOVV01001745-UOVV01001745.1-compost-metagenome-genome-assembly--contig:-NODE-1745-length-14428-cov-9.563139_pt1 | contig 14428 bp, 12 predicted proteins | sample MGYA00238155_ERZ761577 | MGnify/ENA primary metagenome ERZ761577 (study PRJEB28898, sample SAMN06268775) | compost metagenome | isolation source: Emeryville, CA | place: USA:Emeryville, CA | collected...
GCCACTAGTCGTTCACGCGACCGAGGTACGAGCCGTCCCGGGTGTCGACCTTGACCTTGGTGCCGGTCTCGAGGAAGAGCGGGACCTGGATCTGGTAGCCGGTCTCGACCGTCGCGGGCTTGGTGCCACCGGTGGAGCGGTCGCCCTGCAGGCCCGGGTCGGTGTGCGTGATCTCGAGGACCACCGAGGGCGGGAGCTCGACGTAGAGCGGCACGCCGTCGTTCGTGGCGACGGTCGCGAGCTGCGACTCGAGCATGAAGTTGGCGGCGTCGCCCACCACGGCCTCGCTCACGTTGAGCTGGTCGTAGGTGTCGGTGTCCATGAAGACGAAGTCCGTGCCGTCGCGGTACAGGTACTGCATCTCGCGGCGGTCCACGCTGGCCGTCTCGATCTTCGCGCCGGCGTTGTAGGTCTTGTCGACGATCTTGCCCGTGACGACGTTCTTCATCTTGGTGCGCACGAAGGCACCACCCTTGCCGGGCTTGACGTGCTGGAACTCGATGACCGCCCAGAGCTGGCCGTCGATCCGGAGCACGGTGCCGTTCTTGATGTCGTTCGAGGTCGCCATCTCTTCGCTTCCTGTGGGGTGCGGGATCGCCCCGCAGGGCGCTAGACCGCCCAGAAGTCTATCGGTTCCGCGGGACTGGCCTCACGCGAGCAGGCCGAGCACTCCGAGAGCGGCGAAGCCGACCACGGCCGACCACAGCAGCGAGGCGAGCGAACCGATCACGAAGCGCTCGGAGGCGGCCGGGTCGTCGCGCAGCTGGGGGAAGCGCCCCAGGCCCTTCACGGCGACGACGACGGCGATCCCCGGGGTGAAGCCCACGAGCACGCAGCCCGTCACGGCGAGCCGCTCGAGGACGCCGATCCAGTACCCGCCGCGCAGCACGGCGCGCACCCGAGGGCTGTCGACCCCGTCCGCGGCTCCCCCGGCCTCGGCCGCACCCTCCGCCGGCCGCTCGCCGTCGGCGGCCCGCTTCTCCTGGGTCCGGGCCCTGCGGTCCGCGGCGTCGATGCGCGCGAGGAGGCGTCCAGTGAGCCACGCGCCGAGCCACACGGACGCGGCGAGGGCGAGCACCCAGGTGAGGACGACGAGGAAGGTGTTCATGCTGCAGCCCCTTCTGCCTCGGCGAGCAGTCGCGCGGCGAGCGGTCGCACCGCGGACTCCTCGGCCCACATCGCGGTGCGCAGCCTCTGGCTCACCGCCTGCTCGGTCACGCCGAGCTCTCGAGCCACATCCTTCTGGGTCTTGGCCCCGAGCGCGAGCCGGTCCACGGCGTCCCAGCCCGCCGCGGAGCGTCGCACGAGGACGGCGCCCAGCAGGCGCAGCAGCGCCTCGGCCTCGGCGGCTCGCTCGCCCTCGGCGCCTTCGACCGCGAGCGGCACCGTGGGCCCCTTGGCCTTGGCGCGCTCGACGGCCTCGCGAGCGAGCACGAAGGCGGGGCCGCTCGCCTCGCGCGGGCTCGCCGGCAGGGGCTCGTGGACCTCCCCCGCGCCGATGCCCACGGTCCACCCGCCCAGGCGCACGAGGGCGAGAGCGAGCTCGACCACGCGCTCGGCGTCGTCGAGCACGGCCTGGACCTCGTCGCCCACCGTGCGCTCGAAGCCGAGCACGAAGCCGGGGGCGGGAGCCGTCAAGCCGACCTCCTTGAGGTGCTCGAGCAGCGCGGCGACCTGGTCACCGCGCCTCGTGCTGCCTTGCTGGTCCACCGTCATGACGAACATGCGTCAAGGGTAGACCCTTGATTCTCTTGTATCAAGCCCTAGACCTTGATACCTGGGGATCAAGGCCGAAGGGCCGAGAGCGCCAGGCGGTAGGAGTCGAGGCCGAATCCGGCCACCGTGCCCGTCGCCACTCCCCCGATCACCGAGCTGTGCCGGAACTCCTCGCGCGCCGCGGGGTTGGACAGGTGCACCTCGACGAGCCGCAGCCCGCCCTTGGTCACCTGGGCCGCGGCGTCGCGCAGGGCGTAGGAGTAGTGCGTGAAGGCCGCGGGGTTGAGCACGACGTCCAGGCGCGCGTCGACGGCCTCGTGCAGCCAGCCCACGAGCTCGGACTCGTCGTCGGTCTGGCGCACCTCGACCTCGAGGCCGAGCTCGCTGCCCCAGGCCGAGACCTGCTCGGAGAGCTCGGCGAAGGACGCGGAGCCGTAGACCTCCGGCTCGCGCACGCCGAGCCGACCGAGGTTGGGACCGTTGAGCACGAGGACCTTCGCCATGGCGCCCACGATAGGGCAGGTCAGGCCCGCGGCCGGAGAGGCGAGGCTAGAGCGAGACGGCGGCGGAGCGCGGGGACTCGTCGGCGATCTCGCCGTAGGCGGCCACGAGCAGAGAGCCGTCGGGCCCCTCGAGGCGCGAGGGGTGGCCGAGCGAGTCGAGCACCACGAAGCGCAGCAGGTCCCCGCGGGACTTCTTGTCCCGGCGCATCGCGGCCAGCAGCTGCTCCCAGCGGTCCGCGCGGTAGGTCACGGGCAGCCCGAGCGCCCGCAGGACGCTGCGCTGACGCTCGACCTCCTCCTCGGAGAGCTTGCCCGCGAGGCGAGAGAGCTCGGCCGCGAAGACGATGCCCACGGACACCGCCGCGCCGTGCCGCCAGGAGAATCGCTCGACCTGCTCGATCGCGTGGGCGAGGGTGTGGCCGTAGTTGAGGATCTCGCGCAGGTGGGACTCGCGCAGGTCCTGACCGACCACGTCCGCCTTGACCTGGACCGCCCGCTCGACGAGCTCGCGGACCACGGGCTGCAGCTCGGGGTTCGCCGCGGCGCCCTCGGCCTGCAGGGCGGCGGCGTGCTCCTCGCAGAGCTCGAGGATGCGCAGATCGGAGATGAAGCCGGCCTTGACCACCTCGGCGAGCCCCGCCACGAAGTCCCAGCGCGGGAGCGTCTCGAGCGCCACGAGGTCGCACAGCACGCCGGCGGGCGGGTAGAAGGCCCCCACGAGGTTCTTGCCCTCGGCGGTGTTGATGCCCGTCTTGCCGCCCACCGCGGCGTCGACCATCGCGAGCAGCGTGGTGGGCACGTGCACGACGGCGATCCCCCGCAGCCAGGTGGCCGCGACGAAGCCCGCGAGGTCCGTGGTGGCCCCGCCGCCGAGCGAGACGATCGCGTCCGAGCGCGTGAAGTCGCTCTGCCCGAGCACCTGCCACAAGAAGGCCGCGACCTGGGCCGTCTTGGACTCCTCGGCCTCGGGCACCTCGGCGAGGACCACCTGGTAGCCGTGCTCGCTGAGGTCCTCGCGCATGGCCTCGGCGCTCGTCGCGAGGGCGCCGGGGTGCACCAGCAGGACCTTGCGGACCTTGTCCCCGAGCATCCCGGGCAGCTCGCCCAGGAGGTGCCGGCCGACGACGACCTCGTAGGGGCGCTCTCCCTCGACCCGGATGCGCGTGCTCATCGACCCACCTTCTTCGCGATCTGGTCCGCGATCCCTCGCGGCGCCTCGTTGTCCGTGAGCACCACGAGGTCCGAGACCCGCTCGTAGACCCCGCGGCGCGCCTCCATGAGCTCGAGCCACTGCTTGCGCGGGTTGCCCAGGAGCAGCGGACGCGACTGGTTGAGGCCCACGCGCGGCGTGGCCGCGGCGAGCGAGACGTCGAGGAAGACGACCGTCCCGCCGTCCGCCCGGTAGCCCTGGAGGGCCTCCTCGGTGAGCGGGTCCATCACGGCCCCGCCGCCCAGCGCGAGCACGCCCTCGTGGGAGCTCAGCGCAGCGACGACGGCCTCGCGCTCGAGCTCTCTGAAGCGCGGCTCGCCGTCGTCGACGAAGATCTCCGCGACGGACTTGCCCGCCACCTGCTCGACGTCGGCGTCCGTGTCCCGCAGGCTCACGCCGAGGATCTCGGCGAGGTGCGCCCCCACGGTGGACTTCCCCGCTCCGGGCGGGCCGACGAGGACGACGAGGGGGCGGGCTGACTCGATCTGCGGCACGCCTGAACGCTACCCGGCCGCGAGGCCGCGGATCGAACCGTGCCGCGGCCCGGACACGCCCCGGCTCAGGCCCAGGGCGCTGCGGCCACCCACCAGGTCAGCGCGGCCAGCAGCGCCGCCCAGACGAGCACGACGGCCCCGCCGCGCCGCGTCCACCGGGCGACGCTCCAGCGTCGCGGCTCGCCCTCGGCGAGGCTCAGCGCCCAGTCGCGCGCCTCGGCCTCGACGGCTCCCCAGTACAGCGACTTCGCGAGGTTCGCGACGAGGAGCACGGCGAGGAGCACGAGGAACCCGCCGATCACGCGGTTCGTCCCCCCGACGACGTCGCCCGCCGTGCCCCCGAACAGCTCCCACCAGCGGGTCCACAGCGCGTCGGCGCGCGCCGCGGCGTCCTCGGCCCAGGGTGTGGTCCCCCGCAGGCGCGCCCCGAGGGCCATGACCCGGTGCCCGCACACGGAGATCAGCACGATGCCGAGCACCACGGCGAGCCCGCGGCACACGAAGGAGACCCAGTCGCGCCGCGACCAGGGCGTCCAGTTGGGTCCCTCGCCCGCAGGGTCGCCGAGGGACTTGCGCTCGCGCACCCCGCGCGTGGCCCCGAGCCGCGCGCTGCCCTCGAGCCCTTGGGTGACGTGCGCGAGCACGCGCGGGACGGTCTCGCTCCAGTCCTTCTCGTAGTAGACGTGGTCGAGCAGGAAGGCCATGCGCCCAGGGACGGTCTGGCCGAGGTAGCCGCTGCCGTGCCGCGCGACGGGCCGGCCGTTGTGCACCGGGTCGAAGGGTGCCCACACGTCGAGCCACGAGACGCCGGGGATCGCGCCGGGGCTCGGGTTGCGGCCCAGTCGCTTCGCGCTCGCCCTGCCCGCGAGCAGCAGCAGGACGAGCGTCGCGAGCGAGACGGCCCCAGGAGCGAGAAGCAGCCCGCCCCAGCCGAGGCGCCCGTGGATCGGGAAGGCGCACAGCCAGCTCAGCGCCGTCGCGAGGATCGGCAGCAGGGTCCAGCGCGGGAACTCGAAGAGGCGCATGTCGTTGAGCCGCCCGTGCGCCCCGCCCAGGGTCGTGAAGCGCACTGGCCTGAGTTCCGGGGGCATGCGCAGGAGGACAGCGTGCGTGAGGGCCGCACCCTGGGAGTGCGCGAGCACGTGCACGTCCTGGGTGCCCGCCCGGGCGACCTCGGCCCGGATGCGGCGGTCGATGATCTCCTCCATCGCCCCGCGCGCCACGCGGCTCGTGAGGAAGGTCGAGACGTCGCCCACCTGCGCGCTCACCACCGAGAGCACGCGCGCGGCCGCGGTGCGGACCGCGTTGACCGGGATGAGCCCCGCGACGAGGGCGAGCAGGGCCAGCACGAGCACGAGCGGCCCGGCCACCGCGAGCAGCAGCAGCCCACCTAGGAGGTACAGCACAGGCCCGACGACGTTCATCGAGCTCGATGCCCGGTGCGCGGCAGAGTCCGCCGTCGTCAGCTCGGGGGTCCCGGCGCCCTGCTCCCCCATCGTCTCGATGGCCTGTCGCTTGAGGTACTCGTGGCTCGGCCGGGAGAGGAACACCTGCGCGTGCGCGAGGTTGGGGCCGAACCACAGCACCCACTTCAGGACGCTCGAGGCGCTCGGCGCCACGAAGGCGTCCGCCCAGTGCGCCTCGACGATGCGCAGTCGCAGCACGGGCTCGAGAACGACCGCGTCCCTGCCGGTGCCGGGCGCGCCGACCACGAGCGTCGCGCTGCCGTCCTCCTCGAGCTGGTTCGCCACCACCTCGGCGCGGCGGTCCTGCGCGTCGCAGAAGCGCAAGAAGGACTCGATCCACGCCGAGCCGGTCGAGCCTGCCGACTGCCGGCCGATGCCGTGGACCACGACGACGGTGCGCTGCGGGACGTCCATGGGCGGATCATCCCGCTTCCTCCCGGTTCGTGCGAGAGGAGGACCACGAGCGGACCAGCTGGGCCTCGCGCGCGCGTCACCCGATGGGCGAGGACCTGCGAAAACGGCTTGAGATCGGACGAACCGATGCCGATAGGACCAGTGCGCACCGGTGCCACCTCAGGAGGAACTATGTCTGTACGCCGTCTCACAGCGATCTCGGCGAGCATCGCTCTCGCCGTCTCCATGGTCGTGGCGGCTCCTGCGGCGTTCGCGGCGGGAATCGAGGCTCCGTCGACGCACGCCGTGACCTTCTCGGGCGGCACCCCGGTGCTGAGCTGGGACGCGGTTCCCGGCGCCTCGGGCTACCAGGTCCAGATCGCGACTGACCCGAACTTCGGCTCCCTGCAGGTGCTCGAGTCCGTGAGCACCTATGCGCGCACCTACGTGCCCACCGCAGCGCTGGGCTCGACCGGGGCCCGCGAGGTCTACTGGCGCGTCGCGGCCATGGAGTCCGGACTCAACGTGAGCACGCGGGGTGAGTTCTCCGAGGCCGAGGCGATCTTGCTCGACCCTCTTCCCGTGCCTGCGGCCGTCGCGCCGGCCGAGGGCTCGACGGTGCGCTACCCCGCTCCGGTGTCCTTCTCGTGGCAGCCGGTGCGCGGCGCCGTGAGCTACACGTTGCAGTTCTCGACGGACGAGACCTTCACCGACTCGAACGTGCTCCAGCAGCAGGTCGTGGCGGGGACGGGCTTCACGCCCACCGAGCCACTCGTGCGCGGAACCTGGTTCTGGCGGGTGAGGGCGAACTTCAACGACCCGCGGAACGTCACTGTCTCGAGCGCGTGGACGCCGAGCATCGAGTTCCGCGCGGACTGGCTCGAGGAGGACTCGCGGGTCACTCTCGTCTCCCCCGCGAACGGGACCGACCCTGCTGTCTCGGACGCACTCTTCACCTGGAACCCGGTCCCGGGTGCCCGCTACTACACCTTGACGCTCTCGCGCATGAGCGACTTCTCCCAGAACAAGTGGGACTACCAGGTCTACGGCACGAGCTTCGTGCTGCCCACCGGGCTGCTCGACGGTGAGTACTACTGGAAGGTCGTCGCGCACGACCTCGCGGGCAACGCGGGCGCCGATCCTGTGCTGGAGGCTGGCGGGTTCCCGCGCAAGTTCAAGCGCCAGTGGGGCGCCAACCCCGAGCGCACCCTGCCTCCCGGCCAGAGCACGACCGCTCCCGTCCCGCTCACGGGCGGTCTGACCGCGGAAACCGCTGAGGAGCTCACCATCGCCGAGCTCGAGCTCGCCTGGGAGCCGGTCCCGCGAGCGACCTTCTACCGGGTCCTCGTTACCCCGTTGAACGGTGACAAGGTCCTTACCTGCAACACGGCGAACACCTCGGCGACGATCATCGCTCTCACCCAGCAGGGCTCCGACCAGGCGCACACGGTGAATGGCTACGGACCGTGCCTGTGGAGCACCAACGTCAACGAGCGCATCAAGGTGGGGGTGACCTACCAGTGGAGCGTCCAGGCGATCGACTACGCGGGGAACCAGACCACCGCGATCACGCAGGCCGCCCTGCCCTCGGACACCCTGCGCACCGAGGAGTCGGAGATCCGGTACTTCCGGATCGTCGAGGACGAGTCCGTGGGCGGGGTCGACGCGATCCCCGACGCGGCTGCGTGGGCGGCTCAGGCCCACAAGTCGCAGTCCCCTGCTCCCGTCTTCAGCTGGTCCCCGGTCGAAGGGGCTGACGGCTACGAGGTCCAGGTCTACCGCGGTGCGGGCACCACGGTCCAGGTGGCCAGGTTCCGGACGCCCTCGGCCAAGCTGCGCATCAACGGCGCCTTCCTCGACGACAACACGAACGAGCCCTATTACTGGCGCGTGCGTCCTCTCGTCCTGAGCTCGGACACGTGGAGCTGGACCACCGGCGCGGCGTACACGGGCACCGTAGCGAACTGGGGCGCGGCCGACGCTCTCGACTGGCAGCGTGTCAGCACGCCGGTCGAGGTGCCCCCGGCCGAGAGCTCGGTCGAGAAGCGTCACGGCTCGACCCTCCTGAAGTGGACCCCCCACTTCGTGAACGCCCCGCACGACGGCGGCACCCGCGGGTACCTCGTCGAGTACCGCACCCAGGGCACCCAGACCTGGACCGCGGTCAAGGTCGAGTACCCGTTCTGGATGCCGCAGACGACCAACGGCTCGCCCCTGCCCATCGGGACCTACGAGTTCCGGGTCCGGGTGCTCGACGCGAACGGCACCGCCGTCGGGAGCACCTCGGCGGTCCGCACCTTCGTGAACGAGCCGACGAAGCCCAGTGGGCTGACCTCCCAGCGACTCGCTCCCACGAGCGTTCGCGTGAGCTGGGACGCCTCGGACGTCGCCGAGCTCTACCAGGTGCGGATCCGTCGTGACCTCGGAGAGTGGACCACCGTCTCGAGCGTCGGCCAGACAGCCGTCACCTTCTCCGGGCTCGCTGGCGGCGGGAACTACGAGTGGCAGGTGCGCGCGCGCACCAAGGGCAACTACTACTCCGACTGGTCGCAGCACAGCTTCTCGACCCCCCTCGAGGCGCCCACGCCGCTGACCGCCGTCGACGCCGTGCTCTCCACCTCGGAGCGCGTGCTGCGCTGGCAGCCCGTGGCAGGAGCCTCGCGCTACCTCGTCCAGCTGCACACCTCGCCCACCACGGTGCTCACGACCTCGTCCTTCGAGACGACGGCGAGCTCCTTCGCCGTGCCGAGCTCGGTGAGCTTCGGGACGGACTACTACTGGCGCGTGACCGCCATCGGCGAGCGCTGGACCTCCTCGGTGACCCTCGGCAACCGCACCGTGCTCGGTTCCTCCGAGCCACAGCGCGTGAGCTTCCGGACCCTCCCCCAGGCCCCGAAGCAGCCGAAGGTCTCGAACTCCGGCAAGGACATCACGGTCTCCTGGGACAAGCTCGGCACGGTCGAGGCAGGCACGAACGGGCCCCTCCAGTACGTCGTGCGCTACCGCCTGGCCTACCAGGTGCCCTCGGCGGAGTGGATCACGCTTCCTCCCTCCACCGCGGACGCCACGAGCAAGCTCGTCACGGGCCTCATCGGCGGCTCGGAGTACGACTTCCAGGTCAGCGCCCTCTCGGGCGAAGGCCAGGGCCCGTGGTCCTCGATCCGGACCGGTGTGGCCGCGACGGTGCCCCAGGCTCCTACCTCGGTCGCCGTCAAGCCGACCACCTCGAGCATCGTCCTGAGCTGGCGGGCCCCCTCGGGCGCGCGCACGGGCGGCGCCCCCATCACGGGGTACCAGCTCAAGTACCGCAAGGCGGGCGCGAGCACGTGGACCAGCAAGTCCCTCGGCCTCGTCACGAAGTACGAGATCACGGGCCTGACGAGCGGGGCCGAGTACGAGATCGAGCTCGCGGCGATGAACATCGTCGGTAAGGGAGTCGCGGCGACGGTCACGAGCCGCGTGCTCGCCGTGCCCTCCGTGCCTCGATCGGTGACGCTCAAGGCCCGGGACAAGAGCGGGACGCTGAAGTGGAAGGTCCCGAGCACCGACGGCGGCAACCCGATCACGGGCTACGTCGTTCGCTATCGGGCCTACAAGGACAAGACCTGGGGACCGTGGACCACCCGCAACGTCGGTGCGGACGCCCGTTCCTACAAGCTCTCGAGCCTCACCAACGGCACCAAGTACCAGGTCACCGTCGCTGCCAAGACGCTCGCCGGTGAGGGCAAGCAGTCGAGCGCCTTGTCGATGACGCCCGCGGGCAAGCCCTTCGCGCCGAAGGTGACTCTCAAGGCGTCCAAGGGCAAGACCAAGGTCACGTGGACCAAGGCCAAGACCAACGGCGCGAAGATCACCAAGTACCACGTGTACTACTCCGCCAACGGTAAGAAGTGGAAGAAGGTCAAGTCCCTCTCGGGCTCGAAGCGCTCGTACACCTCGAAGGCCGGAAAGAAGGGCAAGAAGGTCTACTTCCGCGTCGTCGCGCAGAACAAGGTCGGCAAGAGCAAGCCGAGCACGGCGGTCTCGGTCACCAAGCGCTGAGGACGCTCGAAGGGCGCCGAGGGATCACTCCCCTGGCGCCCTTCGTCATCTAGCGGTGCACGCTAGCGCTGGTGCTCCGGGATCGCGTCCAGGTAGCCCTGGAGGTTGCGTCGCACCTCGGACACCGAGTCTCCCCCGGTCTTCTCGAGAAGCGCCTGCGCGAGAGTTAGGGCGACCATCGCCTGCGCGACGACGGCGGCCGGCGGCACGGCGCATACGTCTGAGCGCTGGTGCTGCGCCTTGGCAAAGTCGGCGCCGGTGGTATCGATCGTGTCGAGGGCCCGAGGGACGGTCGAGATGGGCTTCATCGCTGCACGTACACGAAGGATCTCTCCGTTGCTCATACCACCCTCGATGCCACCTGCGCGGTTCGAGCGGCGTCGGATACGACCGTCCTCACCGCGCTCCATCTCGTCATGGGCGACTGAGCCCCGGCGAGCAGCGGTGCGGAAGCCGTCCCCGACCTCCACGCCCTTGATCGCCTGGATCCCCATGAGCGCCGCTGCGAGGCGGGCGTCGAGTCGGCGGTCCGCGTGGACGTAGGAGCCGAGGCCGGTGGGGACGTCGTAGCCGAGCACCTCGACGACTCCGCCGAGGGTGTCTCCGTCCTTGTGGCACGCGTCGATCTCGGCGACCATCGCGGCCGAGCTCGCAGCGTCGAGGCAGCGCACCGGGTCAGCATCGAGGCGACCGACGTCGTCAGGAGTGGGCAGCTCCGCATCCTCGGGGACCAGCACGGGGCCGATCTGGACCACGTGCGAGACCAGTCGGATGCCAGCGGCCTGCTCGAGGAACCTCTCGGCGACGGTACCCAGGGCGACGCGAGTGGCGGTCTCGCGCGCAGAAGCGCGCTCGAGCACGGGACGGGCGTCGTCGAAACCGTACTTGCGCATGCCCACGAGGTCGGCGTGGCCGGGGCGCGGGCGCGTCAGCGGGCGGTTGCGAGCGATCTCGCGTTCGTCACCCGTGCCGGCGTCCATCAACAGGCGCTCGGGGGGGACCGGATCGGCCGCCATCACGTCGACCCACTTGGGCCACTCGGTGTTCCCGATCTCGATCGTGAGCGGACCGCCCTGGGAGACGCCGTGGCGGAGGCCCGCGAGGATGCGCACCTCGTCCTGCTCGAACTTCATGCGCGCGCCACGGCCGTGGCCGAGCCGACGGCGCGCGAGCGCCGCCTGGACGTCCGCCGTCGTCACCTCGACGCCTGCGGGGAGGCCTTCGAGGATGCCCACGAGAGCCGGGCCGTGCGATTCACCTGAGGTCAGCCAGCGAAGCATGGCGTCATCCTTCCACGACCGACGCCGCACCCCGGGACCTGCCCAGAGTGCGGCGTCGATGCGGTGCGCTTCTCAGCCCTCGTCGGAGCTCGAGGACCCCGAGGAGCCCGAGCTGAGCTTCGGGAAGGGGTTGCGGTTGCTGCTGGGCAGCTCGTCCGGGTCGACGGGGACCACCGGCTCCTGCTGCGCCTCGACGTCCGCGAGCATGCGCTCGAGGTCGCGGAGCACGTAGACGTAGCCCGAGATGATCGCCTCGACGTCGCCGTCCTTGGTCTCGGGGCGACCGTTCGACTCCTCGGCCTCGTCCTGGGTGAGGAAGCTGAGCGAGGTCACGAGGAAGGTCCGGTCGAGCTGGGTCTGCAGATCCTCGACGAGCTCTCGGACCCCGGCAGGGTCGCCCACCACCGTGACGGAGAGCGGGATCGCGTACAGGCCCCGGATCTTGACCTTGGGCAGCTGGGGGAAGGCGCCTGCGACGGCACTCTCGATATCGGCCGCGGTAAGCGCGGGGGGCTCCTCGGAGTCCTCCTCCTCGCTCTCCTCGGAGCTCGAGCCCGAGTCCGAGGAGCTTGACGAAGAGGGCTGCTGCGCGGCCGGATCGTCGACCTTGGTCGAGGGAACCGCGACGGGCGTCGAGGGAGCGAGGTTGACGATCATCAGCTCGTGGGAGGAGGTGAGCTCCTCGAGGGTCCGCGTGAGCTCCTCGAGCCTCGCGTCCCCGGGAAGCTTCTCGGCGACCGCGGCGATCTCCTGGCGGTAGTCGTCGAGCTTCGCGAAGTCCGAGGCGAGCTTGGCGTTCTGGATGAGCAGGACGTCGTTGTGCGCCTGGACGGACTCGGTCTCCGCGACGATCTCCGCCGTCTCCGCGAGCTTCGGGGAGATGAGCCCGAACCACGAGCCCGCGAGGATCACGAGGGCGAGGACGACCGCTCCTGCGGTCCAGCTTGCTGCCTTGCCGTTCATGGCTCAGCCCTCCCCTTCGGTCTGCTCCTGAGCGGGCTGCTCGGCTGCGGGCTTGGGCTTCGCGCTCTCCGGCACGAAGCGCTGGGCCCACGCAGGCTCCGTGACCTGGACGGTCGCGTTCACCACGTAGAACACCTCTTCTTCTTCCTCGGTGGTGGACGCGTCGGAGAACCACGCGTCGGAGAAGCCCGGGACGGCGTTGAGCTTCTCGATCCACTCCGCCGTGTCCGGGACGGTCAGCGATCGCGCCGTGAAGGTGATCGAGCCCACGCCGGGCTTCTGGAGCGGGCTGGTCAGGTACGCGTCCGGCGCGAGCGGCGTCATGCCTGCGTAGCCGAGGGAGTCGATGCTGACGTCGTCCGGGACGGTCGAGGCGATCGCCCGCAGGTACGGCTCCCAGAGCACCTCGGTGCTCGTCGCGAGCCACAGCGAGTTCTCGGAGTTCGCGAGCTCGGCCAGGACGACGGGCACCTCGGCGTACTTCGCCTGCTCGGCGACGAGGCGAGCGGTCTCGTCCTCGGCCATGGCCAGGTCGTTCTCGGCGTCCTGCTTCGCCAGCATGGCCCACGCGTAGAGCCCTGCGATCACCACGAGGACGACGAGCAGCGCGATGCCCAGCCAGCGCTTGACGACCCGCAGGCCGCGAGCCGCGTGGATCTCGGGAGGCAGGAGGTTGACCTGCGGCAGGCCACCGGTCAGGACGGACTGCGACTTGCTCTTCTTGGCGGGGCTCATGCGGCGACTCCGTAGGCGAGGCCCACGCACACGGCGAGGAGCGAGCTGTGGCTCTGGATCGTGTCGGGCGCGATCGACTTGCCCATCTTGATGGTCGCGAGCGGGTCCCCGAGCGTCACGGAGAGCCGGCTCGCGCTCGAGAGGTACTGGCCGAGTCCCGGCAGGTGGCACGCGCCACCCGTGAGCACGATGACCTCGACCGCCGAGCCCGGACGGTTCTGCGCGAAGAAGGTGAAGGTGTTGCGCACCGACTCGAGGAGGCCCCGCGAGCTGTTCGAGACGGCCTCTGCGGCCGAGGCATACTCGGGTGCCACCTGGAAGCCGAGACCGATCTCCCGCTTGGCGACCTCGGCCTCCGGCACGGAGATCTGCAGGGCGCTCGCCACGGCGTCCGTGACGTCCTGGCCGCCGGCACGAAGCACGCGCACGAGGCGCGGCACGCCGTGCTCGGTGATGACCACGTTGGTGGTGCGCGCGCCGATGTCCACGAAGGCCACCGTGCGCTGGGCGAGCTCACCGCGGGCGAGGGCCCGGATGATGGCGAAGGCGTTGAGGTCGACCATCGTGGGCCGAAGGCTCGCTCCCTCGACGGCGATGACGTTGGTGGTGACCGCGTCCTTGGGGGCTGCCACGAGGATGCCGAGGGCCATGGGCCCCGACTCCCCCACGAACTCGTCCGTGGGGTAGTAGTCAAGGAGCGCGTCGCTCACCTGCATGGGGAGCATCTCGCCCACCTGGAAGGGCAGCGAGGCGCGCAGCTGCGGCAGAGGCATCGAGGGCAGCTCGAGGTCACGCACGACGACGCGCGAGTTCCCGACGCCCATCACGACGTCCTTGGTGTCGAACTTGCCCTGCTGCCAGAGCTGCTTGAGCGCCCCGGAGACGACGTTCTGGTCCACCACCTCGCCGTCGCGCACCGCACCGACCGGCAGTGCGACGTGCGCGAAGCGCGTCAGGGTGGGCGGGGTCTTGCCCGTGGGCCCGCCGCTGCCGAACTCCAGCTGAGCGGCGCGTACCGCCGTGGTGCCGATGTCCAGGCCCACCACGCGTGTCCCTGCCACGGGACCTCCTCGAATCCGTTGATGACCGACTACTTGGTCCTATCGGGCGAACCCCGGTGATGCTTGAGGTCAGAGCGTGAATTGCCCCGCGCCGGTTTGGCTCACAGCCCCACGAGGCCGAGGTAGGCCTCCGCGAGACGCTCCCCCGCGACGAGACCGACCCAGGCGCCGGCGAACATCCATGGCCCGAAGGGCACCTTGCTCGCCCGCGAGGCCTTGCCCGCGACGATGAGCGCGATCGAGAAGATCCCGCCCAGGAGGAAGGCGGCGAAGAATCCCACGACGACGGCGCTGATCCCCCACCAGCCGAGCACGAGGCCCAGCACGCCCGCGAGCTTGACGTCCCCGAAGCCCATGCCGCGCGGGTAGGCGAAGCGCATGAGGAAGTACGCGAGGAACATCGCCGCGCCGGCCACGAGGGCGCGCCAGAGCGCCGGCCAGTCGGAGACTCCCCCGGGTGCCCAGGACGCCAGGACGAGCAGCGCGATCACCACGGGGTAGCTCGGCAGCACGATCGCGTCCGGGAGTCGCTGGACGTCGAGGTCGATGAGCGTGAGGCAGATCGT
>ENA-UOVV01001751-UOVV01001751.1-compost-metagenome-genome-assembly--contig:-NODE-1751-length-14367-cov-12.473099_pt1 | contig 14367 bp, 13 predicted proteins | sample MGYA00238155_ERZ761577 | MGnify/ENA primary metagenome ERZ761577 (study PRJEB28898, sample SAMN06268775) | compost metagenome | isolation source: Emeryville, CA | place: USA:Emeryville, CA | collected...
AGGTTTTGATGGCTTACCATGTGGTGAAGATGTAGGAAATCGGTGTGAATGTGTTCGGGTTTTAATAATGGTTTTTCATTGGGTGGTGAGAAAAGGATTGGGTCATTGAAATGTAACCTTCATACAATGGTTGATGCCTGAATGGTGAAATAAGTCAATAACGGATACAAGCGCAATAAGTGTAGCAATGACAAATCATTTAGGAGAAATTGGTAATACTCATTATATTGCATCTCGACAACATAAATAAACCCTGTTGGAACCCAAAATTTCCTGAGATTAATACCGACACCATGTACTTAATTGGTTTTGATTTAGGCAGCTCATCGGTTAAAGCTTCATTGTTAAATACGGAAACCGGACAAACCGTAGCATCGGCATTTTATCCCGAAACGGAAATGAAAATCGAGGCTCCTCAACCCGGTTTCGCCGAACAACATCCGGACGTGTGGTGGACGAATGCCTGCAAAGCTTCGCAAACGGTGATGCGTTTGTCGGGCGTGGCCAAAGAAGATGTAAAAGCCATTGGGATATCCTATCAGATGCATGGCTTAGTGGTCGTCGACAAAAATGGGAAAGTTCTCAGACCTTCGATCATATGGTGCGATAGTCGTGCGGTAGAGATAGGTAATAAAGCTTTTCAGGAGTTGGGCGAGTCACGCATTTTGCCCCGTTTACTCAACTCACCAGGCAATTTTACCGCTTCTAAGCTCGCCTGGGTAAAAGCGAATGAGCCAAAAATCTTTGAAGCCATCGATAAATTCATGTTGCCGGGCGATTATCTGGCAGCCCGCATGACGGGTGAGATCGTGACCACAGCATCGGGTCTGTCAGAAGGGGTATTATGGGATTTTCAATCCGGAGCGCCGGCCGATGTCCTGATGGAATATTATGGGTTTTCCAGTCAATTATTACCCAAACTAGTCCCTACATTTGGGGAACAAGGGTTCCTAACAGCAGGGAGTGCCGCTGAATTAGGTTTAGCCCCCGGAACCGCCGTTACCTATCGAGCGGGAGATCAGCCTAACAATGCGTTTTCCTTGAACGTACTCGAACCGGGTGAAGTTGCTGCCACGGGGGGGACGTCGGGCGTCGTTTACGGTGTAAGCGACCAAAGGCAATACGACCCTCTATCACGCGTGAATACCTTCCTCCATGTTACTCAGTCGGAATTAGGACCAAGATATGGTGTTTTGTTATGTATCAATGGTACCGGAAGCCTGAACAGTTGGCTGCGTAACCAACTCATCCGCGGTAGAATGAATTATGCCGAAATGAATGAAATTGCAGCAGAAGCCGCAATTGGATCCGAAGGCTTGGTATGTTTACCGTTCGGAAACGGCGCTGAGCGTGTTCTTCAAAATGCGAATCCAGGGGGAAGTTTTCATGGTATTGAATTCAATCGACATGAATTAGCTCATTTTCTAAGATCGGCTCAAGAGGGAATCGTCTTCGCTTTATTCTACGGTATGGAAATTATGGAAAGCCTGGGAGTAAAGCCGAAGCTTATTCGGGCGGGAGAGGCTAATATGTTCTTAAGCCCCATTTTCCGTGAGACTTTTGCTAATATTTCGGGTGCTACCGTCGAGTTATACAACACAGATGGAGCACAAGGGGCAGCCCGAGGCGCGGGAATGGGATTGGGTTATTTCAAGAATCGAGAAGAAACATTTCACGGACTTCAGGCGGTAAAGACCATCGACCCAGAACCCAAACAGGCGGAAGCCACCCGGAACGCTTACCTCCACTGGAAGAGCTATATTGAATAGAGATTAATTTTTTGCGTTTTTAATCACTTCTTTTTGGTTCAACATCACGCGCCATAAAGCAAAGGAAGGTGGTGCTGCCTCTTCACATTGCTGATATAATTTACTAGTCGTAGGCAAAGGTGCATAAAACACCGTTAACGAATCGTTTAACTTTTGAAGATTTTCGGGCAAGGGTTGCCCCTGACGGCTTTGATAGGCATAAGCCTGGAGTAATTCAATTTCTTTGGCATGTAAATTTGCATCTGCTGTGTCCTTCGCAAAAAGAAGGGAAATTTCGGCTCCCAATTGTTTAGCCTTCGAAACCTCGAGAGAATCACCGCAATTGGCTTCTGTTGAATTTTCTATGGCTTGATTAGCCTGACTCACCATTTCTTGCCCGGTTGTAAGTAACAATTCGTTGAGCTCGGCCTGAGTGAAACGTTTGATTTTTAGCGACTTAATTTCTTTCGCTAGCTCACCTGTATTTTCGACACGCTCCTGACTCACGCAGCCACTAAATAAAATTGGAATTAGCATAAGTAAAAGGACACTGAGAAAGAAAATCCTGGGGTAGTCGTGTGAATTAAGATTGGGGTAACTGGGATTCATGACCGGGATAAGGCTTCCCATATACTAGATATGGTGCGTTGAAAATTGATTAAGGCCGACCTGAGATTTTTTTACGCAGTTGTGGGACGGTCGATGCAGCGATAAAGTTCGTCGAATAAACCGTTAATTCAAAAGTAGTGGCGTGGTTTATAACAAGAGAATAGTTGAAAATTTGTAGATTTGCGCTCTAAAAAATACAATAGGGACGTCGCAGGAGTGTCCTTTTTTACAGAAGAAGTACCGTAATGAGTAATTTTATAAAAAAGCTGGAAGCGCTCAGAGAGCGTTTTGAGGAAGTTAGCCAGCAGATCATGCAGCCGGAGGTGGTATCGGATTCGAAGCGGTATTCCAAATTGAGTAAGGAATATAAGGATCTGGAGCGTATTAATACGCAGTTCCAGTTATATCAGAAATTGAGATCGGATATAGCAGGCGCAAAGGAATTACTGGCTAACGAAAAGGATGAAGATCTCAGGGAGATGGCCAAAGAGGAGTTGAACGAACTGACCCCAAAACTAGAAGAGGTGGAGTCAACGTTGAAGGAATTGCTGATTCCCAAAGATCCGAACGATAGCCGTAACGTGATTCTCGAGATTCGTGGTGGCACAGGGGGGGACGAGGCAGCGATTTTTGCTGGTGACCTTTTCCGCATGTATCAGCGCTATATCGAACGAATGGGTTGGAAGATCTCGGTTTTGGACTACACGGAAGGTTCGACGGGTGGCTATAAAGAAATCATTTGTAAGGTCGAAGGTGAGGATGTCTACGGTAAACTGAAATTCGAATCAGGGGTACACCGTGTTCAAAGGGTTCCGGTAACCGAATCTCAGGGTAGGGTTCATACTTCGGCGGCCAGTGTTGCCGTACTCCCCGAAGCGGAGGAAGTGGATATAGATCTGAATATGAACGATATACGGGTGGATACCTTTCAGTCTTCGGGTGCAGGAGGACAGTCGGTTAACACCACCTATTCCGCCATTCGGCTGACTCATATTCCGACGGGATTGGTGGTTAGTTGTCAGGACGAGCGGTCACAGTTGAAAAACAAAGAAAGAGCTCTAGGAGTACTTCGATCAAGGCTATACGAAATCGAATTGCGCAAAAGAGACGAGGCGATCAGTTCGCAAAGGAAAACCATGGTAGGTAGTGGAGACCGGTCCGATAAGATTCGAACCTATAATTATCCTCAGAGTCGGGTGACCGATCATCGGATTGGATATACAGTTTACAACCTGCCTGCAGTGATGGAGGGTGAAATCGACGATTTCATTGAGCAACTACGTATTGCGGAAAACGCTGAAAAAATGAAAGAGGGCGAAGCCCTCTCGTCTTGATGTCGTATCTGACCTGATAACGCTTGGTTTACGTTTAAAAAGTGGGAAGGTATTCCTTAGGACGTAGCCGTTTAAGCTACGGACGCTCTAATTAAAAACACCCGGTCTAAAATGGGTTGATGATTCGTGCTGAATTTTTCATAACACCACTGCTTCAACTTCTTAATTTCCTCGGGCATTAACATTCGGATGGCTTTACGTAATTCTTTTTCAAATAATCTATGGTCAAAACTGACTTTTTGAAGAATTATTTTAATGTATTCTAACATTGAAGCCATATCTACTAATTTTAAGTTTTATACAAAGGTTTAGTTTGTAATAACGTTGTTACTGGTATAACTATGTACTGAAAACAGTTATTGTATCGCTTTGTAAATTAAATGAAAATATATAGATTTTTAAATTTTTTTTTGAATTTTTTTATTCTCATTCCTCCACTCATGGCTCAAGTTCCGGATGTGCGGGTGGAAGTGGGGGAGACCCAACTCGCTCGGCCGGGGGACCCCTTTGAGATTAAAGTGTACATAAAAAATCCACAGGGGAGGGCAGAAGTCATTTTCCCTGAAATCCATGGTACTGACAAGGGAAGTACGACCCGACTACGTAGCAACGTCGCCCTTGATGGAGAGAACTTTCCGCAAGAAATAGTCATCCAGCAGTATTTATTTGTCGGAGATTACTTGGAGGTTAGGCCGACCGTGGTGCGCGTGGAGGGCAATAATTTCGACATTCCGGGTTTCGTCATCCGGGTAAATAAGGTAGAAGATGATAGTGTGGCAACGGAGGATGCTGAGGCTCACCTGAATGTCGATCCTTTTATTCCAGAGCATCTCGATCGGGAGGATGTATTTCTCACCGTCCGACCCACCAAAAGCAGCGTCTATCTTCGGGAAGGTTTTGGCCTATATTTTTCACTGTTTGTTGCCAAGGACGTGCGATTGTTCATGGAGTTTTACGATCTGGATCGGCAACTCAATCAAATCCGTAAGCAGCTTCAAGCCGACGGGTGCTGGGAAGAAAATACCTGGATCGAAGAGATAGTGCCTAGAACCGTTACCATTCGAGAGCGGGATTATACAGAATACCGACTTTATCAATCGGTTTTTTTCCCGTTTATTGAGAAAGACGTGCAATTTCCTTCCATTTCACTGAAAATGAATATGGGTGAGCAAGGAACCGTGATCCGAACGTTTTATACCCGTCCGGTAACCGTACACGTCAAAAGCTTGCCGCCTCACCCTTTGAAAGATGCTGTTTCTGTAGGTATCTATGAACTCAGCGAAGAACTGTCGACCCCGCAGACGCCCATGGGACAGCCATTTAAATATGTATTCGGCATCGTCGGTGAGGGCAATATTGCCGCCATTGCGGCACCCATGACCATTCCTGTTCAGACTTTTGAATTTTATCCTCCCGAAGTGACACAGTCTTTACAGTCTACTTTACGTGCAGTTAATGGGATTAAGAAATTCGAGTATACCCTCGTTCCCCGTCAAAAAGGGACCTTTCCTCTACAGGGCTATTTCCAGTGGATTTATTTTGATCCTCTTCGCGCTCAATACGATACGCTAAGGTCGATGAAAATGATCGAAGTGACCGAAGGTGAGGGGGCTGTATCGGAAACGATGGTCCCCATGGGTGAAAATCGCGTTTATGCCAACCTGGAAAGGTTGAATTCAGCAGAAGTTTACAGGAATTATAATGTTATTTTTCGGATCGTAATGAACGTTGTGGTAATTTTGATGCTGTTGTCTGCACTCTGGATTTTCAGAAAATGACAATTATGTATGGGATTACGAACGGGCGGGGAATACCGGTAGGTATTTTTCGTTTAATGATTTGAGTTAAGCTATATTTCAATGGGTAGTAATTACGGAACGATTTTTAAGATTTCAACATTTGGTGAATCACATGGTGTAGGCATCGGGGTTGTCATAGACGGTTGTCCAGCCGGAGTCAATTTCGATGTTGACTATATTCAGCATGAATTATCGAGGCGAAAGCCCGGTCAGTCGCGGATCACCACTCAACGTAAGGAGGCCGATGAATTTGAAGTGCTTTCCGGCGTTTTTGAGGGAAAAACAACGGGGACCCCCATCGCCATTTTGATCCGAAATCAAGACCAACGTTCTAAAGACTACTCTCATATCAGTGATAGTTTTCGACCTTCTCACGCCGATTATACCTATCAGGAAAAGTATGGAATTCGCGATTATCGAGGGGGTGGACGTAGTTCTGCCAGAGAAACCGCAGCCCGGGTAGCGGCTGGAGCCTTAGCAAAGTTGATATTAAAGGAATTAGGCGTAAGTATTTCAGCCTACGTCTCTCAGGTAGGACCGGTGAAAGTCAGTAAACTTTATACCCAGCTGAATTTAGCGGAAGCCGAGCTTAATCCCGTTCGATGCGCTGACCCGGAAGTAGCGCAGGAAATGTTTGATTATATCGACAGTATACGTAAAAAGGGTGATTCCGTCGGTGGGGTTGTATTCTGTGTGGCAACAGGTGTTCCGGCGGGATGGGGAGAACCGGTATTTGATAAATTACATGCTGAGTTGGGCAAGGCCATGTTGAGTATCAATGCGGTCAAAGGTTTTGAATACGGGAGTGGTTTCGAAGGAGTTGCCATGACCGGTTCGGAACACAACGATATTTTTTTCAAAGATGAAAAAGGGAAAATTCGCACCCAATCGAATTATTCAGGCGGAGTTCAAGGTGGCATTTCCAATGGAGAAGATATCTATTTTCGCGTAGCATTCAAGCCTGTTGCTACCATTATGCAAGATCAGCTAAGCATCGATAAAAACGGAAACGAAGTCGTTGTTTCGGGCAAAGGACGACACGATCCATGCGTGGTCCCTAGAGCGGTTCCGATAGTGGAAGCCATGGCAGCCTTGGTTTTGGTTGATTTTTACTTACGGAATAAGGCAACGAAGCTATATTAACGTTTGTGATACATGTTGATCACAAATATGATGGCTCCAATAAAATTGAGGGTCAACCCGATTAAAAAAAGGAGGGTTGTATAAGGACTATTTTCTGCTCTGAGTACCGATCCGTAAAGAACACAAAACAGGCCCAAAATGATGAGCAGAATTGCATATCTACTTTTTACGTTCAAGAACAGGGTGGTTTAGTGAAAAAAATGTGGACCCAAAACGGTCGTAGGTTCTCTTTGTTGAGATATGGTTACTCAAATATAATTATTCCATTGCTTTTATTTAGCTTTCCGGGGATAATTTTTGCCCAATCGAAGCGCTATGAATTTACTAGGCCGCTGATGGGTAGTCAATTTCGACTGGTGTTTTTCGCCGAAAACGATTCATTAGCTAAAGCTGCTGCTAATACGGTATTCTCTAATTTAGAGGATTTAAACTTCCAAATGAGCGATTATTTGGACGGGTCTGAATTGAACCGAGTTTCCGCTCTGTCGGGTCGTAACACTTGGATTAGGGTAAGCCCGGAGCTGTTTGCCGTTCTTGATAGTGCCCAGGCAATTGCTTATACGACGAGGGGAGCTTATGATGCGACCATAGGTCCGGTCATACAACTTTGGCGAAAATACTTTTTACTTCGAAAAATTCCCACTCGAAAGGAAATTAGGCAAGCGTTGAAAAAGTGCGACTACCGAAATTTGGAAATCGATCGAGAAAATGGATTGATAAAGTTGAAAAAGAAGGGTATGCGTCTCGACTTAGGCGGGATCGGTAAAGGTTATGCAGCCGATCTAAGTATTCAACAATTGAAAAAATTGAATATTCGATCGGCTATGGTTGATGCCGGGGGAGACCTAGCCCTGGCGGACTCTCCCCCTGGACAAACGGGTTGGAAAATTGCGATTTCTTCGGGTAAAGCGGAACTAGAGGATGAGGTAATAGAATTGGCTAATTGCGGGATCGCTACATCGGGAGCTACCTACCGCTATATCGAAGTAAATGGGAAGAAATATTCGCATATCGTGGATCCCAGAAAGGGAACAGGCATTACAAAACCCGTCCGTGTAACCATCATTGCGCCTAGTGCTACAAAAGCCGATGCTATGGCAACAGCGGTTAGTATTGCTGATAAACGAACACTGAGACGCATTCGGAATAATCACCCCGAACTCCGGATTCACCTTTCAACTATTAAATAATTAGGTTTGTAAACGGGATGAAAAGTCCTGAAACTTCATCCCACTTCTTGCCTTAAAACCTCCAAAGGTGACTGGGTTACCACCTCTCGACTATTAAACAAGCCGATTAAAACGGTGATGGTGGTAATTCCTAAGAAGACAGTCAGTAAGGGGACGATTTCTACAACTAGTTCCGATTCAAAACTGAATTTGGCTAGTAAAGCTCCTGCAATGATGGCCAGACCAATGCCTATCAGCGAAGACAATGCTCCTAAATAGAAGTATTCCAGTCCATTAATCCAAAGAATTTGCTTTCGACTCGCCCCGAGGGTTCGGAGGAGTACACTTTCGCGTACACGTTGGTACTTACTGGAAATAACGGCTCCGAGCAGAACGATTAGCCCACTTAACATGCTGAACAAAGCCATAAAACGAATGACAAAGCCAATTTTTTCAGCTACATTATCCAGCGTTGTTAGAATCAGATTCAAGTCAACGATACTGATATTTGGGAATTGTCTCACCAAGTATTGTTGAAAGCTGGCTGATTGCTCTAGCGTGGGCAAATAAGTGGTTAATACATGAAATTTGGGTGCATTTTCTAACACGCCCTTGGGAAAAATCAAGACGAAATTCGTTTGCATCCCCCTCCAATCGACTTCCCGCAGACTTGCTAGTTGAGTCCGAACCAACATTCCTTGCACATTGAAAATGAGCGTATCCTTTAAATTCAATCCATTCCTTCGGGCAAACCCTTCTTCCATTGAGACCGGTACCAGACCATCCCCCGGATGGTAAGTCCCTATCCATTGTCCTGCGGTCAATTTTTCACTACTCGACAATGAGTCGCGATAGGTGACCCGGTATTCCCTGCTAAAGAGACGGGAGCGGATATTCTCCGTGGTGTCTTCCCGAGCTTTGGCGTAATTGTAACCGTTCACGTTTTCCAGTCTCATGTTGACAATTGGCACCGATTGCAAGGTTTTTAATCCAGCCGTGGCTACATGTTCTTTTAATTCATCCAACTGATGATCTTGAATATCAAACAGAATCATATTGGGACGGTTGCCATCGGTATTGCCCGTGGCGGTAATTTCATTGATCAGCACATTGCGAGCAATAATGAGGGTGCCTATCAACATGGTACCCAACCCTAGAGCTACAATCATAGTAAGTGTCTGATTGTTAGGTCGGTATAAATTCGCTAGTCCTTGACGTGCCACAAACCCCCAATGTGAAGGAAAATATTTCTTAATGCCCCTGATCAATAAACTGGCTAAACCAGCGAGTAGCATAAACGAGACGATCACTCCACCGGAGAAAATCAGTGCGGTACGCCAATCCTTTAATTGGAAATAGCTAAATAGAATTACAAAAACGAGGATGACACCATAGACCAGGCCGCGCAATGGGTCGTTATCACCCCGATTATCTTTTGCGTTTACACGGAACACGTTGAGTGGTGCAATTCGACGAATGCTGAGTAAAGAACTCAGCGAGAAAAGTAAGGAAACACACACACCCAATAGTACGCCCTGGGTTATTGCGGAAATCGAGAGAGAGGTCTCGAGTTCAAAGGGAATAAAATCGGCAACGAGTAGGGGGAGCCAGGATTGTAAGATAGTGCCTAATAGTGCACCTAAAACCGATCCAATGAAGCCAATGGAAGCAATTTGTATCAGAAAAATTAGAAATGCCTGCCAGGAGGACACCCCCAGGCATCTTAAGATGGCGATGGTGTTGAACTTCTCTTTGATATAGAGGTGAACCGAACTGGCTACGCCGATACATCCTAGCAACAGTGCGACAAAGCCGGCTAATCCCAAGAAATTGGTGAGATTGCTGAACATGCGCCCAGTGCTCGCTTTTTGATCGTCGATAGTGCGAATTTGAATGTCGTTGTGCGGAAAAGATTCGGATAATGTTTCCACAATTTTATTGGATTCAGCCGGTTCTTTAAGTCGTAGGAAAAGGCGGTAATTAATTCGACTTCCCTTTTGATTTAGTCCCGTTTCTTCCAGGTACGCCAGAGGGATGTATACTACGGGTGCTACCGTCGCCACGATGCCAGTTTGGCCGGGTGCTTGTAAGAGCGCCCCGGCTATTTCGAAGGTTACATCACCCACTTTGATCGAATCGCCTACATCAATTCCGAATTGGAGGAGCAGGTTTTGATCGACTAAAGCTTTTTGTCCGTTATCGAGTTCGGTGCGGGCATTTTCGGGGTTTGTTTCTAGTTGTCCGTAATAGGGGAAATTTCCTTTTAAGGCTCTGATTTGCGTCAGCCGAGTCCCTTGATTTTTGGGAAAGGAAATCATGGATGCAAAACTCCACTCTTCCGATATTTCCTCCGCTAGCGAGTCCGCTTTTGCGTTTTCTTCGTCTAAAAAAGGGCGATTTGTTATCCATTCCTGATCCGCGCCCAGGAGGGTAGCTGCTTGATCTTCGATTTGGGTACTGAGGTTATCACCAACTGAATAGATGGATACTAGCGCGGCGATCCCTAGGATGACAGACGCCAGAAAAAGGAATAAGCGAGAAGGATTTCTTCGGCTGTCGCGCCATGCCATGGAAGTCAGCCATCTTAATTTTTGAAATGCGCTCATTCTGTATCCGATATTATATGTCCCCCTTTAATTCCAATGATACGATCGGTTTTAGCGGCAAGTTCCATATCGTGGGTCACCAGAACCAGGGTCGTACCCATTTCTCGATTTAGATCGAACAACAGCTTGATTACTTTTTCACTGGTTTCTGCATCGAGATTGCCCGTAGGTTCATCGGCGAAGAGAATTTTCGGATTATTTCCAAAAGCCCTAGCCAGGGAAACGCGCTGTTGTTCTCCACCGCTAAGTTGCGAAGGATAATGATTTAGCCGGTGCGACAGCCCTACCTTTTCTAACAATTCGCTGGCTTGGTTTCTAGGGTTTTCTAACCCTGCTAACTCAAGGGGTATCATCACATTTTCGAGTGCCGTCAGGGTGGGCAGAAGCTGGAAGTTCTGAAAAATAAATCCTACGCTTCTGTTACGAATCTGTGCGAGTTGGTCTTCACTCAGATCGTTTAATACATTCCCATCCAGGGTTACCGTACCGGAAGTAGCTCTATCGAGACCGGCACAAAGCCCGAGAAGGGTGGTCTTGCCGCTCCCTGATGGCCCTACGATGGCTGCGGTAGAGCCTTGTTTAATGTCGAGGTTGATATTGTGTAAGATGACGAGTTGGTCCTTGCCAGTTTGAAAGGTTTTATTAACCTTAGAGAGCGATAAAATGGTTGACATCCTGTTTGGGCCGGCGTTAAAAAAAATGACTTAAATTAGTAGGTAAACGTTATAAGTCTTACAATTGTATAAACCGAAGTGGACACGGTTGGTTCAAAAATAGACAAATAAGCAAGTAGATTCCAATTAAAGATATGTATAAAACCACTTCCCTAGCGCTAATCATTTTGTGGCTCATGGGCTGCACCGGAGCAAGCAATGAGTCGAAAGATACCGACGCCACGGCCCTTATGAAGTCAGAAACGGGTACTGAGAAAAAGGTGATCATTTTTTTTGGTAACAGTCTGACAGCCGGGTACGGTTTGGAATTGTCGGAAGCGTATCCCGCATTAATACAAAAGAAAATCGACTCGTTGGGTTTGAATTACGAGGTGATAAATGCAGGCGTAAGTGGCGAAACATCAGCTTCAGGAAACAGCCGTGTAGACTGGGTGCTTGAAAGTGTGATTGACGTTTTCATTTTGGAGCTTGGAGGGAACGACGGCTTACGGGGGCTAGAATTAAGCGAGACCTATAAAAACCTTCAATCCATAATTGACAAAGTTAAAAGCAAATATCCTGATGCGGTAATTGTGTTAGCCGGTATGCAAGTCCCTCCCAATATGGGTAAAACTTATTCGGATGAATTTGCAGCGATTTACCCACGATTAGCACGGGAAAACAACCTGCCCTTTATCCCTTTTTTGTTGGAAGGGGTAGGGGGAGAACGTCATTTGAATTTAGCTGATGGGATCCATCCGACGGCAGAGGGGCAAAAAATTGTCGCGGAAAATGTTTGGGCAGTTTTGAAAGATCTATTGTAGATTTTAAATCAAAAGTTTATCTTGTCACAGTGTTTATTCTCCGTTACACAATAAGATTTTAGAAAAATAGTTTTTAATACGTTAAATTTTTATCAACAAACCAAATAAGCCAAACACACTTTTAAATTCACACCCTGGTAAGGTTGGTTTTTAATGGATTAAAAACCAATTCATTTTCAACCAAACAAAAATTCATAATTCAGTATTCACATTTTAAACTATCTACCATGAAAGGCAGGAGAATTCTTTATGCTATCGTTTTGACGACTCTGTGTATTACGGGTGTAACTGCACAGTCATTTAAATTTGGTCCTAAAGCGGGCTTGAATATTAGTAACTATACCGGTGATAATGTCGAGTCTGACGCTTTGGTTGGTTTTCACCTGGGTGGGTTACTCAACTTTGGACTGGGAAATGTATTTTCGATTCAGCCTGAGGTACTATTTTCGACTCAGGGGGCCAAGATAAAAGGCGGATTGGAGGATTATGAGTTTAAGACCAATTACGTTTCGGTACCGGTCATGTTGAAAGCTCGTACGGCCGGCGGTTTCTACATTGAATTAGGACCTCAGGTAGCCTTCAAAACAGGAGAAAAAATCGGAGATCAAACCATCAGTGATTTTGCCAATGATTTGGATGTGGCTGCCGGTGTGGGTTTAGGTTTCCAGGCGGGCATGGGTTTAGGCATTGGCGCACGTTACGTACAGGGGTTATCGAAAGTGGGTACGATCAGTTCGATTAACCCCCGGCCGGATGTAAAAAACAGTATCATCCAGGTAGGACTTTTCTGGGCCATTCCGGTTCGGTAAGCAATAGATTAAAGCTTCTTATTAAAGCTCAAAGGGTCACCCTTTGGGCTTTTTTTATGGGATTAAGGAACGCAATCGACTTGTCATTATCATTTAATTTTTAAGCATTCGCTCCAATGAATTATTATTTCTATGGACTCTTCATTCGTATCGTTTAATTGAATCACGTATTACATAAGGAAGTAGCCCTCATGAATAGGAAAACTAAATCGAATGCCGGTAATGGAAAAGTTTTGGATAGCAACCGAAATACAACGATTTCCTACCACCTGCTTCACCCGACGACCCAAGCCGATGACAAAAAGTTTTATTCCTTTACTCCTTACAGATGGGAAGTGAATAATCCAATAGCTTTTCTTGATCCTATAGGAATAGTGATAAAGGAAGGTAACCAAAGGGAATGGGAAAACAGCTTGGGTATGTTCAAACCTATGGAATATCTATCTGGGTAAACTAGTTTAACTCTCAGCTAAACCGGGCAAAAGAAAAGGTGCAACAGTGTTGCATGAAGGATGGCGTTTCTTATATTTGCAACATTATTGCATTGTGGTTCTTTGCTACATAAGAAAGTATTATCGGATTTAAAAGACAAGAAGATGAACAAGCGTATAAACGTTGATGTGATAATCGTGGGTGGCAGCTATGCTGGACTCTCAGCCGCAATGGCCTTGGGGAGGGCTTTGCGGCGCGTCACGGTGATAGACAACGGCTTACCCTGTAACCGGCAGACACCTTTCTCACACAATTTCCTTACACAAGACGGGGTGGAACCGAGTACGATTGCTCAGAAGGCCAAGCAACAAGTTGAGGCTTATCAAACGGTTGCATTCCATACCGACACCGTAGTCGAAGTTGTGAAAATGAGTAATGTTTTTCAAGTAAATACCCTTTCCAAGCAATTCTTCACGGCTCCCAAAATAATTTTTGCCACCGGAGTAAAAGATATAATGCCGAATATCCCCGGATTTTCCGAATGCTGGGGGATCTCGGTCTTACACTGTCCTTATTGTCATGGATACGAAGTACGACAAGAAGCTACCGGTATTTTAGCGAATGGTGATGTTGCCTTCCACTATGCCAAACTAATTCGTAATTGGACAAAAAATTTGACGATTTTTACCGATGGAAAATCAACCTTATCCGACGAACAATTGCAAAAACTCGCCCAACACGGCATAGCTGTCATCGAAAAGAAAATTGTATCCCTGGATCATGAATGCGGAATGCTTCAACAAATTGTGTTCAGCGACAATTCCACCCATCCCGTCAAAGCTATTTATTCTCGTCCCAATTTCGTTCAACATTGTCCAATACCCGAATCGTTAGGATGCGAGCTGACCGAACAGGGTCTACTCAAAGTGGATGGGATGCAAAAAACCACAGTTCCAGGTATTTTTGCTTGTGGCGACAGCACTCATGCCATGCGGTCGGTAGCCAATGCCGTAGCTACAGGGAATATGGCCGGAGCCGCGGCGAATAATGAACTGATAGGGGAAGCGTTTTGACAAATCCTTTTCCCCTTGATGTATTTATTTCCTGAATTTGTACGTTAAAAAAACTCAAAACCTTTAACCTTTTTATAATCTGTTACTTGATAAAGGGATGACTAAAAGCAAGTTAATTGAAATGCATAACATGGGTATTGTCGTTGAATCACTCGATGATGCCATCGC
>ENA-UOVV01001755-UOVV01001755.1-compost-metagenome-genome-assembly--contig:-NODE-1755-length-14338-cov-3.982637_pt1 | contig 14338 bp, 10 predicted proteins | sample MGYA00238155_ERZ761577 | MGnify/ENA primary metagenome ERZ761577 (study PRJEB28898, sample SAMN06268775) | compost metagenome | isolation source: Emeryville, CA | place: USA:Emeryville, CA | collected...
GGGCGGTGCCTATGGAGCCGTTCCCGCCAGTACCCTGTTTGGTCCCGAAGGAGGTACCGAACTGGTCGAAAAAACCGTGGAACTGCTGAAATCGCTTTGGTAGCCAACCGGTGATGAAACCCTTACTATAATACCGACTATGGTAATCAGAAGAAGGCACGCAGTTGCTCATTGCAGACTTTTGTGATACAGCTGGCAGGTCCTGGCACCTATCTCCCGACCCGCTATGCCGAGGAGGGCGGTCATTATACAGTTATTGTGCAAAGTGTCAGAGTAGGTCCGGAGGGCGGACAGATTTTAGTGGAAGAAACCCTTAAAAGTATCAAAGAACTATGACCCTGAAACCTACGCTCAGGCTGACTTTGTGGATTTTGCTCTTATTTAGCACCTCCCTAGAGGCCTCCCGGCTTTATGTTGGAAGGGCTACCGTGGATATTACGCCCAAATTACCGGTAGCGGTAACGGGTCAGTTTCACCTACGGATTGCGGAAGTAGCGCAGACACCCCTCCAGGCCAATATTCTGGTCATGGAAACCCGGGAGGGGAGTGCATCGGCCGATTACGCTGTCATGGTTTCCTGCGATGTACTGTATATTCCGACAGACCTCATCGCGATCCTGAGGGAATCGGTAGGGCGTCAGCTGAAAGGGCTGGATACGAGGAAAATTATTCTCAACGCTTCGCATACCCATACGGCACCTGTATTACGGGAAAGGGAATATGCCATTCCGAAGACAGGAGTTACCCAGGTACAGGAGTACAGGGATTTCTTTGTTCAACGCGTCACCGACGCTATTGTCAAAGCCTGGAACGAGCGGGAAGAAGCGAGTGTCGCGTGGGGACTAAGTTATGCCGTGGCCAGCTACAACCGGCGCGTTTCCTATGCGGATGGTACGGCGGGGATGAGCAGTAACGCCGCCCTCCCCGAATTTCGCAATTTTGAAGGTCCGGAAGATCATGACATCAATACCCTGTTTTTCTGGAACAGAAAGTCGGAGCTGGTAGCCATGGTCATCGGTGTGGCCAGCCCGTCCCAGGAAGTGGAAGGCCGCGCAGCTGTTCATGCCGACTACTGGGATGCTGTACGCCGGCGTGTTCATGAAAAATATGGATCACAGGTTTGTGTACTGGCCTGGCTGAGTGCGGCAGGTGATCTGACCCCGCATATCCGATACCGGAAGGCGGCGGATGACCGTATGAGGGAGCTGCGTAAACTCGACCGGCTCGATGAACTCGCCCGCCGCATCGTCAATGCTGTCGACGAAGCCTATGAAACGGTAAAGGATGACCGTCACAACGATTTACCCCTTATACACAAGGTTGAAACCCTGCCTTTACCGGAACGACTGGTAACCTACAGGGACTATTCCGAAGCCAAAACATCTGTGGAAAATGCTCGAAAGCAGATCGAAGCAGATCCCAAAGCGGCCGACCTGCTGTATCGGCGGATGACCTGGGAAGAAGAAACGGTCCGGCGTTATGAACGACAGCAGCAGGAGCGAAAAGTTTTTTACCCTATGGAACTGCACGTAATCCGTTTGGGCGATGTAGCGGTGTGCACCAACGAATTTGAACTCTTCTCTGATTTCGGCATCCGTATCCAGGCTCGCAGCAAGGCTCTTCAAACGTTTGTGGTCCAGCTGGCGGGTAGTCCGGAATGGGGCGCCTATCTCCCCACCGAAAAGGCGGTAAAGGGTGGAGCTTACAGTGCCGTCATACATAGTTCCCGGGTAGGTCCGGAGGGAGGACAGGTATTGGTAGACCGAACCGTGGAGATCATCGAAGAGCTTTGGAAATAATGGGAATTCAAAAATTAACTTCTGTATAAAATGATCAGGTATTCAATTCGGATTTTGTTTTTATGCCTGCTGTCCGTCAGGTTGTGGGCGACGGAACTTTATGTGGGGGCCGCAACGGTCGATATAACGCCACCGCTACCGGTGGCGCTCATGGGCCAGTTTCACCTCCGGATTGCCAAGCAGGCAGAGACTCCCATCTCAGCCAGTGTATTACTTCTGGAAAACCGGTCTGGCAACCGTTCCCTCGAAACGTCTGTCCTTGTATCCTGCGATCTGGTGTATATTTCTGCGGGCATCCGGGACAAGGTTCGTCAGAAGGTGAAACAGAAACTGCCCGATTTCGATGTGTCCAAAATTGTGCTGAATGCCACTCACACCCACACGGCTCCCGTGCTGGAGGATGAATCTGACGATGTTTCCTTCCTATACAACATACCCAGGGAAGGCGTCACCTCTCCCGCCCAGTACAAGGAGATGTTCAGCGACCGCGTAGCAGAGGCGGTCATCAAAGCCTGGAACAACCGGGCGCCCGGATCGGTCACGTGGGGTCTGGAACGGGCGGCCGTAGCCTACAACCGGCGCGCGGTATACAAAGATGGGACGGCCGTCATGTATGGCCGTACGGATACGCCGGAATTCCAGAATCTGGAAGGGTATGAGGACCACGATATCAATACCTTATTCTTTTGGGACAAAAACAAGAAGCTTATTGCTGCCGCCATCAACGTGCCCTGTCCGGCGCAGGAAGTAGAGCACCGTTCCGCAGTGAACGCCGACTACTGGCACCCCGCCCGGGAACTGATCCGTAAGAAATACGGAAAAGACCTGGCCATTATAGCGATGATCGGTGCCGCAGGCGACCAGTCGCCCCACCCCATGTATCGCAAAAAAGCCGAAGAGAGGATGCGCGTATTGGGAAAATATGACCGTATGGAAGACATCGCCGGACGGATTGCCCGTGCTTTTGACCGCGCCTATGAGGTAGTTCGCAACGAGGGTACATCCGACGTGGTTCTGACGCACAGGGTAGCCGAGCTCGATTTGCCGCAGCGGGTCATCACCCGGGAAGAATACCTGGATTCGAAAAAGGTTGTCGAGGAAACCGAAGCGGAAATCAGGGCTGATCCGCGGAAGAAAGATCAGCTTTATGCCAAAGCTACCTGGTTTGGCGATGTGATGAAGCGGTATGATCTGCAGAAGAATGACCCCTATCCCACCTACCGCACCGAAATCCATGTAATCCGTATCGGGGACATAGCCATCTGTACGAATCAGTTCGAGCTGTTTACCGATTTCGGTATCCGTATACAGGCGCGCAGCAAGGCTTTGCAGACGTTCGTCGTGCAGCTGGCCGGTCCGGGCACCTATCTGGCTACCCACAAAGCTGTGAAAGGGGGTGGATATAGCGCTGTCTGTCAAAGCAATGTAGTAAGTCCGGAAGGTGGTCAGGTACTGGTTGACAGCACGCTGGCGATTCTGGATGAGCTCTGGAAGTAACTTGTTCACATTAAAACTGTTAGCGATGAATAGCTGGAAGAAACCCAGGGTCTATGCAGTCCTCATGCTGTTTCTGTTCCCCTGTATAGGCACCCTGGCCCAGGGAAATTTCAGGGCAGGTGCGTCCATGGTAGACATCACTCCGCCCCTCGGGTTGCAGATAGTGGGTAATTTCGTGACCCCACCTGCCACGCATGTGCACGATCCACTCACAGCCCGAATGCTGGTACTAGATGACGGACAAGCCCGCCTGGCCTTTGTAATCGTGGATAATGTCGGGGTTAACCAGGAAGTATTTACGGAAGCCGGGAAAATGATCCAGGAAGAAACCGGTATACCCGATGCACAGGTGTTGATGGCTTCGACACATACCCATTCTGCCGTGAGTGCGGGTGGGGAGGGTCCGCAACGGAGAGGATATAACCTTGGAAAACCACTGGACGACTATCAGCGTTTCCTGGCCAGGCGAATTGCCGACGGGGTCCGGATTGCCATTAATAACCTCGAACCCGCCCGTATTGGCTGGGGAGCGGGGAATTTGCCGCAGCATCTTTTCAACCGTCGCTGGCGGCTGAAAAACCCGATTAAGAATCCTTTCGGTCAAATGGATCAGGTGCAGTTCAATCCGGGTCTTAACAATCCAAACAAGGTCGAACCGGTGGGAGGAACCGATCCTGAGCTCTACTTCCTTGCGGTGCAGGCGAAGGATGGACGGCCTATCGCTCTGCTGGCCAATTACTCCCTGCATTATGTAGGCGGGGTTCCGGCAGGACATATTTCGGCTGACTATTTCGCGGTTTTTGCCCGTAAAATCGCCGCTGAGCTGTCAAATTCCCAAACTCATCCTCCCTTTGTGGGCATCCTGACCAACGGTACCTCGGGGGATGTCAACAACGTAGACTTTACCAAACCCGGAAAAAAATACGAACCCTACGAAAAAATGGAAGAGGTAGCCGGCGACGTCGCCCGGGAGGTTCTGAGAGTATATAAAAATATCCGTTTTCAGGATCAGGTACAGCTCCGTTCGGCAAGAACCAATCTCACCCTGCAGGTACGAAAACCTTCCAAGGAAATTTACGAACGCTCCAAAAAGGTGGTAGCCAGTCCTGAGGATACCAAATTCGATCATTCCCTGGAAAGGATTTTTGCTGAGAGGGCAATTTCAATGTATGAGGAATGGCCTGACCAACTCGAAGTACCCCTCCAGGTAGTGCGCATCGGTGACCTCGGTATCCGGGCTATACCTTTTGAGGTATTTACCGAAACCGGTTTGGAACTGAAAAAGAAAAGCGCTTTCCCGAGCAACTTTACGATTTCGATAGCAAATGGCAGCTGGGGCTACCTTGCAACGCCTGCACAGCACCGGCTGGGCGGTTATGAGACCTGGCTGACAGTTTCCAAAATGGAAGAGAATGCTTCGGAAAAAATAGTTTCAGAAATCCTGAAGCTGGAGCAGAAAGTCAGGTAATGGCCTTTCTGTTCCACTTATTCATGGTTCGGCTGGTACCGGCCGGATAGTGACGCTTTATTAATTAGGTTTAATTATTTCATGAAGAGGAACTCACTTTTACTGGCGGCATCAATTTCCGTTCTTGCCGTAGCCTGCGACTCCAAACAGGCGATTCAAACCTCCCAGGAGGGTTCACTTACACCCGAGCAGGCCCTGGAGGCATTTGAAATCGAACCCGGATTTAAGATAGAACTGCTGGCCGCAGAGCCTTTGGTGGCCAGTCCGGTGGATATGGAAATCGATGAATACGGCCGGATGTACGTGGTGGAAATGCCCGGGTACCCGCTCGATAAAAGCGGTACAGGGAGAATCAGGCTGCTTTCGGACGAAGATGGAGACGGGGTAATGGACAAAAGTGTCGTATTTGCGGATAAACTCGTACTGCCTAATGGTATTATGCGGTGGAAAAACGGCGTAATCGTAACGGATGCACCAGATGTATTGTATCTCGAGGATACGGATGGGGACGGTAAAGCCGATGTACGAAAGGTTTTACTGACCGGATTTTCCCTGTCCAACCCGCATGTCAACGTAAACAATCCGATCTATGGGGTGGACAACTGGATATATCTTTCTCACCTGGGCCATATCGGCACACGCAAATACGGGAAGGAGTTCGGGGATACCGGAAGTGATGTCCATTTTTCAGAACCGAATAACGGGCCGCAGTTGCCGAAAAACGCCGGAGGCTATAATGTTCGGTTCCGCCCTGAGTCATATGAGCTGGAAATGGCCTCGTCCCGTAGTCAGTTTGGTCATACATTCGACCAATGGGGGAATCATCTCCTGACGCATAATCAAAATCATATTTACCACGAGGTGGTCGCTGCCCGCTATCTGGCACGAAACCCCGCCCTGGTGGTTTCAAATGCAACGGAATCCATTTCTGATCACGGCAACGCGGCAGAGGTATTTCAGATAACCACCAATCCCGACCGGCAGCTGTTTACACCAGTAGGCGTAACTACTTCGTCGAGCGGTCTGACGGCTTATCTCGGAGGACTTTTTCCAGCACCTTATGACCAAAACGCCGTATTCGGGGCTGAGTCGGTTAGCAACCTGGTACATGTGGACTTTCTGACGCCCAGAGGGGCAACTTTCACAGCCGGAAGACACCATAAAGACAAGGAATTTCTGGCTTCACGAGACTCGTGGTGCAGGCCGGTGAATCTATACGTTGGTCCCGACGGCGCTCTCTATGTGATGGATTACTATCGGCGCATTATTGAACATCCTGAATGGATGTCGGATGAAGCCGTTGCGGCCGGAGGGCTCTACGACGGCTATGACATGGGCCGGATTTGGCGAATAACTCCTGCAGACACCGGCAAACCCGATTGGACCAAAGGTCTTCAACTGGGCGATGCGAGGGCTGCTGAACTGGTAAAACACCTCGATAGTCCGAATATCTGGTGGAGGCAGCATGCCCAGCGCTTGCTCGTTGACCGGAAAGATTTCTCGGTTATCCCAGCCCTGGAAGAACTGGTACGTGCAGCTACCCAACCCACCGGTAAAATACATGCCTTATGGACGCTGCAGGGATTGGGTAAACTGACAGCTCCCATAATCGGTAGCGCCCTGAAAGACCCGGTGGCGGGGGTGCGCGAAAATGCTATCCGCCTGGCGGAGCTTCACCTTAATCAGGCACCGGAACTCATCGACCAGTTGCTCAGGCTGGAAAGCGATTCTGACAGCAAGGTGAGATTCCAGCTCTTGTGTACGCTGGGTTTTGTCTCTTCACCCGAAGCCGCAGCGGTACGTCAGCGACTTTTGTTCCGGGATATTGACGATGAATGGGTACAGATTGCCGCACTATCGGCAGATTCCTCACAGACGGTCACCCTTTTAAAGGATGTGCTGAACCGATATGACCCCAGAAGTCCGGCTTATGCTTCCCTGGTGAAACGTCTGACAGCCATGGTCGCAGCGGGCAAAGACCTGAACCAGATCAGCAAGCTGGTCAGACAGTCGGTTGCAGGTCAGGGCGGAGCCAGGGAAGCTGCTATTCTGGAAGGTCTGGCTCAGGGCATCAGACGGCGTAAAGATACCGCAAACATCATGGCGGCAGAACAACCCCTCCTCGTGGAAGCCGCCCTCGGTCATAAGAAGGATGAAGTAAGAAAAGGTGCGCTGGAGCTCCTGAAAGCAGGTCCCGCAATGCCGGAAGAACTTTTACAGTCAGGTTTGGAAAAAGCCAGAGCCGTCGTCCTCAACCCCAGGCTTGGCGCTGTTGAACGCAGTTTGGCCGTGCATTTTTTCAGCCTGCAGAAAGATCTTTCTGCCCATTTCGATTTTCTGAAAACGCTGATCGATCCTAAAGAAGAACCCGAGGTTCAGAAAGCGGCCATTCGAATTCTGGACAAAACTCCCGGACCGGAGATTGCCCGGTATGTCCTGTCGAAGTGGGAACGCCTTACTCCGGAGGTGAGGGATGCGGCGCTGGATATCTACGTGACCGAAAATGACCGGGTGGTTCTATTGCTGGATGCTATCGAAGCCGGCAAGGTACAGGCGTCGGGACTGGGGTATTTCCGTGGGGTTCGGTTGATGAGCAATGGAGATGATACCCTGCGGGAAAGGGCCCGGGAATTGCTCGCTGGCGGGAAAAATACGGAGAAAGCCATTGCTGAATACCAGGATGCCTTAAAACTGGCCGGTGATGCGGCCAGGGGAAGGAGTGTATTCGTCGAGCACTGCGCGGTATGTCACCAGGTCAGGGGGGAAATGGGCGTGAAGTTTGGCCCGGATCTCGGTACGGTACACAACTGGTTGCCCAAAGACCTGCTGGCCAATATACTCGATCCGGCTTTGTCCATGGCTCCGGGGTACGACTACTGGGTCATCGAGCTCAGTAATGGCGAAACCCTGCAGGGGACAATTGCGAGTGAAACCGCATCGGCCATTCAGCTGCGCCTGGCCCCCGGAATGGAGCGCACGGTCAATCGCCAGGATATCAAATCGATACAGGCTCTGAATATGTCACCCATGCCCGGTTTTGCAGGTCAGATTAATCAGCAGCAGATGGCCGATCTAATTGCATTCCTGCGAAACAGTCACCTGGGCGACTAGTACGCTTTGTTAATCCTGTGGTATTTGTGAAACAACCTTGTAACCATGAATAGAAAGACATTCCTGAAGACCAGCCTCCTGGCAGGCGGTGCCCTCCTTACGAACCATTTTTCGCGGGGAGAATCCGCTGCTGCTCAGCCTTTCAAAACCAAGTTTTCTCCTGATTTCGGTTTGTTCGCCGATTCTGCCGGAAAAGATCCGGTCGATCAGATCAAATGGGCCTATGACAACGGGTTCCGTGCGTGGGAAAGCACGTTTCTCATCCGCATGCCCGTGTCGGAGCAGGAACGCATCAGCCAGGCCCTGCAGAAACTGGGCATGGAATTCGGACAGTTTGTAGGGGTACTGAATTTCGATATACCGACTTTCGCCGGCAGGGACCAGGCAGCCCGGGAAAAAGTGCTGGCCGACATGAGGGCTTCTGTCGAAACGGCCAAACGTATGAACACCCGCTTTGTCCACAATGTACTGGGTAAAGCCGATCCCAACCTTCCCTGGGATTTTCAGATGGCCAACGCCATAGAACTCCTGAAAAGGGCGGCCGATATATATGAACCGCACGGCATTACGATGGTCATGGAATCGATGAACCATAAGATCAACCATGCCGGGATGTTTCTGCATACGATCCCGCAGGCTTACGCACTCGCAAAGGGGGCGGGAAGCCCGAGTGTGAAAATTTTGTTTGACGTCTACCACGTACAGATCCAGGAAGGTAACCTGATTCCCACCCTCGATTATGCCTGGGACGAAATCGCCTATTTCCAGATCGGAGATACCCCGGGCCGCAACGAGCCGACTTCAGGGGAAATCAACTACAAGAATCTCCTGCAGCATATCTATTATAAAGGATACCGCGGTTTTGTGGGACTCGAACACAGTACGAGCCTTCCAGGAAAAGAAGGTGAACTGAAAACGCTAAAGGCTTACCGGGAAGTGGATGTCTCCTGACGGGGACACCCACCTCCCTGGGCTTAATCTTCTGCCAGGGTTTTGGAAATATTGATCCGGTAGATGCCAAGGGAAGGCAGTGCAGCAGCCAGTATCCCGACGAGAATGGCTGCACCCAGCAGATAGAATTCCTCCGGTAGTACTGAGAAGTCACGGAAGGAATAGTGGAAATCCCGTTCGGCTGTTTTGCTGAATACCCATAACCCCAAACGGCTGAGGGCAATACCGGCAACGAAGCCTATAATGGCGAGCAGCAGCCCTTCGAACAGCAGGAGCAAAAACAGTTTTGTGCGGGTGGCTCCCATGGAAAGCAAAAGCGCCATTTCATATTTCCGTTCTTTTAGTGAGTTATAGAGGGAAACAAAAACACTTACACCGGCAATCAGCATAATCAGGATAGCCAGAGCCCGAAGGGTTTCGATACCCACACCCAGAAGCTCGATCAGACGGTTGATTTCAATGCTGGGAAGCGCCGACTGTAGTTTGGTGTTTTCGTTAATCATCCGCGGCAGGGTCATCATGGCCATAGGGTTCCTGAAGGTAATCAGTGCACTGGTGACCTCCCTGACTTCCTCATGATCATCGTCTTCTTCTGCCGCCGCATCGTGTTCATGATCGGCATGGATATCCCATACGCTGTTCAGTGGGGTCAGTATAAGCTGGTCAAGGACCGAGCCCGAAGGCTTGAAAATGCCTTTCACCTTATAAAGGTGATCCCCATGGGCGTCACCTTCCTGGTCGAATCCATGGGAGCCGGCAAAGGTGTCCCCGATTTTCAGTCCGGCAGCTTCGGCAACCTTATAGCCGATGGTGACTTCCATACTGTTGGCAAAAAGCTCTCCGCTCTCCAGTTCCCCTCCAAACTGTTCTACATATTTTTCGGTAGTACCTACGATCCGGAAACCATAATAATTATCGCCCATGGACAGGGGGATGGCCGATTTCACCATCGGGTTTCTGGCCAGTTTGTCAACCTCCTCCAGGGGAATATTGCCCGTCGGTGCGTCGATCTGGTAAACCGACGATAATATCAGCTGGAGGGGACTGCCCTTGGCCCCGACCACCATATCAATACCCTTCAGGTTCCTCCGGAACTGTTCGTCAAGTTGTTTGTTGAGAAGAAGCAACAGGGAGATGATTCCGATCCCCAGCGTCAGCAACAACGCACTCAGAAAACTGTTAAGTTTTTTATCCTTTAGGTTAGCCCAACTCAGATCTAATAAATTCATATCGCAAAATGCTGTGAAGCTTAAAAAATTAAAGGAAGACCCTGTCCTTGAAGGTGTCTTTCAGCCGCTGGTCGTGCGTTACCACAATCAGACTGGCTCCGATCTGTGCAGATTGTTCCTTGAGCAGATGGATTACCCGTTCGCAGTTGAGGTCGTCGAGACTGGAGGTAGGTTCATCGGCCAGAATCAGCTCAGGCGCGTTCATCAGGGCCCGCGCAATCGATACCCGTTGCTGTTCTCCCTGGCTCATCTGAAAGGTTCTCTTTTGGAGGTGATCGGCAAACCCAAGTTGTTCGGCCAGGTAGGCAGCCCTCTGGCGGTCGGGCTTGCGACCTGCCAGGTAATTGGCAATGACCAGATTGTCTTCCACGGATAGGGCATTTACGAAGTGGGCACGCTGATATACAATGCCAATTTCCTCCGCCCTTAGCCTTGCCAGCCGCGTCGGATCCATGGAAGTAACTTCACGTTCGCCGATTTTTATGCTCCCCGTTTCAGGTTTTAACAGCAAGGCAAGTAAATGTAACAAGGTAGTCTTACCTTTGCCTGACTGCCCGAGGATTAATAGCGACTGGTTATTCTGGCAGGTGATATCCGGAAACGAGAATTTCCTGGTAGAATTGTAGGAATACGTCAGACCTTTAGTTTCCAGCATTATACTTAAAAGCTTGTTTAAGCCAAAATTAGTCAATTCCGGCGTAAAACCCCGGATTGCTGGCATGACTTTTTGGAGTAGATGCAATAGAGACAGAAGAGGGAACGTTTTAAACTCGGTTTGGCGTAAACAACACGTTGTATTTTATGAAGATTCATCGATTTAGGACAGAGCGGAGAAAAGGAAGATTGTTAAAGGGGCTCGTCCTGGGGGTAGTGGCGGTGCTGACAGTAACGCCAAACCTGTATGGCCAGGGATACAGGAATCAGTTTGTACCTTATTCTACAGTAGGTGTGGGTGTGGGGACCTCCAGTTATTATGGTGATCTGGCAGCATACCGCCGGGTTTTTGCTTCTACCTTTAAAATGATGCGCTGGAGTGTGACGGGCGAATATACCCGCCATTTTTCACCCCGATTCGCGGCGAGGGCTTCCCTCACCTGGGCGAGAATTGCAGGGGATGATTATATCATGAACCGGTCCGGCGCTCATGTAGACTATCAACTTTTCATCCGCAACCTTCATTTCCGGAATGATATCAAGGAACTGGCGGCTGTCGGAATCTATAAACTCACACCCGACGGCAAAAGTTACGATCGCCGTCCCCAGTTTGGTGCCTATCTCTTCGGAGGTGTGGCTTTATTTGCACACAATCCCAAAGCCCGTCTTCCCCTGTTAGAGGATAGTAATGAAAAACAGCGGTGGGTAGCCCTGCAGCCACTCGGTACGGAAGGTCAGGGAAGGGAAGGTGGCGATAAACTTTATTCCCTGGTTAAACTGGCGATACCCCTTGGGGTCGGTGTGCGCTACAAGATTAATCCTAAATTTGACATAGCGGCAGAACTGGGATTCCGTATTACTACCTCAGACTATCTGGATGATGTTTCCAAGAGGTCTTATGCCGATCCGGATCTGCTCAATTCCACGGGTGATACCCGGGCAGCCGAACTGGCTAACCGTACCCTGGAAAGAAGACCGGCTAGAAAGCCGAATGAATCGCGGGACGGCCTCCTGCGTCAATATCTGGGTCTGGATGAAGGGACCGATCCTTACGCCTTCCTGGAAGCCAACCCTCAGTGGACGAGTGTACGCGGCACGAAAGAAACGCGTAAGGACAGTTACATGACCGGAACAATTAAACTGATTTATGTATTGGGTCCTACGGTGAAGTGCCCTCCTATTAAATAACAGCTGTTTTTTATAATGTTTCACCGCATCCTCCGCAACAGTATCGTCCTTGTTTCGCTGCTAACCGCTACCCTGGGCTTTGGCCAGCAATGGGAAGTAGGGGGGAGTTTAGGAGCAGCCAATTATACCGGGGATGTTTCCCCCCAATTTGAACTGCGTAACTTTCGGCCAGGAGGTGATCTCTTTGTCCGGTATAATCTTAAAAGCGGCTTCTCATTCCGCGCGCAGGTACTCGGAGCCGGGCTCGCTGCCGCTGACCGCAATGCGGATAATGAGTTTCAGCAGCTCCGTGACTGGTCGTTCCGTACCTTTTTGGCGGAAGGCAGTCTCCTGACAGAGTTCAATTTCCTCGATTACAAGGAAAGCCGGAAAGCACTTAACTGGACCCCCTATGTGTTCGGTGGGGTAGGATATACCCTGTTTTGGCCTAATCCCAAAACAGCCAGTTATTCCAATTCCTCCCTGGTCCTGCCGTTCGGGCTGGGAGTAAAGTACCAGTTTAAACGCCCGTGGAGTGTAGGCCTCGAATTCGGGGCGCGCAAGACATTTACAGATTACCTGGACAATTACGGAGAGGAGGAAATCTCACTGGACAAATATGCCAACGGTAACCCCGCTCTTAAGGATATGTATTATTATCTCGGTATACGGCTGAGTTATACCTTCTATAAAATCGTCTGTCCCTAATTTTGCCGGCCTGAGGCTATCCATTATCTTCGGGCCTCATTTGGCTGAATAGGATACATATGTTTGTAGAGGCTTTGGATCAGGTGGATCAGTTTACGCGAGCTATCCACTTTATCTGCAGATACCATGGCAGCGCTGAAATCATTCCTCAGACCGCAACCATGTTTTTTGTGAACGAGGAAGGCTGTGCTGTAACCTGTCGCCATGTGGCCGATAACCTGATTTACAGCGACCAGTTTTATACCCGTTATCTCGAATTCCGGAAGGAATTTCGTTATTTCGAGAAGGCAGCTACGGCAGCCCTTGAAAGAAAGAGACTGGAAGAAAAGTACGGGCTGAAACCGGAATCCCTGATCAGGATTAAAAGCAGTTTCCCCGACAGCGTTTCAGGCGATTTCCGGCTGATCATTCACCGGCACCCGGTATATGACCTGGCCATTGTCAAGTTTGAAGGCTATCGGGAAGTCCGCTACCGGAGTTTTGCCCGATTCCTGAAAGACGAATCGAGGGTAAGACCCGGACGAACCCTGTGTCGACTCGGTTATCCGTTTCCCGAGTTTACCAACTATCAGTTTAACCGGGATACCGACGACATAGAATGGTCGCAGAGTGGTAAAATTTCAACACCTGCCTTTCCGATAGACGGAATTATCACAAGGCAGGTAGCCGATATGAATGGGATTTTCGGCATTGAAATGAGCACGCCCGGCTTGAAAGGGCAGAGTGGGGGGCCATTGTTCGATACCCGGGGTATTATTTATGGAATGCAAAGCGCAACCCAGCATTTACACCTTGGATTTGATCAGGTCAATCGGGAAGTGATCTCCGAAGGACTTCGCAAGCGAGTGTCGAATTACCCCTTTTTGAATGTAGGACGTTGTGTTCATGTACGTATAATAAAAGATTTTCTCCGCACCAAAAAAATCAAATTTTATGAGGCATAATTTTTATTTAACGGTCAAATTGGCAATCGTTTCGAGAAAAATCCATTACTTTGCTTTTTTTAATTGACCCTTTAAAACCTAAAGGCAACAGCTTCTGTCTTAGCGCCTTATAATATATGTTATGACAAAATGTTTTCGATTAGCCGGAATTTTTGGCGGCTTATTTTTAGTGACACACGCTTTCGCGCAGAAAGAAGAGGACGCGATCAAGTTTGAATTAACGGCCGGTACTTATTTATCCACAGGTGAAACACTTCCTTTCTGGATGCGCAGCAATCAGTACGGGGAAGTCCCGCTCGAATCAGGAATATTCACGCTTCAGGGACAGGTTTCGAGGGATTATACCCCGAGGACTGAGAACTCAGGCAAGTTTTCATATGGTTACGGGGCGAGAGTCATCGCCAACGTTGGTAAAACCAATGAGTTCATCCTGCCCGAGGCTTATGTAAAAGTGCGCTATGGCGCCTTTGAACTTTACGGAGGAAGAAGGAAAGAGATCGTAGGACTCGCTGACAGTACTTTCAGCAGCGGATCATTCATCTGGTCGGGGAATGCACTGCCTATCCCCAAAATTCAAATTTCCGTTCCCAATTATACGCCTATTTTCAAAAGCGGGCTGATATCGTTGAAGGGAAATTATTCGCACGGCTGGTTCGGTGATTATTCCGAACATGCCAAGGGCTATTTTCTGCATCAGAAAAGTCTGTACGTTCGAATCGGTAAACCGGAATGGCATTTCCGGATGCACGTCGGGGCGAACCACCAGGCACAATGGGGCGGGAAACCTGCTGTGCCCTACGAGCAGAAGGG
>ENA-UOVV01001757-UOVV01001757.1-compost-metagenome-genome-assembly--contig:-NODE-1757-length-14331-cov-5.627136_pt1 | contig 14331 bp, 12 predicted proteins | sample MGYA00238155_ERZ761577 | MGnify/ENA primary metagenome ERZ761577 (study PRJEB28898, sample SAMN06268775) | compost metagenome | isolation source: Emeryville, CA | place: USA:Emeryville, CA | collected...
AGCTGTATGCGAGCGCCAGCGGCTGGTCGATCAGTCCCCGGTCGATCAACCAGGTGTTCACGACCCCGCGGCGCTGGAGAAGGATGATCCAGGCATAGGTACGCACCAGCGTGGACGTCCAGAACGGGAGGGTGACAGCGAGGAGTGCAGGCACCGCCCATTTCCTGGGCAGGCTCGCGATCATATAGGCGAGCGGGTAGCCGAGCAGGATGCAGATGAGCGTGACGCTGACCGATATCTTGAAAGTCATCAGGTAGGTCGCGACGATAGCCGGTTCCCGCATCACCCTGCGATAGTTGTCGAGGCTGAGCGCGCCCTGCGGATCCTGGAAGGAGATCACCGCCAGCCAGATCAACGGCAGAAACAGCAGCAGTGCGACCAAAGACAGCGCCGGAATGGCGAGCATGACGCCGTGCGGCTTGCGTGACCGAAATATGCCGGGGCGCATGGTGTGTGTCCGCCTCAGTCGCCTACACGATGCATATGTCGCGCTCGCGAAGGCCCAGCCTGATGGTGTCGCCCGTCCCGGGCACGGGGCCGCCGGCGGGTCCGATGACCATTACCGTGCCCACATCCGGTATCGATACGCCCAGCAGATGGCTTTCACCGCGATACACCTGGTTGTGGACATGGCCCTCGAACCTCAGCATGGGTTCGTCCGGCTCGCCGGTGGGAAGGATCACGAGGTGTTCCGGACGGACGAGAAGCGCGCGCGGCTCACCGTCGTCGACGTAGCCCGCAGGAAGCAGGACGTCGCCGATCGCCAGCCGTCCATCCCTGGCTTTCAGCGGAAGGAATGCGGACTCACCGATGAACTCTCCGACGAAACGGCTGGCCGGAGCCCGGTAGATCTCCTGCGGCGTGCCCAATTGCGCTATGCTTCCCTTGTTCATCACGGCGATGCGGTCCGACATGGTGAGGGCCTCGCGCTGGTCGTGGGTGACATAGACGGTCGTTATTCCGAGGCGGTCGTGCAGCGCGCGCAGTTCCATCTGCATGCGATCCCTCAGGTTCTTGTCGAGCGCCGAAAGCGGCTCGTCCATCAGCAGGATGGGGGGCTCCGAAACGATGGCGCGCGCCAGGGCGACGCGCTGCTGTTGGCCGCCGGACAATTCGTCGATCCTGCGTTCCCCGAACCCTGCGAGGGCAACGAGATCGAGTGCGGCCTCGATCTTGAGACGCCGCTCCCTCCTATCTATGCCACGCATTCGCAGGGGGTACTCCACGTTGCCAGCGACGCTGAGGTGCGGAAACAGGGCGTATTTCTGAAAGACCATCCCGATGTTGCGCCGGTGCGGCGGCACGAAGGTTACGTCCTTGTCGCCGAAGAACACTCTCCCGGCGGCGGGCGAGGTGAACCCTGCGAGGATCGTCAGAAGGGTAGTTTTTCCGGACCCCGAAGGCCCGAGAAGCGTCAGAAATTCTCCGCGCCTGATGGAAAGCTCCACGCGCTCCAGGACGCGCACCGGACCGTAGTTCTTGCTGATGCCTGCGACCTCGACGGACAGAGCCGGCTTGTTGTCGTTCATCCAGATATCTCCGGCATGTTCCCGGGCATCCCTTCCAAGGATGCCCGGGATACCGCTCTATTCCTGCATGAAGCTGTCCCAGAGCAACTGGATGCGGGCGAGATTCTCCGCCCAGTAGTCGTCGTTCTGGACTGCCTGCACGGCTATGTTCTGGGGCGACGAATTGATCGACGGCCAGCGCTCCTCATCAATCAGGCCCTTTTTGAAAGCCTGATCGTTCACCGGGCCGTAGTTTATGTGAAGGGGAAAGTTTGCCTGTATTTCCGGTGACAGGATGCGGTTGATCACCTTCATGGCAAGCTCGGCGTTTGGCGAGCCGCGGGGAATGGCGAGGCAGTCGAAGCCGAGCAGACCCTGGTTGAAAGTATAGGCCGCGGGGGCGCCGTCCTTGATAGGGCCGGCGGCGCGCCCGTTCCACATGGCCAGCATGTCGGCTTCGCCGTCGGCGAGAAGCTGGGCCGACTGTCCGCCGCTCGACCACCAGACTGTCACGTGAGGCTTGATCTCCCGAAGTTTTGCGAAGGCCCTGTCGACATCCAGCGGATAAAGCTTGTCGGGCGCGACGCCGTCGGCCATCAGGGCGATTTCCAGCATCGATACGGGATAGTTCCACAATGCCCTGGTTCCCGGGAACCGCTCGACATCCCAAAAATCGGCCCAGCTTTGCGGATTGTTGCCGCCGAAGGCGTCGGTGCGGAAGGCCATGACGGTGGAATAATAGGTTGGGCCTATGATCCATTTCTCGCGCGCGAATTCCTCCGGAACGCGTGTTTTGTCGATCCCCCCGTAGTCGAGGCTCTCGAACAGGTTCTGTTGCCCGCCGAGGATGCAGTCGGCGGCCGCCAAGTCGGCGATATCGATGGATACGACGCCGGCATCGACCTGAAGCTTCACCTCGCTTACGGAATTATAGCTCACCTGCCGGATCGTAATTCCCAGTTCCTTGGCGATGGGCTCAAGCGCGGCGATGCGAAATGCTTCCCCCCAGTCCCCACCGTAAGAACCCACTGTCACGGTGCTTTGGGCAAGCGCACTTCCCGCGGCCATCCCGCCGGCAAGAACAATTCCTGCGATCCCGAACGTGAATCTCGTCTTCATTGCCATTCCCCTTTCTCGCTCGATTGACGTTGGTTTGGCATTGCTGAAGAAACCGCGCCGCCGGCATCGGCGGGATCTGTCCCGAACTCCGTCGGACATGCGGACGTCCCCAGATCGTCGCCGGATCCCGCACCGACGAAGCATTCACGCGGCCTGTCTTCACTCGTCTTGAAGCCGCCTGCAAAATTGGTAGCAGTTTTTGATCAAAAAACAACAGCCAATCGACCAAAGAATATGGAATCCTCGGGCGGGGTAGCGTGAGCGCGATTCACGTCCCGTTCGCGATCAGATCATCATTGGAGTGGCGACTGGGTCGGCAGGCGGGTCGAACGGCAGAAGGTTGTTTTGACATATTTTGATCAAATATTGACAGCCCGCGTCGTCCTGTCTATTGATGGCGGAAGCTCAGACCAGCATGGATGTTGGCGCTCAGCCGCGACGACCGCGGACGCCGAGCTCTCGCTTCGCACCGAGACGGGTGCTTTCAAGGCAGGCGCGGCGTTGATCTGCTCTCTGCCCGGACGCAGGAGAGGTGTTTATGCTTATTGGCTACGTCAGCGATGAGAGATTCGCGGCTCTGTCCGACGTTCTGGTCGAGATATCGGCTTCGGGTGAGCCCGTGATCGTGCGCACCGGCGTTACGGGATCGGTCCACGCTGACATTCCCGCGGGGCGCTACAAGGTCTGGCTCGCAAAGCCTGGATACGGTTCAAAGTCTGTGGAAATCGACCTGCCCGCCGACGAGCCATATCAGTTCCGGCTCCTGTCGGACGGCATCCTCGGCTACGCGTGGCCCAAATGGGTACGTTCCGGCGAGGTTGCAGAGTTCCGCGTTCATTCAGCCGAGCCATACGAGGTCGAGCTTTGGCGGTACGGCCTGGAAAAGGAATACGTCCGCAGCATGGGCTCTTTCGATGAGTTCGGCCCTCGACCCTGCATCCAGCTGCTTCCGGACGGGGACTTCACCAGGACCGGCGTGAAGTGGAACAGGATCGGCTACGGCAATCCGATCTATCGACAGGAGGCGACCGCTCCGGACAGGAGCGGTCTTTATTACTTTCATGCGAGGACGGCGAGCGGAAAGACTTTTGCCTTCCCGTGGATCGTGGCGCCGCGCGTTCCGTCGGCATCCATTGCGGTGCTGGCCTCGAACGTCCGCTGGAATGCCTACAACGTGTTCGGGGGCAGGAACAACTATGTCAACCCCATCGAGCTTCCCGATCGGCCGACGGTGAATTCGCGCCAGGATCTCGACCGTTACAATATCGCCGACCACATCGACTATCTGTCGGAAACTTACGCGCCCCTCAGCTTCGACAGGCCGGAATGGATCAACGACGTGCCGCTGGACGCGGTCGTGACCGACAAGATTGCCGGCCGCTATGCCTGCGGCGCCGGTCCGGCCGAATGGCGCGTTCTGGGTTGGCTCGAGCGCGAAGGCTTCGACTACGACTTCTACGGCGAAACCCAGCTTCACGACGGTACGCTCGACCTCGACGACTATCGCGTCGTGATCATGAACACGCACCCGGAATACTGGACCCGGGACATGTATCTCAAGCTGAAGAGCTGGGTGCATGATCGCGGCGGCCGACTGGTTTACCTAGGCGGGAACGGGATCAACTGCGAGGTCGAAATTCACGATGATACGATAGTCTGCAAGAACGGCAACGAGCGGAACCGGGTTGCGGCCGGCACGACGGAGAGCCGCTTTCACGCCTCCTTCGAAAGCGAAGCCAACCTGCTCGGCGTCGTCTACACCCATGATGGCGTTATGACCGCAGCCCCCTACGAGGTGGTCGACTCGTCGCACTGGGTCTTCGAGGGAACGGGCGTCTCCGACGGAGACATCTTCGGCCGGGAAAGCCTCAACACACGCTGCCCGGGCGGAGCATCGGGCCATGAGATGGACAAGCTGTCGCCGTTTTCCCCGCCCGGAACCGTCCTCCTTGCAAGAGGACTGAACCCGGACAATGGCGGCGCCCACATGAGCATGTATGAGACCGCTAGCAATGGCGCGGTCTTTTCCGCCGCCTCCATCGCCTATGGCTCATGCCTGCTCATCGACGAGGTCGCTTCGCGGTTGACCGCGAATGTCATTCGCAGGTTCTCCAGATAGATCGGCGGACGGGGCATCACGGCGGCGGCGGGCAGGGTGCTCGCCGCACGCGAGCCCTCAAGGATCGCGAACCTTCCGGAAACGCGGCGTCCTAGGCCGACAGCAGAGCCTCAGCCCGATGACGGGTCTCGGGATCGAGATCCAGCGATTTGCGGGCCGAGAGATCGAAACGCACCGAGGTGACGGTCGAGACCGCGTGCACCTGGCCCGAAATCGTGCTTGCCATCTCATGGCGATATGCGACCGACGAGCGGCCGATGCGCACAACGGCCGTGCGGATCGTCAGCAGCGTGCCGGCAGGGGTTTCACGCATGAACTCCACCTCATGGCGCACATCGGCCCATCCGACTTCCCTGGCCTGTCCGGTTCCGGATAGCTTGCCGAGCAACTGGAAGCTGGCGTCGTCGAACATCGCCGCATAGTGGCGCACGTTGAGGTGGCCCATCGCGTCGCACATCCATGGGTGCGCGACGCCGGCAAATGTAACCACACCCTGCTTGCCAGGGATTGCCCCCACCATGGTGGCGGAGCGCTCTTCGGCGGTCATTCGCTCTTCCTCGCGATGGCGGGCCGCCGCGACCGGCCAGCCGCAGGATCGTCCCAGGCCGGTCGACTGACGGCCCTGACGATGATGTCCGCTGCGTCGGTGATATCGGCCACCATGGCGCGGCGCGCTGCCGTCGCGGACCCGGAGTGCAGCGCCTCAAGAAGCTCGCCATGATGATCGAGGCCGAGGCCGAGAAACGTGCCGTCGCGCATGATGTTCAGCCACGGGCCAACCCGCAGCCAGAGCCGTTCTATGACGGGCAGAATTGCGGCTGAGCGCGCCGCCCGGTACACCGAGAAATGAAACTGGCGATTGAGCGCGAGATAGTCGCCCGTGGAGCCCGTTTCGACGCAGGAGATCATCTGCGCGTTGATCTCCACGAGATCCGCCAGTTCTCCCTGAGAGACGGTCGATGCGGCCCACTCGGTGGCGGCGCCCTCGATCACGCAGCGGACACGCACCAGATCCGAAACGATCTCTACGGTGGCCTCGGGTACGATGACACCCCTGTTGGGATGGTCGAAGAGGGCCCCGTCGCTGACGAGCTGCCGCAGGGCTTCGCGAACCGGCATCGGACTTGTGCTGAACTGTTCGGCGACGTGACGCACGACGATACGTTCGCCGGGCTTATAGTCGCCGTCCATCAGCGATTGCTTCAGTGCGGCATGGATGCGGGCATGGGCAGTAGCCTGCACGGCGACACCGTTTCTGTTGCGTCCCGAGTTCATCCAGCCTTCCTGACGGGCAGCAACTGCCGGTAGTCCGAAAGAAAATCGGCAAATCCCGCGAGGAAGGTATCCGACTCAGCCTCGCCGAACGGAAGCGATAGGGCAAGCATGCCACGGGGTGTCACGTAAAAACCGCGCAGCAACATCTCCACGTGCCACAGGGCCATCAGCCGCGGGTCGGCCAGAGCGAGCGGCGCCGGCGTTTCGACCGGGCCTGCCACGAAATGGATGTTCATCGCGGAGCCGACGCCGGTCGCGTGCCCTTCGACGCCATGGGTCGCGAATGCCTCGTTGATCCCCTGCCGCAGTCGCTCGCCACGCTCGTTGACCGCGTTGCTAGCGGTTTCGGTCAGCACTTCGGTGAAGCCGGCGAAGCCGCTCGCCATGCTGAGGATGTTGTTGTTGAACGTGCCGCCATGAGTGAAGGCGCGCGGTGCCGAGGGGTTGAACCGCTCGATCAGATCCGCCCGCCCGCCGAATGCGCCGAAACTGGCTCCTCCGCCCAGATACTTGCCCAACGTGACCATGTCGGGATTCACGCCATGCGCCCCATGCAGGCCCCGGTAGTGCAGCCGCGACGTCATGACCTCGTCGAATATCAGGAGCGCGCCCGTCTGCTGCGTCAAATCCCGAAGCAGTTTGAGGAATTCCCGTCGGGCAGGAATGCAGCCGCCGCCGCCCAACATCGGTTCGACAATCACCGCAGCCAGATCCCGGCCGTGCTCGCGGACGCAGGCGATGATGCTTGCCTCGTCGTTATAATCGGCCAGCACGAACGGAAATGGCACGTTCAGGGGCGAGCCGCCATGCGAGAAAGACAGCACGCCGCCATGATAGCCCTCGCGGAACGCCATCACCTTGCTTCTTCCGGTGATCGCGCATGCGGCGGTCAGCGCCATCAAGTTGGCCTCGGTGCCCGAGTTGCAGAACCGGACACGCTCGATGGCCGGGAAGCGATCGACGATCGCCGCTGCATAGTCTGCCTCGAAGCGATTGGGTGCGCCCAGAAGCAACCCCTGATCGATCACCGTCTTCAGTGCAGTTTTTATAGTTTGATCCGAATGGCCGTACAATCCCGCGGTGTACTCCGCAACGAGGTCGATGTAGGTGTGCCCGTCGAGGTCGGTCACACGGCATCCTTTGCCCGAAACGATCGTCAGCGGAAACGGCCGGTACCACAGGACGGCGCGCGTGTTTCCGCCCGGCAGCGAGGATGTCGCATCCTGGTGCCGCTTCTCGCTCTCGGGGTTGCGAGCGGAAAAGCGGCTGCGTGCATCGTCGAGCACGGCGTCAAGGTCGGCATTGCGGATCAGGGCTCCCGGAGCGGCAATCATTGATCAAATCCCCTGCGGCAATCTCTCATTCGTGTACCAATCTGACCGGAACCCATCATAACTTCAACTGATATAAACAGTTAAATTTGATCAATTAAAAGTTCAGGCTGGGCTCACAAGCGGCCGCCCGCGATGGAGCCCGCTGGTTCGGCTCGCGCGACAAGGCCAGGCCAGAGGCCGCGATGCATCCGGCCGCTCCGGCACGCTAGACGGACATCACGGAACTCATCAGCTCTTTCGTATATGGATTGTCCGTATCGTTGAATACGTAGTGCGCCGATCCATAGTCCAACACCGCCCCGGACTTCATTACAGCGATCTTGTCGGCGATATACTGCAGAAGCAGCAAATTGTGCGTGATGAATATGCAGGAGAAACCGAGGTCCTGGGTGAGGTCCTTGATGAGGTTCACGATCTGGGCCTGTGTCGACACGTCGAGCGCCGAGGTCGGTTCATCGCATATCAGCAGCTTGGGCGCGATCGCGAGGGCCCGCGCGATGGCGACGCGCTGCCGCTGGCCCCCGGAAAGCTCGCGCGGATAGCTGTCTGCCAGCCGCGACGGCAACCCGACGCACTCCATGACGTACCGGACGCGCTCCAGCCTCTCTCTGCGTGATCCGATCGAATGGATGTCCAGCGGTCGCTGGATCGTCCGGGATATGGAATGGCGAGGGTTCAGCGAGGAGTAAGGATCCTGGAAGACGGGCTGGACCAGGCGCGACGCCTCGCGCCGCCCGTATCCGGACCGCGGCCGCCCCATCAGCCGGATGTCTCCTTCGGTGAGGTTGAGCAGGCCGAGCAGCAGCTTGGCAAGGGTGGACTTGCCCGAACCCGACTCGCCGACGATGCCCAGGATTTCGCCGTCCTTCAGCGTCAGGGACACGTCCCTTACCGCGGTAAAAACCGGAATGCGCCGCCCCATCAGGTCCAGCCGCGAATAGGTGAAGCTCCCGCTTTCGATTTCGAGCACCGGCGTCACGATGTGCGCCCTTCCGTGCCCGGATGGCTCGTCTCGCGCAAAGGAGAGCGAACGCAGCGTACGGCGCGCCCCAGACCGGCGTCGTCGAGATCTATGGGGCCCCGACGACACGGGTCGGCCGCCATGGTGCAGCGATCGAGAAACACGCAGGACGTGACCTCGTGCATCACGCTGGGCACTGCTCCGGGTATGACGCCGAGACGCGGCGCCGCCGGTCCCTGGATGAAGCGGGGAACAGAGGCCAGCAGCGCGCCGGAATAGGGATGCGCAGGGTTGTCGATCACCTCCGGCGTCGGTCCCGTCTCGACGACCTCGCCGGCATACATGACGGCAACGCGATGCGAGATGTAGGACACCACTCCGAGATCGTGGGTGATGAAAATCACCGCGAGGCCGAGTTCCTGCTGCAGTTCCTTCAGCAGCGCGAGAACCTCGGCCTGCACCGTGACGTCGAGCGCCGTCGTCGGCTCGTCCGCTATGATGACCTCGGGGCGGCACATCAGCGCCATAGCCAGCATCACGCGCTGTCGCAGACCCCCGGACAACTGGTGCGGATAGTGGCCAAGCCGCTCGGCGGCGCGATCCACCTTCATCCGTTCCAGCAGCGATATGGCGCGCGCGCGTGCGGTGCGCGCATCGCAATCCGTGTGCCTGGTCATGACCTCGACGAGTTGGGTGCCGACCTTCAGGGTGGGATTGAGCGCCGACATCGCGTTCTGAAATACCATCGCCACCCTGGAGCCCCTGATCCGGTCGAGACGCGACTGCGACATGCCGCGGATGTCGGTGCCGGCAATTTCGAGCCGGTCGGCCGACACGACCGCGTGCTTCGGGAGGAGCCCCATAACGGCAAGTCCGACGGAGGTCTTCCCGCATCCCGATTCCCCGACGAGGGCGAGCGTTTCGCCCTTGCTGAGCGAAAACGACACGCCGCGCGCCGCATGCAGCAGGCCAGCCCGCGTCGGGAAGCGGATCGCCAGGTTCTCGATCTCCAGGACCGGTTTCACGGCGAGCCCAGCCGCATCGAACGAATCTCCAGCCATTCGCTGAGCAGGTTGGCAGCGAGCACGATCACGAAGAGACAGACCCCCGGCAAGGCAGCCAGCCAGGGATCGAAGAAGATGTCGACCTTGGCCTCCGCGATCATCAGACCCCAGGAGAAGTCCGGCGGCTGCACACCGAGGCCGAGGAATGACAGAACCGATTCCAGCAGGATGGCCTGTCCAACCTCCAGCGCCGCGATGACCGCGATGACCGGCGCCAGATTGGGCAGGATTTCGTGCAGGAGTATGTTGGAATCCGATGCGCCGGTGGCACGCGCGGCCTCGACATATTCCATCTCGCGGAGCTGTATGGTGGCCGCGCGCACGGTGACGGCAAAGCGATCCCACAAAAGCAGCCCGAGCACGAACGAGATGGTGAGGAGGGATGCGCCGTAGAGCGCGACGGCGGTGATCGACACGATCATGATAGGCAGCCCCAGCCGGGCCGCGATGATGGTGGAGATGACTGTGTCCACCCAACCCCGATAGTATCCGGCGACCACGCCCAGGGTCACCCCGATCACGCCCGAGACCGCCAGGGCCGAAAACGCAATCAGCAGCGGCACCCGCGCTCCGTGCATCAGCCGGCTCGCATAATCGCGGCCGAGCGCATCGGTGCCCAGCGGATGCAGCAGTGACGCCTTCGCGTCACCGTACAGCCACGCGTGCCAAACCGGCGGAACCCTCCGGTTCAATATCTGCTGGGCTTCCGGGTCGAACGGGGCGAGCCACGGCGCGCAAATCGCCATCACGCCGACGGCGATCAGGATCGCCAGCGATACGACCAGCTTCCAGTCCGGATGCGGCCGTTTGCGCCCGCCGGCGGCAGCCACGGCGCTCATCGGCGGGTTCTCGGGTCGAGTGCGGAGTTCACGAGATCGCCGACCACGATCAGAGCGAGGTAGATCACTGAAAGTAGGAAGACGATCGCCTGGATGACGGGGATGTCGGCCCGCTGGACCGATTGCCAGGCGAGAAAGCCGATGCCGTTGATCGAGAATACGGTCTCTATCGCGACCGATCCGCTCAGCAGCACGCCGAGTTGCACTGCGGAGAGCGACAGCACCGGCCCGAGGGCGTTTCGCAGCGCGTGATGGAGGACGATGTAGGTTATGCCGAGCCCCTTGGCCCTTGCAGCCCGGATGTAGTCCGACTCCATCACCTCGATCATCGCCGACCGCGAGAGCCGGATCACCGGCGGGATCGTGATCAGGCAGAGTACTGCTACGGGAAGCACGGCGTGCGCGATCGTCCCGTAGCCCGAAACAGGAAGCCAGCGGAGATTGACCGAAAAGACCACGACCAGCATGAGGGCCAGCCAGAAGGCCGGAACCGCCTGCCCGATCGTGGAAAAGAGCAGAACCGCCCGGTCATGGAACGATCCCCTTCGCAGCGCTGCGGTCACGCCGAGCCCTATGCCCAGCACGCCGCCCAGCAACAGGGCCGAGGCGCCGAGAGTGAGCGTTATGACGAAGCTTTGCATGACCAGCTCGCCGACCGGCCTGTTCACGCGGTACGAGAGACCGAAATCGCCCAGGAAGGCGCGGCCGAGCCACTGCACGTACTGGACGACGAGGGACTGATCGAGGCCGAGATTGCGCCGGATGATCTCGACGCTTTCGGCCGAGGCGTCGGCGCCGGCGATGGCCGTGGCCGGATCGACGGCCGAGTTGATCAGCGCGAACACTGCGGCCGAGCTGACCAGGAGGGCAGTCAGAGCGACCAGCGCTCTCTGGACGATCGTCTCGAGCATCGGAGCTCCCCGTGTGTCCGGACTTGCGCGGGAAAGCGCCGCGGGCGGGATCGGTGCCCGCGGCGCCCCTGCCAGAGCGTTTCCAGAATAAGCGGAGACCACTTATTCGGTTCGGAAACGCGATAAATCAGTTACTTAGAGCGTCTGTTTTGATTCCATCAACACAGGAAACGCTCTAGTTCCACTGATAGAGGTAGAACCGTGGAATCTCGTCAACGAAGGCGTCGAACTTGACGGATTTCGATGCCGCGTAGGTGGTCGAGAAGGTGCTCATCGGAAGAATGTAGGCCTGGTCGGCGGCGCGCTTCGAGACCTGGTACATGATCTCGCGTCTGGTGTCCGTATCGGTGGTCGCCTGGGATTGGCCGATCAGCGACTGGAGCTCCGGATCCCTGGCGAAGTCATCGGCCCCGCCTGCGAAGAACCATGAGTATAGGACGGAAGCGTCGTTGATCGAATAGGATCCGTGGTCGAGGTAGAAGAAGCCGATCTCGTTGTTGCGCGCCCTTTCCTGCATCTGGGCGACGGGGACCAGGATCATGTTGGCATCGATCCCGACCTGCTGCAGGTTGGACTGGATCACCTCGCCCCAGATGCGCGGCCTGTAGGTCGGCCAGTAGAAGTCGATGGCGACGCCGTTCGGATAGCCGGCCTCGGCGAGCAGCTGCTTGGCGCGCGCGGGATCATAGGGATACCGCGCCACTTCCGGGGAACATCCGAACTGCTTGGGGTAACAAGGGGTATCGATCACGGAGGCGCCCGGAAGCAGGTTCTCCACCAGCGTGCGCTTGTCGATGGCGTGGGAGATCGCGCGGCGAACCTCCACCTTGGTCAGGGGCGAGTTCTTGTCCGACCTGCCGGCAGCGTCCATCGACAGGTAGGTGATGCGCATGGATTCCGCCTGCGTCACCTCGAAGTCGGGCAAGCGGCGGATCCCGTCGATCTGGTCTGAAGCCACGTTCCAGATGAGGTCGAGACCGCCCGAGAGCAGTTCGGCGATGTCGGTCGCCGCGTCGGGCACGATCCGGATCTTCAAGGTCTTGATGGCCGGCCGGCCCTTGGGGCTCGCCGCATAGTGGTCTTCGAACCTTTCGAGCACGTATTCTGAAGCGTCCTGGCTGACCAGGCGGTACGGACCCGTCCCGATTGCATGCGGCGCGTCCTGGCTTTTGCCCTTGTAGGTCCGCGGGTAGATCGGCATCGTGTTGGCCAGGTATTCGAGAGCGGCGGGGAATATCCCCTTGGTCCTCACCCTGACCTGATAGGGCCCCGTGACTTCGGCGGATTCTATCCACGTGTAGTTGCTGGGAACGCCCGGCGTGACGCCGGGGGCAATGACCGAATTGATCGTATGGGCGACATCTTCCGCCGCCAGCATGCTCCCGTCGTGGAACTTGACGTTCTGGCGGATGTCGAACTCCAGTGTCCTGTCATCCACCCACCTGTAGGCTTCGGCCAGACCGGGAACCAGCTCGAGGGTCTTGGGATCCCGGATCAGCAAGTGATCGTAGAGATGATGCTGGAGGATGACCGACTCGCGAAGGGTGGTGAAGAAATAGTCGGTGCTTTCGAGCGGGTTCCGGAACGAAACCCTCAAGGTGTCCTCCGACTGCTGCGCGAGTGCGGTATTGCCGAACAGAAGGGCTGCGAGCCCTGCAAGCACATATCGTTTCATCATGTTCCCCTGTTTCTCGCTGCTTTCCGGTGCTTCCGGTTGACGCACTGCCTGGGTGCCGGGGACGTTCGTCACGCTCGTCCTGTCAGCCCCAATATCTGTCTCGCCTCTTCGGGCGAGGCGACGCTGTTGCCCATCACGGTGACGATTTCGACGGCCTTGCGGACAAGGTCCGCGTTGCTGGCAAGCACGCCCCGGGATAGGTAGAGATTGTCCTCCAGCCCGACGCGTATATGGCCTCCCAGCAGCATGGACTGCGCGGCGACTGTCATCTGGGCCGCGCCAACGCCGAACGCCACCCAGTTCGCTCCGGATGGGAGCGCGTCGCGCAGATGGATCATGGTCCGGGCGTCGGCATCCGCGCCCCAGGGAATTCCCAGCGCGAACTGGACGAAGAGCGGGCTTTCCAGCAAGCCTTCAGCGTGGAGTTCCCGGACGATCCGCAATTGCCCGAAATCGAACACTTCGAGTTCGGGCTTCACGCCCGCCGCCCGGATACGCCCGGCCATCTCCCGGATCATGGAATAGGTCGAAACGTAGATCTCGTCGCCGCGACCCGAGTTGAAGCTTCCGCAATCCAGGCTGCATATGTCGGGCCGCAGCGCCTCGATATGGACGAGGCGTTCTCCGGCGTCGACCAGATCGCTTTCTTCCGGCCGGAAGACAACGAACTTTCCGCCCATGCCCGCGGTGAGGTTGATGATCGCGCGGCAGCCGGATGAGGCCAGTCGCTCCACCACTTCGCGATAGTACGCCACCTCGCGGCTCCCCTTCGTGGTTCGGGGGTCGCGGACATGGATGTGAACGATGGCCGCGCCCGCCTCTGCGGCCTCCAGCGCGGAGGCAGCGATCTGTTCCGGCGTTACCGGAAGATCGGGATGCTTGTGGGCGACGTCACTGTCGCCGGTGATGGCGCATGTGATGATTATCTTCCTGGCCATCCGGTCACGCGACTCTATTTATGATCAAATTTGTATCTGGATTTTCAGGCAGAATCCATGGATATGACCGGAATGTCAATGATATTTGATCAGATTATTCCGACTGGGTCGGGATGACGGCTAAGCGCCTGTTTTCATTCTGGTGGCGGCCTTCAGGCGGGTTTGGTTCCAAGCCGCCGGCGCATCCGGGCTTTATCGCGGCTTCTGCGGTCAGGCGGGAATTTAACGATGCATGGAACGGTTGCGCTTCGTCCGTCCGCCCTTCATCGGGGCCAGGCACGACGCGAGATGGAGGATCGTGGTGGCAGGCTGCTGTTTGCGCGCCGCCGAACCGAAATGAGGGTGCGCTCCCCTCATATCGAGCCCATACGCAATGTCCTTGTAGCGACAATCATTCGACCTGAAGCGATCCGAACTTTTCGCGGCCGAACGCCGCCGCTTTCACGCTTTCCTGCGCGCGGCCGTCCTCCGCAGGATGCAAGGGCGTATGCTCGGCGACAATAGCGTATTGTGGAGGGGAATCGGCGGTTTTGGCGCGCCCGAAAGGATTCGAACCTCTGACCCCCAGATTCGTAGTCTGGTGCT
>ENA-UOVV01001758-UOVV01001758.1-compost-metagenome-genome-assembly--contig:-NODE-1758-length-14321-cov-6.859176_pt1 | contig 14321 bp, 10 predicted proteins | sample MGYA00238155_ERZ761577 | MGnify/ENA primary metagenome ERZ761577 (study PRJEB28898, sample SAMN06268775) | compost metagenome | isolation source: Emeryville, CA | place: USA:Emeryville, CA | collected...
ACCGCGTCCCAAACGGCCATGTCGACGGTCCCGACGGCCACGGAGCGCTCGCCGTGACCGCCCGGTTTCTCGTTCGACATCATGACGTCCCAGATTCGAAGGGGATCGAGATTGTCACCGGCGTCCGTGAGCAGCGCGGCCGCGGGCGCTTCGCGGAGTCGCGGCAGGATACGCTCCCGCAGGATGCCGGAGGCGGCATAACGGCCATTGGAGCTGAAGCCGTAGCCGACCACCGGACTCCCGTCGCGTACGACATCCGTGACGATGGCGACCACCGAACAGGTCATCTTCGAAAAATCGATGTAGGCGTTCGAGATCGGCGAAGCGATCGAGGCCGTGGTTTCCCTGGTGTCGACGATGCGCATGACTTGCCTTCCAGACCTAGCTGTTGTCCGCCACGACGGGATTGCGCAGGGTGCCGATGCCGGAGACCTCGACCTCGACCACGTCGCCCGGCTTCATCCAGATTTTCGGGTTGCGGAAGGCACCGACGCCTCCGGTGGTCCCGGTGACGATGACGTCTCCCGGCCGTAGCGTCGTGAAGGAAGAGCAGTAGGCGACCAAGGCCGGTACGTCGTACACGAGATCGGAGAGCACGCTCTCCTGCATCACCTGTCCGTTCAGCCGGGTCACCAGGCGCATCTGCCGCGGATCGCCCACCTCGTCGGGCGTGACGAGCCACGGGCCAAACCCGCCCGTACCGGGGAAGTTCTTGCCCGGCGTGAACTGATGCGTGTGCCACTGCCAGTCGCGAACCGAGCCATCGTTGTAGATCGAGTAGCCGGCGACATGGTCGTATGCGTTTTCCGCCGCGATCCGCCGTCCTTCCTTGCCGATTATGACGGCGATCTCGCCCTCATAGTCGAGCTGTTCGGATTCCCGCGGCACGACGATCGGCTGCCCGTGCCCGACCTGCGTGTCCGCAAACCTGGTGAAGACCAGCGGATATGCCGGCGCCTCGCGGCCTGTCTCGGCGAGGTGGCTCGCATAGTTCGTCCCGATGCAAAGGACTTTCTCCGCGTCGGAGATCACCGGCATCAGGGAGACCTTGTCCAGCGCTAGCCGGGGCGCATTCGCGGCTCCCGACGCGAACCTGCCCAGGTCGCCCGCCGCCAGGGCCGCGCGCAAGGTCGCATGCCCGGACAGGTCCGTCAGGTCGACGATCTCGTCGCCGACGACCATGCCCCAGCGGGAACTGCCGTCGTGATTGAAGCTTGCGAATTTCATGTATCTCTCCTCGCGCCCCGGTGCGAACGTCTGCGACAGCCTGAAAGACCACGCCGGCCTGCCCATCGAAAGGCCAGTAGGGAGCTGGACGGAAGGCCACAGGACAGACGATGCGGATCCGGCGCGACCGTCAGTAGCCCGATTGCCTGTCGATCAGATTGGTCATCTCATCGCCGGAGATAAGCCGCCGGTACTCGGCCGCGATCTGGTGCGCTGCGGTCAGCGGATCGGGCTGGCTGGCGACATGCGGGGTGACGACAAGATGCGGCTCGTCCCAGTAGGGAGAGGACGCAGGCAGCGGCTCTCCAGGAAAGACATCCACCACTGCCTGTCCGATTTGCCCCGAGCGGAGTGCGGCAACCAGATCCTCCATGACGATCTGCCCCCCGCGTCCGACATGGATGAGGGCCGCGCCCCGCTGCATTCTGGCGAACAGTCCCGCGTTGAGGATGTTTCGCGTCTGCTCCGTGAGCGGCAGCAGGCAGACGATCTGGGAGCAGGACCCCAGAATTTCCCGCAGCCCGTCTTCTCCCCAATGGCACCTGACGCCGTCTATCGATTTCGGCGATCGGCTCCATCCCGAAACGGAGAAGCCGAATGGTCTGAGAGCTCCGGCCAGATGCCTCCCGAGCATTCCCAGCCCGAGAATGCCGATCCTTGTATCAGCAGCGCGCGGCTGCACGGGTACATGCCATACGCGTTCCCGCTGCTGGCGCGCTATGCGATCGAAATCGCGATGGATCCTGATCGCATGATAGGTGCAGAACTGCGACATGGCCTCCGCCATGCCGGGATCGATGACGCGACCGACGAGGATGTTCGGTCCGGGTTCTGCAGCCAGAATATGCTCGACGCCCGCACCGGTAGAGTAGACGGCTTGCAAGTTGGGGAACCGGTCGAAATATCCCTTGGGCGGAGCCCATGCCACGGCCAGCCTGATCGCGTCTGTCGGGGCTTCGGAACCGGCATAGACGGGCACATCCGGCAGTTCGCTCCGCAGCATTCGCAACCAGAGCGGGATATTGTGGGTGGGGCTGTAAAAAAGAACCGCCACGGCATTCTCCTACCGCTTGCGTGGCTTCTGCGCGGCGTCGAAGCCATAGACCGCCTTCGCCCGCTCTGGGCTGATGAGCTCGTCCACGACATCGCGCGCGACGGCGTTGCGGTCCCTGGCGGAGGGGTCGCCATAGCCGCCACCGCCGGCGCTGTAGGAGACGACCACGTCATCCTTCACCAGCGAAAGCTGTCCGAGATTTGGCAAACGCTCCCTGTGCCCGCTCCGCTCCAGATACTGATCCGCAGCAGCGGCGCCATGCCCGCCTCGTACGCCCCGGGCCGGATGATGGGTGCAGTCGCTCGCATAAACGATCTTCACCTCGCCGCCGGTCACGCGCATGACCGTTTCCAGCGATGGTGCGCCGACGAACGTACCCGCGCCCTCGGTATCGGTCCTGAGCATGCGGCGCGTGATCACCAGCGGGTGGCAGTATTCGACAAGCTCGACGCTGTCGACCAGCGACATGCCGGCGTTTCCAACATGCGAGTTGGTGAGCCAGCCATCGCCTTCCGCATGAGCCGCTCCGCCGGTGCTGCCGGTGAAGAGCTGTGTGACCATGCCGCGGCCGTTACGCCAGTCGACGCCGCTGATGATACCTTTGGAGGGCGGATTGACCGAGCCCACTTCGGCCATGCCGAAGTCCCCTTCGATCTGTGCGAAAGCGAGCTGGACAGCCGCTGCCGCACGGTCTGCGAGATTTGTCGTCGCGGCCGAGCAACTGGCCGGATGGCGCGGGATTCCGACCGCGGCACCCTCCCGCAACAGAATCTCGATCGGCCGGAACGTGCCGGAATTCTTCGGGAAGTCACCTTTGAGGCTGTTGAACAGCCCGATGAGCCCGGCCGAGCGGCAGCAGGCTTCCGACAGGTTCAGGCCGTTCGGCATGCAGTCTATGTTGTCGCGGTAGTCGATGACGATCTTCTCGGCCTGCGGGTCGATCCGGACGACCGCCCGTGCCGGCACCCCGCCTTTCGGCGTGCCCGGCATCTCATCATGGTAACATTCCGCACGCGCTTCTCCGGCCGGCAAGGCTCGGATCGCGGCGCGCATGATGCTTTCGCCATGGTCCAGCCAGCGCTCGACGAACAGCGAAAGCGTGTCCCAGCCGAACTCGTGGGCCAACTTCTCGATGCCTGCCTCGCCAAGCCGGGCAGAGCCGAGCATCGCATGGAAGTCACCCAGCCACTGGTCGGGCGACCGAATCCGCAGCTGGCACATCCTGACGAAATCTGCGTCGAGGATGCGGTCGCGAACGACCCGTGTGCTGGGAAATATCAGTGCTCCCTCGTTGTAGACGTCGAGTGCGTTCGCGAAATAGGTGGTGGGCACCGAATTGCCGATGTCGGCCTGGTGGGCTTTCACCATTACCGAGAAGCGGTGGCGGTCCTTCTCGTCGAACACCGGCACGATCACCGTGTAGTCGGCCGCATGGGAACATCCGTGATAGGGCGAATTGTTGAGATAAGCATCACCACGCTGCGGGTCCGGATGCGCCTCCGCCAGTGCGCGCGACATCAGGTCGGGGCCGGACAGGACATGAGCGGGCAGGCTGTCGGCGACCGCCACGAGCTGATGATCCGCGCTCACCACGACGCAGGACAGATCCTTTGCCCGGTTGAGGACGCCGGAATGCCCCGATCGCACCAGATTGGACGCCATGCGGCGAGCCAGCGCCTCGAAGCGGTTTGCGATGATCGCGATGTCTCCGCCGTCCACCTGCCTATTCCTCCGCGCTTCGGGCCACGGTCACCACGATGCCTCCATCGGAAACGACGAAGCGGTGGGGGTTCCCGATATAGATCGTGTTGTAGGTACTCTCGACGATTGCCGGACCGACGCCTTCGAGCCTCCCGGCAAGATCCGTCACGTCGTGGACCGGCACGTCGATCCATTCCCCGGACGCGTGCAGGACACGGCGATGGCCCTCCGCGGTGAGCGGGGTGTCGGACGCCCGCGTCTCCCGGGACGCCGGCTGCTGCTGTCCGGGGAGGGAAGCCCGAAGGCGCCAGGTGATGAACTCGATACCCAGCGCGGGATCCGCGTGGCGGAACACGTCCTCATGGCATTTGTGGAACGCAGCGGCGAGTTGATGGCCGAGGTCCGGTCCCGTCCGACCGGGATCGAACGGGACGTCGATCTCCCATACCTGGCCGTCGTAACGCGCTTCGACGACCGCGTCGAAGACGATGCCGTCGGCGGCCCGAAACTGCGCGGGCAGGCTATCAAGGGCTTCGGCGCGCAGGCGTGCGAGCAGGCTTTCGACCGCGTTCCGGTCGAAACGGCGGGAGGTGACCGGCAACACGGCTCTTACCTCGGCAAACGGTCTGGCGATCCCCATGCCGAAGGCGCTCAGCACCGGCGCTGCTCCCGGAACGTGGACGTGGCCGCAACCGAGCCTTTCGGCGATGTCGACGATGTTGAAGCCGGCCGCGCCGCCGGCGCCCACCAGAGTGCATTCCGTCGGGCTGAGACCGTGCTTCTGAACGGCCTCCTCGATGGCATGTGCCATCTTGTCGGTCATCAATGCCGTAATTTTCAGAAGTGCCTGGTCCACGGAGAGGCCGAGCGGCCCGGCAATATGGCTCTGCATCGCCTGCCGTGCGCTATCGGCATCGAGCGGGAGCTTGCCGCCTAGAAGACCTTTGGGGTTGATGATGCCGCGCAGCAAGGCGGAATCGGTAAAGGTCGGCTCCGTTCCACCCGCCCCGTAGCAGACCGGGCCGGGGATTGCCCCGGCGCTCTGGGGCCCGACGCGCAACAGGCCGTGCGCGTCGACGCTGGCGATGCTGCCGCCACCCGCACCGATGCTGAGCACCTCGACGCTGGGAAAACCGCAGAAGAGGCGGTCGGCCGGATCGCCCACCCAGTTCTCCGTCGACGTCTTGGTGACACCGCCTGCGACGATGCTGACGTCGAAGGTGGTTCCTCCCGCGTCGCAGATGATCATATCCGCCGGCAGGTCAGTCGCGCCGCCGCCGGCGTGCTGCGCACCCATCGGCGCCATCGACGGGCCGGAATTGATCAGTGATACGGGTCTGGCTGCCGCCTGTTCCGGCTCGATCAGGGAACCGTCGGAGGCGACCAGGAAAAAGGGACACGTGAGACCCGCGTCGCGCAGGGTCTGCTTCAGGCCGGCCACATAGCTCGTCGTCAGCGGCTTCAGCGAGGCGTCGATGGCCGTGGACGATGCTCTGCGGAACTCGCGGATGATGGGGTTGACCTCGCTGGAAAGGCTGACCGGAAGACCGGGAAAGGCCTGTTCCAGGCGTTCGCGCACCATCTTTTCGTGGGACGGATTGCGGATCGACCAGAGCAGGCATACGGCGACCGCCTCGACGTCCGCATCCCGCAGGAATGCAACCAGCCCGTCCAGGCTTTCCGGGGAAGGCGAAAGCTCGACCGAGCCGTCATAGAGGATGCGCTCGTCGAGCTCGAAAGTCAGATGGCGCGGCACGAACGGGCGAGGAAACGGCGTCTTCTTGTCGAATGGATCCGCCCGGCCCCCTTCCCTGAGAAGGAGGATATCGCGATGTCCGCGCGTCACCACGAGGGCAATGCGTGCGTGATGGCCGGTCAGCACCGCGTTGAGCGGATGTGTGGTGCCATGAACAAACAGCTCCGCCCGTCCCAGAAAGGACGCGAGATCCGTCCCGTTGTCCTGCGCGGCGAACGCCAGGACGTTCAGGATTCCTTCCGTCGGATTGGCGGGTCGGGTCGGCGATTTGTAGAAATTATGCCGGCCATCCGAAATCGTCACGAGATCGGTGAATGTTCCGCCTGTATCGCAACCGATGCGCATCTTCCGCTCCAAAAGCCAGCCGTTTTTCCGTTCAGTTCTGTGCCAGAACTTCGGGATTGGCCAGCAGGCCCCGATCCAGCTTTCCGTCACGAGCAGCGATGATCGCACCGACGGTCATCAGCGAGGTCCGCCTGACGGATTCTTCGGCCAGCGCGGCGACGTAGGGGCTGCGTAGCATGCGCGAGCTGGTATTGAAGACGTGCGTGTCGGGCAGCACGACGCTCTGATCGAACGTATCGATCCCCGCTCCCCCCAGCTTTCCGGCACCGATCGCGTCGGCAAGCGCGTTCTCGTCGATGAGGCCGGGGCGGGCGCAGTTGAGCAGGATTGTCCCCGGCTTCATGCGCGCGATGCGTTCGGCGGAGATCAGTCCGCGTGTCGCGTCGGTCAACGGCACGTGGAGGCTGATCACGTCTGCCTCCGCCAGCGCCGCGTCCAGGTCGGAAACCAACTCGACCCCTGCCCCGGCGAACCGGTCGGCCGTGACGGCGGGATCGAAAGCGGCTACCTTCATCCCGAACCCCGTTGCGCGCCGGGCCATCTCCAGCCCGATCCGGCCCAGCCCGACGAGCAGGAGCTTCTTTTCATAGATTTCGCTGATGGCGAACTTGCCGCGCTTGGCATAGTCGGCAGCTCTCACGGCGGCATCATAGGGTGCGATCTGTTTCACCAGGCCGAGAAGCAGCGCGAAGGCATGTTCGGCGACGCTGATCGCATTCGCGCCGAGCGCCAGCGCGAGAGGAATGCCACGGCCTGTCAGAGCCGCGACGTCGACGGTATCGAAACCCACGCCGTGGCGCGAAACCAGACGCAGCTCGCGCGCCCTTTCGACATGCGCGGCGGTAAACCGGAAGTTTCGCAGCGTGATCGCATGCGTGTCGGCGAGCTCGCGCTGCACCGCCTCGTCCTCCGGCGGGACGACGACGACCCGGAAGCGGCCGTCCCGCTCCAGAAGATCAAGGGCGTCGCGATGCAGCGGATCGACGATCAGAACCTTGCCGATATTCATCACTGGGCATCTCCCGCGGCCAAAGCGGCGACGTCGACGCCGGCTAGCGCCTCGTCGATCGAAGCCAGAAGTATCTCCGCCGCCTGCTCGACATCGGCCGCTGAGAATGCGGTGGACAGGTTGAGACGGGCCGGCGCGTCTATCAGCAGCCCGCGATCCGTAGCGGCGGCGCAGAGCTTCCTGACGAGCGGTGCCTCCGCCGGGCGATGGGCGGCCGAGTGATAGTCGTGGCGGTTGCGGCGCGAGAAGAAGATCGCGACGAAGGAGCCGGTGCCGTGGATGTCGACCGGATATCCCGCTTTGGAGATGCCGTCTCGCAACGCCGTCCGCAGCGTATCGCCATGGCCGTTGAGCCGGTCGATGGCTTCGGGAACCAGCGCTTCCAGACAGGCCAGACCGGCGACCATCGACAGCGGGTTGGCATTGTAGGTGCCGGTGAAGGCCAGATGGCTTGCCTGTGACGGATCGAAGATCCGCATGGCTTCCGCCGTTCCGCCGACGCCGCCGATGGGCAGGCCGCCGCCGATGATCTTGCCGAACGTGCTCAGGTCGGGAACCACGTCGTAAAGGCTCTGTGCGCCGCCGGGTGCGACCCGGAACGAGGCGACTTCATCGAAGATAAGGACGATGCCGTATTCGTCGGCCAGCCTGCGCAGCAGCCGCACGAAAGCGGGGTCGGCCTTGCGGTAGCCTATGCGCGACGGCACGAGATCGAGAATGATTCCGGCGATCTCCGTTGCGTGTTCGCGGATCACCAGCTCGGCGATCTCGCAATTGTCGAAGGGAATGACGATGACATCGTTGACGATCGACGGCGACGTGTAGGGACCGTAGCCCTCGGGGACGGGGATGCCCTGCGCGCCGGGCCTGATGCGCGGCGTGTTGGAGACTTCCGCGAAGTCGTAGGAGCCGTGGTAAAGGCCTTCGCATTTGACGATGCGCGGCCGTTTCGTCAGCGCCCTGGCCGCTTTCATCGCGTGCATGACCGCTTCGGAGCCGCTGGAGCAGAAGATCACCTGCTCCATCCCCGGCACGCGGTCAACGAGATGCCTTGCCAGTTGGACCTCCGAGCGTGTGGCGAGCCCGAAGGAAACGCCCTTCTTCAGTTGCTCGGCGACAGCCTTCGTGGTGGCTTCGTGCCGATGCCCGTGAACCAGAACGGTGAAATTGTTGAGGGCATCGAGATGCCATTTGCCGTCCAGGTCCCTGATGCGGCTGCCTTCGCCCTGGTCGGCATAGCTGCGGGTCGCATAGAGCGCCTGCCGGCTGCAACCGCCGGGCATCACCCGCGATGCCTCGGCATATAACGCAGCGGATGCACTGCCTTCCTGTGGGAACATTTCGGCTTCTCCGGGAACGATAGTCTTGCCCCTTGTTTGCCCGCTCGTGCCTGGACAGAAAGGCCAGTTGGCGCGGAGCCTGCGGGCCACCATGCGTTTGCCTCGTATGTTGCCAACTTGTGATCGGGCCATGCGCGTCATATTGTGGAAGGTGTCGCCTGGGGCCTGTCTGCGGGGCTGCGACGGGTAAGGCACAGCGCTTTTCAGGGCCGCGGGCGCTTGTGAAGGCATGCCTTCATGGGGCACTTTGCAGCGGAAACCCTGCCACGTGAGTGAAAACCGGAAACCGCCACATCGCGCGCAAGCGTCGGACCTGCCCGGGCTCAAGCTCGACCCGAAGGACACGCGCCCGCTGTACTGGCAGATCTATGGCGAGATCAAACGTCTCATCCTGGAAGGGACGGTTCCATCAGGAAATCCGATGCCCTCGCCGCGGGCGTTGTCGACGCAACTGGCCTGCTCCCGCCATACCGTGGCGACGGCCTACAACTATCTGGTCGCCGAGGGGCTTCTGGATAGTGCGCATGGTGTCGGCACCTTCGTTTCCCAGCTATCGGGCGCCATAGCGGGCGATCTCTTGCTGCAGCAGGAAGTCGAGGATTTGCCGATCCCGCCGCCCAGCCAGTTCTACCATCGGCTGACGGCGGGAATGCTGCCGCGCGACGAGGAAGACCCCCTGCAGGTGTTCGGCATGCCGGATTCCGAGGCGTTTCCCTATGACCAGTGGAGCAAGCTTCATTCCAGAATCTGGTCGCGGCCGAAGCATTCGCTCGTGCGGGCCGTCAGTCCGCTCGGCTATCTCGGTCTGCGCGAAGCGATATGCGAGATGATGCACCGTACGCGCGGTGTCAGGGCTACGACGGACCAGGTTCTCATCACCTCCGGCACGACCCAGTCACTCGACCTTTTGCTCCGGGTCCTGCTCGATCCGGGCGACGAGGTCTGGATCGAGGATCCGGGACGCCCGAAAGTCGCGGCGCTCGTTCACGCACAGGGAATGCGCCCTGTTCATCTGCCGGTCGATAGTGCCGGCGCGCTCATCAGCGAGGGGGAGCGGCAGGCACCCCGGGCGCGGGCTGCAGTGGTCACCGCCTCCCATCACTATCCAACTGGCGTCACCATGTCGCTGGAACGGAGGATCGAGCTGCTTTCATGGGCGAGCAACAACGAAAGCTGGATCTTCGAAGACGACTATGATGGCGAGATGATCGCGACAGGCAAGCCTCTCCTGCCGATCTACAGCCTCGGTAAGACCAACCGGACCATCTACATGGGGACGTTCTCGAAATCGATCTCTCCGCAATTGCGGATCGGCTACATCATCGCCCATCCACAGGTGATCCTAGCCCTGTCGCGGGCCCGTTACTTCCTCGATTATTTCCCTTCGATGATGGCCCAGCCGGTTCTGGCAGCCTTCATCAACGAGGGATATCTGGATAGCTATGTCCGGCGTATGCGCCGTCTCTACAAGGACCGACAGCTCGCCTTTGCCTCGGTTATCGAGAAGGAGGGCCCGGACATCTTCAACAGTCTGCATAATGCGCCGGGCCTGTTCCTGCCGCTGGTGTTGACCAGGTCCGCGCCGGCGGGGACCGACGCCGTGATGGCGCGCGAGGCGCGCCGGATCGGAATTCCAGCCTATGACCTGTCCTCGTTCTACTTCCGCCATCAGCCGCGGCTCGGAATACTGGTCGGGACCGGCCGGATGAGTCTGAAGGCGATCCCCAATATGGCGCGCCAGTTGATCGCCGCGACGAGGCAGACCCTGAACAGCCTCTCCTGAGCGCCGGCCGACCTATTTCCCAAGGTGATGGCACGTTCCGTGCGGCAGACCGGCCTTCCTTCCTTCCGACCGCGGCCACACTGGACTGATGGGCCTCCGGCAACTGGACTTTTCAATTTCGCGGCTCGCCACTTCCCTGTCGTGACAATAATCTACGAAAGGGGATTTCATATGAAAATCGTCAGAGCCTTCAAAACAGGGATCGCCGCGATACTGGCCTCGGTGATGGTATGCGGTGCGGCGGCGGCATTCCCCGACAAGCCGCTCAAGCTGATCGTGCCGTGGGCTGCCGGTGGCGGAACGGATGCGACCGGCCGGATCGTTTCTCAGATGCTGGAAGCCAAGCTCGGCCAGCCGGTCAACGTGATCAACCGCACGGGTGGCGGCGGCGTGATCGGCCACGACGAGATCGCGCGTTCCGCTGCGGATGGCTACACGCTCGGCGTTCTGACCAGCGAACTGTCCGTCTATCACTGGCTGGGACAGTCCACGGTAAGCTACAAGGATTTCGACCTCATCGGCCTCTACAATATCGACCCGCAGGCGATCCATGTCGCAAAGGGCTCCAAATATGCGGATCTGAAAGTATTGGCGGACGCGTTGCGTAACGATCCGGCGAGCGTGAAGGTTGGCGGCGCAAGCCGGGGCGGAACGAACCACCTGTCTTATATCAGCTTCCTCAAGGCGATCGGCGCGGAGGCGGAAAAGGCCAACTGGATACCGACCGAAGGCGCTGCCCCCGCCCTTCAGTTGCTGACGTCCGGGGCCATCGACGTCGTCATCGTCAACCTGCCGGAGGCACGCGCACTGGTCGACGCGGGAGAGGTGGTTGCTGTCGCCTCGTTCGGCGATGAGCGGGGCAAGCTCTTCCAGGACGTTCCCACAGTTGCCGAGCTTGTCGGTTCCAGCATTCCGATCCGCACCTGGCGTGGCATCGGCGCGCCGAAAGGCGTACCAGCCGAGGTCCGCAGCAAGCTCGTCGACGCGCTCGAGGAGATCGTGCAGAGCCCGGAATTCGTCGAACTCATGGATCGTCGCCAGTTCACGCCGGTTTGGCTCGATGCCAACGATTTCACAGAGTATCTTGCGGGGCGCGACACGGCGTTCGGTGACGCAGCCAAGGCGGCTGGCCTGGCTCAGGCACAATAAAAGTGAGCCGTCGATCGGATCTGGTCGCCGGCGCGGTTCTGGCGCTTGCAGGAGGCTTTGCGTTCCTGTGGGCGTCCAGGCTGCCAGATGCTCCAGGATTTGCAGCAGGGCCGGGCACGTTCCCGGCCTTTGCCGGCGCGAGCCTCTGCGTTCTGGGCCTGGTCCTTTGCGTGCAAGCATGGCTACGGCCGCTCCACCGCGTCGCGTCCGCGGGTCCCGGAGATGCAGGTGCATCTTCACCCTATTGGGTGTGGCGTGAGGCGTTGATCGTCGGCCTGCTCGTGGCGGCCGGACTGCTGCTGCCCTATCTCGGTTTTCTGGTGACCTCGACGGCGTTCCTGGCCATCTCCCTGCTGATCTGCGGTTCCGGCTGGATCGGAATAGCGCTGACGCCCGTCATCAGCCTGCTGATCTATTTCTGCTTCACATCGCTGCTTCACGTTTCGCTTCCGGAATTCAGCTTGAAGGTCTTCTGATGGAGCAGTTCCTGTCGGCCTCTCATCTGGTCTTCAACGTCCAGACATTGACGACCATTCTGGTCGCCTCGGCGTTCGGCCTTTTCGTCGGGGCCATACCGGGGCTGTCTGCGACGATGGCGATCGCGCTGCTGGTGCCTTTCACCTTCTACATGGACCCGGTGCCCGCCATCGCGGCGATCGTCACCTGCTCGGCCATGGCGATTACCGCCGGCGACATTCCCAGCGCTCTGCTGCGCATTCCGGGCACGCCCGCATCGGCCGCCTACACCGACGAAGCCTATGCCATGGCGCGGACCGGCAAGGGCGGCCTTGCGATTACCATCTCGCTGGTCTCGTCATGCATCGGCGGCCTTTTCGGTTTCGCCGTACTGATGTTCAGCGCGCCATATCTGAGCAAGCTCGGCCTTTCGTTCAGCAGCTTCGAATATTTTTGGCTGACGGCGCTGGGACTCAGCTGCGCGGTTCTCATCAATGCCAGCCGTCTGACGAAAGCCCTGATCGGTCTGTTCATAGGCCTTCTGCTCGCTGCGGTCGGGACGGACCCGCTGACCGGGACGGCGAGGCTGACTTTCGGCAGCACGGCGCTGCTGGGAGGCATAAGCTTCATTCCGGCCATGATCGGCCTCTTCGCCATCCCTGAAATCTTGCGCAATGTCAGGCCCTCAAAGGCGACGACCATCGTGCCGGTCGAGCGCAATCCCTGGGCAGGATTGGGCCGTATCCTGTGGAAGTACCGGCAGGGCCTCTGTCGCGGCAGTGTCCTCGGAACCGTGGTCGGGGCTCTTCCCGGCGCCGGGGGGGATATCGCGGCCTGGATGTCCTATACGATGAGCAAGCGCTTCTCGAGCGAGCCGGAAAAATTTGGCAGCGGACATCCGGAAGGATTGGTCGAAGCCGGGGCTTCCAACAACAGCGCCCTCAGCGCCTCATGGATTCCCGCCATGGTATTTGGAATACCCGGCGATACAATCACGGCGATCGCGATCGGGGTGCTCTACATGAAGGGCATGAATCCGGGGCCGCAGCTTTTTACGACGCATGCCGAGAACTACTACGCGGTGATGATCATCTTCGTCATCGCCAATATATTGATGGTTCCGTTCGGATATCTCGCCCTCATGCTGGCGCGGCAGATATTTCGCGTTCCAAGGCCGATGTTGCAGAGCGTCATCCTGGTGTTCTGCATTCTTGGCGCCTATTCGATCAACAATGCCGTGAGCGATATCTTCATCATGATCGCGATAGGCATCCTTGCCGTTTGGCTGGAGGCCAATCGGGTTCCGATGGCTCCCATCATTCTCGGTCTCGTTCTGGGACCGCTGCTGGAGCAGAATTTCCTTACCTCGCTGAGCATCACCGGCGGCGGATTGCTCGGCTTCGTGGAGCGCCCCATTTCCGTGGGGATCGCCATAGTGACGTTGGCGATGTGGTCGGTCGGGATCGTTTCCAGCCTGCGATCCCGCGATGATCCCTACGAGGCTGCTACCCGCAATATTGGCAACGAGGCCCGTTGACGTCCGCGAGGAGAAGTCGGTGCGCAGTTTGCCTCGGGCTCGGTTTGCTGTTCTCGATCGAGGCGGTCTGGCTTTGATGGCGGAACGGCCCGGTCGAAGTGCGACGAAACCGAAGCGGTGGCCAGCACGCCTCATTGACGGTCTGCGGAATGGCTTCAGGCCGTCGACGGATCGGATGGGGACCGCAGCTGGACCGTGGTAGTGACGTTCCGGAGATCGCCCCGGAGGCTACGCCATGCGGGCCGAAGAAGCACATCGCATCCGGACGATAGCCGCCAGCGATGGCGCCTTCGGTGGCATCCCGGCATCGATCCTCGATGCGGCGGCGGCGCGTCTCGCGGCGGCAGGGAGCGTCGATCGATTCCGGCTGGAGGCGATGCGTTTGATGGCGCTGGGCGGCAACGGCCACAGCCGCGCCATCGCCAATGAGGCCGTCCGCGTCGCGCCGCTGCGGTTCGTCTGGCTGGCGGACGGGCCCTGGCTGATCGAGGGGACGCAGGCCCGTTCCAGGCTCGTAGCCGTGAACGGGGTCGCACCCTCCGAAATAGTGACGGCGCTGCGTCCCTGGCTTGCGGGGACGGACCAAAGGGCGCGCGTCCTCGCCGGTTTCATGCTGGCATGGAAGCCGGCGGTGGAGCTGGCCACCGGCACCCGGGGCCCGCCACGCTACAGCCTCGCGAATCCCGATGGAAATATCCTCGAACTGCAGCCCGAGACGGCCGTTCAGGCGGAGACGATCTATCCGGCGCGCGAGCCCGGGATCGCCGACCTGCTGATCTCGCGCCAAGGCTTTGCGGACCGCGAAGATGCCCGGTGCGGGACCTTCTTGCGCCGCCTCGCAGGGGGAGTTCCTTATGTCCGCATCGGCGACCTCGGCGGAACGCCGGCAGAAACGATCGCCGCACGGCTGACGGCGATTGTCGTGGATCTCGCGGGCGCGCGGCGGCTCGTCGTGGATCTGCGG
>ENA-UOVV01001759-UOVV01001759.1-compost-metagenome-genome-assembly--contig:-NODE-1759-length-14307-cov-4.183764_pt1 | contig 14307 bp, 12 predicted proteins | sample MGYA00238155_ERZ761577 | MGnify/ENA primary metagenome ERZ761577 (study PRJEB28898, sample SAMN06268775) | compost metagenome | isolation source: Emeryville, CA | place: USA:Emeryville, CA | collected...
CGCAAACCAAAGCCCAGCGCTTCCGCATGCGCCTGGAACACCGAGGCTTTCACCGCGACGCTATTACCACCATGCACTGTCCGATTGGCTTGGCAGAAGTGCCGGGCAAACGTCCAATGGAAGTCGCCATCTCCATCGCTGCGCAACTGATTCCGCTGTATCAACGCCCCAAAGTGGCCAACCCGCCAAGGCTGACTGCTACGGCGTTGTTGACGCAACTGAAGGAGTGAGGGCGTGGCACGCTCTGTCCCCTCGCCCTCTGGGAGAGGGTTAGGGTGAGGGATATTAAAGTCTCGCACCATTAACAAAGGCAGAACAGCTGATTGAGCTGGCAAAACAATTACGTCAAAACCAGAAGAATTAACGCCCTCACCCCATCCCTCTCCCGGAGGGCGAGGGAGTTAACGTGTGCTACATTCCACTCCGACTTTTAACGGAAAAAATAAATGCACAACACTGACCCCAATTTCCCCTGGCCGTTAACCCACGTCGACCTCCTGAGCGAGCGCTACGGCGGCCAAGCGCTTTCCTGTAACGACGAATTTTTCGCGGAAGCCAGCAACTTGGTAAAACGCGCGGAACCGGTTTTTATCGACGATAAATACACCGACCGCGGCAAATGGATGGACGGCTGGGAAACCCGCCGCAGACGTACACCGGGATTTGACTGGTGCGTTCTGCGTCTCGGCCTAGCTGGGATCATCAAAGCGGTGGACGTAAACACCACATTTTTCCGCGGCAATGCGCCAGAAAAAATTACCCTGGAGGTGTGCCACAGCAAAACCGATCCCGGTGAAAACGCCGAATGGGAGATACTGCTGGATCAAGTCTCTGTCCAACCGCATAGTCACAATTATTTTGAGATTGCCGACTTGCGCCCGTGGAGCCATCTGCGTTTAAAAATTTATCCCGACGGCGGTGTGGCGCGGTTGCGAATTTACGGCGAGCCGCAGGTCGATTGGTCGGGGCTTCTACCAGGGGAAATGGTGGATTTGGCGGCGAGCACCAACGGCGGCCGGGCGCTGGCCTGTTCCGATATGTTTTTCAGCCCCATGAACAATTTGATCGCGCCTGGGCGCGGTGTGAATATGGGCGACGGTTGGGAAACCAAACGCCGGCGTGGTCCTGGGCATGATTGGCTGATCGTCAAACTCGCCAGTGCGGGGCAAATTCAGCGGGTGTTGATTGATACCTGTCATTTCAAAGGCAATTTTCCTGAATCGTTTACTCTTGAGGTGGTGAATACCTCGCGAGAGGATCTGACGTCCTCTGATATTCCCTGGCAGCTTTTAATACCGCGCACGCCTCTTTTGGCGCATACGGAACATGTTTTTCAGTCGGAAATCGCGGACACTCAAAGTCGCTTTACCCATGTGCGCCTGAATATTTTTCCAGATGGCGGCGTCAGTCGTATGCGTGTGTGGGGCTACCCGGAGTTGTCCGGGAAATGACGCTCGATGAGCTGAATAAATTGTGTGTCAGTGACGCCGCTCAAGTGTTCAATCAGTGCTGCGCGGCGCAAAGCTGGGTGCAGCAAATGGTTGCGGCGCGGCCATTTGCAAACGTCGAGGAGCTTATTAAAGCCGCTGAGTGCATCTGGCACACCATGAGCGAAGCGGATTTTCTCGAAGCCTTCGAGGCGCACCCGCAAATTGGCAATGTGGACACGCTGCGGGCAAAATACGCCAATACCAAAACACTGGCTGCGGGTGAACAATCTTCGGTGGCAGTGGCGAGCGAACAAACCTTGCAGGATCTGGCGCAGGGCAATCGCGATTATCTGGAAAAATTCGGTTTTATTTTTATCGTATTCGCCACTGGCAAGTCCGCAGAGCAGATGCTGGCATTATTGCAGGCTCGCCTGCCGAACGATCGATCGACGGAAATAAAAAACGCCGCTGAAGAGCAACGCAAAATTACCGACTTACGTTTGCGTAAGCTGTTGGATGCGGTTGAGGAAAAACGAAGACTATGAGCCAAATCACCACCCATATTCTCGACACCTCCCACGGCAGCCCCGCAGCTGGCGTCCCCGTGAGTTTACAGTTGCAAGTGGCGGACGCCTGGCAACTGCTGGCCACCGACACCACCAATGCGGATGGTCGTGTGGTCGACTTGCTGCCTGCCGACAAGCCGCTTCCTGCGGGCACTTATAAAATGCATTTTGATACTGGAGCCTATTTTTCCGCGAATTCGCTGCCGGTGTTTTATCCCTGGGTTGAAGTGGTCTTTACGATCAATGGTGACGGAGCCCATTACCATATTCCGTTGTTGTTGAGTCCTTATGGATATTCCACCTATAGAGGAAGCTAAAACCTATGATTCGTACGGTGGAAAAACTGACGGAAGCAGCTTTCGCCCCCTTTGGTGACGTGATTGAGGTTGCTTCATCCAAACCGAATTTTTCCATCAATTACGGCCACACCCAAAGATTTCATGATCTGGCAAAAGTGGATGTCAGCAAAGCTGAGGGAAGGGCGGGCATCAGCATTTTTCGCTCCACACCATTACCCATGCCCATCCAAATTCGCTTGTTGGAACGCCATCCTCTATCGAGTCAAGCATTTTTTCCTTTAAGCCCACATCCGTATCTGGTTGTAGTAGCACCGCCGGGTGATCTCGACGAAAATGCGATCCGCGTTTTTCTGGCGGAACCGGGGCAGGGTGTAAATTATCACGCTGGAACCTGGCACCATTTCTGTCTGGCACTGGAAGCAGAGAGCGATTTCTTGGTGGTGGATAGAATTGGGCAGGGAGCGAATTGTGATGAATATACGCTGCAAAAGCCGTTTGTGATTGTGCTCAAATAGTAGCGAAGATTTCATCCGCTTCTACGTATTCGATTTGAGTGATCTGATCTATGTCAGTGAAGATTGATGGCGTACTGGATTGCGCAGGGATTAAATTGTGATGAAAAATGAGCTGTTGGCTCCTTTGGTACTCTCGTATAAACCTGGATAAATACAGTGCCAAAAAGATCTTGGCACTGTATTTCCCTTATTAGTAACAGTAGTTTCCTGTCACCGTTGGATTTCCAGAGACACGTTGTGGCGACTTCACGATCATGTAAATGCTAGTACTGCCACCCGGTCTCAGAGCCAATCCAGGATTGTTATTCTCAACCTTGTAAGGAGCGGTACTGCTGATTGTGCCGTTGAGAATCAGATCTATGCTGGTCGGAGCAGCGTAATCCCAGGTCACGTACCAATCGTTAAGATACTCGTCAGACACATTGGTGACGGTGATGGTGGCAATAAAGTACTTGCCAATTTGTTGCACGATACTGTGCTGACAAATAGCTTTTGGGAAAAAGGGTGCATCTTCCAAGTATGTAAGGATGAAGGTGCCTTCATTTGTGGGGATGTAGCCAATTAGCACAATGACGTAACTGCCTGGATCCAATGTTTCTACATAACAAGTTTCATAAGAGTCGTAATTAAACTCATTGCAGATAGAACCCGTATCCAGATTGATTAGATAGAGATCCGTGTCGCCATTGGATGCGGAAAAGGTTGCGAGGAAATTCGATACCGGCTCTTCCAAGGTGAAATATAGTGGTATTTCTTGTCCTGGAGTAAGTTGGATGTTATTTAAGACTGTGTTATTGCCAATAACCAGTGGTTGAAACCCGATGCTGAGTTGGATGTTTTCCAAATCAGTAAGAGCGTAAACTCCAACGGTATAAGTACCCGGGCCGGTGATGGTGTAGACACAATTTGCTTCGCCGAACTCATTGTCGCTGGAGCAACCGATAAATTCGGGCATGGTATAGGCGCCATTGTAAACCGTCATTAACGCATGACCACTGCCGCCTACTAGTTTAATCTGGAAATCTCTTGCGCTCTCTGCCAAGGTGAATGAGTAAAATTTTTCCGTCAGCGCCTCTGCGGAAATAACTACACCTTCTTCAATGGCAAATGGGGTGATCTCCTTCGCAGGGGTTTGCATGGCTTCTAAAACCCATGAAGCCACCGATGCAGTGCGCGTATAGACCCCGGGATATCCCGGCTGGGCACATAGCCCCGCACCCCAGCTGACAATTCCCACACTGTAGTCTTGACCATTAATGTCGACGGTCAGAGGGCCGCCGCTATCGCCATAACAGGTGTCGTGTCCGCCTTCGGGATATCCCGCACAAATCATATTGTCGGTAAATGGAAAGCCATCAGCTTCATATATCGCCCTGCATTCCGCAGTATCGGCAATAGGAACGTTCACTTCCTGGAGTTGAGGCAACATCGCTCCATCATTGTCGACTATGCCCCATCCGGATGCAGTCGCTATTTGGCCGGGAAATACATGGTCTTGCATCAGGTCTTCGTCAATCAGACCCAGTAACGGCAAATAGCTGGGGGCGGGTAATGCGAGTCGGAGCAAGGCGACGTCATAATCCAGTGTCATATTGTCATATGCCGGATGGCGAATGACTTCGACTACCGGAATGGTGAGTGCTTCAGCATCATCCAGATCATTGGATCCGACCATTACTGAGAGTCCGTTAGCGATAAGGTTTGGTGAAGTGCAGTGTGCAGCTGTGAGGACCCATTGATGGTCTATAAGGGCGCCGCCGCAAGAGTGATATCCACCAATACTTGCTCGCACAGAAACTTGATAACTGCGCTCACCTGCAGGCACATCTGTGCCGCCTATAATAAATGGGTGGACACCATCGGCAGGGGCCAAAAACTTTTTGGAGCTTAGGGAAGCGTTGCCCGATGTTGTCGCATATTGTGCTAAATAAGCGTGCAAAATCTGCTCTCTCTGTTTTTCTCTGGAGAGGCTTAAGGCAGGATGTGCGGCAACGGGTTTTGATGCTTCCGGCTTTTTATCCTGATACTGTGCGATAGAAATCGGCTTTTTTGTCTGGTTGGGTAGACGGGAATTAGTATCCTGCGCAAAAAGGGGTTGAGAGCAAAATAGAAGAGTTGTGAGAATTGTCCAGGGGGCTAGCTTCATGCTATATCTCCATGTCGGCAGCAACTTTGAATATTTTTTAGTCCACAGGCATCAGGCTCTTAAGTCCAAGCCGGCAGGACTGTTCCTTTGGCTGTTTCTGATGGTCCAAAAACAGCCTGCATAGGCTACCGATTTGCAGAATCTTTGGCAACATTATTGTTAACTGGATAAGTTTTATTAATTTTTCTGGAAGAGGATTTTAAATGGCACTAACCCAATCCACCATGATGGCCCTCGGCAGTAAAGCGCCGGATTTTTCTCTGCCGGCTACCGATGGCAGTGTCGTCAGCTTGGCTGATTTCTCTAATGCAAAAGCTTTGGTGATTCTATTTATTTGCAATCACTGCCCCTACGTTATTCATATTGCACCGACGCTGGCGAAACTTGCGAAGGAGTATCAGGAGAAGGGGGTTGCTTTTGTCGCAATAAACAGCAATGACACAGACGCCTATCCTGCGGACAGTTTTGCCAATATGAAATTGGAGAAGGAAAAGCGCGGATACACCTTCCCCTATTTATTTGATGAGACACAGGCGGTAGCGCAGAGTTATGGCGCGGCTTGTACACCTGATATTTATGTGTTTGACGGCGAGCAGGGTTTGGTTTATCGAGGCGAATTCGATGATACCCGTCCGAATCGAATTTCCTCGGGAAATTATGATTCTTCAGTAAATCCCGCGAGCGGTGCATCGTTGCGAAAAGCTCTGGATTTATTATTGGCAGGCGAAAAAATTCCTGAAGATCAATATCCATCCATGGGTTGCAATATCAAATGGAAGCCGGGCAATGAGCCAGCCTGAGCCGCGAGCCTATCGCGCCCGCATTCTGCATTTTCTGCAGGAACCTGCGCAGGCGGGCGAGTCCGCCGCGCAGTATTTTGATGACGGTGTTGTGCTGGTCGAGCAGGGCTATATCAAAGACGTTGGGCGCGCAGATGAATTGCTGAAGGACTTTCATGGCGTTGTAGAGCATTTTCCCAATCATTTAATCATTCCTGGTTTTGTGGATTGTCATATCCACTATCCGCAAACTGAGATGATTGCTGCCTATGGTGAGCAGTTGTTGTCCTGGTTGAAAAACTACACATTCCCTACTGAAATTAAATTTTCTGATCCGCAATATGCGGCAGCGGTTGCCAATGTTTTTCTGGATGAATTGTTGCGTAACGGCACCACTACGGCGTTGGTATTTGCCAGTGTGCATCCACAGGCGACTGATGCCTTTTTTATGGAGGCACAGCGACGCAATTTGCGCATGATCGCCGGCAAGGTGTTAATGGATCGCAACGCGCCTGCAGAGCTGTGCGATTCACCAGAGAACGGGTATCAACAAAGTCGCGAATTGATTGAGCGTTGGCACGGCGTAGGCCGTCTGCAATACGCCGTCACTCCGCGTTTTGCAATTACGAGCACGCAGGAGCAATTAGCCAAAGCGGGGGAATTATTGCGGGAATTTCCAAATGTCTATCTCCACACCCATCTGGCTGAAAACAAAGCCGAGGTGGGCGAGGTTAAAAGTTTGTTTCCCGGCGCTGCAGATTATCTCGACGTATACGACAAGGCGGGCCTGCTGGGGCGGCGCAGCGTATTTGCCCACGGCGTACATTTATGCGACCGCGAATGCACACGTTTGGCGCAAGCGGATTCCGTAATCGCGCACTGTCCCACCTCCAATCTGTTTTTGGGTTCCGGTTTATTCGATCTGGCTAAATTGCGCCGTTTTGGCGTGCGGGTTGGGCTGGGGACGGATGTGGGGGCGGGCACCAGCTTCTCCCTTTTGCGCACTATGGACGAAGCTTACAAGGTACAACAATTGCGTGGCGAAAAACTGGATCCACTTCAGTCGCTCTATATGGCGACCTTGGGTGGTGCCCGCGCGCTGGACCTGGAGAGCAAGATTGGCAATTTCCTTCCAGGAAAAGAAGCCGACTTTTGTGTACTGGATATGCAGGCGACACCGCTTTTGGATTTTCGCCTGCGACATGTCAATTCGCTGCAGGAATTATTATTTGTATTGCAAACGCTTGGTGATGATCGCTTGATTGAGCGCACTTATGTGATGGGGCGCTGTGCGCATCAGCGCGCATAAATAGGAACCGGATAATGACGCTGCCTTATATTTTGGATTGGCTGAATTTATTGCTGCGCTGGGGTCACTTGATCACCGGTATCGCCTGGATCGGGGCATCATTTTATTTTATCTGGCTGGATAATTCCCTGGAGGAGCCGTCAGAAGACAATAAACAAAAAGGTGTAGGCGGTCAGTTGAATTCCATTCATGGGGGTGGTTTTTACGAAGTTGCCAAATACAAGCTGGCTCCCCCTGAGATGCCAAAAACCTTGCATTGGTTTAAATGGGAAGCCTACAGCACTTGGCTTACTGGATTTCTTTTATTGACGTTGATGTATTACATAGGCGCGGAAGCCTATCTGATTGATCCCGCAAAATATGCGATAAAACCCTGGCAGGGAATATTGCTCAGCCTTGTTACACTGGGCTCGGGCTGGGTTATTTATGATGTGTTGTGCAAAAGCCCGTTGGCGCGGAATGTCTGGCTGTTGGCCGGCGTTTTACTTCTGCTAATTGGATTTGCTGCCTGGGGGTTGGGCAATATTTTCAGTGATCGCGCGGCCTATCTGCATGTAGGTGCGCTGATTGGTACCTGCATGGCGGCGAATGTATTTTTCGTCATTATTCCTGGGCAAAAAGCCTTGGTGGCTGCGGTTGCAGCGGGCCAAGCCCCGGATGCTAAATATGCCAAAGCCAGCAAGTTGCGCTCGGTACACAATAATTATCTGACGCTGCCTGTGCTTTTTTTGATGATCAGCAATCACTACCCCATGACCTATGGCCATCCATACGCGTGGGCGGTGTTGTTGGCCATTGTATTGATTGGCGCTTGGGCGCGGCATTTTTTTAACTTGCGCCATAAAGGAGTAATCAAGCCTGGAATATTGGTTAGCGCCTTGGTTGCATTTATGGTGCTGGCTTGGGTGATTTCTCCTCGTCCAGCGACTTCTTTGCCTGATGCAGAGAAAGCTGCCGTGCTTGATGATGCCCAAGCCCTCGCTATGGTGCGCCACCACTGCGCTGGCTGCCACAGCGCCAGCCCAACAGATGAGATTTTTACTATTGCACCAGCCGGCGTTTTATTGGATTCACCGGAACAGATTCGCCAGTGGGCTCAGCGCATCCAAGCGCGGGTGCTGATCAGCAAAGACATGCCTTTTCTGAATAAAACCGGCATGACAGAAGAGGAGCGGGCGCAATTGGGTGAGTGGTTGAACGCGCGATAGCATGTTGACGACGGTGTTATGATGCAGCCTTTGCATTTTCGCTCAGGCGCGCATTATGAATATCCCATCTTCCGCCGATTTTGCCGGCGTCACCTTCGATAACACCTATGCTCGGCTTCCAGAGCGCTTTTTCTCTCGCATCGATCCAACACCGGTGGCCAAACCTGGATTAATCAAAATTAATCATGGGTTGGCGTTGGAGCTTGGCTTCGATCCTGCGGCACTGGAAAGTGACGAGGGTGTGCAAGCTCTAGCGGGTAATCGAGTGCCGCACGGTGCCGAGCCCATTGCCCAGGCTTATACCGGTCATCAATTCGGCTATTTGAATCCCCGTTTGGGCGATGGTCGCGCGATTCTGCTGGGCGAAGTGATTGACCGCAACGGCCTTCGCCGCGATGTCCAATTAAAAGGCCCCGGCCGCACACCTTATTCCCGCAGCGGCGATGGCCGCGCAGCGCTCGGCCCGGTGTTGCGCGAATATCTGGTTAGCGAAGCCATGTACCACCTTGGTATTAAAACCACCCGCACACTTGCTGCAGTTACCACGGGTCAACCGGTCTATCGAGAAACGACTTTACCGGGTGCTGTTTTAACTCGTGTGGCGGCGAGTCATATCCGCATAGGCACCTTCGAATATTTCCGCGTTAATAATGACCAGGAAGGTTTAAAAATCCTGGCGGACTACGTTATCCAGCGGCATTACCCGGAAATTCAATCTGTAGACGATCCGTATCTGGCGCTGCTGGAAGTGGTGATGTACGCACAAGCGCAATTGGTATCCAGCTGGCTGCAAGTGGGTTTTATTCACGGTGTGATGAACACTGACAATATGACCGTCAGCGGCGAAACCATCGATTACGGCCCTTGCGCGTTTATGGATATTTACGATCCCGCCACAGTGTTCAGCTCTATCGATCGCGAAGGTCGCTACGCCTACGGCAATCAGGGCGCAATTGCTTTGTGGAACCTAAGTCGCTTTGCTGAATGCCTTTTGCCGCTGCTGGATGGCAATATCGAAACCGCCGTGAAAAAAGCGGAGGAGGTTTTGGGAGATTTTTCGGGGATTTTTAATGACTCCTGGCTGGCGGGAATGGGACAAAAAATTGGCCTTTCCAGAGCATCTGCGGAGGATGAAAAACTGATTGCCGATTTTCTCCAGTTGCTGCGAGACGGCGAAGCAGATTTTACCTTGGCGTTCCGTCTCCTGGCAGATTGCATCGCTGCGACCAGTGATAATTTCTTGGAGCTTTTTAATGGCGATAAGCAAGGAATCAATAACTGGTTGGGTGTTTGGCGTGCGCGTCTAGCTCAGCAAAAGGAAAATATGGAAGAAATCGCCGTGGCGATGCGCAAAGCCAATCCGCTTTATATTCCGCGCAATCAAAATGTCGAAAACGTTTTGCAGGCCGCTATTGATAATTCGGATTATCAGCCTTTTGAGGAATTGCTGACGGTATTGAGTAAACCATTCGAAGAACAAGAGGGAATGGAAAAATATGCGGCACGTCCTGTGCCGGAGGTGGGATACAGAACTTTTTGTGGAACTTGATTGACAGAATACCCAAATTTGTATGGCTTCATTTCGCATAAGGACTGCTGCCGCTTAACCGGCAGCAGTCCAAATAAAATTATTTCCGACCTTTCTTTAAAAACTCCCAGAGAACTTTTTCGGCATCTATGTCTTGATTGCGGAATCCATTGTAAGGTTGGACAGCAACCTCGACGGGAGTAGGGGCGCGGTTTGGCCAAGCGTGGCCGGCGGCGGAAATGATTTCCAGGACGGCAAACCGCGCACCTGATGCGCCGCGGGGGTAGTCATAACGAATGATGCAGGAATTGACGGAGGCTTGTGCCCAGGGAGCACTATCACTTTCGGTCGGACAATAGCCTTTGCCTTCGAAATGGCGATTGGGAAGGAAGCTTATTTTTTCGCGCCGTGCGGGAATTTTTAACGCTTCGCGCCAAGCGGTTAAAGAGTCCTGCATCAAGTCGGCGTAGTTGAGGCCGACGTCGGCAAAAATGCGATCCAGCAAGGTATCTCCAGGGCTGTAGATAAACATCATATCCAAAGGCCCCTGCAGGCGCTGACCGCAGTTGAACCACTCCACATTCGCCGGCAGGGAATACACCGGCATAACGGCCCCCACACCTGCGAGTAAGTCCGGCATTTCCCGTGCGGCGCGCTGGACCATTTCGCCGCCATTGGACATGCCCATCAAATAAATCCGTTTTTTGTCCACCGGCAGGCATTCTTGTTGAACCTTGCGGATGACCGTTCTTAGATAGTCCACATCATCGACGGAGAAAAATTCCGGTCCTGTACCGGGCTTTTCAAAGCAGCCGCGCCAGTAACCGCCGTTGGCGAAAAAGGGGTCGCCAGGGTTGGCGTCGGTCAAATCGCTCGGGGCATGGCCGTTAGCGTAGACCAGCAGGAAGTTTTCTTTGTCAGCCAGCCGTTCGGCGCGATCGCCCCAATCCCACTCGCGACTGACCTCGGCGCTCAGGCTCGCGCCGGGGAGCATGATGACGAGCGGATATTTCTTATGGCGGTGCAGATTTTTCGGGACATATTGCAAATAGCGCCGCAGCACCGTCTCGCCGGGATTGAGCAGATCGGACTGGGGGAAGGTGCGCACTTGCACGCCCGCCTGCGCGACTCCATCCCAGGTTCTGGTCGGATCGCCATCGTAATTTCCCACCTCTGTCGCGCGCGGTTCCGCATGGGCGCAGGCGACGGTCAGCAGACTTATCCCAATACCATTTATGATCTTGCACAGCAGTGTTTTTATTTCGATTTGAAAAAAGGTAAATACATTTTCATGCAGCACATTGCATAGGTTTGGCAATTTCATGTTGGTTCTCCTGAGGTGATTGTCGGGGAGGCCAAATGAACATACGGGAGTTGCCGATTAGCGAAAATGCTTGGGACGCAGAAATGACCGGAGGGTAAGTGAAAGGTATGGAATTCTTCACTTGGTAAGTTTTTAGTGACGTTTAAGATTTAACTGTTGCTGGGAATGGTCGCAACGGGGATTTGTCTGGCGAGAGAAAAAAAGCAGCCGCCCGAAGGCGGCTGAAAGAGGATTACGGATTTAGGCGACTTTGGCTTCTTTCTCCGCCGTATTCTGCTGGTATACCGCGTTGAGGTAGTCGCCTTCCTTCAACAGGTATTCGAATGCCGCCAGAGAGGCTTTGGCGCCTTCGCCCATGGAGATGACAATCTGTTTGTAGGGCACAGTAGTCACGTCACCTGCGGCGAAGATACCTTTGATGGACGTTTCGCAGCGCTCGTTGATGATGATCTCACCGAAGCGGGTGCGCTCCACCAGGCCGCCGAGAAAGTCGCTGTTGGGCACTAAGCCGATCTGCACGAATACACCGTCGAGCTTCAAACTGTGTTCTTCCTTGGTGGCGCGATCCATATATTTCAGCGCGTTCACTTTGCCGTTTTCCGCCAATATGGCTTGGGTGGCGACGTTTTTCAGGATCGTGATGTTGTCTTTACCGTAGGCTTTGTCCACCAGAACCTTGTCGGCTTTCAGCTCCGCATTGAATTCGAAAACCGTTACGGATTTGGTGATGCCGGACAGATCCAGTGCAGCTTCTATACCGGAGTTACCACCGCCGATCACCGCCACATTTTTGCCTTTGAAGAAGGGCCCATCGCAGTGCGGGCAGTAGGCCACGCCGTTGCCGATATTCTCCTTCTCGCCAGGTACGCCGAGCTCACGCCATTTGGCACCGGTGGCAATAATGATGGTTTTGGTGGCAATGACCTCACCGGAAGACAACACTACAGTTTTAATATCGCCATTTTCCACCTTGGCAACTTTCAAGTGCTCCTTGATGGTGATGTCGTACTCATTCATATGGGCTTGCAACGCGCCAGACAATTGCGGCCCGGTGGTTTTGGTCACGGAAATCAAGTTTTCGATATCCATGGTGTCTTTCACCTGGCCGCCGACACGGTCGGCGATCAAGGTGACTTTCAAACCTTTGCGCGCACTGTAAATTGCCGCGCTGACACCTGCAGGGCCGCCACCGATTACCGTTACGTCTTGCAGCGGCAAGGATTCGACTGCTTGTTGCTGAGTGATTTGCGGATTGCGATCAATCAGCTTTTGCACCAGCTCACTCGCGGTGACTTTACCGCTGGCAAATAATTCGCCGTTCAAATAAACCGTCGGTACGCCTTGAATATCCCGCGCTTCAATCACGTCTTTGAACAGGCCGCCATCAATCATCTCGGATTGAATGTTCGGGTTGATCAGCGCGAACTGGTTAAGTGCCTGAACGACATCAGGACAGTTATGACAGCTCAAGCTGACAAACACTTCAAATTGCATCGGCTCTTCGATAGCCGAGATCAAACGTTTGATGTTGTCGTCCAACTTAATAGCTGTACCGGACGCTTGCAGCAGGGCCAGTACCAATGAATTAAATTCGTGGCCGCTGGGAATGCCGGAAAAACGGATTCCTGTATCTACGCCATCTGCTTCAACAGCGAAACTGATAGGGCTGCGCAACACACCCGCTGTGTCTTTTTCGACGACAGAGATTTTGGCGTTGACGCTGGCAATATCATTTAAAAATTTGGCCAATTCCTGGCGTTTCGGATGCTCACCAGCCTGCAATACAAAAGTGACCGACTTCTGCATGTTGGCGGTGTAACTTTTCAGAGCGTTGAGAATGTCATTCGTTAACATGTATAGGGTCCTGAATATTGTATTGGCTTAGCTGGAAAAGGTCCGGCAACTCAGTGTTGCCGGAATATGCTTCTTTAGATTTTGCCGACCAGGTCGAGAGACGGTGCCAGAGTGGCTTCGCCTTCTTTCCAAGCAGCAGGGCAAACTTCACCGGGGTGTGATGCGACATATTGCGCAGCTTTTACTTTGCGCAGCAGGTCCTGAGCATCACGGCCAATGCCTTCTGCAGTGATTTCCATGGCTTGGATAACACCTTCCGGGTCAACCAGGAATGTGCCGCGGTCCGCCAGACCTTGGTTTTCACGCATCACATCGAAGTTGCGGGTGATGGTGCCGGTGGGGTCGCCGATCATGGTGTATTTGATTTTTCCAATGGTCTCGGACGAGTCGTGCCAAGCCTTGTGGGTGAAATGGGTGTCGGTGGACACGGAATAAATTTCTACCCCACGCTTTTGGAACTCCTCATAATGGTCCGCCAAGTCGCCCAATTCAGTCGGGCAAACAAAGGTGAAGTCGGCGGGGTAGAAGAAAAACACTGCCCATTTACCGACGACGTCTTGGTCCGTTACTTGAACAAATTCGCCGTTTTTAAAAGCGGTTGCGTTGAATGGTTTGATTTTGGTGTTTAAAAGAGCCATCTGTATGTCCTCTGTTTGTGGATGAAAACCTTCGACGTACTTGCAGTCTAAAAGTATTCTTTCGATCAATAAAGTTGATTTATTTGATCTTTATGATCAGTTTTATAGAATTAAGGGGTGAGTCGGGAGAACGCCTATGATTTCCACCAAGCAGCTTGCCTACGCCCTGGCGGTCCAGCGCCATTTACATTTCAAAAAGGCCGCTGAGCACTGCCATATCACTCAGTCCGCGCTAAGCACCTCCCTGGCCGAGCTGGAGAAGCAGCTGGGCTTCCAGCTGTTTGAGCGGGATAACAAGAAGGTCCTGGTAACGCCCATAGGGGAGGAGGTGCTGCGTCGGGCAGGGGACATCATGCAGCGCCTGGAAGAGCTGGAACGCTTAGCCGATACCCTGAAATCGCCGCTGACTTACCCCATCTCCATCGGCATGATCCCCACCATCGCCCCCTATTTGTTGCCGAAGGTTTTCCCGGAGCTGAAGCGCCAGTACCCAGATTGCCAACCGGTGGTGGTGGAGGAGCAGACTCATGTGCTGCTGGACATGGTGCGCGGCGGCGAGCTGGACACCGCTATCATCGCGCTGCCATACGCGTGCGAAGGGCTGCTGACGTTTGAATTCTGGGCGGAGGATTTTTATTGGGTGGCGCTTAAGGAGGACGACCTCTCAAGTCGCGACCAGATCACCAGCAAGGAATTGGCGAGCACCAACCT
>ENA-UOVV01001761-UOVV01001761.1-compost-metagenome-genome-assembly--contig:-NODE-1761-length-14297-cov-10.409423_pt1 | contig 14297 bp, 10 predicted proteins | sample MGYA00238155_ERZ761577 | MGnify/ENA primary metagenome ERZ761577 (study PRJEB28898, sample SAMN06268775) | compost metagenome | isolation source: Emeryville, CA | place: USA:Emeryville, CA | collected...
TCCTTAATGGTTCAAAAAACTTCTTTATTGTTTCTCACCAAGAAGTATGTATGGTTTTTTGAAGAGCTATTTACCCCCTTTCCTGTATGGTTGTAATTAGTTCACCCCTTCATGGTTTTCATCTCGGATTGGAAATGGGTTGAGGCCATTCAAAACCAAACAACTATTTCGGATAAAGCAAAATGTCGAATACTGTCCTAACTAAAGTATAACTTAAACCTCGCTAACGCCCTGTTTCATTTCCTCCAAAATGAACCCATCGGCATCCCAGAACTCATCTTCCTCCAATTCAAGCCAATCACACACATCATCATATTCGGGATGATCTGGGTCTTCCATTATGTCTAGCATTCGATTATAGCCAATGGCACCGCCACAGTCTTCCGGAGGACAGGTCCCCCTTCCTGCAACCAACTCAGCTCTGATTCTATTTTCGTCAATTAATTTCTCTAAAACGATTTGGTGAACCCAGTCATCCCCTAGATCGTAGATATAGGTATATTTTTGCTTTTCATGGTAAAAGACCTCCGACAACTTTACTTCCCGGCTATCGAGTAGATCTTCTTCAAACCATTCGTCATTGGGAACGCCAATATAGGATTCGGAACCATACCCTGAAGTTGAGAAAAGGTAAAGATGGTAATTCTCCCATCCGAAAGCCGCTTGTATTACGAAGTGAAAGCGTTCAAAATCGAAGGTGGCGGGTATCAAAATGCGACGCCAAACGGGAGGTTTAGAAACCCCCTTAAGCTGTATCTTAAATTGGAAAAGCATTTACCAATTATTACAGAACATTATGGTTAGAAAATCGCAATTTACATTTTTTACGTTCTACCCCCGCTCAAAAAACAAGAATAAAACTCATTTCAATATCCCAGAACCCCAAGAAACGGCTTTAAAGGAGAGACTATTTTTCAAATCTGTTTTTCCACACGTTCTTAGATAACCCTACTGAACTAGCGATTTTGACACCCAAGTTTAGGCCAACTTTATTATTTTCGTAGCGTTCAGTAAACCAATTAACCAGGCAATAACAGAATCTTACAACAAAATGAAACTGATAGCTAAAGCCACAATTCAAATTCAGAAACCCGTCGAAGAGGTATTTGAGGGAATTGTAAACCCGGAAAAGATGACAAAATACTTCATTTCGGAAAGCACTGGTCGGCTGGAAACAGGGAAAGAACTAAAATGGAAGTTCCCTGAATTCCCTGATGAGTTTCCGATAAAACAGATTCAGACAGATCCTCCGCACGCTATTTCCTTTGTGTGGGACGAAGAAACTGTAGTTCGTATTGCCCTGGAAGGACAGCCCGATAATAGTACCGTGGTGAGAGTGACGGAAGACGGAAAACCCTATAACGAAGAAAACCTTAACTGGGTGATAGGTAACACGGAAGGCTGGGCAAATTTTCTTGCCTGCATGAAAGCCTATCTTGAATATGGCGTCCAGCTTCGTAAAGGTGCCTTTGAGTTTATGAAAGGTTAAACTGATCTACACGGTTATGAACAATCGAGGAGCTACCTGAGTGATTGAAGCGAGGGGCGGAAATCTAAAATGACCATTTACTTTTTCATAGTTTAACATGCCTGAATATTTTATCAATCGTCCAACCAATTTTCTCCCCTCCAATTTCACTACCGAGACTTTAGAAGCAAGTAACGCAATTGAGTACCATATATCCCTGCCCATTTATAAACCTACTCCGTTAATTCACCTCCCCGATTTAGCACAGAAATACGGTATGGGGAATATTTATCTAAAAAATGAAGCCTTCCGTTTTGGACTAAACGCTTTCAAGGGGCTAGGGGCTTCTTATGCGATCTACCGATTATTGGAAAAAAATCCCAATATTGAGACATTCTGCACGGCCACCGACGGTAATCATGGTCGAGCGGTAGCCTGGGCATCCAAATTGGCGAATAGAAAATCCGTGGTTTTTGTGCCTGAAGACACAGCCGAAAGCCGGATTAAAGCCATCGAAAACGAGGGTGCAACCGTCATCCAATACGACGGTAACTATGACGAAGCCTGCTTTGCCGCCGAGGCAATAAGTGCGAAAAAAGGTTGGCAGCTAGTACAAGATGCCGCCTGGGAAAACTACGAAGAAATCCCGGCGCTGATCATGTCAGGATACCTAACTCCTTTCAAGGAATTGGAAGACAGCCTACACACCTTCCCGGAGCCTAAAATCGATGTAGTTTTTCTTCAAGCGGGTGTAGGGAGCTGGGCAGGTGCCGCTATTTGGTACTATTTAAATCGATATGGTCAGAAACGCCCCAAAATAGTGGTCGTAGAACCTTCGGAAGCCAACGGCATTTTGGCCTCTTTCAAAGCCGACCGTCGCGTTCAACCTCAATGTTCATTCAAAACCATTATGGCTGGTCTCAACTGTGGTCTACCGTCGTTAACGGCCTGGGAAATCCTGAAAAACGGAGCGGATTTGGTGATCAGCGTGGAAGATGAATATGCGGAACAAGCCATCCAGGAATTATACTATCCTTCTGGAACCGATGAACCCATCGTCGCCGGTGAATCGGGTGTTGGTGGACTGGCCGGCTTTTTGGCCATTGCGAGCGACGAGCAGCTTGGAGAAATTAAAGAGTTATTGGGTATGAGTCCGGAGAGCAATATCCTATTTTATAGTACAGAAGGGGCGACAGATCCGGTAAATTTCAATAAAATTATCAGTGTAAAGTCTGAGCATTAAAACAGGTTTGTGAATGACTAATGCCTTCAATCAACCGAATATTCGAAATTTATTGCTTCAAAAGACGAAGCCCCTAAAAGGATTCTTGAGATCATTCCATCACCATGGACACTATTGAAATTGACACCAACAAAAGTCGCCTGAACCTGGAATACATCACTGCATTCCTATCCCAGTCCTATTGGGCAAAAGGTAGATCCCAAAAAACCATGCAGACTTGCATCGATCACTCATTGTGCTTCGGTGTCTACCTTCATCATCAACAAATCGGTTTCGCTCGCATTGTAACCGACTACGGGCAGTTCGCCTATTTGATGGACGTATTTATCGATGAAGCGCATCGTGGTAAAGGCTATGCCAAGCAACTGATCCAAACCATTCTCAAATACCCTACCCTTCAAAACATCAACATTTGGCGCTTCGCTACCAACGACGCCCACGGACTTTACGACTTATTTGGTTTTCGACCTTTAGCTGCCCCTGAGAACATGATGGAAAAGGTGAATTGATGGTTAGACCTATCGATACCACCTGTTGGAACCATAGAGGGAACGCCGCCTAATTAAATATCCTTTCCCCATGTAATCGCCTACCCTACGGTATCCTTGAAAAGGATCGTTTGAGTACGAAGCTACCCGTATCCTCAAAAAACCTATCTTTGCGCCTCCAAACCGTTTTTCGTAGTTGTCTTAACCAAAAATTCCCGGAAAATCCGTGTTGAAAAGGAACATTAGAAACCTCATCCTCTTTTCGATAATAGCATTGAGCTGTGGTTGGCTCGGCTTATGGGTCGATCGCTTTATCGAACAACCTGCAGAAGGCGAATCTTTGGGCATGGGCATTTGGCTCGTTCTACCCCTGGTAACCGTAGTGCTAATACGTCTTATTTCCCATGAAGGTTGGCAAGACCTAAAACTCAAGCCCCAGTTTAAGGGTAACCTGAAAGGGTATATGCTCGCACTACTGATATATCCGGTTGTGACGGGCATGGTCCTATTGATCGGCCAATTATTGGGGTGGATTGAATTCTCCAATTTCCGGACAGACCTCTACATCGCCGGGTTTTTGAGTTCATTACTCCCCGGATTCATCAAGAATATTTTTGAAGAATCGGTCTGGAGAGGATATTTAACAACGGGTTTGATCAATGAAAAACTCAGAGATATCTGGATCTACATTATTGTAGGTGGCATTTGGGGGCTCTGGCATATGCCTTATTATCTACATTTTCTACCGGAAGCCGATTTATACCAAGTATTACCTGTAAGTCGCCTAACTTTCGCGATTTGGGCAGTTATTTCGATGACCTGTTGGACGGTCATGTTTGTGGAACTCTTCCGATTTACCAAATCCTTGTGGCCGGTAGTCATTCTGCATACCATTGAGGATGCCGTTGTCAATCATCTGATCATCGACAAACACATCGAAATCCAATCGGGAAAAGAAATTCTAATCTCTCCTATCGCCGGGATTATCACTTCAATACTTTATCTGGGGGTGGGGATTTGGTTACGGAAAGAAAGGATGAGACGAGCGCTTTAAAACAAGACGGGGCGGTTAGCCAACCAACCACCCCGTCATTATCCGTTAAGCTCAAGAACAAGCTTTCGTCGTTTACTGATATGAACCGTTTTGTTGTTCCTCCAAAATCGGCACCGGCCAGAAATAATCCGAATACGGCGCAGTAACGGGAGCGAATCGAGAAGGATCCCTATCCCCGATTTCCATCGGTAGACGAAGACCAATTAAGTAGTATCCGCGGTCTCCATGCTCACTAGTAAGCTCTTTGATACGCTCATGGTGTATATCGTCGGCGGTAAGCGATTCAGCCGGAATATCTTCTAGTCCTGCTCTTCTTCTCACAACATTCACATCGGACGCTGCCCCCTGCTTGTCACCACTATTAAAGCGAAGAATGGAACGGGTTAGGTAAAATTCCGCCAGACGAATCATCGGACGGTTGGAGTAACGGCCGTTGGAAGCCCTGAAATACTTGTCAACCCAAACTTCTGGTCTTGGCACTTTCACAGTAGCATTGGGATCTCCTCCCGGTTCGCCATGAGCTTCATAACGTTTATACACTTGCGTATAACGCTTATCCTTAAGTGCATCCGACACTTCGGTATAATCACCATTCAAACCATCTACCATCCATCCGATCTTTTTAAGAGCGGAATAAGCTACGGTAAAGGTGGAGTAATCCCCTCCTCTGTTGGTGTTGTTGTATAAGTTTTTGCTATAAATACCCGGAGTCCGGTCGAAACGAGTCGATGGGTTTACATAAGCGATTTCCCAGATCACCTCTCTCGAACTCTCTGCGCCCGTGCGATTGAACGCTACGATAGGATCTTCAGAAAGATCGTACATGGAGCTGGAAAGAATAAAGTCACACTCAGCTTTGGCCTTGTCATGCTGGCCGGTAATAAAATAAACGCGTGTCAGCATCCCGGCAGCAGCGTATTTATTGGCACGGCCTTTGGGCTGAATTTCGGAAGTCACATAACTTTCTGGAAGCAATTCTTTTGCTTTCTCAAAGTCGTTCTGGATTTGTGCCCAAACCTCCGCTACGGTACCTAATGTTGGATTTTTCAAATCCTCAGGATTGGTCACGTAATCCGTACGTAATACAAAGTGACGGGTACTGTTGCTTCCATTCGGATCGAAAGGAGGAGCATACAACCGGGCTAGGTACCAGTAAGCTACCCCGCGCATGAAATACAACTCGCCTTTGTAACGCTGTACACGCTCACGGTCAGCGGCTACCATACCCTCAAAGGGATCCCGGCCTTCGCTTTCCGCCTGATTCAGCATCTGCAGTGCGGCATTGTTATTTGTAATAATATAGTAGAGAAATTTAAATGCTTCCGCTACTTCCTTATCCGATGGAGCTGTTTTATAAGCCCGATTATAATATTGAACGGCATAATTGTTCCCCTGAATCGCTTCAGGTAGTAGTCTTGCGACATCCGACTGACCAAAATCGACCATGGTCAAAGCGCCCATTGGGTTGAACCAGGGGTCATTCGACATATGAAGATAACCTTCGCGAACGGCCAGCTCAAGCTCTGAAGCGTTCTGCCAGGGGAACTGAATCGGACGTTCCAAGTCGAAATAGTTATCGCATGAACTTATCGAAAATGTTGCGACGAGAAGACAACAGACTCTGAAAAACTTGTTATTTATTTTCATAATATTCTCGATGACGAAGGTTTAAAACTTAGCACTGATACCCAAAGAGAACATCCTTGACTGAGGCATTTCAAGTGCAAACACTACACTGCTAATAGAACCATCATTAATGGTCACTTCCGGATCATACCCAGAGAACTTCGTGAACGTGAGAAGGTTAGTCCCACTCAAATAAATATACATACCTTTCAGTCGGTTTCCTTCGCCACCTTTAACGGGAACATTGTATCCAAACTGAAGGCTCTTCAATCTTACGTAATCTCCTTTTTCCAAATAGAGGGAGTTTGGTGTCTGGTTTTCGCTACCGTATTGTACCTGTATATCAGATGGATTCCCCTCCCCGTCATAGTAATAACTATTACCATAGGTGGTCATTGGGTATTTTGTATTATCCCCGGGTTTTCTCCAAGTATCGGTCAAGATCTCACTGGAGAGCGTCAAAAGTCCTGTATTAGGCGTCATCAGACTTTGTCTTAACCTGTTGTAGATATAATGACCCGCCGCAAAGTTCCAAAACATATTCATGCTAAAATCTTTGTAGGTGAGCTTGGTATTAAAACCTCCGGTTATTTTCGGAATCGATGTTTTACCGGGAAGGATCATTCTATTAGCGGTCTGATTGGTCGTTGTGCCCGGAATAATATTTCCCGTACGCTGTGTAGTTCCATCCTCGAGTGTCCTCACCTCATAGATCATAGGAATACCTTTTTGCGTATCAACACCTGCATATTCTGCCATATACCAGTTACCCAAAGGAAGACCCGTCTTGATGATTTCACGCACAGGATCTCCCGGTTGGATTCCGGCGCCGTTTCTGTCTAATTCGGGTGTAAGTGCCAATACTTTATTCCGGTTGGTAGCGAAATTACCGCCCACTCTCCACTGCAGATCTTTCCGTGAGAGAATCAACGCGTCGATATCGAATTCCATACCGTTATTTTTCATATCGCCAATATTCTGCCAGATCGAGTTACTCTCCTGAATACCTGCTGACAGTGGCACGGCAGCCTTCAACAACATGTCACTTACCCTCTTGGTATACCACGCTACCGAACCATTGATTTTGTTCTGGAAGAGTCCGAAATCGAAACCAAAATCAAGTGTACTGGCTGTTTCCCACTTAATATTGCGGTTACCTATATTGACCAGCCTTTTGGAGTTGGTTAGTTGTAGCGTACCTTCTCCTGTGCGGTTCGTCCAGATATCCTCGGTGATTCCCGTTGGAATGTTGGTGTTTCCCGTTTGACCGTAACTACCCCTGAGTTTCAAAAGGTTGATAGCATCAATCGAGAAGAAGTTTTCTTCGGAAATCACCCAACCCAGTGAACCTGATACGAAGGTAGCCCAACGATTTTCATTGATAAATTTGGAGATACCATCTCGCCGCATGCTGAAACCAGCGTAATACTTGTCTCTGAAGTTATAGTTTGCCCGTCCGAAGAAGCCCATCAAATAGGACTCACCACCGAGGTAACTGGATCCGGTTAGGGTCGCAGGGGTTCCAATTTCATGGAAAGGACCGACCAACCCAATACCGGTTAAGTTGGTGAAATGACCCTTCATGCGGGTACCCTCCCCACCGACTACTATATTAAGGTTATGATCCCCAAATGACGTATCGTAATTAAAGTAGGTGTTATAATTTAACGTGGATATGGTGCTTTTATCCTCTTGTGCTCGACTTCCCAGTATACGTACTTTATCACTTATCCAGGAGAGAGCGTGACTATTAAGATGGTTCATTCCCAGATCACCATGCAGGGTTAGTCCTTTTATCGGAAGAGTTAGATCGGCCGACAGTCCGGTTAAAACGTTAAGCGCTTTCAGGTTATTCTCCGAATGTCTCGGATCCATACTGGCCAACGGATTGATCATCGAAAGCGGGTTCCAATAGCCGTTAACCCCATCCGGATCATACACTTTGTAGTAGGGTAAGGCATTGGAATTAATTTGTCCCCAACCACCGGTACCTTGTTTTCCATCGCCAGAACTGATCCGATTATTGTCGGTAAAAGATGCCAGCATACGATATCCCAATGTCAATGAACTGAACACTTTGTGTTTGATATTGAAGTTTCCAGACAGGGTCTGCATATCTCCAAACTTGAGATTGCTCTTATCTTTCCGGTAATTTAGGGACAGATAGGAGACTGTTTTCTCAGATCCGTTACTAGCTGAAATACGAATATCATTGAAGCTTCCCAAGCGGCTGATTTCATCTGCCCAGCGTGTATTGGTATTCATGGCTTCCTCTCTGGTCATGCCCGTCTGATAGGTATCGAGCTGACCTAAGCTTTGCACCGGCTCATACTGACCAGAAAGACGACTATTTTGCCTTACTAGGTCCATGATTTCCACGAATTCGCGTCCGGATGCGATACCGATATCCGATTTCGTCCAGTTGCTTACACCGGTGCGAAAATCAACATCAAAGGTACTTTTACCTGTTTTTCCGCTCTTTGTGGTCACAAGAATAACGCCATTCGAACCACGTGAACCGTATATTGCTGTTGCTGCGGCATCTTTCAATACCTGCATAGACTCAATGTCAGCTGGGTCGATCATCGACAAAATGTTTTGATTCGTCGCGCCGTTATATTCACCCCCAATTGAACCCGTTACGACAGGGATTCCATCAACAATCCACAACGGATCCGTGTTGGAAGAAATGGAGTTTACTCCTCTGATTTTAACCTGAACAGGTGCACCCGGCACTCCGGAGGACGTTACCATTACCCCTGATGCAAGACCTTGCAGAGCCGCATCCATGGAATTGGGATTAAGTTTTTGTAGATCCTCCGCTTTTACGGTTGATACCGACCCGAGTACATCCCTTTTTTTCATGGTACCATAACCCATTACGATGACCTCATCCAGTGCTTTTTCATCGATTTCAAGGGTCAGCTCAAGGTTTGACCGGTTCCCCACCACTACTTCTTCCGTTTTGTAACCTACGAAACTGAAAACCAACACGGCATCATCGTCGTTAGGCACGTCCAGTTGGAAACGACCGTCTACATCTGTCACCGTACCTTTTTGTGTTCCCTTCAATAGAACACTCACTCCCGGCAAAGGCTCCCCATTATTTTCGGTCACACGTCCGGCAATGCTCCGTTCAATCCAACGAACTGTCAAATCGGGCTCAGGCAACTCTTCCGATGAAATTTTACTTGTTTTTCTTTTTTTCAGGATGATCTGGCCTTTGGCCACCTGGTAATCGATATCCGTTCCTTTGAAAAGCTCGTCCAAAACACGGTCCAACGACTGTTTTTCGGCACGAATACTCACTTCCTGCTTAACCTGAATCATACTGCGGCTGTAGGCAAAACGCACGTTGGCCTGCTGTTCAATCATGGACAGCACTTTTTGCAACGCCGTTTTCTCCGCACGTATAGTTACGTTCGTTTTTAGCAGATCCTGCGCTGAGGATTCCCTCGCATGGGCTGAGACCATAAATAATCCAGCCATCATAAGCTGCAATAAGGATAATCGCATAATCCTGCAAGCTGTTGTATAATGACTTAAAAATTGCATAATTTAGAGTTTGTTTATTTAACGTGAACAAAACAAGAGCCTTCTCATTTCCGGCAAGGGCGATGAAAGAAGATGCTCTGAGTAAAGTCAGGGGTGCTGCAACACCTCTGATTTTTTTTTCAGTGAAAAGCGGGGTCAAGATTTATGCATAGAAGAATTCTGGTTTTTGTTAATAAATAATTTTTCTATTTGAATAATTAATTTTTCCACTACATCTTTTTTTCAAGTTTCAGCAACCGTTGCCTCTCAAAAGAATGGTTTCGCCCTCTACCTCGTAGGTGAGTTCAAGCATGATCGAAATGGTTTCCAAAATTTCCGAAAGCTGTAGGTCCTCAAATGCGGCCGTCATAAGACAGTTGCCCATTGTATGACTTTCCAATTTGATCGATACATTGAACTTTTCTTCCAAGCGACGGGCGACCTCCTCCAGTCGATTATCAGAAAACTGTAGACTAGCCGGTTGCCAGGTTTGTAGGGGGCTGTTTTCCGGCGTAGCTATATCGGCAATAAGCTCACCTGTAGCTACTTCGAGTACTACTTTCTGCGCAGGTAAAAGAGCTACCTCCTGCGAATTTCCGGCCTGACGGGCCGTTGAAACCATGACTTTCCCACTGATTACCGTTACTTCAGGCCTGAGCTCACCCGCAGCAGCTTTGACGTGAAAACTGGTTCCCAAAACCTTAATCCTCAGGTCTCGGGTCAGTACCGTAAAAGGACGAGACTCATCTCTTGCTACGTCGAAAAATGCATCACCTTCCAAATTAACATCGCGGCCAACCGACGTAAATTGACTTGCGTTATAGGTAAGTCGAGCTCCCGGCTGAAGCCATATGGTACTACCATCGGGAAGCTGCTGTTTGTGAATCTGCTTTCCCGTGTTCACGACGGAAGTCAGTGAAATTTTTTCTTCGAATGCTGAATTTTGCATGCGGGAGTTGTACAGGTAAACACCCATCGCACAAGCTATTAACACCATGGCCGCCGATACATATCGCATGACGGAGGAAATCGAAATAACAACATGCGTATCCGGTTCGTCTGACTCAATCGACCTTATCGCTTCTTTGACTTTTCGAAAGTGTTGCGACTGATCAAAATGATGTTCATCCAAGTCGGGATTCAGGTTTGCGTACCATTTTTCGACCAGTTCGGCTTCCTCAGGAGTGGTTTTACCCTCCAGATAGCGTTTTAGTAGGTCAGGATTTATTCGATGATTCGTCATTATTTGTACTGCTATTCAATACCTAGGACGCACGAAGCCGAAAACACCCTAGTGGAAATTGTATAAAAATTTCACCTATTCAATGATGAGAAAATCAATACCTTTACAACTTTCAAAAGAATTATCATATGGATCTACTTTCGTAAGAGGTATCCTTGTGCGGTATTTGAGTATATTGCATAACTATTCAATGCTTATTCGATGTCAGACAACTACGAAGAACTGGACGACTTGCATTTGTGGCTGCGGGTGAAAGAGACCGCGGATTCAGAAGCATTTGCTGAACTCCATAAGCGTTTTTCCGATAAGCTTTTTTATCTTGCTCACCAAAAAACAGGTGACGGAGCTGTAGCAGAAGATCTCGTTCAGGACCTATTCGTAGAACTATGGTCGAGACGCGAACAAATCGCCATTGAAAAAGGCATTAGCCCCTATCTATTTTCTGCCCTTAAAAACAGGATTATCTCCCATATCAGAAAAGAGATGGTCAGAAACGCCATTTCACTCGATACGGCCTCTCCCCAGGTCCTCAATACTTATGCCTATAACCATGTCGAGGAGCAAGTCCGTTTTAACGAACTGCAAAGTCAGTACGATTACCATTTTAGTCGTCTACCCGAAAAAAGCCGAGAAGTTTTCGAACTAAGTCGGAACGGACTCACTAACCGCGAAATCGCTGGGCGCATGAATATTGTCGAAAAGACAGTGGAATTTCATATCAGCAAGTGCCTTCGGGTGTTGAAAGGAAATATTAGTTATATGTTGATTTTAACAGCAGAGTGGTTGAGAAGTTGAATCCAGCTCTCAAAATCAGACCGATTCATCAAACAGGGACTAACTATGAATCAGAGAAGCGCAATAGTCCTTCTTTTTCAAACCTCATCCTGCACAAGTAATTCCCTCTTTCAGATGCCCCCCATCAAGGGATCCGTGTACCCCGCCTTTCCAGTTTCTACCCTTCCTGCATAGCGATAGGCTGCATACAACGCCCCTTTTGTAACCCGTACAGTGAAATCATACCAACCAAAGCTTTTAGAAAAATCCAGGGGGAACGTGTGTCTTTGCTTTTTTAAGTGGATTACCTGATTTTCATATCCATAGGCATGATGAATAATGGTACATTCTACGTCGTCAGCATGCGGAATTTGTAAGGACAGCAATAGTTCTGGACGCTGCCGACGACGTATTTCCGGGGTGTTATGAATAACCGAAACCTCAAATCCATGCCATTCGGTGTTTCCCTTAAATTCCCTGTAAAATCCGTTGGGTCCCTGTACGGTGAGATTATATTGCCCGTCGCTGAACTCAGTCCATGCATCTCGCAGTCTGTCCCCCGGCGACACAGCATAATGACGAGGAACATCGGTAGGTGATTTAACCGGGTAAGCATATACGATAAAGGGAGAACCCATTGTTTTTTCTCCGAACAACTGCTTCGAAACATGGAAATCCATTTCAAATTGACCGTCGGATTGCATCTTTCCATTGACCTCTGGAGCGTAAGGCAGTGCCGAAGACGGACGTACTCCAGACTCCTGAACGGGCAGGAGTAGGTCGGTTTTGCCGTGGTTGATTAGGTCAATTTCCTGTTGCGTCAAAGGGCGGAAATTGGATGGTTCCTTCTTAAAGCGGGCTTTATGGATTTTTTCAATCAGCGGATTTTTATCCAAGAAGGGCAGTAGCTCCTGCTTCTTTCCCTCGTAGGTTCGAAATGCGGATGTTAGGTCGCCGCAAATCGTTCGTCTCCAGGCACTGATATTCGTCTCACGAATTTCTTTTCCAAATTTTTTCGCAACGAAATTTTCTAGAAATCGTAGGGAGGATGTATGGTCAAATACTTCAGAATTGACCCATCCACCACGGGTCCAGGGAGAGGCTATAATCATAGGAACACGATATCCTAATCCTATAGGAGCTATTCTTCCTTTCTCTTTATCACTTTGCTGGTCGAGGCTTGTCACATATTCCGCACGTGCATCCAGATTAGCGGATAACTTTCCGGTTTTGTTTTTATCGGGGTGTGGAGGAACGTAGGGCGGAATATGATCAAAATACCCGTCGTTTTCGTCGTAGGTAAGAATAAAAATGGTTTTCTTCCAAACGTCAGGATTTTCGGTGAGGATGTTAATGACCTCGCTGATATACCAAGCCCCATACCATGGATGACCCGGATGGTCGGAGAACTTTCCGGACGGAACCAGCCAGGAAACGAGGGGAAGATTGCCCGTCTTCACATCCTCTCTGAACTGATATAGTACATCCCCTTTGGGCACCTCCAACTCCCGTTGAACCCCTTCATCTTCGTATTTCAAAGTTTGAAGCTCGCGATAATATGGTTCGTTTCGATTGGTGGTAAATGCCCGGTCATGCAATGCCCTTTGTTCGGGGGTAAGTGAATTATATTTCTCGTTCTGGTAGGCATCGACGTGGTATTGAGCAAAATTCTCGAGGGTATTGTCTCCGAAATTATCCAGCCAAGTTTCTTTTTCAGGTGGCAAGCCCTGCTTATATAAATCATTCTGGTACACCCTCCAACTCAGTTGCAGTTCTTGTAATCTTTCAGGAAATGTTTTCCAGTGGGCTAAATTCCATGGTTTTGCATCCCCGTTCCATACCCGAGCAAACATTTTGGGATCATTTCTATCCCTCAAGGTCCCCGACCAAAAATGGATCCGGTTGGGTGTGGTAGATGAAAGCGCCGAACAGAAATTCTGATCACAGACGGTAAAGGCGTCTGCTAGTGCATAGTAAAATGGTAGATCCTGACGATTGTAATAGCCCATCGTCAAAGGCATATGTTGATATTCTTTCCGGGGTGATTTTTTAGCTTCCAACCATTTGTCGTAGTGACCATGGTTTCGCGCATCGTTTTGGTCAGGCCAACTGTGTGGGAGGTCACTCATCCAGGTTGCCTTGGTATTATTAATGTCGAGATGGAATGGCACATAAGTTTCCTTTTTAGCGTTTGATTGGAGCCACACCTTGTTACCGTTGGGGAGGGAAATGCTTCTGGGATCATTGAAACCTCGGACGCCTTGCAGGGTGCCAAACATATGGTCGAAGGATCTATTTTCCTGCATCAGAAAAACCACATGTTCGGCATCCTCAAAAGAGCTTCCAGGATCGGGATTAATTTGGGCAGCCCTCAGAATACTGGCATGTAGTGATTCGGATAAGGCCACACCCCCGGTCAAGAGCATAACCTTTTTTAAAAAGTCTCTTCTGTTATCCATTACTGAAACGTTCTAATTCACCCCTCATAACCTACGTTTATGGACTTCCCCAGCATCAGCGTTAACAGCCAAAATCTTTTCGAGCTTACCACGCCTGTCGTCGGTTGTCCGTAGATTGTACAGTCAAAATTAGAATTTAGGTCTTGGAAAAAAATTATTTTCGGAAATATTGTATCCGGTACGCGAGGTTCGTCAAAACCATTCCAGATCTACCGTTGAAAATCAGAGGTCAACCACATTTCTTATGAAGCGTTCAGGACTAAGTCTAAATTCCATTTAACCTTGATATGTATCTCACCATCCTTTCTGATAACCTCTGATAGGTGAAATAAAACGGATCAAGCAAAATTTCTGGGGGTGATTATGCATAAATCATGGCTAGCCTAAACATGAAAAAAGGGATATTTC
>ENA-UOVV01001765-UOVV01001765.1-compost-metagenome-genome-assembly--contig:-NODE-1765-length-14261-cov-6.239054_pt1 | contig 14261 bp, 14 predicted proteins | sample MGYA00238155_ERZ761577 | MGnify/ENA primary metagenome ERZ761577 (study PRJEB28898, sample SAMN06268775) | compost metagenome | isolation source: Emeryville, CA | place: USA:Emeryville, CA | collected...
AGCCGACCTATGGCCGCTGCTCGCGCTGGGGCGTGGTGGCCTTCGCCTCCTCGCTGGACCAGGCCGGCCCCATCGCCCGCACCGTCGAGGATGCGGCGATCCTGATGACCTCGATGGCCGGGTTCGACCCCAAGGATTCGACCAGCGTCGACCTGCCGGTGCCGGACTTCGCCGCCGCCGTCGAGCGCGGCGTGCAGGGCCTCACCATCGGCGTGCCGCGCGAATACCGCATGGACGGCATGCCGGAGGAGATCGAGAAGCTGTGGGCCGAGGGGCTGGAATGGCTGAAGGCCGAGGGCGCCACGGTCAAGGACATCTCCCTGCCGCACACCAAATACGCGCTGCCGGCCTATTACATCGTGGCGCCCGCCGAGGCCTCGTCCAACCTCGCCCGCTATGACGGGGTGAAGTACGGGCTGCGCGTCACCGGCAAGGACATCACCGACATGTACGAGCTGACCCGCGCCAAGGGTTTCGGCCGCGAGGTGAAGCGCCGCATCATGATCGGCACCTATGTGCTCTCGGCCGGCTATTTCGACGCCTATTACGTCAAGGCGCAGAAGGTGCGCACGCTGATCAGACGGGATTTCGAGGACGCCTTCGCCGCGGGGGTGGACGCCATCCTGACCCCGGCCACGCCCTCGGCCGCCTTCGGCATCGGCGACGAGGACATGGGCAACGATCCGGTGAAGATGTATCTCAACGACGTCTTCACCGTGACGGTGAACATGGCCGGCCTGCCGGGCATCGCCGTGCCCGCCGGCAAGGACGGCAAGGGACTGCCGCTGGGCCTGCAGCTCATCGGCAAGCCCTTCGACGAGGAAACCCTGTTCGCGGCCGCCCGGGTGATCGAGAAAAGCGCCGGCGGGGACTTCGCGCCCAGGCCGTGGTGGTAACCTTGGCGCAGCGGCAGCGCTTGATTGCGCTGCCTTTCCGCACTATGTGCGGCCCATGCACAAGTTGAAACTGGTAGCGACGCGCCCCGTGGCGGCGTCCGGGCCAACAGGAATTTCGCCGATGGCCGTTGATATCTTCACGACGCTCGACTGGTCCGAGCCGCCCAAGGACATGAGCAAGCCGCTCCAGGCCCTGTGGTGGCTGAAGAAGGGCGAATTGCGCGTCGGCCCCGAATGGGAAAAGGCCCACACCATCGTGCAGGCCATGGAAGGCGTGCAGGCTTTCGACTGGGTGCATGCGCTGATGCACTGGATCGAGGCCGACATGGGCAATGCCGACTACTGGTATCGCCGCGCCGGCAAGCGCCGCGCCACGGCCAGCGTGGCCCAGGAATGGGAGCACATCGCCGCCGCGCTGAGCGAGGTGACCCGGCACTGAGCCGGCGTAGAGCCCGATCATTTGTCGCGCGGCCGAACCGGAAAAGCCTGCGCCTTTTGCCGGCCGCACCCTAGCCGGCCGGCACCCGCAGCAGGTTCAGCGCCAGCCCGAAGACCCAGACGAGATAGGCGGCGATGGTGAGCCGCTGATAGAGCCCGAGCAAGGGCCAGCCGGCCGCCGCCGCCATGGCGGCGAGGGCCCCCGCCACCAGCATGACTGCGAGCAGCAGGACGCTGACCAGCACCGCGGCCCGTCGCGATTGCCGCCGCCAGCCGAAGGTCGCCGCGGCCATCGCCGCCATGCAGGTGAGCACCAGCAGGCCCGCCAGCACCAGATGGGCAGCGCCCGCAACGGTGGCCGGCGCGCCGATCGGATCCATGGGCGTGAGCTCGATCGCGAGGCCGGCAAGGCCGTTGACGAGGATCATCGCCGCGGCGAGGCGCAGCGGCCAGGGCCGCTCGCGCAGGGCCAGGCCCGCTCCGAAGGCGACCAGCAGCAGGTTGTAGGCGACGAAGGCGAGGGAGACCGGCAGCGCATGGGGCGCGCCGGCCTCGAACAGGGCGCTGACCGGCTGGTGGAGATGGCCGTAGCCGGGCGTGAACCAGCCGCCGGCGACCACGGTAGCCAGATAGAGCAGGGGCGCCGCGCATCCGGCCGTCCAGAACCATGTCCACCGGGTATCGCGCATCGTTTCCATCCTTTGCGCCGGGCAGGATGGGCTTTCGGTGGTCCCGGCGCATTGATTCCGGTCAAGCCGCGCTCCCGTCCTTGAGGGGAGCTTGGACGCCCGGCGAAGTTCAGCGCCGCTGATGAGCCGGAACCCCACCCTCGATCCCTCCCCACATGGGGGGATCGAGGGTGGAGCCACGAGCGCGATGCGTCCGTCCGCCGTTCTAGCGGTTGTCGAGCTGGCTGCGCACCAGCTCCAGCCCGCGCCTGGTGATGCGGTAGGGCCGGCCGCCTTGCGACTTGATGGCCTTCCTGGCCTTGAGCTTGCGGAAGACGCGGGGCGTCAGCCCGCTCATCAGCCAGCCGTCTCGATTGAAGAACTCGAAACCGGCGATCCGGCCGCGCTCGTCCTTGATGACGCCGATGCAGCCGCCCTGGGCGAGGGCGTGCAGCACCCGCTGTTCGTCCCGGGAAATATCCATGGAATGCCTGAAACCTGTGCAGGCGGGCCGCCGGCCCGCGAACAAACGGGACCGCGCCGGCATCGCGCCCGGCGGCGGTCGGTTCATTCTGCCCCGCCGCGTTCGGACGGGGCTTCAGGCGGTCTCAGGCTGCATAGACATGCCGTCATTGATACGGCCGGCGGCGGCGCGGCGCCAGATCGGGCGAGGGAGCGGGTTGAAATCGCCGGCCCGCCGGTGCAAACCAGCAACACCATTTTCCGACGGGGACCGAGCCGTGACCGCTGCCGCCAAGCTGCCTGCCGATTGCGAGACCAAGGACGACGTGCGCGCCGAGATCGACCGCATCGACCGGGCGCTGCTGAACCTGTTCGCCGAGCGGCACCGCTACGTGACCCGCATGGCCGAGATCAAGACCGATCCGCACGAGGCCTACGACCCGGTGCGCATCGAGGCGGTGATCACGAAGGTGCGGAGCCGCAGCGCGGACCTTGATCTTGACGAGGATCAGGCAGAACTTATCTGGCGGACCCTGATCGACTGGAACATCAACTACGAGAAGGGCATCATCGCGGCACGGCGCCGCGCGAGATAGGAGGCGAGCATGCCGGGCATCCGGATACGCAAGGCGGAGATTTCGGACGCGCCGCGCCTGGCCGACATCGCCTTCCGGGCCTGGGAAACCGGCATCCTGCCCATCCTCACCGCCCGGCCCGACGGCCTGCGCGAGGCCGAGCGGCGGCGCCTGTCGCATGCCGTGGGCGACGGATGGCCGCAGGCCATCGTCGCCGAGATCGACGGCATCGTGGTGGGCTGGTGCTCGCGGGCGGCGCGGCGGGCCTATATCCCCTATCTCTTCGTCATGCCCGACATGCAGGGCCACGGCATCGGCGCCATGCTGCTCGACCGCATGGAGGCCATGCTGGAGCTGGAGGGCGCCGAGCGGGTGCATCTCGAAACCCCGGCCGACCACGTGCGGGCCGTGCGCTTCTACGAGCGGCAGGGCTACCGCATCCTGGCGCTGCGGCCCGACGGGCGCGCCGCCCACCGTCCGCTGGTCAGCGTGCACCTGGAAAAGCGGCTCCATCCCTACGAGGGCGAGATCGAGGAGGATTGAGGCCCGCTGCCCCTTCCGGTCCAGGGGAGGAAGGGCGGGTCCGGTGCCTGTTGCAACGCCCGGGCAACCTCGCTAAGCACGGCGGTGGAAATTCCCGCATCGCAGGACCGCCAAGTGACCATCGTCGACACCCGCACCCCCGACAAGAAGCGCCTGATTTCCGGTTCGACCGGGGATTGGGAGGTGATCATCGGCATGGAGGTGCACGCGCAGGTGACCAGCGAGAGCAAGCTGTTCTCCGGCTCGTCGACCGCCTTCGGCAACCCGCCCAACGCCAATGTCAGCTTCGTCGACGCGGCCATGCCCGGCATGCTGCCCACCATCAACGAGGAATGCGTGCGCCAGGCCGTGCGCACCGGCCTCGGGCTCAAGGCCGAGATCAACAAGCGCAGCGTCTTCGACCGCAAGAACTATTTCTATCCCGACCTGCCGCAGGGCTACCAGATCAGCCAGTACAAGGACCCCATCGTGGGCGAGGGCAAGGTGCTGCTCGACATCGATGGGGAGAAGATCGAGATCGGCATCGAGCGGCTGCATCTGGAGCAGGACGCCGGCAAGTCCATCCACGACCAGCACCCGAACATGAGCTTCGTGGACCTCAACCGCTCGGGGGTGGCGCTGATGGAGATCGTCAGCAAGCCCGACCTGCGCTCCTCCGAGGAAGCCAAGGCCTACCTGTCCAAGCTGCGCACCATCCTGCGCTATCTCGGCACCTGCGACGGCAACATGGAGCAGGGCTCGATGCGCGCCGACGTGAACGTGTCGGTGCGCCGGCCGGGCGAGCCCTTCGGCACCCGCTGCGAGATCAAGAACGTCAACTCCATCCGCTTCGCCGGCCAGGCCATCGAATACGAGGCGCGCCGGCAGATCGACATCCTCGAGGCCGGCGGCGCCATCGACCAGGAGACGCGCCTGTTCGACCCCAAAACCGGGGAGACGCGCTCCATGCGCTCCAAGGAGGAGGCGCACGACTATCGCTACTTCCCCGATCCCGACCTGCTGCCGCTCGAATTCGACGACGCCTTCATCGCCGGGCTGGCCGAGAACCTGCCCGAGCTGCCGGACGACAAGCAGGCGCGCTTCATCGCCGAATACGGCGTGACGCCCTATGACGCCATGGTGCTGACGCTGGACCGCGAGACGGCCGACTACTACGAGGCCTGCGTGCGGCACGGCGGCGGCAGGCGCGACGGCAAGGCGGTGGCCAACATCCTCAATGCCGACGTGGCCGCCTATGCCAACAGCCAGGGCCTCGCCGTATGGGAAACCCATCTCCAACCGGCGCAGATCGCCGGCCTGGTGGACCTGATCGCGGCGGGCACCATCTCCTCCAAGGGCGGCAAGGACGTGCTGCAGATCCTGATCGCCGAGGAGCCGGAAGGCGATCCGGCCGAGATCGTGGAGCGCCGCGGCCTCAAGCAGGTGACCGACCTGGGCGCCATCGAGAAGATCGTGGACGAGATCATCGCCGCCAATCCCGAGCAGGTGGAGAAGGTCAAGGCCAAGCCGACCATGATCGGCTGGTTCGTCGGCCAGGCCATGAAGGCCTCGGGCGGCAAGGCCAACCCGCAGGCGCTCAACGAGCTGATGAAGAGAAAGCTCGGGATCGAGTAGGGCCGTCCGGCCCCGGTGGCCCGAGGGCCCGGCCGGCAGCGGTGAACCGGGGTTCCCGCTGGCGCGGGAATGACCCGGTGGGTGTGGGGTCGGCGGCGTCAGGGATTCGGGTCGTTCAGCGGCTCGGGCGGCAGGGCGGGGTCGATCGGCCGGTCCTCGGGATCATGGCGCAGCGGGCTGCCGTGGGGATGCTCGGCATCCCCCACGGGCAGATGCACCGGCATGGGCGGCACGGGCTGGGGCCGATGGCCGGTGGCGGGCGCGTGGTCCGGATCGGGCGGAATCTCCTGCGGCGCGGGCGGGACGGGCTCCTCGACCGGCGGGTCGGCGGGCGGCACCTCCCGCGGGGGCGGCGGCACCGGATCGGCGGGTTGCGGCTGGGGCGGTTCGGGCTGCGGCTCGATCTCGGGGATCGGGCGCGGGTCGATGTCGGGTCCTGGCTTGGTCATGGCTACCTCCAGCGGGCCAACGAGCCCGGCAGCCCGACGGTTCCCCCCGCTCAGCCGCCGGCGGCCGGGGCGGGACGCAGGCGGCGCACCAGGCGCCCGTCCATGAAGACGAGGCCGATGAAGATCACCACGATGCCGGCGACATGCACCGGCTCGAGGCGCTCGTGCAGGACCAGGACGCCGAGCAGGATAGCCGAGACCGGGGTGACGAAGGTGTTGAGCGACAGATTGGTCGCCCCGACGCGCGGCAGCAGCCAGTAGACCAAGAGGAAGCTGAAGCTGGTGGAGAAGGTGGCGATGCCCAGGAGGGCACCCCAGGTCTCGAGGCGGGCGATGACCGGAACGCCGGAGACGAGCAGCGCGATGGGCAGCGACACCAGGGCGGCGCCGGTCAGCGAGCAGGTGGCCACCACCGCCGAATCGATGTCCTTGAAGCGGCGGGCGTAGTTGAGCGTCACCGCGTAGCAGAGCGTGGCCAGCACCGCCGCCAGAATGCCCAGGACCTGTCCCGAGGCACCGGCGCCGAGCGAGGGCAGGGCCAGCAGCACCGCCCCGACGAAGCCGATGGTGACGCCCGCCACCTTGTTCCAGGTGGCCTTCTCCCCGCCCCGCCAGAGCTGGGACACGATGACGGTGCTCATGGGGGTGAGGGCGCTGATGACCCCGACAATGCCGCTGGCCACGGTCTGCTCGGCATAGGGGAACAGCGCGAAGGGAATGGCGTAGTTGAGGACGCCCAGCACCAGCAGCTGGCCATAGATGCGCCGGTCGGCCGGCAGCGTCTTGCGCATGGCGAAGAAATAGACCCAGCAGATGGCCGCGCCGATGGCCACGCGCCCCGCCGACACCCAGAGCGGGCTGATCTCGCGGATGAGAATGGCGTTGAAGAAGAACGAGCCGCCCCACACGGCCCCGAGCAGGATGATCAGCAACCAGTAGCGCAGCGGCATGAATGTTCCCCTTTTGTGCTGACCGTAGCCGCCAAAAGGAGTCGCGTCGAACCGATTTTGACGATGGGTCCGATCAATTGCGGTGATAGGCATGGGGGAACCGGCATGCGTCGAGAGAACCCCTCACCCTGGAAAATCTGCTGGACGAAGAATTTCCTGTCCCTCTCCCACAAGGGGAGAAGGGGGAAGGCAGGTGGGAGGGGAGGCTAGAGCCTGGCCTGGCCGGTGGCCAGCAGGCGCAGGGCCTCGGGGTAGATGCGGTGCTCCTCGACCAGGACGCGGGCGGCGAGGGTTTCCGGCGTGTCGCCGGGCAGGACCGGGACGCGGGCCTGGAGGATGGCGGGGCCTTCGTCGAGCCCGGGGGTGACGAAATGGACGGTGCAGCCATGCTCGGCCACGCCGTCGGCCAGCGCGCGCCGGTGGGTGTCGAGGCCCCGATAGGCCGGCAGCAGGGAGGGATGGATGTTGATCATCCGGCCCATCCAGCGGTTGACGAAATCCGCGCCCAGGATGCGCATGAAGCCGGCAAGGCAGACATAGTCGGTCTCCCAGCTCTCGAGCACCCGGGTCATGGCGTCCTCGAACAGCTCGCGCGTCGGGAACCGGCTCTGGGCCAGCGAGGCCGTGGCGATGCCGTGGGCGGCGGCGGTCCCGAGGCCCGGCGCGGCCGCCTTGTTGGAGAGCACGCCGACGATCTCGGCGGGATAGTCCGGGGCCCGGGCGGCTTCGATCAGCGCGGCCATGTTGGAGCCGCGCCCGGAAATGAGGATGGCGACGCGCTTGCGGGTCACAGCCGGAGCGCACCCCGGAAGGCGACCGGCTCGCCCATGCGCTCGGCCAGCCGTCCGACGACGGCGGCGGTCTCGCCCGCGGCGGCGAGGCTGCCGAGCAGGCGTTCGGCATCCTCCGGCGCCACGGCGACCAGCATGCCGACGCCGCAATTGAAGGTGCGCAACATCTCGCGCTCGCCCATGCCGCCGGCCCTGGCGAGCCAGCCGAAGACCGGCGGCACCGCGATGGCGCCGAGATCGATGTCGGCGGCCAGATGCCCCGGCAGGACGCGGGGGATGTTGTCGATGAAGCCGCCGCCGGTGATGTGCGCCAGCGCCTTGATGCCGATGCCGGCGCGCAGGGCGGCGAGGATGGGCCGCACATAGATGCGGGTGGGGGTCAGCAGCGCCTCGGCCAGGCTCCGGCCGGCGGCGAAGGGGGCGGGCGCGTCCCAGCCGAGGCCGGAAAGCGCGACGATGCGGCGAACCAGGGAGTAGCCGTTGGAATGCACCCCCGAGGAGGCGATGGCGACGAGCGTGTCGCCCGCGGCGATGTCGGCGCGCGGCAGCAGGGCGCCGCGCTCGGCCGCGCCGACGGCGAAGCCGGCCAGGTCGTAGTCGCCGCCATGATACATGCCCGGCATCTCGGCGGTCTCCCCGCCGATCAGCGCGCAGCCGGCCAGCCGGCAGCCATGGGCGATGCCCTCGACGATGGCGGTGCCCTGGGCGACGTCCAGCCTGCCGGTGGCGAAATAGTCGAGGAAGAACAGCGGCTCGGCGCCCTGGACCACGAGGTCGTTGACGCACATGGCGACGAGATCCTGCCCGATGGTGTCGTGCCGGCCGGTCTCGATGGCGATCCTGAGCTTGGTGCCGACCCCGTCATTGGCGGCCACCAGCACCGGGTCCTTGAAGCCGGCCGCCTTGAGGTCGAACAGCCCGCCGAAGCCGCCGATCTCGCCATCGGCGCCGGGCCGGCGGGTGGAGCGCACGGCGGGCTTGATGGCCTCGACCATGGCGTTGCCGGCATCGATGTCGACGCCCGCCTGCTTGTACGAAAGCCCGTTTGGTGGCAGGTTTTGCGCGTCGGACATGAGCCTTGATGCCAATGCTGGGGATTGCGGGCGCAGATGCGCGCAGGCAACCGGAGTTGGTTGAACTTTTCGGTGCTGGCCGTTAGAGGGCCTGATAGCTTTTCGGTTACACAGACGCAAGGGCCGCCCGGCGCGATGACGCTCAGAAATCAAGTGCTGATCTGGATCGGTTTCTTCGTGGCGCTGATCCTGATGCTGTGGGTGTTCCGCGGCATCCTGCTGCCCTTCGTGGTCGGCGCGGCGCTGGCCTATCTGCTCAACCCCCTGGTCAACCAGCTCCAGAAATGGCGCTTCAACCGGGCCTGGGCCACGGTGGTGGTGCTGCTCTGCGTGCTCGCCATCATCCTCGGCGTGTTCTTCATGGTCGTGCCGCTATTGGTGCAGCAGGTGATCGGGCTGGTGCAGCGCCTGCCGGGCTATGCCGCCGACCTGCAGGCGCTGGCGCGGCGCTGGGCGCCCGAGCTCAACGAATGGCTGGGCCCCGAACGCGCCGCCCAGGTGGAATCGACGGTGACCGACCTGCTGGGCCGGCTGGTCGGGGTGATCGGCTTCGTCACCCAGGAGATCGTCAATTCCGGCATGACGCTGATCAGCGTCATCGGCTTCATCGTCTTCACCCCGGTGGTGACCTTCTACCTCCTGCTCGACTGGCAGGGCATGATCCGCGGGCTGCAGGGCCTGCTGCCGCGCGCGCACAAGCGGGAGATCAACTCCATCCTGCGCGACATCGACCGCTCCATGGCCGGCGTCATCCGCGGGCAGGGCAGCGTGATCCTGATCCTCGCCGCCTTCTACGCCACGGCGCTGACGCTGGCCGGGCTCAATTTCGGCCTCGCCATCGGGCTGATCGGGGGGCTGTTCAGCTTCGTGCCCTTCGTCGGCTTCGCGCTGGGCTTCGTGCTGTCCATGGGCATCGCCATCGTGCAGTTCTGGCCGAACTGGTGGATGATCGCGCTGATCTTCGCGATCTACATGGTCGGCCAGTTCATCGAGGGCAACGTGCTCTATCCCAAGCTGGTGGGCTCCTCGATCAACATCAACCCGGTATGGATGATGTTCGCCCTGCTGGCGCTGGGCGCCCTGTTCGGCTTCGTCGGCCTGCTGCTGGCCGTGCCCATGGCCGCCATCGCCTCGGTGCTGGTGCGCTACGGCGTGCGCAAATACAAGGAAAGCTCGCTCTATCTCGGCCAGAGCCCCAGCGAGTCCGGCGATGATGCCGCGAGCTGACGGCGGCCCGCGGCAATTGCCGCTGGATCTGGGGCACGAGCCCTCCCACGCCGAAGACAACTTCCTGGTCGGGACCGGCAATGCCCTGGCGCATGGGCGCATCCTCGCCTGGCCGCACTGGCCCGACGGGGTGTCGGTGCTGGTCGGCCCGCCGGCCTCGGGCAAGTCGCATCTGGCGCGCATCTTCGTCGACCGCAGCGGCGCCCGCATGGTGACGCCGCAGACCATCGGCGGCTTCGCCGCGGACACGGGGCACGAGCCGCTGGTGCTGGAGGACGTGGACCGGGCCGGCTATGCCGAAGCCGACCTCTTCCACCTGCTGAACCAGGCCATGCGCGGGCAGCGGACGCTGCTGCTGACGGCGCGCGAGGATGTTGCGCGCTGGCCGCTCTCGACCGATGATGTGCGCTCGCGCATCCGCCGGGTGCCGCAGTTCCGGCTGGAGACCAGCGGCGACATCGAGTTGTCACAGATGTTCGTGAAATTGTTCGGCGACCGCCAGATCAGGGTGGACCCCAAGGTCATCGGCTATCTCGTGCCGCGCATGGAGCGCAGCCAGGAGGAGGCCGCCACGCTGGTCGAGCTCATGGACCGGCTGGCCCTGGCCAGGGGCACGGCCATCACGCGCGGCATAGCAGCAGAGGCCCTGGCGCAGCGGCAGGCCGCGGCCGGGGGCGACCGGCAACACCAGTGGGACGACGACACCGATGAATGAGATTGGGGAGTTTGGGGAAACCGAAGGCGCGGTGCCCGACACGGAGGCGCTGCGCCGGAGCCCGGCCCGGTTCGTCAACCGCGAGGTGAGCTGGCTGCAGTTCAACATGCGCGTGCTGGAGGAGGCCGGCAACGAGGCCCATCCGCTGCTCGAACGGCTCCGCTTCGTGTCGATCTCGGCCAACAATCTCGACGAGTTCTACATGGTGCGCGTGGCCGGGCTGAAGGGCCAGCTCCGCGCCGGGCTCAGCAAGCAGAGCGCCGACGGGCTGACCCCGACCGAGCAGCTCGAGGAGATCGCCACCCTGGCCCAGCATCTCCAGCTCGAGCAGCAGGACCACTGGCAGAACCTGCGCGAGGAGCTGTTCGCCCAGAACGTGGTGATCCACGAGACGGACGACCTGACCCCCGACCAGGTGGCCTATCTGCAGAAGCTGTTCCGCGAAGAGATCTTCCCGGTGCTGACGCCCATCGCCGTGGACCCGGCCCATCCCTTCCCCTTCATCCCCAATCTGGGCCTGGCGCTGGCCTTCGAGCTGCGGCGCCCGGCCAGCGACCAGCCGCTGACGGCGCTGGTGCGCATCCCCGGCAATCTCGACCGCTTCATCAACCTGCCCACCGGCCTGGTCTCGGAAGGCCGGACCGAGGTGGTGACCATCGACACGCTGGTGAAGCTGTTCTTCCACAAGATGTTCCCGGGCCACGAGGTGGTGGGCTCGGGCGCGTTCCGCATCATCCGCGACAGCGAGATCGAGATCGACGACGAGGCGGCCGACCTCGTGGTGGAGTTCGAGAGCGCGCTGCGCCAGCGCCGGCGCGGCCAGGTAATCCGGCTCGAGATCGAGCGGTCGATGCCGCGCGCGCTCAAGCGCCAGATCGGCGAGCAGCTCGGGGTCAAGGAGTCGGACGTCTTCGAGGTGCAGGGCTTCCTCGGCCTGGCCGATGCCCGCAAGATCTGCGACGTCGAGCGGCCGGACCTGAAGTTCCCGCCCTATCTCGCGCGCTTCCCCGAGCGCATCCGCGACTATAACGGCGACAGCTTCGCCGCCATCCGCGCCAAGGACATCCTGGTCCACCACCCCTTCGAGAGCTTCGACGTGGTGGCGCAGTTCCTGATGCAGGCGGCGCGCGACCCCGATGTCGTCGCCATCAAGCAGACGCTCTACCGCACCTCCTCGGACAGCCCCATCGTCAAGGCGCTGGTGATGGCCGCCGAGGCGGGCAAATCGGTGACCTGCCTGGTGGAGCTCAAGGCCAGGTTCGACGAGGAGGCCAATATCCGCTGGGCCCGCGACCTGGAGCGGGCAGGGGCCCAGGTGGTGTTCGGCTTCATCGAGCTCAAGACGCACGCCAAGCTCAGCCAGGTGGTGCGGCGCGAGAAGGGCAAGCTGGTGAGCTACTGCCATATCGGCACCGGCAACTACCATCCGATCACCGCCAAGATCTACACCGACCTCAGCTACTTCACCATCGACCCGGCGATCACGCGGGACGTGGCGCGCGTGTTCAACTTCATCACCGGCTACGCCCGGCCCACCGAGCTCGAGACCATCGCCGTCTCGCCGGTGAACCTGCGCCAGACGCTGATCGACAACATCGCCCGCGAGATCGAGTTCGCCCGCACCGGCCAGCCGGCCCACATCATGCTGAAGATGAACGCGCTGGTGGACCCGCAGGTGATCGACGCGCTCTACGATGCGAGCCAGGCCGGCGTGAAGGTCGACCTGATCGTGCGGGGCATCTGCTGCCTCAGGCCCGGCATCCCCGGATTCTCGGACAATATCCGGGTCAAGTCGGTGGTTGGGCGCTTCCTCGAGCACAGCCGCATCTACTGCTTCGGCAATGGCGAGGCCATGCCCTCGGCCCGGGCCCTGGTCTACATCTCCTCGGCCGACATCATGGGCCGCAACCTCGACGGCCGGGTCGAGGTCATGGTGCCCATCCACAACAAGACGGTGCACAAGCAGATTCTCGACCGGATCATGGTTGCCTATCTCCGGGACAACCAGCAAAGTTGGGAGGTGCTGCCCGACGGCAGCTCGCACCGGATCAGGCTGGGCGAGGGCGAGGAGCCGTTCAACGCCCACAACTATTTCATGACCAATCCGTCGCTGTCGGGACGCGGCAGCGCCGGCATGAGCGACGGCGACGAGGGCTGAGTTTGACACAATTCTGGGGCGTCGATGCCGATCCGACCGCACAGGGGCGCATCAAGGGCGCCCGGCCCGTCGCGGTCCTCGACATCGGCTCGAACTCGGTGCGCCTGGTGGTCTACGAGCGCCATGCCCGCTCGCTGACGCCGCTCTACAACGAGAAATCCGCCTGCGCCCTGGGCCGGGGCATCGCCCAGAGCGGCCGGCTGGCCGAGGCCAACGTCGCCAAGGCGCTCGACGCCATGAAGCGCTTCGCGCTGGTGGCGCGCATGATGCGGGTGGGCAAGGTCTATGTCCTTGCGACCTCCGCGGTCCGCGACGCGGCCAACCGGGACGAATTCGTCGCCGCGGTCGAGGCCATCATGGAAACCCCGGTGCGCGTGCTCTCGGGGGAGGAGGAGGCTCATTTCGCCGCGCTGGGCGTGGTGGCCGGCATTCCCGGCTTCGCCGGCGTGGTGGGCGACCTGGGCGGGGGCAGCCTCGAGCTGTCCTCGATCGCCGACGGGCTGGACACCAACGGCCAGTCCTTCGAGCTGGGCGTGATCCGCCTGCAGGACGACGCCGACGGCTCGCCCAAGAAGGCGGCGGCGCTGGTGCGGGCGCGGCTGGAGGCATCGCTGCTGTCCGGGCTCGAGCCCGGCAGCAGCTTCGCGGCCATCGGCGGCACCTGGCGGTCCCTCGCCAAGATGCACCAGATGCTGCGCGACTATCCGCTGCACATGGTGCAGGACTATATCGTGCCGGCCGACGCCATGATCGCCGTCTGTGAGGAGATCGTGGGCACGGGCTCGCTGAAATCCTATCCCGGCTCGGCCCATGTCAGCAGCTCCCGGCGCGACCTCGTGCCCTTCGGCGCCGCCGTGCTGGGCGAGGTGCTGCGCGCCGGCCGGTTCGGCCGGGTGGTGTTTTCGGCGCTGGGCGTGCGCGAAGGCTATCTCTACGGCATGCTCGACCCGCGCGAGCGGGCCATCGACCCGCTGATCCAGGGCGCCGAGGAACTGTCGGTGCTGCGCTCGCGCTCGCCCGCCCATGCCAACGACCTGGTGGAATTCTCCAGCCAGTACCTGGCGGCGGCCGGCATCGCCGAGACGGCGGGCGAGACGCGGCTGCGCACGGTGGCCTGCCTGTTGGCGGATATAGGCTGGCGCGCCCATCCGGACTATCGCGGCTCGCAGAGCGTCGACGCGGTGGCGCATGGCTCGCTGACCGGCGTGGACCATCCGGGCCGGGCCTTTCTCGCCCTGACCCTGGCCGTGCGCTATGACGGGCTGAAATCCCGGACGGCGCAATCGCTCGCGGGGCTGGCGGACGAGGCGGCGCGGGAGCGGGCCCGGCTGATCGGCGCGCTGTTCCGCGTGGCCTATCCGATGACCGCCGCCATGCCCGGCATCCTGCCGCGCACCCGCTTCGGCATCGACGGCGACACGCTGGTGCTGCACCTGCCGGCCGATTTCGCCTTCCTCAACGGCAACCATCTGCGCAACCGGCTGAGCCAGTTCGCCGGCGTCGCCGGACACAGGGATTCGCGGGTGCAGGTGGGATAGGCACGAAACCCCGCCGGACCTCGGAGTCGTTCCCGCGCAAACGGGAAGCTCGGTTTCTTTCGCCGGCATCGCAAACGGGGGTTTCCGCTGGCGCGGGAATGGCCCGGTAGGCTTCAGGACATCCCGGGGGCAGAACCCTCAAATCTCCACGGAACCCGGAGCGC
>ENA-UOVV01001766-UOVV01001766.1-compost-metagenome-genome-assembly--contig:-NODE-1766-length-14254-cov-4.102120_pt1 | contig 14254 bp, 16 predicted proteins | sample MGYA00238155_ERZ761577 | MGnify/ENA primary metagenome ERZ761577 (study PRJEB28898, sample SAMN06268775) | compost metagenome | isolation source: Emeryville, CA | place: USA:Emeryville, CA | collected...
TGAAATTGGCAGGCATTGCCACTCTGGAGATTCTCTGCAGCTTTTTCACCTCCTGGTCTCACCGGTTTATACCCCTATAGGTCAGGTAAATTCTTCCCGGGCAGTGGTTCCTCTGGTACGTTGCCGGTTACGGAAACAGTATCCCCGTGGGGCTGTCTGTCGAAACTGCTGACGTTTACAAGAGCGAATAGGGAAAGTAAAGCGGCGCCACCCGTTGTACCAAACCGTATCCAGTGCCAGAATTGAAAGTTGGAAGCCGTTTTTTGAAGGTGGCCGATGTTGTGAAACGCGGTGCCCTCGATAAATAAGATGGTATTCAGCTTCCAGAAGTATAAAACAGAAAAAATAAATTCGAAGATTACCAGAAATAGCAGGGAAGCTCCAAGAGGATACCTTGTTTTCTTATTCCTCCACCATAAAAACAAGGTAATCGCATTTAATAAAATGACGGTACTGCCAAAGGGTGGGAAAAAATGAGCAGGCCCCCTGACCTTCATGAATGCCATCGTTAATTCCAATGATTCGGGAATGTCCCGGAAGAAATTAGGATAAAGTACGATCGTGTTGAACACTACAGCACCAAACAGAATATTGATGCACCACACGAACAGGATGGTGATAAACAGCTTCATTCGATGTCTCATATTATATCGTTTCGATGGTAGATTTGAATAGCATGGGGAGACGTTGAGGGGGGATTGTGTTCGAAAAGCAGAGATCAGCCGAGATTCGTTTCCCCCGCCGGTATGACCTGAGATTACCGACGGGGAGGCGACCGCGTCACGGATTTTTAAGTCCACACTTTATTCATTCTGAACTCACAACTCACTTCCCGAATCAAATTTTTCGGGCCGTACCATAAACCAATTGGTTTTGCCGAAAAGATTGTCGGTCAGCACCACCTCAAAACCAAACTTCCCGTAGAGGGTTACATTCTCCGATTTGTCTGTTTCCAGATACCCAACCTGATTGGTTTCGTCCAGATACCGGCAGAACGTGGACAATAACAGTTTGCCAATACCCTGGCCCTGAAAAACGGGTCGTACCGCCAACGGGCCAAAATGGACATGAGGCCTGGACAAATCATGATCGGCCCAGTTTTTTCTCCACTGTAAAACCGGTATCAGGCTGTTTCCAAACATTGTCAGAAATTTTGGCAGTGCCTTTACGATTTCCAACCTGGGCATCTGGCAGGAGTCTGAAGAAGTGTAGGTCATACTACCTGCTATTTCTCCGTCTATTCTGACAATAAAACTTGTGTTTTTGGGTGCTCTGAGTACCATTTCGAACATTTTCGTCTGTTTCTCCAGGGAAATGGGATCAGGTTCTCCGAAGATCGAAATGTGATTCGGGTTCGTACTCATGCTTTCCGCAAGCATGACGGAAGTCGGATAGATATCTGACTCCTGCAGTTTTTCAATAATCAGATCTGTGCGTACCATGTTTATTTTTTAAAACGTAATAAAAAGTGTGTATTCAGGCCAAGGGAATGGAAGTATCGTTGAACCTCCTTATGGTGCGAAAGGGATGTTAGCGTCTGGCGGTAGAGGGGTTCCAGGAGCACACTTAATCTGTCCGAGAGGGGTACTTCAATACCTATCCCCAGGTGAAATGAGAAAAGATTAGGGGTATATCCGTTTCCCGGTTTGCTGAAAACAGATTTTTCGTGCCTGTTCCCGTAGTAGGAAAAAACCGCTGTCTTACGGAAAATCAAATGACCGACCGAGGGGCCGCCCGTCACATAAATTCCGCAGTTGGCAGTCCGGAATCTGTACTTAACTCTGAGTGGAAACTCGACAAAATAGGAGGTGAATAGGGTTTTGCTATGGGTAGGATAAGAGTCGTTGGGAGTTGCCCAGCTGAGCTCCGTCTTCGGGGTCGCATACCCTCTGTCTGAAAAATGGAGTCCTGTGCCTACCGATAACTGGGGGGTTAACCTGTAATCCAGATTCAGCCCGACAGTACCGCCGATCTTTCCGATTTCATTTGATTCGCTAAAATCTTTTGAATTTTCGCCCGGTCTGTTTTTCCGCAGGTGGCTCTCCACATAGTTGGCCTCGGTGTTTATTCCCAGCGAAAGTCGCTTATACTCGGGCAAGCCAGTCTGTGAAAAAACACAGATAGGTGTGCAGGCGAACAGCAAAAGAATGGATCTGATCATAGGTTTTTCAGGTATTGCTTGATGAGCTCCAGGCCCTCTATATCTATTACAGTTGTACCTGTTTTGGGCATGAACCCGCGTTCCATCATTTGTCGGATGGCATCTTTCCCTTCTTTTATCCTGGTCGATTGAAATTCAGTTTCGTACGTAAACCGATACCGGATTTCGCGGGCAGAACCCTCACTCCGGTGACAATGGGCGCAGTTGATATCCAGGTAGGCCCGCGCTCTCTGCTCCAGGGCAACTTCCCTGTTGTGATAGTCGGGTGTTGAACCCAAATTCTCGGGGATAACAGGATGTATCAGGCCTTGGGTACTCAGGAAATCGAGTTGGTTAATTTCTTTTCCCCCGCGATGTACCGCAAAATTCAGGTTTCGGGCTTTGGGGCCGATGGGTAAAATTGCTTTGTTGAAGCTGTGGCAGGACCGGCACTCCAGATGACTCGGTATATGAAAGGCGAGTACCCGGGCAGTGCCACTGCTGTCAATCCAGTTTACCGTCTTGTCGATGCCGGCATTGGTCAGATAGGCATCCGTCTGATCTTGGTTCCAATAGTAGGAACCGGCAATCCACTTGCCTGATCTGAGCTGGAGAATTCGGGTTTCAATCAGTTTTTTACCCCGGGAATGATCTCTTTCATCGTTATAGTAAAAGAATGTTTTTGCGATGATGGTGCCTTCCGGGAAATCGGGAAGATCGTCATTTTTTATTCGGAGTTTTGTGCCCTCCGGAACCTTGATCAGCCTTTGTTTGTGCGCATGGTCACTGAATAGTTCGGAAGCTATTTCGTAAACTTCATATCCTTCGGCAGGTTGTAAATCGACGGGATCCCCGGCGTAAATTTGGTAGTCTGAAAGCCTGTCATACTCCAGGGGAGTATCATCCGGACTGATCGGGCTCTCCGTCTGGCAGGACGGCACGGTAAAAAGCAGAATGATGAGCGCGAACTGTACTTGTTTTCTATACGTCATACCAGAGATGTATTCTGTTAATCGGCTATAACAATCGTTGAGGTTCAGGGGGATGGCATTTGGGGCGGACAAATTCCAGAACCCTGACAAATTTCAGTGTAAAAGGGACTGCTGAATTTGTCATTTGGCAAAATGCGTCCCTGCCCGTTCATACCGCAGTTGGGGGGCCATCGATCGAAATGGATATTTTCCCGCGGAAGGGAAGATGCGCTTTAAGAGGGTATAGGCGGAAGCGAAGGGGAACAGTGTCCCCGGAAAGGATTAGTCAAAGTCGGAAATCAGCATGACTCGCAGAAATTGAATCGTTTGCACGATCTCGGGTGAATCGATAAGGCTCTTTCGAAAATTTAGCCGTTTTGGGTACGGAGTGTCCGGAGAGCGACGGCAGTTCCTGCCAGACATAAAATCATTGCAATAATGGAACCGGCTTTCCCGCTTCCTGATCCGAATATCGCACCTGCCGTAATGATCAGATGCACGATACAAAAAGCAGTGGTAGCAAGGCCTGCAATGATCGCTTTTTTAGCCTGTGCATTGTCCGAACGTCTTCTGGCACGGAAAGCCATGATCAGGCTCGCCACCCCCAGACCCAGTTCCACCAACCCGATAGCCCGGGCAGGGGTGATTCCTCTGACATAACCTCCTTCGTTAAACAACTCCAACTTACTGCTCGTTGTATCCGCTCCTTGTGATAGGGAATCCATACAAACGCCAAAACACAACCCGAGACAAAGGATAAAGGTGATGTAGTTTTTCATACTCAGAATCATTTTGTTTCAGGCAAAATTATGGTTTTGAGCAGGGTTGGATTTGTAAAAAAACGACTTTCTCAGGATGAAAGCCTAACGGTTCCCCGGTCGGTCGCAGCGATGGTTTCCGGTCTGAAGTACTCGCTGGGATTAATTCCGGAAAATTGCTTGAAATCATGGCTGAAATGCGCTTCGTCGTAATAGCCGAATTCAAAAGCAATGTCTCCAAACCGTTTGCCCGTAAAAGACTTGTTGAGCAATGCATTGAACCTGGTGATCCGCAAAAACTGCTTGGGGCTGAACCCGGTGAATTCCCGAACTCGTCTTTCAAATTGCCGCACGGACAGAAAATTGTCCGAAGCCCAAGTGTTTACGTTTAAGTCCTGATATCCATTGGAGAGAGTCCTTAGCGACGAGCAGAAGTATAGAAACTCTGAACGGATATTTTTCAATAGTGCCTCTAAAAACCCAATGACTATTTTTAGTCGCTGGTCATTGTCTTCGGCCAACATTATCTTCTCTTCGAGCGCTTCTCCTTCACTGCCACACAGGGTTTTAAGGTCAATCGACTGATTGGTTATTTCCACTGCGGGTATGTTAAATAATTGAGTCATCGCATAGGGATATAAATAGAAGCCGAAAACTCCAAAGTCGGTATCAGACGTAAGGGTGCTGATTGATTGGGTTTGACCGTAAACCCCTGTTAAAACATGCTTTTCATCACCCGTGAAGGATTTTTGTCTGAACTGCCCCTTGTAATAGAAAATAAATTCACAGCAATGATGGGCGAAAGCATGGTGTGTAAACGGCCCGTTTCCTGCCGCGTCGAATTCCATAAACCAGAACCATCTTACATAATCAGCAAGATGCGGTGGGGGCGCTATGATTTTAAATTTCATTGGCTGAATGTTTAGGATCTGCTGGGTTATTTCAACCGTCTTATTCGGCTGAGGGACGATTGGGTGATCCCTAAAATGTTGGCTAGCTGGTATAACGAGAGCTTCTCCATGTTGGGGAAATTTCTCAGGAGATATTCATATCTTTCCCGCGCCGACAAGGTCTGGAAGGCTCTGAGTCCGTCCATGGCAATGATAAACCGGGTCTCCCAGAGCCGCAACATGAATGCCTGCAGTTCAGCACTTTCGGCTACCAATCGATCCAGTTCCCTTGCCTTTATCGTATAATAGGTAATGGGTTCCATGACCTGAATGCAGTATTCAGTGGGGATCTGAAGCCGCAGGCTTTTTATTTCGCAAATCAGTTCCCCCGGTGCCTCAATCCATACGGTGTGTTCGACATCATTTTTGACGTAATAGCTGCGGCAAAAACCTTCTTCGAGAAACCAGTAGCTGTCAGCTATCTGCCCCTTGCGCAACAGGAACTTTCCGGGACTCAGGTGCTTCCTCCTGAACTTTGATACCAGGTTTCTCAGCCCCTCGGGACTTAAGGTAGTATTGATCTTGAGAAAATCGTAGAGCTTCATGGGATTGATGGTCGGTCACAGGGTGCGGATATAACCAATACTTTGCAGATTGATCCTCTATTTAACGCAATTGAAAATCATATTGATACGTCTGTTTTTTTCAAAAACAGTTACATTGGGTTTGAGCGAGTCCGGGATGTCAGAAAGCGGATCTTCGGGAGGTTGTTGTCACCCGGTGTGGCCTGTCACCGGTAGGGGGATGAATGGACCGAATCTGTATATGGGCCCGGCTTTATACCCCCTGGAAGCGGATGGCATCCGGAAATATTTTGGAAATATAAATCTGCTCCGGGATATCTATCTTAAAATAGAACCCTGTGCGGTCACTGCATTAATGGGACGAAACGGGGTGGGTAAAAGTACCCTGATGAAAATCGTTTACGGTACTGAAAAGGCAGAAGGGGTGTCTGTTCGTTATGGCGGGAAGTACGTAAGCCATCCGTATCAGAAGCGAGGGTTTATGCCTTATCTTCCCCAGCATCCGTTTTTACCCGATGATTTAAAGATTATCCGCCTTCTTTCACTTTATGAGGTTCGTCGGGAAATTCTGGAACCCTTTTTTCCAGACCTTGAAGAGTTGCTGCATAAAAAAGTCGGCTACCTCTCAACAGGTCAGCGAAGGATGCTGGAAACGACCCTCCTCCTGGCGAGTCCGGTAAAATTTGTACTTCTGGATGAACCCTTTAGCGGGTTAGCCCCCCTGCACATCGAACATATGAAGGAACTGATAGTGGAGGAGTCAGCCCGGAAGGGGATTTTGATTTCGGATCATACCTATCAGTACGTGCTCGAAATCTCCGATTACGGTTATTTACTTCGATCTGACGGGGTATTGCTTCCGGTCACTGATATACCGGGCGATCTCAGGAAATGGGGCTACCTACCTTAATTCTGCCAGACTTCCGGCAGGGTTACCCTGATTTTCCTCACCTGTTTTTTGGTAGCTGCCTGAACTTTAAGGGTGAGATCCTTAAACCGGATCTCTTCTCCGATGTTGGGTACCCTGGTAAACAGTTCCAGAATTAATCCGGCCAGGGTTTCACTTTCGATCCTGGCTTCGGTAAAATATTCCCCGCCCAGATCCAGCGTCCGGATGACGTCATTCAGGAGGGCCTGACCTTCGAACACGTAGGTGCGCTCATCCAACTGTACATACATGTTGACATTTTCATCGTCATGCTCGTCATTGATTTCACCGAATATCTCTTCGATGATATCTTCCAGGGTGATGAGGCCCTTGGTATTTCCGTATTCATCAATGACAATGGCCATGTGTACCCGTCTACTCTGGAATTCCTCAAGCAGACCGTCCAGTCTTTTTGTCTCGGGTATCAGGTAAGGGGCGTGAATGAGTTCCTGCCAGGGGAAATTTTCATCCTTCTGGATGTGGGGCAGCAAATCCTTTATATAGAGGATACCTTCAATGTTATCCAGATTGTCACGGTAAACGGGTATCCTTGAATAGCCGAGTTTATTGATCAGGTCCATCAGTTCGTGAAAATCGAGATCGAAACTGGCGGCTCTGATGTTCGATTTTGAAACCATGGCTTCCCGCGCCGTTGTTTTTCCGATGGAAGCAACGCCCATCAGGATTTCCTTTTCCTCGATGACGTCGGCGTTGTCGCCATTGCCGCCGCTTTCCGATTCTTCCAGCTGCTCCGATTTGGCCACACCCAGAAATACCCCGAGTTTCAGGAAGAAACCACCGATAGGTCCGATGGCAAAGATGAGTTTGTTGAGCAGGCCCAACTCGGTCATGGCGACGGCATGCTTGGTACCGTACCATCTCAGCACGGCGTCAAGAACCAGCCAGAAACTGACCAACCCCACGAAGGAATACAGTGCCGTTTCAGCGTCCTCAAAAAGCTCCAGAGCAAGATGCGATGCCACAATCCATGCCCAGAGCATACAGATATACTGGATAATCAGTAGTGCGAAGCGCTCCTTTTTGCCTGGTATTTTTCCCTGGCTCTTTTTCAGCCATGGGGTTTCCAGGGCGGCGGAAGCCGAAAGGCTGGCCCGGGCGACGGAGCACAACAGCGCAATCAAAAGCAGAACAAAGAGTAAGATCAGGTCAGGAACTGAGTTGGTCAATAAAAGTAAGGGAGCAAATCTCAGTTGGTAACCCTGCCCTGTGTGCCCCGTTCGGGGTTCGCAGTCTTCATTGTCCGGTATGTCTTCCACTTAAATCAATATTTTGGTTTAGAATGGTAAATCGTCTTTGTCGTCATCGCTGGCCAGCGATGGAGGGATGGGCTCGTGGGGACGCTCGGGTGACGGTCTGTCGATGGGGGCATTTGATCCGCCCGGGTTGTTGGGGCCGCCCAGAAGTACCATGTTGCTGGCTCTTACGACCACGCGGCTGCGGGCAGTACCCTCCTTGTCGGTCCAGCTTTCGGTCCGTAACCTGCCCTCGATATATACCTGATTGCCTTTTTTCAGATAGCTCTCTGCGATTCGGGCAAGCCCATCCCAAAGCTCAATCCGGTGCCATTCGGTCTGGTCAACCCGCTCACCTCTTTTATTGGTATAGGATTCAGTCGTTGCGATATTGAAATTGGCCACCATCGACCCGCTTTCCAGGTGTCTGATTTCAGGATCGGCCCCCAGGTTGCCTACTAATATTACTTTATTTACACCCGCCATGTTGCTGGATTCTGTTACTGGTTCTTGAATATTTGACCTGCCGACGCAGGGAATGAGGTTAAAGTTACAAAATTTCCTGCAAATAAATATGGACGGGCTGGGGTTTGGGCAAATCGCATATGGCGGCCGGACTGAACCATTGCACGCCCTCGGGCAGGGTAACCGCCTCAGGCAAATCGACTATCCAGTAGTGTAGGGACAGCAGTTGATGCGATAGAATATGTTTGATAGGCCCTGCAGAAAAGACAGGTTTAGCCTGGCTCCATTCTTTGGGCAGGAGTGATGACAGATCCTCGGGCAGCTGGTCGTCGAACGACGGGAAATCGAACAGGCCCTTCCAGATATCCCTTCCCCGGCGCTCCCGCATGGCCAGTCCTTCGGGACTTCTGAGCACCAGATAATGGATCGTCCGCTGCTTGATTTTGGTTTTCCGGGTCTTAACCGGTAGCTGAAGCTGGGCTTTATGCGCGAAGGCATGGCAGGTGGTATGGAGAACGCAGGATGCACAGTCGGGCATCCCCGGAACACACTGCAAGGCACCGAATTCCATAACAGCCTGGTTGAAAATTGCAGCCTGACCCACGGGCATGGAAGCCTTCGCCGCTTCCCGGAATACCCTGCGTGCGTCGGAGTCAGCAATATCTTTTTGGATTCCGTAATACCGGGCCAGTACCCGAAATACGTTACCATCTACCACAGGGGTCTGCTCATTGAATACAAATGAAGCAATGGCCGATGCCGTGTAGTCGCCGATCCCCTTCAACTGAACCAGTTTTTCATAGGTGTCGGGGAAGATGCCATCCAGGTTTTCTACAATAAAGCGGGCAGTGGCATGCAGGTTTCGTGCCCGGGAATAATAGCCCAGTCCCTGCCACAGGCGGAGTACCTCGGTTTCACTGGCGGCGGCCAGGGCTCGTATGTCCGGAAAGCGCACAAGAAACCGCTCATAGTAAGGTAGTCCCTGAGCGACCCGGGTTTGCTGAAGAATGATTTCCGAAAGCCAGATTTTATAAGGATCGATTGTTTGGCGCCAGGGGAGACTGCGATAATTTTCTTTGTACCAACCGACTAGTTTATATCCAATTTTATCTCCTTCCACTCAATATTTGCAATTTTATCCTCTTCAAGCCCGGAACACGATTTCCGCGCGCCAGAAAAATGTTCCGAATTGCATCTTTTTAACTTGATGAAAAAGATGTAACTTTGTCGTTCCAATTTTGAGTCCAAATTAAGTAATTGTTCATAGTTTATCTAAAAAGTTAGTATAAAGTGACTAAAGCAGAAGTAATAGCTCAGATTTCGGAGAAAACCGGAGTTGACAAAGGGGATGTTCAGCAGACTCTTGAGTCTTTTTTTACAGTTGTGAAGGACACCCTTGCTTCGGGTGAGAATATCTATGTCCGTGGTTTCGGAAGTTTTATCAACAAGAAAAGGGCCAGGAAGGTTGCTCGGAACATTTCTTTGAAGAGTACAATTATCATTGACGAACATTTCGTCCCAAGCTTTAAACCAGCGAAAGTGTTTCTGGAGCAAGTGCGTGAAAGCGAAGATCTTAAGTCGCTTTTGTAGTTGGTGAGCGTGAGTAATTACTTCTGTCTTATAGACTGAAAACCGAACTTGATGAATAAGAAAACCTTTTTCGTGATATTGGTGTCCATCGGCATGGTGGGGGTGCTTTACAGTCTCCCGAAAGGTGTGGTGGCCAATGAGACGAAAGAGGCGACAGCCGAAAGGATGGGGGAGAAGGCCGATTCTGCCGCGGTGGCTGCTTCTTCGGAAGGGGCCGGCCAGCATACGGTAATGAAGCTGACTCCGGAGCAACTTGAGGAAATCGATAAGTTAAAGGAGGGCCTAAAGTCTGGACCTAAGGCAGAAGTATTTATCGCGATTTCCGACGCCTTTTTCAGATTTCAAAGGTTTGACAGTTCGGCTGTGTATGCCGAAAAGGCGGCAGATCTGGAGCCGTCAGTAGTAAACTTGATTCGGGCTGGCGATCGTTACTATGAAGCGTTCAGCTTTGCGATGAACGGCGAAAAGGCAAATGCCCTGGCCGCTCAAACCCGTAAGTATTACCAGAAAGCGCTCGATTTGAATCCGAACTATACGTATGCCAAAGCCAATATGGCGATGACCTACGTAAACAGCGATAACCCCATGCAGGCCATCAATATGCTTCGCGGTATCCTCGATGAGGATCCTACGAACGAGATGGCCCTCTTTAATTTGGGTGTTCTTTCGATGAAATCCAACCAGTATAATCGGGCCGTTCAGCGGTTTAGTCAGATAGTAGCCAACAATCCCAATAATACCAAGGCGAAGTTCTTTCTGGCTGTCAGCCTGATTGAGACCGGGAAAAAGGAGGAAGCCGGAAAATTGCTGAAGGAAGTGAAACAGGTAGAGCAGGATCCTGCGATACAGAAAGCCATTGCCGAGCTCGAAGAGAGATTGTAACCAAACTTCCTGAGACAAAATTTTGTTAAAGGAGAATAAGTGAAATTAAATAGTTAACATTTTAACATATTAACAGTTATGCCTTGCGGTAAAAAAAGAAAACGTCACAAAATCGCTACACACAAGAGAAAAAAACGTCTTAGAAAAAACAGACATAAGAAGAAATAATTTTTTCTTCTGCTTATATTGTCTTTCAGGTTGGGGGAACAGCACATTCCGGCCCTGGTGGGCCGGCATTAGTTCATTTGGCTCCCCTGAATGATACTATGTATATATCTCTATAAACTCTATACAAAGGCGAGTATTGAGTAGCGAATTAGTAATAAGTTCTACGGAAAAGGGAGAGCGAATAGCCCTTTTAGAGAATAAACGGCTTCTTGAATATCATTTAGAATCTTCAAACCAGAGCTTTACCGTCGGGGATATATATCTCGGTACTGTAAAAAAACTGGTAGCAGGTTTGAATGCTGCATTCGTAGACGTAGGATACGAAAAGGATGCTTTTTTGCATTATCTCGACCTGGGTCCGAAAATCAATTCTCTCAACCAATTCACCAAGGACGTTATTGCCAAAAGAGTCAATTCGGGCAGTCTGAAAAACGTTAAGATTGAACCCGACATTGACAAGCAGGGTAAAATTGACAAGGTACTAACCAAGGGACAGCCTATCCTGGTACAGATTGTCAAGGAGCCCATTTCTACCAAGGGACCTCGATTATCGTGCGATCTGTCCATTGCCGGACGTTACATCGTTCTGGTTCCCTTCGGCGATTCGGTCAACCTGTCCAAAAAAATTACGGAACGCCAGGAACGCCAGCGCCTGCAACGGGCGATGGCTTCCATCAAGCCGCCAAATTTCGGGGTTATCGTGCGTACCGTCGCTCAGGGAGCTGATATCGACGAGCTGAACCGGGACCTTCAAAACTGTCTCGATAAATGGGAAAACGGGATCAAGCACCTGCGGGATGCCCGCCCCCGTGAGCGTGTCATCGGCGAGATGAACCGGACGTCGTCCATTCTCCGTGACATGCTCAATGAAAGTTTCGACAGCATTACGGTCGACTCGCGGGAGGTCTATGAGGAAACGAAATCGTTTATCCGCACCATAGCGCCCGACAAGGAGGGAATCGTCAAACTCTATAACGGCAAGACCAAGCTCTTCGAACATTTCGGCCTCGAAAAACAGATCAAATCGCTCTTCGGCCGCTCCGTGAGTCTGCCAGGTGGGGGTTATCTGATTATCGAACATACCGAGGCCTTACACGTTATAGACGTTAACAGCGGGAATAAGTCCAATACGGAGGAAGACCAGGAAGGAACCGCCCTCAGTGTCAACCTGGAAGCCGCCAAGGAAATCGCCCGCCAGCTCAGACTGCGCGATATGGGCGGGATCATCGTGGTCGATTTCATTGACATGAAGAAGGTGGATAACCGCAAGAAAGTGTATGACACCATGCGGGAGCTCATGAAAACCGAGCGTTCCAAATACACGATCCTGCCTTTATCCAAGTTCGGGCTCATGCAGATAACCCGACAGCGTGTGCGTCCTGAGCTCAACGTGGTCACCCGGGAAACCTGCCCGACCTGTAACGGTACCGGTAATATCCAGGCAAGTATCCTGGTCACCGACTCCATCGAGAGCCATCTCGATTACATCCTTAACAAGCAGAATGAGAAATCGATCAGTATTGTACTGCATCCCTATCTACATGCCTATTTCACCAAAGGGCTGTTGTCCAAACAGGTTCGCTGGTTCCTGAAATACAAAACCTGGGTCACACTGATCCCGGATAGTTCGATCGGTGTTACCGATTATAAATTCCACAATCGTTTCGGAGAAGAAATGGAGCTGGTAAGCTGATACCTGAATTCATTTCTAACGGTTTTTCCAGACCGGCTCTCTTTTTTCTTTGAATGCCGCAATGCCTTCCCGGGCATCTTCCGACTGCAGGAGCATATTCAGTTCTTCCTGTAAATACCGATAGTGTTGGATGGCTGTTTCTGACGTTATGTGCCGAAACGCCCTCAATCCCCTGCTGATCGCGAGTGGAGCGTTGCGAGCAATCGCAATGGCCATCTGCATAACTTCTTCGGCTATCCGTTCCCGGGGAATAACTGTCGTTACCAAACCCATTTCGCATGCCTCCGCCGCGGTGTAGGTTCGTCCCGTGATGCACATTTCCAGTATTTTGCGGGGAGGGATGATCGTCGAGAGGGATGCCATTACCTGCATCGGCCACAAACCTCTTTTGACTTCCGGAAGAGCAAATTCAGCCTGCGGAACACTGTATGCGAAGGTTACCCCGGCCAGGATCAGAAACCCGCCTGCCATCACTGAACCTTCGATCTGCGCTATCGACGGCTTATAAAGTCCCGCAAAGGCTTCTCCCAGATTAATGGTAGCCGTGGGTTCCGGTACATGGCCCGGTTCGGAATCTTCGGGATGCAGAAAAGCATTCAGATCTGCCCCTGCACAAAATACCGGACCTTCTGCCCGAATGACGACCACCCTGATCGCCTCGTCCCAGTTGGCATATCCCAGCGCATATGCGATTTCCGCGGCCATACCCGGCGTAAAAGCATTTCGTTTATCCGGCCGTGCAAGTGTCAGGATTAAGATATGCCCATCCTTCCGCACTTTAACATAGCGGAACTCGCGGCTGCTGAAGGTGCGGAGCTGCTCCTCGGTGTAAAAAGGGCTGTAGTTCATGGGGACGGTGGGAATCAGGAATACAACTTATATGGTGCGATTTCCTCCCGGAAGATCACTCTTGCACGTTCATATGCATCTGCCTGGAGCCAGGGGATATCTGCCTTGTCAATGAAAAAACGAAGTAAATTATCGGTATCAATATTGCCGACGAGATCATCCTGTGCAAAGGGACATCCGCCGAAGCCGCCAATGGTACTGTCAAAACGTCTGCAGCCGTATGCAAAGGCTGCCTCCACTTTTTCCTGCCAGTTTTCGGGTCGGGAGTGCAGATGAACGCCCAGCGACAGGTGGGGGAATTCCAGTGAAAGGATGCCGAACAGCTGTGAAATGGAATTCGGTTTGGCGATTCCAACCGTATCAGCCACTGAAAAAGTGTTAATGCCTAATGCAGCGATTTTTTCCAACCAATGACTGACGAGGTGCGTAGACCAGTAGTCACCGTAGGGGTTCCCGAATCCCATCGACAGGTAAATGACCAACTCCTTGCCCCTTTGAATACAGAGCTCCTGTATGGCCAGGACCCGCTGAAAGGATTCTTCAATGGAACAGTTGGCATTGCGTCTCTGAAAGGTTTCCGACAGGGAAAAAGGGTAGCCGAGGCAGGATATTTTTTCTTCCCGTACAGCCAGTTCTGCGCCTTTTACATTGGCAACGATGACTAGCAGACGGGTGCCGCCGGGATTCAGGTGTTTTAAAACTTCTCCGGTATCACTGACCTGGGGTACTGCCCTGGGCGAGACAAAACTACCGAAGTCGATGCAGGGGAATCCGGAGTCAATAAGTGCTTGCAGATAGCGGATTTTTAGTGATGTAGGAATAAATGGATCTATCCCCTGCCATGCATCGCGGGGGCATTCAACCAAATACACGGGTGTATTGCTGGATAGTGCATTCATGAGCCTCCATTTTAAACAAGATAGTAAAAAATGGAGGCAAGATCAAATCTGATAAAGCCTAGATGATACGGATTCCTACAGTGATCTGCCAGGATTTGAGTTTTTGCTTTACAGTGGTGGTAGAGCCTCCCGTATTAACCTGGAAGGAATTCAGGTTGGAAAAACTTCCTTCTTTGCGGACGTC
>ENA-UOVV01001769-UOVV01001769.1-compost-metagenome-genome-assembly--contig:-NODE-1769-length-14230-cov-45.025750_pt1 | contig 14230 bp, 12 predicted proteins | sample MGYA00238155_ERZ761577 | MGnify/ENA primary metagenome ERZ761577 (study PRJEB28898, sample SAMN06268775) | compost metagenome | isolation source: Emeryville, CA | place: USA:Emeryville, CA | collected...
ATGGCTCGATGCGCGCCAAACCCTGCGCAACGCCGAGTTGTCCCGGGCGCAGGCGCGCAGGAGCCAGCTCGAGAACGATATAGCGCTGCTGCTGGCCCTCGGTGGTTCCGCGTCCGCGGGCACCACGCGGGAGCTGCCGCCTCCCTGAGCGGATGTGCCCGCAGCTCGCATTCGCCTTGACGGGAATGCGCCTATACTGGCGCCGCGCCGTTCCGGCGCCATGGATGCAGAGGTCGTCCCCGCTTGGCTACGCAGAAGCCCGCCCGCCCGACCAGGGCCGGTACATCGAAGGCCGCAAAGGCCACCGCGACACGCAAGTCCGCTGCCGCTTCGGCAGCCACGGAAAAATCCACGAAACGCGGAACCACCGCCAAGGCTCCGGCGAAGAAGGCTGCCGCGAAGACCGCGAAGACCGCGACGCCGAGGAAGGCCGCTGCGTCGAAGAAGGCCTCGCCTGCACGCAAGTCGGCGGCGGCTCCCGCGGCGGGAAAGTCCGCATCGCCGCGCACGCGCAAGGCCGCCGCATCGGCGGGGCCGGACAAGACGCCACGCGCGCCCAGGCGGGCGAAGGCGGAACTCTCGGCAGAGGCGCGGCTGCGCAAGCTGGTGATCGATGCGCTGGACGACCTCAAGGCCAAGGATGTGGTCGAGATCGACGTGCGCGGCAAGAGCGGCGTCACCGATCTGCTGGTCGTGGCCAGCGGCACCTCGTCGCGCCACGTGAAGTCGATTGCCGACGAGGTCGTCAAGCAGGCCAAGCATGCCGGCATGCCGCCGATCGGTGTCGAAGGCCAGCGCGAGGCCGAGTGGGTGCTGGTGGACCTCGGCGACGTCATCGTTCACGTGATGCTGCCGCGCACGCGCGAGTTCTACGGGCTGGAAAGGCTCTGGACGGTCGGTGACGTCGAGTCGGAACCGCTTGCCGGCTGATGCCGTCGGCGCAGCGGTGCGGTACCCGCTGCGTCCGCGCGCGCTGCGGCGCGCAAACGGCACCGCGAAGCGCGGATCGAAGCGATGAAGGCCCGCCTGATCTCCGTCGGTGAACGCATGCCCGGCTGGGTGGCAGACGGTTTCGGCGAGTATGCGCGGCGGTTGTCGCGCGAACTGCCGCTCGAACTGGTCGAGCTGCCGCTAGGCAACCGCGGCAGGAACCGCGATCCGGCACGCGCGATCGCGGAAGAGGGTTCCGCGGTACTCGCGGCGCTGCCGCGCGACGCGCACGTCGTTGCGCTCGATGGTCGCGGCAAGCCGTGGAGCAGCGAACAACTCGCCGAGCAGCTTGCACGCTGGCGCATGCTAGGCCGCGATCTCGCGATCCTGATCGGCGGCCCCGACGGACACGCGCCCGAAGTGCTTGCCCGTGCCGACCAGTGCTGGTCGCTGGGCCCGCTCACGCTGCCGCACATGCTCGTGCGCCTGATCGTCGCCGAGCAGCTTTACCGCGCCACTACCATCCTCGCCGGACATCCGTACCATCGCGGTTGAACGCGATGGCCGTCGCAGGATTCGAGACGAACTCCGCATCTCCTTGCGCGGCGGCAGCGGCCGATGCGAGACACTGCGGAGACGACGTGGACGAGCTTTCGTCATCGGAACTGAAAACGATCCTGCACTCCAGGCGGGCCAATCTCTATTGCCTGGAGCAATGCCGGGTACTGGTCAACGGCGGGCGGGTGGAATACGTCACCGACGCCGGCAAGCGGCGGCTGTACTGGAACATTCCCATCGCCAATACCACGTGCTTGCTGCTCGGCACCGGTACATCCATCACCCAGGCCGCAGTGCGCGAACTGGCCAGGGCCGGCGTGTTGCTGGGCTTCTGCGGCGGGGGCGGCACGCCGTTGTTCGCGGCGCAGGAGCGCGAACTGGAAGCCGTCTGGCTGCAGCCACAGAGCGAATACCGGCCCACGGAATACCTGCAGGCCTGGGTCCGGTTCTGGTTCGACGATGGCCTGCGCCTGCGTGCCGCCCGGGCCGTGCAGCAGGCACGGCTCGCGCGCCTGGAAGCAGCCTGGCAGCAGCGCAAGTTGAGCGAGGCCGGGTTTGCCGTCGATCCGGCCTGCCTCACGGGCTTGCTGGCACGCAGCCGACAGGCCATCGACCAGGCGGCGGACGTCACCGCGTTGCTCACCGAGGAAGCCCGGCTGACCAAGGCATTGTTCAAGCTGGCCGCGGAGGCCACGGGCTATGGCGACTTCACGCGGGCCAAGCGTGGCAGCGGCAGCGATCCGGCCAATCGCTTTCTCGATCATGGCAACTATCTGGCTTATGGCCTGGGGGCTGCCGCGTGCTGGGTGCTCGGCCTGCCGCATGGCCTTGCCGTGCTGCATGGCAAGACCCGGCGTGGCGGCTTGGTGTTCGATGCCGCCGATCTGGTCAAGGATGCGACCATCCTGCCGCAGGCCTTCGTTTCAGCCATGCGCGGCGACGATGAGCAGCAATTCCGTCGTGCATGCATCGAAGCGCTCGCGCACGGAGAGGCACTCGATTTCATCATCACCACGCTCGAAGCCATCGCGCTGGAGACGGCAGCGGGAGCGAATGCATGAACGTGCTGCTGATCTCCCAGTGCGACAAGCGCGCCCTCACCGAAACCAGGCGCATTCTCGACCAGTTCGCCGAACGCCGCGGCGACCGTACCTGGCAGACGCCGATCACCGAAGCCGGTCTGAACACCCTGCGCAAACTGCTGCGCAAGACCGCCCGCAAGAACACCGCCGTCGCCTGCCACTGGATCCGCGGCCGCGATCACAGCGAACTGCTGTGGATCGTCGGCGATGCCAGGCGCTTCAACGCCGAAGGCGCGGTGCCGACCAACACCACGCAGCGCAACGTGCTGCGCCGAGAGGACGAGAACGACTGGCACACGGCCGAGGACATCCGCCTGCTGGCGCAATTGGCCGCACTGCTGCACGACCTCGGCAAGGCCAGCGTCGCGTTCCAAGAGCGACTGGACGGCAAGCGCAGCGAACGCAACCTGATTCGCCACGAGTGGGTGTCGTTGCGCCTGTTCCTGGCCTTCGTCGGCGACGATGACGACGCGGGCTGGCTGGCACGGTTGGCGGACGAGTCCAATGCCGATGTTGCGGCCTGGATGGCGCCTGGGCGTTACCTGCGGGATGGACAGGACCTCGGGATCGATGCGCATCCGTTCCGCGGCTTGATCGAGCGGGCACCGCTGGCGGCCGCCATCGGTTGGCTGGTGGTCAGCCACCACCGGCTCCCGGTTATTCCCGTGCATGACGACGAGGGTCAACAAGTCTGGATCGGCAAGAAGGCCAATCGATTCGACAAGGCTTGGCTGGAATCACCGCTCTCCAACGTCACGCACGCCTGGAACGAACGCGAACAGAAGCTCGATTCGTCGGCATTCAATCCCTATTGGCAGATGGCGGCCGACCTGCCTGTGTCGTCGCCGGTCTGGCGCAAGCAAGCGGCGCGCGTGGCCAAGCGCCTGGCGCAATTGCGTGAACGACGTGGCGATGACTGGCTCGACAACGCCTATGTGATGCACCTCGCCCGCCTGAGCCTGATGGTGGCCGACCACCACTATTCCAGCCTTGGCGTCGATGGCGAAGGGAAGCCGGTCGCCGCGCGCCAGCCCTTTGTGCAACCCGATCAGATCCTGTTCGCCAACACGCGCAAGGATCGGCAGGGCCGCAGGCATCCCAACCAGTCGCTGCTGGAGCACCTGCTCGGCGTCGGCCATGGCGCCGGCCTGATTGCTCATGCCTTGCCGGGATTCGAGCGCCACCTTCCTCGGTTGGCCAACCACCGTGGCCTGCGCAAGCGCAGCGCCGATCCGCGCTTCTCCTGGCAGGACAAGGCCTTCGATGCCGCCACGGCCCTGCGCGAGAGCGCACGCGAACACGGTGCTTTCGTCGTCAACATGGCTTCCACCGGCTGCGGCAAGACACTGGCGAATGCGCGCATCCTGTATGCGCTGGCCGACCCGCAGCAGGGCTTGCGTGCCAGTTACGCGCTCGGCCTGCGCACGCTGACCTTGCAGACAGGCCGAAGCTATCGCCGCGACCTGCATCTGGATGACGACGAACTGGCCGTGCTGGTCGGCGGCTCCGCCAATCGCGCACTGTTCGAATTCCATGAGCGCAAGGCCGAATCCACCGGCTCCGCGTCCGTACAGGCACTGCTGGAGGAGGACAGCCACGTCCTGTATGACGGCAGCCTCGCCGAGCATCCGCTGCTCTCGCGCGCATTGGCCAATCCCGACATCCGCAGGCTGCTGTCCGCGCCGATGCTGGTCTGCACGGTCGATCACCTCGTTCCCGCCACCGAATCCCTGCGTGCCGGCCGCCAGATCGCGCCGATGCTGCGCCTGATGAGCGGCGACCTGGTGCTGGATGAACTGGACGACTACGACCTGGATGACTTGCCCGCACTGACGCGCCTGATGCATGTCGCGGGGATGCTCGGCACGCGCGTGATCCTGTCGTCGGCCACGTTGCCGCCGGCACTGGTCGAAGGCATGTTCCAGGCCTACCGTGCCGGACGCCGGCTGTATCGCCGTAACCGTGGGGCCGATGGCGGGCGTGACGATGCCGCGGTCGATGTGCCCTGCCTGTGGGTCGACGAGTTCGGCACGCCGCTGGCCAGGCAATGTGGCGACATCGCCCCATTCGTCGAAGCACACGCGCAGTTCGTCGACAAGCGCGTCACGCGACTGCAAGCGCAGCCGCCGCTTCGGATCGTGCGGCTGCAGGAACCCGCCATCGCCACGAAACAGAAGCGCGAAGCGATCCATGCGGCATTTGCCGAACAGGTGCGGGAGTCCTGCCTGCACCTGCACGCCTCCCATGCCGAGACCGATCCGGTGACCGGCACGCGCGTCAGCCGAGGCATCGTGCGCATGGCCAATGTCGATCCGATCATTGATGTCGCGCGCGAGCTGTATCGACTGGGTGCGCCCGAGGGCATCCGGTTGCACCTTTGCGTCTACCACGCACGCTTTCCGTTGGCGCAACGCTCGGCCATCGAGGGTACGCTCGATGCCGTCTTTGACCGGCGTCAGCCGGAAGCCCTCTGGCGTCACCCATCGATTCGCGCCGCCATCGACGCCGCCCCGCAGAGCGAGCATGTGTTTGTCGTGCTGGCTTCGCCCGTCTGTGAAGTTGGACGGGACTGGGATGCGGACTGGGCTGTCGGCGAGCCATCCTCGATGCGTTCGCTGATCCAGCTCGCAGGACGCATCCAGCGTCATCGGCGCACACCGCCTGCCTCGCCCAACCTGACTGTATTCGACACCAACCTCAAGGCACTGGAGCACCCCGGCACGAGCACACCCGCCTTCCACCGCCCGGGATTCGAAGATGCAGATCGCTTCCCGCTCACCTCACATCGACTCGGCGTGCTGTGGCCCGACGCGGATGACCAGCGCATCGATGCCTTGCCTCGCATCCGTCCGCGCCCCGTCTCCGAGCGGCAACCGCAGCGCAACTGGATCGACCTCGAGCACGCGCGCTTGGAGGCGGCGATGCAGCCGGTTCCCGCCCCGGCTGCGCCATTGCCGCCTACCCCCGGCTCTGGCCGGAGCGGGCCTCGTCCCGGTGCGCGGTCATGGCGCTTGCATCGCGATCTTGCAGCGCCATGCTGGCAGTTCCCGCAGGCCATGTTGCTGGGCGTGCTGGCGCAGCAGCAGCCCTTCCGCGAGGACAACCTGCCGGACATGACCTTGGTGTTCCTGCCGGACGACGAAGAGGAAACACTGGTCCTCCACCGCGTCGAGGACAAGCTGGAGAAGGCCGGAGAGGATCCGTACATCGGGGCGACGCATTACCGGATTCCGTTGGAACGCTCTCCCGGCGTCGAGCCCTGGGCCGCAATGGAAGAGCCGCAGTTGCTCGAACGCGTCCGCGAACTGGCCGAAGCCGAAGGACTGTCGCTGCGCGAGGCTGCACGCAAGTTCACCGCCGTGGAAGTCAACGGGGAGAAGCTGGCCTGGGACTGGCACCCGTGGCTCGGCATCACCCCGCATCGCTGACGGACGAGGTCAATGCCAGGGATCGAGCAACACGATGTCGCACCCTTCGAAATCCCGCACGTTGCGGGTCGCCAGCGCGGCGCCCAGCGAACGCACGATGCCGGCGATCATCAGGTCCGACTGGCTGCTCGGTCGCCCCTGCGCACGTCGCAATGCCGCCAATTCGGCATGGGCATCGGCGGCGGCCTCGTCGTAGGGCAGCACGCGGCCGGCCATGTCCGTGGAAAAGATCGCTCCGATCTCTTGAAGCAAGTCGTCGCGTCGCCTGCCGACAGGAAGGCGGTGTGTACCGTAAAGCATTTCGCCACGGGAAATCGCAGTGGTGAACAAGGCACCGCCTGCCTGCCGTTCCAGCCAGGCCCGCACCCGCGGCTCCGGAATCGGCCGTATCAGTTCGGACAACACATTGGTATCGAGCACGATCATGGATCGAACTCGGGTCCGCTGAAGTCCGGCGGTTCACGCATGGGTGTACGCGGCGGCAGGTCGAGCTCCACACCACCGAAGCGTTCGACCCGTGCACGAATGGCGCGAACCAGTGCCGCACCCGTAGCCGGGGACACCTCTTGCTCCAGTGCGGCCCGCAGGATGCTGCGGGCTTCTTCCTCCATCGAACGTCCATGCTGCGCCGCCCGCACGCGCAGGCGCGCCTTCACGTCGTCGTCGATGTTGCGGATGGTCATGGTGGCCATGGGAAAGCCCTCCGACAGTGACTGCAATGCATGCAGTGTAGTCACTGCCGGAGGGCATGGCTGCCTGTTCGGCAGCGAGTCTTGGAAAGCACCGTCCATGAGACTTTGCTGAGCTGCCTGCGCGGCAATAAAACCATCCATCAGACTGGATGATATCATGGCCGAATGGGCGAGGTGAGCCCCGCAGTGGTGGCCATCTCGGCTCATGAGACGAGACGGGGGTATTCAGGCATTGAGGGGAAAGCCAAGGGAGAGGGAAATGCATGAACTGACAGACCGAGGAAAGCGGTTCCGAACCGCCATCGCCGACTTCATCCAGGTCCGGCGTGAGACCAAGCTGAAAGGCAAGGAGGACGATGCCGAAGCGGCAGCGAAGTACGAGTACGGAACGTGGTTGGCCGATGCCGCCCATCGCGTCAGCCAGATCCAGGCCGTCACCCATGTGCTCAAGGCCACGCACCCCGACGCACGTGGCAGCAGCCTGCATGCCGCGCCCGGCACGTTGCCGCAGCACGGCGAGATCGGCAGCCATCTGCTCGGCGAGGCGTTTGTCGAGGACGTGGTCGGCAACGCAGCAGCGCTGGATGTCTTCAAGTTCCTGAAGGTCGAGGTCGATGGCCGGCGCCTGCTGGACTGGATGCAGGCGGAAGATGCCGACCTGAAATCCGCACTGTCCGATGATGACGCCATCGCAACCGAGTGGATGTCGGCCTTTGCCTCCCTGGTGCGTCCGGACGCCGAACCGATCTCGCATCCGATGGCCAAGCAGGTCTACTGGCTGGTGGGTGACGATCCACTGGAGGATTCTCAGTATCACCTGTTGCAGCCGCTGTTTTCCAGCGCGTTGGCTCACGCAGTCCATGCCGATATCCAGGAGGCACGCTTCGGCGAAGCCAACAAGGAAGCGCGACAGGCCTTTCGCGAGAAAAAGCCGTTCGACGCACCGTATCGCGACTACCGCAATCTGGTGGCACGCAAGCTCGGGGGCACCAAGCCGCAGAACATCAGCCAGCTCAACAGCGAGCGGGGCGGCATCAACTACCTGCTGCCATCGCTGCCGCCACCGGCCTGGCAACCCAGCGGCTTGAACCTGCTCAAGCAGGCATCCGCGTTCGACGGCCTGATCTGGTTCGGCGGCATGCGTGAACTGGTGCGGACACTGAGCGACTTCCTCGATGGCGATCCCGCGCCGACGATGGAAACACGCCGGCATCGCGAGACCATCGAGCAGGCGATTGCCCAGGAAATGGCGATGTTCGGTGCGGCGGTGCGTGGGCAGTACCAGGTCGGCTGGACGCGCGACAACGCCTGCGATCTGCCGCGTTGCGAACAGCTTTGGCTCGACCCGTATCGCTCGGAACTGCCCCTGCGCGATGAACCCGCCCTGCGGGCGCAGGACGAGGACTTCAACGCCGCCTATGAACGCGGCGATTGGGCCGACGAAGTGGCGGGGCGTTTCGGCGATTGGCTCAATGCAAGGCTGCACGCGGCTGGTCTGGTGGACGTCTCGCCTCCCGAACGCCGGCACTGGGCACGCCAGGCGATCATCGACGTCGCCTGGCCCATCCCGATGCAGCGCCGCGCAGCAGGAGGTGAAGGATGAGCGGCTGTCCCGATTTCACGCACCTGCTGGTGCTGCCCAGGTTGCACGTGCAGAACGCGAATGCCATTTCCAGCCCGCTGACGCACGGCTTTCCGTCCATGACGGCGTTCCTGGGCCTGATGTGGGCGCTGGAGCGCAGGGCGGTGGCCGCCGGGATCGACCGCATGGCTTTCCATGCCGTGGGTGTGGTCAGCCATGGTTGGCAGGAGCAGGCCACGGAAGGCGGTTTCGTCAAATCATTCCGTTTGACCCGCAATCCCGTGGACAAGGATGGCAGCACCGCCGCCATCGTCGAGGAAGGACGCATCCACCTCGACGTGAGCCTGGTCTTCGCCTTGTCCGCCGGAGACTGGGAGGCGGAACAGCAGCAGGCGGATATCGCCGCGCTCGCGGAGCTGGTGGCCGGCATGCGTATCGCTGGTGGCACGGTGGTGGCGCCCGAATCAGCCGGACAACGGCATCTGCACCCTTGGTTGGTCGATCTCACCGGCGACAGCGAGGCGACGAAAAAAGCCTTTCGACGAACCTGTGTCCGCCTTTTGCCCGGTTCCGCACTGGTCGGGCGCGACGATCTGATCGACAAACGCCTGAATGCATTGCAGGACGGGAACCCTGACGCCACCCGCCTCGACGCCTGGCTGTCGCTGTCGCGCATCGACTGGCGATACGACGACAGCGCAAGCAACGGCAAGGGCGGCTGGCAGAGCAGCCGACGCAAGGGGGATGGCTGGATCGTCCCGATCCCGGTCGGCTACGGCGCGCTGTCCGACCTGCACCCGCCCGGCACGGTACGCAACGCGCGCGATGCCAGCACGCCCTTCCGCTTCGTCGAAAGCCTGTATTCGGCCGGCGAATGGATCGGCATGCACCGGCTGACCTCGCCCCGGCAACTGCTCTGGTACGCCGACAGCCGACCGGACGAGGGCCTGTACCGCTGCCGCAACGACTACACACCGCCTGCCGATGCGCAGGATTGAGCCAGACACATCGAAAGCCAACATTCATCAAGGAATTTCGACATGAACGCACACGTCACCAAGACCGCCTCCGTCCTCGCCTTCGAGCGCAAGCTCGATCCGTCCGATGCGCTGTTCTACGCCGGCAACTGGAACGCCCGCGAAAGCGCAAGTGGCTGGCAGCCGGTCGCCATTCGCGAGAAGTCTGTCCGCGGCACCATCTCCAACCGCCTCAAGACCAAGGACCAGGATCCGGCCAAACTCGACGCCGCGATCGAGAATCCCAACCTGCAAACCGTGGATGTCGCCACGCTGCCCGCCGATGCCGACACCTTGAAGGTGCGGTTCACCCTGCGCGTCCTCGGCGGAACGGGCGAACCCTCCGCCTGCAACGATGCCGCCTATCGCGCCAAGCTGATCGCCACTGTAGCCGGATACGTGCAGGATCACGGCTTCGGCGAACTGGCGCGCCGCTACGCCGGCAACCTCGCCAATGGCCGCTTCCTGTGGCGCAATCGCATCGGCGCCGAGCAAGTGGAAGTGACCGTCGAGCATCTCAAGGACGGCAAGCCCGCTGCCTCGTGGACGTTCGACGCGCTGGCACATTCGCTGCGCGATGTCGCTGTGCCTGCCGACGCGAAGGCATCCGTTGATGCGCTCGCCGAGGTGATCGCGCAGGGTCTCGCCGGCAAGGCCCACGTGCTGCTGCAGGTGACCGCCTTCGTGCGTGTAGGCAATGGGCAGGAGGTGTTCCCCTCGCAGGAACTGATCCTCGACCGCGGCCGCGGCGACAAGAGCAAGACACTCTACAAGATCGGGAACGACGACGATGCCATCGCCGCCATCCACTCGCAGAAGATCGGCAACGCCCTGCGTACCATCGACACCTGGTACACCGGTGCCGACGAGAATGGCCCCATCGCGGTCGAGCCGTATGGCTCCGTCACCACGCAGGGCAAAGCCTGGAGGCAGCCGAAGGAAAAGCTCGACTTCTACAACCTGCTCGACGGCTGGATCCTCAAGGACAAGGCGCCCGCAAAGGAGCAACAGCACTTCGTCATCGCGACCCTGATCCGTGGCGGCGTCTTCGGCGAGGCGGGCTGAGCCATGACCACGCATTACGTGGATCTCACCGTGGTACCCGATGCGGAAACCGGTGTGCCGGCATTGCTGGGCAGCTTGTGCGACAAGCTGCATCGCAGTCTGGTGCAGATGCGCCTCGACAGCCTGGGGATCAGCTTCCCTCGCTACAGCGTGATCCCGCGTGTCATGGGCGACACCCTGCGCCTGCACGGAAGCGATGCCGTCCTGCAAGAGTTTCTTGCCCGCGACTGGCTGCGAGGGCTGCGCGATCATGTGCGCATTGGCGACATTGCACCCGTGCCCATCGACGCCGTACATCGCAACATCCGCCGTCGTCAGTTCAAGAGCAACATCGAGCGACTGCGCCGCCGGCGCATGCGTCGCAAAGGTGAAACTGCCGAACAAGCGGCACGGGCACTACCAGGCGAGGCCATCGAACGGCCGACGCTGCCCTATGTGCATATGCACAGCCTGAGCACCGGGCAATCCTTCTGCTTGTTCATTGCCATGGGACAGCCGCTGTCCAACCCGGTGCCGGGCCGCTTCAACACGTATGGCCTGGGCGAACAGGGCACCACGGTGCCCTGGTTCTGACCCCTGCTTTCGCAGGGGACTGGAAGCTCCTTGAAAATCAGTCGCTTGCGCCGCGTCCCGTGAAAAGGGTCGCGGCGCTCTTTCGTGCAGGAAAGCTATACAATCCAACCAGTTGGCGTATCACGTGTCTTGTTCGCTGCCGCGCAGGCAGCTCAGAAATTCTGGCGCTCGTGCTCCTGATCGATCTGTTCGTTCGCTGCCGCGCAGGCAGCTCAGAAAATATCGCCTCTAGGGTACGTCGGTGAAATCGAGTTCGCTGCCGCGCAGGCAGCTCAGAAAAATGGCAGTCCGGTGCCGATCGGGGCGTGCTGGTTCGCTGCCGCGCAGGCAGCTCAGAAAGCCCGCGAGGTCCGTCAGCGAGAGGCCGAGCGGTTCGCTGCCGCGCAGGCAGCTCAGAAAAAGTCCGAGATGTGGCCCGCGCTAAGGGGGGAGTTCGCTGCCGCGCAGGCAGCTCAGAAAGCATGGCCGGATTGTCGATCGCCACGCCTCGGGTTCGCTGCCGCGCAGGCAGCTCAGAAATGCACCCGAACCGTCGTGAGTTCGGACTTCGTGTTCGCTGCCGCGCAGGCAGCTCAGAAATACGTCTACGCGTACCACATCATCCCGCGATTGTTCGCTGCCGCGCAGGCAGCTCAGAAAAATTGCCGCGCTGCGCGCGATTGCGGCGGCAGGTTCGCTGCCGCGCAGGCAGCTCAGAAATGAAAATCGGCGAAAACATCCTGCATCGTGCGGTTCGCTGCCGCGCAGGCAGCTCAGAAAACACGTAGAGATCAAGAGCGCATCCGTCTTGAGTTCGCTGCCGCGCAGGCAGCTCAGAAAGCACGCAGCCGCGCCCGCTACGCGCGGGCTGCGTTCGCTGCCGCGCAGGCAGCTCAGAAATCGCGTGTCGCGCTTTCCTCGGTGTTGTGTTTGTTCGCTGCCGCGCAGGCAGCTCAGAAAAAATCACCCATGCCCTGCTCGGTCGACTCACAGTTCGCTGCCGCGCAGGCAGCTCAGAAATTCCCGCGCCTCGTCTGCGAGATACCGCATGCGTTCGCTGCCGCGCAGGCAGCTCAGAAATGAGATCAACGCATTCATAGCGTCGCAGTTCTGTTCGCTGCCGCGCAGGCAGCTCAGAAAGTCGGCGACTTCGTGTCGAACAACAGCACGCTGTTCGCTGCCGCGCAGGCAGCTCAGAAATCGCACGCCGCGAACCCGTAGTAGCGCGCCGCGTTCGCTGCCGCGCAGGCAGCTCAGAAAAATTCGCGTGCCCCTCCGATGGCGCAGGGATAGTTCGCTGCCGCGCAGGCAGCTCAGAAAATGAAAAACACGCCGTAGGTCGAGCCGTTCGGGTTCGCTGCCGCGCAGGCAGCTCAGAAAGTATTCGTCGCGGGCGGCAACGTCTACGCAACGTTCGCTGCCGCGCAGGCAGCTCAGAAAACGACCGGGATCTCCGCCGTGAACTCGATGCCGTTCGCTGCCGCGCAGGCAGCTCAGAAATGAAGGTCCGCGACAATCGCGGCATCGTAACGGTTCGCTGCCGCGCAGGCAGCTCAGAAACGACGCTGTACGCGTGCCTCAATCGCCCATCGGTTCGCTGCCGCGCAGGCAGCTCAGAAATTAGGCTCCGGCAGGCGAAGTGCCTCCCGAAGGTTCGCTGCCGCGCAGGCAGCTCAGAAAAAGTAGATCTCCGCTTCGTCAACGAGGATGAAGTTCGCTGCCGCGCAGGCAGCTCAGAAAACACGCAGGCCGGCACGCCGATCACCACGTTTGTTCGCTGCCGCGCAGGCAGCTCAGAAACTGCCGGGCCAGTTGCCGCAGGATCCCGGCAACGTTCGCTGCCGCGCAGGCAGCTCAGAAAATGCGGCGGATGTACGGCTTGTTGCCGTTGCGGTTCGCTGCCGCGCAGGCAGCTCAGAAAAACCCGAGCGCAACCAAACGATCGCATGGTCGGTTCGCTGCCGCGCAGGCAGCTCAGAAATTCGCGCGGATGGTCTGCGACCTGCCGGAGCCGTTCGCTGCCGCGCAGGCAGCTCAGAAAAAGTCCAGTGCGAATAGCGGTGTGCACGTAACGTTCGCTGCCGCGCAGGCAGCTCAGAAATCGCAGACGCGCGCGCATACGTGCGGATGTGTGTTCGCTGCCGCGCAGGCAGCTCAGAAAGCGCCACCGCCCATTGCAGACTGCACCGTGAGGTTCGCTGCCGCGCAGGCAGCTCAGAAATGTAGCGGGGCGGTGGCGTGGGCGACGTTGGCGTTCGCTGCCGCGCAGGCAGCTCAGAAACGGACAAACCAGACGACGATACGCCGGATGTTGTTCGCTGCCGCGCAGGCAGCTCAGAAAAGCCCGAAGCGGACGTGAAACGCTGACCAGTCGTTCGCTGCCGCGCAGGCAGCTCAGAAAGTTGGGCGGTCCGCCTCCTACGGACGATCCTCGTTCGCTGCCGCGCAGGCAGCTCAGAAATCGGCGGACCGGTGTTTTTCGCCAGCCTTGAGGTTCGCTGCCGCGCAGGCAGCTCAGAAATGATAGTGTCGTGGTATCACGTAGCCCGGGCGGTTCGCTGCCGCGCAGGCAGCTCAGAAATTGCGCGCTTCAGCGTACATGTCCTCCCAGAAGTTCGCTGCCGCGCAGGCAGCTCAGAAAAATCAGGGCACATCGATGGCAGAAATCGAACAGTTCGCTGCCGCGCAGGCAGCTCAGAAATGCTCGGTGAGTTCGGTCAGGCCGCCCGCGAGGTTCGCTGCCGCGCAGGCAGCTCAGAAATGGTACACGGCGCAGAACCGCCAGGAACAAACGTTCGCTGCCGCGCAGGCAGCTCAGAAATGCACCTCGGCGAGTTGACGGCAGACGAAGTGGTTCGCTGCCGCGCAGGCAGCTCAGAAAGCCGCAATTCCCGGACTCGGCCAGTCGAGAAAGTTCGCTGCCGCGCAGGCAGCTCAGAAAAAACGATCCGACCAACCATCCCGCCGCAATTCGTTCGCTGCCGCGCAGGCAGCTCAGAAAGTGAAAAAGCCGATCAGGATCCATATCCCCGCATTCGCTGCCGCGCAGGCAGCTCAGAAAAAGAAGGTGGCCAGGTTCTTCGGTTAATACCGGTTCGCTGCCGCGCAGGCAGCTCAGAAAAAACATGTCCGCAACTCCAACTTTGTCCATGCGTTCGCTGCCGCGCAGGCAGCTCAGAAATGATTGCTTCGTTGTATGCGGATTGGTCTGAAGTTCGCTGCCGCGCAGGCAGCTCAGAAAATGCCGAAGCGACGACCGAGACGGGATTTTTCGGCTCTCTCGCGTTTCGTGTGGAAAGAGCCTGATCATGCTGCCGCAGGTTTC
>ENA-UOVV01001770-UOVV01001770.1-compost-metagenome-genome-assembly--contig:-NODE-1770-length-14225-cov-3.773888_pt1 | contig 14225 bp, 12 predicted proteins | sample MGYA00238155_ERZ761577 | MGnify/ENA primary metagenome ERZ761577 (study PRJEB28898, sample SAMN06268775) | compost metagenome | isolation source: Emeryville, CA | place: USA:Emeryville, CA | collected...
GTTCGTGCCGGCGGCGGCGCTGGCCGCGCCCGGCCAGGCGGTCGGGCTGGAGCTGGCCGCGCCGGCGCCCGCCGGCAGCTACCTGACCGGCAACCTGCTCCGCCCGCCCGGGCCGGACCGTCCCCCGGTGCGCTCGGCCGGCCCCGGCCGGTCGGCGGTGGAGCTCGCGGTCTCGGGCGCCGGGGCGCTGACCGGCGCCCGGGGCCGGGTGGACGTGCTGGTCACCACCGAGCCGACCACCGGCGGCGACGGCCGGACCCGGATCGCCGCCCGGGCGGTCCCGCTGATCGCGGTCGGGCGGCCCGGGGCGAGCGAGTCCGGCCCCGGCCTGACCCAGGTGACCCTGGGGCTGACCCGCCGCCAGGCGGTCCGGCTGATCCAGGCGGAGAGCTTCGCCCGCCGGGTGACCGTGCTGCCCCGGGGAGGGCGGCCGTGAGCCCGGGGGCGGGCCGGGAACGGGAGCCGGGGCGAGCGGATCGCCCGGATCGGGCTCTGGAGGCGGGTCCGGGGCCCGGGTTCGACCGGGAGCGGGCGCTGGCCCGGGCGGCCGACCGGATCCATGCCTCGCTGGTGGAGCGGCGCCGCGCCGAAGGCGGCCGGGCCGGGGAGGAGAGCGTCGCCGAGGCGATCCGGAGCGCCGTGGCGGCCGAGGCCGCGCTGCTCTCGGAGGAGGCTCGGGAGAGCCTGATCGGGCGGATCGAGCGGGAGGCGTCCGGGCTCGGGCCGCTGGAGGAGCTGCTCGAGGACGGCACGGTGCAGGAGGTGATGGTCAACGGGTTCGACCGGGTCTACGTCGAGCGGGACGGCCGGATCGAGCCGACCGGGATCGCCTTCGAGGACGAGGAGCACCTGCGCAACACGATCGAGCGGATCCTCGCCCCGCTCGGCCGCCGGGTCGACGAGCTCAGCCCGATGGCCGACGCCCGGCTGCCGGACGGCTCCCGGGTCAACGTGGTGATCCCGCCCCTGGCGGTCGACGGGCCGACCGTCTCGATCCGCCGCTTCCCGGAGCGAAGGCCCGACGTCGACGACCTGGTCGCGGCGGGCACCCTCACCGCCGAGCAGGCCGAGCGGCTGGCCGCCTGGATCGGCGAGCGGCGCTCGATCCTGATCAGCGGCGGCACCGGCTCCGGCAAGACGACGCTGCTCAACGCCCTCTCCGGCTTCATCGGCCCAGCCGAGCGGATCGTGACGATCGAGGACGCCGCCGAGCTCAGCCTGGCCCAGCCGCACGTGGTCCGGCTGGAGTCGCGCCCGCCCAGCATCGAGGGCCGCGGCGAGGTCACGATCCGGGCCCTGCTGAAGAACGCCCTCCGGATGCGGCCCGACCGGATCGTGATCGGCGAGGTCCGCGGGGCGGAGGCGCTCGACCTGCTCACCGCGCTCAACACCGGGCACGACGGGGCGCTCTCCACGGTCCACGCGAGCTCCGCCCGGGACGCCCTCGACCGGGTCGAGGTGCTCGCCCTGATGGCCGGGGTGGGGCTGCCCCTGGAGGTGATCGGCGCTCAGCTCCGCCGCGGGATCGATGCCGTCGCCCACATCTCCCGCCAGCCGGACGGGAGCCGGCGGGTGACCGCGATCGAGACGGTGGGGGAGCCGCGGTGAGCGGCGCGGCGCCCTCCCTGCTGGCGGCCTGCGCCGGGGCGCTGGCGATCCTGGCGCTGGGCGAGCTGCTGTCGGCCCGGCCGAGCCCGGCCGCCTGGGTCGGGTCGGCGCTGGAGCCGGTGCGGCGGGCCCGGCTGGAGGGCTACCGGCCGACCTCCGACGAGCGGCTGCGGCTGGCGGGCCTGATCGGGCTGGCCGCGGTGATCGCCGGCTGGTGGGTCGCCGGGCCTTGGGCCGGGCTCGGCCTGGCGGTCGGGGCGCCGCTCGCCGCCGGCGGGCTGATCGCCCGCGGGAGGGGGCGGGACCGGCGCTCGGTGGAGCGCTCCCTGCCGGAGATCGCGAGGGCGATCGCCGACTGCCTCACCGCCGGGCACTCGCCGCGGGGCGCGGTGGCCGCCGCGACCCGCTCGCTGGAGGGCCCGGCCCGGGCCGAGTTCGCGGCGCTCCGGTACGAGCTCGAGACCGGCCGGCCGACCGCCGAGGCGATCCGGGGCATGGCCGAGCGGTTCCGCTCGCCCCGGGTGGACGCCTTCGCCACGGCCCTGGTCAGCCAGCAGCTCGCCGGGGGCGACCTGGCCGGGCTGCTGCGCCGCTTCGCCGAGGGGGCCGCCGAGCGCGACCGGGTCGCCGAGGACGCCCGGTCGGCCACCGCCCAGGCCCGCTTCACCGGCTACCTGGTGGCGGCGATGCCGGCCGGGGCGGCCCTGTTCGTCGAGCTGATCGCCCCCGGCTTCGCCGGCTCGATCCTCGCCTCCGGCCCGGCCCTGGCCCTGGTCGGGCTCTCGCTCGCCCTGCAGCTGGCCGGATTCGCCGCGATCGCCCGGCTGGCCCGGGTGGGGGAGCCGTGAGCGCCTGGCCGGCCCTCCTCGCCGTCGCCGCGGTCGCCCTGGCCCTGCTCGGCTGGCGCGAGCTGCGCGCCGGCCGCGCGGCGGAGGGGGACGACCGCGATCACCGGCCGGCGGAATTCATGTCGACGGGGCGCCGGTCGGCGCGGCGTCGGGCGGCCGGACGTCGAGCGTCGGGACGACCGACGAGGCACCGGTCGGCGAGACGTCCATCGACGAGGCATCGGTCGGTGGGGCGCGGTGGGAGGCGGATCGGCCCGGTGGGAGGCCGGGGTCGGATCGTCGGCGTCGCCGCCGGGCTCGGCCTCGGGTCGCTCGGGTCGGGGGCGGTCCCGGGCCGGCTCGGCCCGATCGTCCTGGTCGGGGCCGGGGCCGCCGGGTTCCTGCTGCCCGACCTGCTGCGGGCCCGGGTCGCCCGGGCCCGGCACCGCCGGATGGTGGCCGCCCTGCCCGACGCGCTCGACCTGCTCGCCGTCTCGGTCGCCACCGGGCGGGGCCTGGCCGGCAGCCTGTCGGACCTGGCCGCCTCCGGCCGCGGCCCGCTGATCGACGAGCTGGCGCTGGCCGCCGAGGACATGGCCTGGGGCGCCGGTCAGTCCGCCGCCCTCGAGGCGCTCCGCGAACGGGTCGGCGGGCCGGAGATCACCGCCTTCTGCGCCACCCTGGAGCGGTCCCGCCGGCTGGGCTCGCCGCTCGCCGACCAGCTCCGCCGCCACTCGTCGACCCTGCGGCAGGGCCAGCGTCGCCGGATCGAGGAGGAGGCCGCCCGCGCCGCCCCCAAGATCCAGCTCGTGATCGCCCTGATCCTGGTGCCCTCGGTCCTCCTCCTGGTGGTCGCCGCCCTGGTCGCCAACCTCGACACCCTGCTCCCGGCCACCACGATCTGACCGACCCCGCCGGGGGCACGACCGGGGGGCGAACCAAGCGCATCAGGCGGCCGGCCCACGCGAGATCCGAGTTATCCGCGGATAGCGCGAATAACTCGGACCCGGAGTGCCGGCGGCCGGTGGCCGGGGTGGAGGGCCGGGGCTACCGGTCGGCGGCGGGGGTGGTCTCGGCTACCTCTTCGCGGATGCGGTGGGCGATCCGGGTGGCGGTGGCGAGGATCTCGTCCAGCTTGGCGGCGTTCTCGTGGTGCTTGGGGACGTAGGCGACGAAGTAGCCGTCCTCGAGCTCGCAGCCGAACTTGGCCGGGGGCGTCTCGACCAGCCAGACGATGAAGGAGGGGGAGAAGAGCCGGCGGACCCAGACCGGGTCCTGCTCCTTGAGGACGAAGATCTCGTAGCGGTCCCGCATCGCCTCGGACTCCAGGGTCACCCGCTCGTGCTTGCGGCGGAAGGAGTCCTCGAACTTCTCCAGCATCTTCAGCCCCGACTTGGGCTGGAGCCGGAGGTCGGACAGGTGGGCGGCGGTCTCCGGCATCCGGGCGGTCACCACGGTGAAGGGGTAGTCGGTGTCCTGCCGGTGGCCGTCGGAGTCGGTTGACTCCTCGGTGTACGTGTAGAGGGCGAGGCTGCCCTCGATCCCCTCGCCCAGCGGCCCGGTGAAGAGCTGGTTCACCTCCTGCTTGTCCCCCTTGCGGAGGAAGCGGCTGGTGCCGTCCAGGGCGGCTCCGCCCTTGTGCCAGGTCAGGCCGCGGGCCTCGGCGTAGGACTGGAAGAAGGCGTTGGCCGCCCGGTGGTCGGCGATCCAGAAGCAGACCCCGAGGCTGAGCAGCAGGGCGACCGCCGCCCCGGCCAGGGCCAGGATCGGGGCGAGCGCGGCCCCGATCGCCGCCGCGAGGAGGGTGATCAGGCCGACGATCACCCAGGTCTTGGGGGCTCGCGTCAGCTGCTTGAACTCACTGCTCCTCAGGGTGTTTCCGTCGGCGATCTCGGGCATGCGGGGAATCTAGCGGCCGGTGAACGCGAAATTTCTCCCACGACGCCCCAATACGAACATACATTCGCATAGCCATGCGGAAAACCGCATAGTTGCTGGAGATGCCGCGGCGGGTGAAAAGGGGCGATCCGGGGCCGGGATCGCCCGGTGGCCGGAAATGTGGGTCGTGGTGTTGCAGAGTGGGTCGTAGTGGGTTATGTTTCCGATCGAGTTGAAGCCAGGGCCGGGGTGATGGGGCTCCTCCCGCCTTCACCACCCCGGCCCAACTCTTTCCGGTCAACCAGCACGAGGACTTCAGAAAGGACCAGGAGCGGTGGCGTTCAGAGGCCAGTACGAACACAGCCTCGATTCGAAAGACCGCCTGACCGTGCCGTCCGCCTTCCGCGAGGCGCTCTCCGGGGAGATTGTTCTGGCCAAGGGCCCCGACCCCTGCCTGTGGCTGATGCCCAAGGAGGACTTCGAGGCGATGTCCGCTCAGTACATCGCCCCGCACAGCCCGTTCGGCGCCAACGCCCGCCGGCTGCGCCGCTTCTTCAACGCCAACGCCAGCCAGGGCGAGCTCGACTCGGCCGGCCGGGTCCGGATCGCCGGCAAGCTGATCGAGGCGGCCGGCCTCGAGGGCAGCTGCGCCGTCGTCGGCGCCGGCGAGTACGTCGAGATCTGGTCCGCCGACGCCTGGGAGAAGGAGACCGAGCTGCTCGAGTCCGAGTTCGCCGAGATCGCCGAGACCATGGCGGGGACGGTCGAGTGAGCGCCGCGGCGCGACTCCACGCCGGGTGGGATCATCGGATGACGACCCCCAACGGACACATCCCGGTCCTCGCCGACGAGCTGATCGACCTGGTCGCCCCGAAGCCGGGGGAGACCGTGATCGACTGCACCTTCGGCGCCGGCGGCCACGCCCGGCTCGCCGCCCGGCGGATCGGCCCCGAGGGGCTCTACATCGGGATCGACCGCGACCCGGTCGCCCGGGCCCGCTTCCAGGAGTTCGAGTCCGAGGGCCTCTGCCGCAGCCGGTTCGTCGCCTCCGAGTTCAGCCTCGCCCTCAAGTCCCTGCAGGAGGAGGGGATCCGGGCCGACGCGCTGTACATGGACCTCGGCATGTCCTCGCTCCAGGTCGACGCCGCCGAGCGCGGCTTCTCCTACTCGCACGAGGCCCCGCTCGACATGCGGATGGACCCCCGCCAGGACCTGACCGCCGGCGAGATCCTCAACACCTGGCCCGAGGACCGGATCGCCCGCATCCTGCGCGAGCTCGGCGAGGAGCGCTACGCCGGCGGCATCGCCCGCGAGATCGTCCGGCACCGGCCGCTGGAGAGCACGATCGACCTGGTCGACGCGATCAAGTCCGGGATGCCGACCGCCGCCCGGTTCGGCTCCGGCCACCCGGCCCGCCGCAGCTTCCAGGCCCTGCGGATCGCCGTCAACGGCGAGCTCGACGCGATCGACGCCGCCCTGCCGATCGCCTGGGACGCCCTCGCGATCGGCGGCCGCATGGCCGCGATCTCCTTCCACTCGCTGGAGGACCGCCGGATCAAGCGATTCTTCGCCGGCCTGGCCACCGGCTGCGTCTGCCCGCCGGAGCTGCCGGTCTGCGTCTGCGGCCACGAGCCCGAGGCCCGGCTGCTCACCCGCCGCTCGATCACCGCCGACGAGGCCGAGCTGGCCCGCAACCCGCGGGCCCGGTCCGCCCGGCTGCGCGGCGCGGTCAAGCTGGCCGAGCGCGAGGAGGCCCGCTGATGGGCGCCCCCGCCAGGCAGCTCGAGCCGATGCCGGCCCCGCTCCGCGCCCCGCGGCCCGCGCCGGCCCGCCGGCCGGCCCCGCACCGTCGCCCGCGTCCGGCCCGCCGCGCCGCGCCGGCCGCCCACCGCCCCCGCCGGCTGATCAACCGCACCGCCCACGCGGTCGGCCACCTGCCCGAGAGCGGGGTCGTGCGCGGCATCGTCGGCCGGCCGCCCTTCTGGATCTGCGCGATCGGGGCGCTGGTGATCGCGATCGTCTTCATCAACGTCGCCGGCATGAGCTACGGCGCCCGCGCCAGCAAGATCGAGACCGAGATCCAGTCGCTGGAGCGGCGCAACTCGATCCTGCAGTCCTCCCAGACCCAGGCGCTCTCGATGCCGCGGATCCGCCACCAGGCGGCCGCCGCCGGCATGGTCATGCCCGCCCCCGACGAGATCCACTACCGCCGGTTCCAGCCCGGCGACTACGCCGCGGCCGCCGCCCGGCTCGCCGCCGAAGGGGGCTGAGGTGAGCCGCCTGCTCCAACGGCGGACCGCGCTGCTCTTCCTGGCCAGCTCGGTGCTGCTCTTCGGCCTGGTGCTCCGCGCCTTCCAGCTACAGGTCCTGGAGGGCTCCTCGCTGGCCTCCCAGGCGATCAACCAGCAGGAGGACCTGATCAAGGTGCCGGGCCTCCGGGGCGCGATCCTCGACCGCAACGGGCAGGCCCTCGCCGGCTCCGAGCCCGGCGCCAGCATCTTCGCCACCCCGTACCAGATCAAGGACGCCCAGGCCGAGTCCGAGGCGGTCGCCAAGGCGCTCGACGCCGACCAGGAGGACGTGCTCGCGGCGATTACCCAGCCCGGCGGCTTCTCCTACGTGCAGCGCAAGGTCGACCTGAAGCGGGCCGGCCGGGTCGAGCGGCTCGGGCTGGAGGGGATCGGCCAGCACCCCGACACGCTCCGGGTGCGGCCGCAGGGCGACCTCGCCTCCCAGGTGATCGGCGCGGTCAGCCCCGAGGGCGAGGGCCTGACCGGGCTGGAGGCGGCCCAGGAGCAGGCGCTCCACGGCACCGACGGCGAGCGGCGGTTGGTCTCCGACGCCAAGGGCGACCCGCTGAAGCTAGAGACCGTGCGCGACGCCGACGACGGCGAGCCGGTCAAGCTGACCATCGACGCCGCGATCCAGGCCGAGGCGGAGCGGGCCCTGGCCAAGGTGGGGGAGGCCCACACCCCGATCAACGCCTCGGCGATCGTGATGGACACCCGCACCTCCGAGGTGCTGGCGATGGCCAACTGGCCGCCGGTCGACCTCGACGCGCTCGACCGGGCCGACCCCGAGTCGCTGCTCAACGTCGGCACCTCATACACCTACGAGCCGGGCTCCACCTTCAAGGCCTTCACGGTCGCGGCGGCCCTCCAGACCGGCACCGTCACCCCGGCCAGCAGCTTCACCCTGCCGCCCTCGATCACCCTGTACGACCGCACGATCGAGGAGAGCCACGAGCGCGGCACCGTCACCCTCGACGTGGGCGACATCCTCGCCCAGTCCTCGAACGTGGGCGCGGTCACGATCGGGCTGGAGATGGGCGGGCGCAAGTTCTCCCGCTGGATCGACCGGTTCGGGTTCGGCCACCAGACCGGGATCGAGTACCCCGGCGAGGAGCGCGGCATCGTCCACCCGTACGAGGACTGGTCCGGCTCGACCATGGGCAACCTGCCGATCGGGCAGGGCCTGGCCGTGACCCCGATCCAGATGGTCGCCGCCTACGGCGCGCTCGCCAACGGCGGCCTGCTGAAGCGGCCCCAGCTGATCAAGTCGATCGGCGACCAGACGGTGCCGGCCGACCCCGGCAAGCGGGTGCTCTCGCCGCAGGTGTCCGCCCAGGTGCGCGACATGCTCAAGGGCGTGCTCGCCCCCGGCGGCACCGCCTCCGAGGTCTCGGTCCCCGGGTACACCCTGGCCGGCAAGACCGGCACCGCCCAGGTCGCCACCGCGCAGGGCTACTCCGACACCCGCTACGTCGCCTCCTTCATGGGCCTGGCGCCCGCCGACAAGCCGGCGATCGCGGTCTCGGTGATGGTCAACGAGCCGCAGAACGGGCACACCGGGGCCGAGGCCGCGGCCCCCGCCTTCGGCGACATCGCCGCCTTCACCCTGCCCTACCTCGGCGTCCCCACCGACTAGGGACCTAGAATCCACGCCATGCGGTTGGATCAGATTGCCCGGGATCTGGCCTCGTCCCACGTGGTCGGGGACCCCGGCACGGACATCTCGTCACTCGCCTTCGACAGCCGGAAAGTCGCTCCCGGAGCGCTTTTCTTCTGCGTCCGCGGGCTGACCGCCGACGGCCACGAGTTCGCCCCGGCGGCGGTCGAGGCGGGCGCGGCGGCGCTGGTCGTCGAGAGGGAGCTGGGCCTCGGCGTCCCCGAGATCGTGGTCCCGGACGCCCGGGCGGCGATGGCCTTCGCCGCGGCCGCCTTCAACGGCGACCCGACCGCCGAGCTGAGGATGGCCGGGATCACCGGCACCAACGGCAAGACCACCACCGCCTTCCTGCTGCGCGACATCCTCGAGCACGCCGGCGTCCCCACCGGCCTGATGGGCACCGTCAAGCAGATCGTCGGCGGGGCCGAGGAGGACGTCGAGCGGACCACCCCGGAGGCGATCGACCTGCAGCGGTCCTTCCGGCGGATGCTCGACGCCGGCGACGAGGCCTGCGTGATCGAGGTCTCCTCGCACGCCCTGGCGATGCACCGCTCCGACGCGATCCGGTTCGACGTCGCGATCTTCACCAACCTGACCCAGGACCACCTCGACTTCCACGCCGACATGGAGGACTACTACGCCGCCAAGCGGCTGCTCTTCGAGTCCGGCCCCGGCACGGCGGTCGTCAACCTCGACGACGAGTTCGGCCGGCGGCTCGCGGTCGAGTTCGACGCGATCACCTACTCGGCCGCCGGCGCCGCCGCCGACTACACCGCGGTCGACGTCCGCTTCGACGCGGCCGGGGCCGAGTTCACCGTGCAGTCGGAGCACGGCGACCTGGCGGTACGCACCGGCCTGCCCGGCGGCTTCAACGTCGCCAACGCGCTGGCCGCGCTGGCCGGCGCGGTGGCGCTCGGGGTCGACCCCGACGACGCGGTCGAGGCGCTGGCCGGGGCCGGCCGGGTGCCCGGCCGGATGGAGCCGATCGACGAGGGCCAGGGCTTCGCCGTGCTGGTCGACTACGCCCACACCCCCGACTCGGTCGAGAACGTGCTCCGGGCCGCCCGCGAGCTCACCCCCGGCCGGCTGATCGCGGTGATCGGCGCCGGCGGCGACCGGGACCGGGCCAAGCGGCCCCTGATGGGCCGGGCCGGCGCCGAGCTGGCCGACCTGACCGTGGTCACCTCCGACAACCCGCGCTCGGAGCGGCCCGAGGCGATCATCGACGAGGTGCTGGCCGGGATCGAGGACCGCGACGCGGTCCGGGTCGAGGTCGACCGCGACCGGGCGATCGGGCTGGCCGTCGAGAGCGCCGCCCCCGGCGACACCGTGGTGATCGCCGGCAAGGGCCACGAGCAGGGACAGGAGTTCGAGGGCGGCCGCAAGGTCCCCTTCGACGACCGCGAGGTCGCCCGGGCCCACCTGCGGGCCCTGGCCGGGGGGCGGGCGTGATCGAGCTGACCGCAGAGCGGATGGCGGCCGCGATGGGGGCCGAGCTGGCCGACCGCGGCCCCGGCGAGTTCCCGGCCCGGGCCGCGATCGACTCCCGCGGGATCGAGGGCGGCGAGCTCTTCTTCGGCCTGGCCGGCGCCAACGACGACGGCGGGCGCTTCGCCGCGGCCGCCCTCGCGGCCGGCGCCTGGGGCGCGGTCGTCACCCCGGGGTGGGCCGCCCGCCTGGCCGGGGAGGGCCGGTTCGTCTTCGCCGTCGAGGACCCGCTCAGGGCGCTGCAGATGCTGGCCCGGGCCTGGCGGCGGGAGCTCGGCGCGACCGTGATCGGGGTGACCGGCTCGGTCGGCAAGACCTCGGTCAAGGACATCACGCGGGCGATCCTGCCCGGCCGGGTCCACGCCTCCGCCGAGAACCTCAACACCGAGATCGGGCTGCCCCTGACCGTGCTCGAGGCGCCGGCCGGGACCGAGGCCCTGGTGCTCGAGATGGCGATGCGGGGCGCCGGCCAGATCGCCGAGCTGGCCGAGATCGCCGAGCCCGACGTCGGCGTGATCACCAACGTCGGCCCGGTGCACGTCGAGCTGCTGGGCTCGGTCGAGGCGGTCGCCGCCGCCAAGGCGGAGCTGATCGGCGGCATCCGGCCCGGCGGCGCGCTGGTCGCGCCGGTCGAGGCCGGCCCGCTCGAGCCGCACCTCGAGTCGGTCCCCGGCGTGATCCGGTTCGGCCCCGGCGGCGACGTCGACGCGGTCCGCCGCGAGCCGGTCGCCTCCGACTCGCCCGGCGCCGCCGCCGGCACCGTGGTCACCGTCGCCACCGGCCACGGCGACCAGGAGTTCTCCTTCCCCTTCACCGAGTCGCACAACCTGACCAACGCCCTGGCCGCGATCGCCGCCGGGCTGGCCGCCGGCTCGACCCCGGCCGAGCTGGCGGTGCGGAGCGGCCGGGTCTCCTTCTCCAAGCTGCGCGGCGAGCACGTCCGGCTCGGGGCCGACGGGGCCGACCGCGGCCTGGTCGTCAACGACTGCTACAACGCCAACCCGATCTCGATGCGGGCGGCGCTCGAGTACCTGGCCGAGCTCGACCGGGACCGCAAGGTGGCGGTGCTCGGGCTGATGGCCGAGCTCGGCCCGGAGCGGGACCGCTTCCACCGGGAGATCGGGGAGTTCGCCCGGGAGCTCGGGATCGGCACCGTCATCGGGGTCGGCGAGGTCGCCCGCGGCTACCGGCCCGACCGCGAGGTCCAGGACCCGGCCGGGGCGGCCGCCGCGGTGCGGGAGCTGCTCGGCCCGGACACCGCCGTGCTGGTCAAGGGGTCGCGCGCGGCCGGGCTGGAAGCGGTGACCGAGGCCCTGGTCGCGGCCGAAGGGAGGGCCGCCTGATGGGCGAGATCGTGATCGGGGCGATGGCCTCCATGCTGATCTGCCTCTTCCTCTCGCCCCGCTTCATCGAGTTCCTGCGCGGCCGCGAGTTCGGCCAGCACATCCGGGAGGAGGGGCCGGCCGGCCACCAGACCAAGGCCGGCACCCCGACCATGGGCGGCCTGATCATCTTCACCTCGATCATGGTCCCCTTCCTGGTGCTCTCCGAGCGGGACGCCGCCTCGATGACCGTGTTCTTCGTCGCCCTCGGCTGCGCCGGGCTCGGCTTCGCCGACGACTTCATCAAGATCGTCAAGCGCCGCTCGCTCGGGCTGGCCGGCCGGTACAAGATCCTCGGCCAGGTGGCGCTCGCCCTGGTGCTGTGGTGGGTCGCCCGCCACGAGGTCGGCCTCGAGCCGGTGATCCACCTGCGGATCTCCGACATCACCTGGGACATCGGCCCGGTCGCCTACTTCGTGCTGGTCTTCCTGGTGCTGGCCGGGGCCACCAACGGGGTCAACCTGACCGACGGCCTCGACGGGCTGGCCGCCGGGTCGAGCGCGATCGTGCTGCTCACCTACACCGCGATCTCGTACATCACGGTCGGCCAGCACGACCTGGCCCTGTTCTCCGTCTGCCTGGTCGGCGGCTGCATCGGCTTCCTCTGGTTCAACGCCTTCCCGGCCTCCATATTCATGGGGGACACCGGCTCGCTCGGGCTGGGCGGCGCGATCGGGGCGCTCGCCGTGATGACCCAGACCGAGGTGCTGCTGATCCTGATCGGCGGGATCTTCGTGATCGAGGCGCTCTCCGTGCTGGTCCAGGTCTTCAGCTTCAAGACCTTCGGCAAGCGGGTCCTGATGATGGCGCCGCTCCACCACCACTTCGAGATGATGGCCTGGTCGGAGACCAAGATCATGCTGCGGTTCTGGATCATCGCCGCGGTCTGCTCCGGCGTCGGCTTCGCGATCTACCAGCACTCGATCGGCTAGCCCCGTCCCGGCCCCGTCAGGGGGAGGATTCGGCCGGCCGGCGTGGAAGCTCGAACGGTGGAGTACGTCAGCTCAACGAAGTCGCGCCCGCCGCTCCCGGGCGGGCCCTGGCTCGTCGTCGGGCTGGCCCGCTCCGGCGCCGCCGCCGCGCTCGCCCTGAAGGCCCGCGGCGAAGCGGTCTTCGGGGTCGACTCCGGCCGGCCCGCCGGCCTCGACGCGCTCGACCGGGCCGGGGTCGGGCACGCGACCGGGACCGCCGGCACCGAGCGCCTCGACGGGGTCGCGACCGTGGTCAAGAGCCCCGGGGTTCCGTCCGACGCCGCCGTGATCCTCGAGGCGAGGAAGCGCGGCCTGACCGTGATCGGCGAGCTCGAGCTGGGCTGGCGGATGGTCGAGGCGCCGACGATCGCGATCACCGGGACCAACGGGAAGACCACCACGACCGAGCTCGTCACCCACATCTTCCGCCAGGCGGGCCGGCCGGTCGCCCCGGCCGGCAACGTCGGGCACCCGCTCTGCGGGCTCGCGCCCGCCCCCGGCGAGACGCTGCCGGACGGGCTCACCGTGGTCTGCGAGTGCTCCAGCTACCAGCTCGAGGACACGCTCGAGTTCTCCCCGGAGGTGGCGGTCCACCTCAACCTCAGCCCCGACCACCTCGACCGGCACGGCGACCTCGCCGCCTACAGCCGGGCGAAGCTGAACGTCTTCCGCCACCAGGTCGCGGGCGACGTCGCGGTGCTCAACGCGGCCGACCCGGCCCTGACCGACCTGGAACCCGAGGGCGACGCCGCCGTGGTCCGGTTCGAGCCCTTCGGGCCCGCCGGCCGGTCCGGCCGCCCGGTCGCGATCGACCTGGCCGAAGGCGCGATCCGGGTCGACGGGCGGCCGCTGGTCGCGATCGACCGGCTGCGGATCCGCGGGCCCCACAACGTCGCCAACGCGATGGCGGCCGCCGCCGCGGCCCTCGCCGCCGGGATCGCGCCCGACCGGGTCGCCGCCGGCCTGGCCGGCTTCAGCCCGATCCCGCACCGGTTCGAGCCGGTCGCCGAGATCGAGGGCGTCGACTTCATCAACGACTCGAAGGCGACCAACGTCGACGCGACCGCCGCCGCCCTCGGCTCCTTCGAGGGCGGGGTGCACCTGATCCTCGGCGGCAGCGCCAAGGGGGAGTCCTTCGACGGCCTGGTCGAGCCGGTCGCCCGGGCCTGCCGCGGGATCTACCTGATCGGCGAGACCGCCGACGAGATCGCCGAGGCGCTGGCCCCGGCCGGGATCCAGATCGTGCGCCACTGCGAGGACCTCGAGGCCGCGGTCAGCGAGGCCGCCGGGGCGGCCGTCCCCGGCGAGACGGTGCTGCTCTCCCCGGCCTGCGCCAGCTTCGACCAGTTCCGGGACTACGAGGACCGCGGCGACACCTTCCGCGAGATGGTGAGGGAGCTCGATGCGGGCTGAGGCCGGATCCGGCGGGCGCGCCCCGCGGGTCCGGGCCGGCCGACCGGCCGCCGGGACCGCCCACTCGAGCTCCAGCGCCGAGTACCGGCTGCTGTTCACGGCCACTCTGGCCCTGGTCGCGATCGGGGTGGTGATGGTCTTCTCGGCCAGCTCGACCACCCAGATCCTCAACGACGGCGGCCTCGCGGCCAGCACCTCCTTCCTCAAGAAGACCCTGATCGCGGTCGCGATCGGGTTCACCCTGTTCGCCCTCGCCACCCGCATGAGCCTGAGCCGGGTGCGGGAGATCACGCCGCGCTTCGCCTTCGGCTGCCTGATCGCCCTGCTGGCCGTGCTCGCGGTCGGCCAGGCGGTCAACGGCACCAAGGGCTGGTTCATCCTCGGCCCCGCCCAGATCCAGCCGGCCGAGTTCCTCAAGCTGGCCCTCGTCCTCTACGGGGCGCACCTGCTGGCCGACCGGCCCGACCGGCTCCACTCGATCCGGGAGATGGGGCCCTACCTCGGCTTCACCGCGGCCGGCTGCGTGCTGGTCCTGGCCCAGCCCGACATGGGCTCGGCGATGATCGCGATCTTCGCGGTCGGGGTCACCCTGATCGCCGCCGGGGCGAAGCCGCGCGACCTCACCCTGCTGGGCAGCCTGGTCGCCGGCGGGGCCCTGATGTTCGCCCTGGCCGCCCCCTACCGGCGGGATCGGCTGCTCACCTTCCTCC
>ENA-UOVV01001778-UOVV01001778.1-compost-metagenome-genome-assembly--contig:-NODE-1778-length-14170-cov-26.259936_pt1 | contig 14170 bp, 9 predicted proteins | sample MGYA00238155_ERZ761577 | MGnify/ENA primary metagenome ERZ761577 (study PRJEB28898, sample SAMN06268775) | compost metagenome | isolation source: Emeryville, CA | place: USA:Emeryville, CA | collected...
CGGCGATACCCGCGGCGAGCAGGACGATTGCGAGATCTTGAATCAGGCCGATTCCGTCCATAGGTGGCGTTGCCGCGCGATCATGATGAGCGCCGCGGCGCCGCTACCATTCTACGGGGCGGGACGGTGTCCAGCCTGCATCAAGGATTTGGCGCAGATTCGTGCGCGGGAGGCTCAGCTTTGCGGTTGTTCCGGATAATGGGAGCGAAGCTGTTGATCGAGACCGACGGTGGCGGCGCCGATCGTGCGGCGGAACGGGCCCTGGAAGAAGGTGTTGTTGGGAATGACGATCGTCTGCGTTGGCGAGACCTCGAGCGTTGTGAAGACGAAGCTCATATCGATGACCTTTCCCTTCATGCCGCCGGCGACGAGTTCGATTTCGTCGCCGATGGAGAAGGGTTTCATGATGATGAGAAAGAAGGTGCAGAGGAAGTTACTGAGCACGCTCCAGACGGCGACGAAGCCGATGGCGATGAGGCCGAGGACGGTGCCGAGCACGGTGACGATCGTCTGGGTTTGAAAACCCCAGCGGCCGAGGATGAGGACGAGGGTGAGCGCGAGGATGCTCCAGCGAAGCGCGATGCGCACGGGCGAGAGCGCGAGCCGCGGCAGATTCATGCGGCGCGCGAGGGCGGCGACGGAGCCTCTCAAGCCAAAGAAGAGGGCGAGGCCGATCAGGAGGATGACGGCGGATTGGATCAGCTTAACGAGATGGTCGTGGTCGATCATTTCCATACGCGGCGCGGTTGCGAGTGAGCGGGCGAGTCTCGCGGTGCGAGGTTGAAGGCCTGAAAAGACGGTCGGCGGCGCCTTCGATGGCGAGGCAAAAACGGACGCGGGAAATCGCGGAGGGGCGAGAGCGGCTGTGGGAGTTTCGCGCGAAGCGCGTGCGCGCATCACGCTGGCGAGTGCGGCGCAAAGTGGCTCGGGTGGCTTGACAGTTTCGAGGGTGTGTCAATTGGTGTGCGCGGAACCGCCATGAAAGTCGTCATCAACACTTCTCTTTTATTCGGAGTCTTGATGCGTGCGGTCTGTCCTACGTCGGCGGAGCTCGCCGACTGATCGCCACCCCGAATCGGGGCGCCGTGGTCAACGAGCTCCGATAACCCAAGCGCAGATGCGTTCTGCGCGCACGTTTCGGTCGATGCGCCGGGACGCCTACGCTGATCCGCCGCTGCTCGGCGGGAAACCTCAACCCCAGGAAAAAGAAAAACCCAAAATGAAATCGCTCACTGTTCTCGAACCTCCCACTCAACCCAACGTTCGCAGTCTTCTTGCGCAGAACGGTTATTCCGCCGCGCTGGTCACGCTCGAGCCGGGCGAGGCGTTGCCGATCGAACGGTCGCCGCGCGGTGAGGAGCACCTGCTGTTCGTGGTCGACGGCGGCGTCACCGTGCATGGCGGCCTGTTGAACACGATGCTCGGAAAGAACGAGGCGCATCTTTTGCCGAAGGAGAGCGATTGCACGATCGAAGCGGCGGAAGGGCGTCCGGCGAAGCTTCTGAAGATCGACGTGCCGCCGCGGCAGGTGGTCGACGCTCCGCTCTACACGCTCGATTCGAAGAGCAACTGACCACCGATCCAAACTCTCGACCCCGCGCGAGGCGTCTGCGTTGCGCCGGCCAGGCCGGAACGACGAAGACGCCTTCAATTCGTGCGGGGACTCTCCCACGCCAGCTCAACCTCAAACAAAACCACCATGAATGATCGACCCATCTACATCACCAACGACGATTACTCCAAACTGCGCCTCTTGATCGACTCGCTGGGCGCGAGCGCGCGCAGCCCTGCGGTGCAAAAGCTCCGCGGCGAACTCGACCGGGCGGTCGTGCTCGATGCGAACGCGCTGCCGCCGAACGTCGTCGCGCTGAACACGCAGTTCGAGATCGAAGACCTCGCGACGGGCGAGATCGATGCTTACACGCTGGTGTTTCCGGACCGTGCGAACGTCGATCAACGCATGCTTTCGGTCCTCGCGCCGATCGGCACGGCGGTGCTGGGTTATGCGGAAGGCGACGAAGTCGAGTGGACCACGCCGGGCGGATTGCGGCGTTTTCGCATCCGGCGCGTGACGCGGCCGGCGATGGCCGTGGCGAGCTGAGCCCGGCGCATCGGCATCAGGGAGAGAGGGTCGTGAGGATCGGTCGAACGCCTTCGAGTTTGATCACCTTTCCGGCGCGGGCCGGCCGCGCGGGTTGAGCGAAAGCGCAACCTGACGGCGGCCGGCGTCGGAGCGCGGCGCGCGCGTGTGCGGCGGGGCCGCGGGAGAGGGACGAGCCGGCGGACGAGAGGGTCCGCTGTTGAACAATCGAGAGGTGCGCGAGGCCAAGGGGCCAACCGCGCCTTCAACGGTGCGCCCGGGCGCACGGGGCAGAAATCGGACGCGGTATCCACGCGTCCCCTACACCTTACCGACATGATGCAAAAACGTAGTTTGGGCCGGACCGGCCTGCAGGTTTCGGAGCTTTCGCTGGGCACGTTGAACTTCGGCTGGAGGACGGACGAGTCGGCCTCGATGGCGATCCTCGACGCGTTTCACGCGGCGGGCGGAAATTTTCTGCAAGCGACGGCGATTTCGCCGGCGCCGGCGCTGCCGTCGGTGTCGACGCGGTTCACCGAGGACGTGATTGGCCGCTGGTGGACTTCGCGGGCGATTCCGCGGGGCGATCTGGTGCTTTCGACGCGCATCGACGTGCGCCGCCCGGGCGGGCGGGGTGAGCGGCTGTCGACGTTGATGGGGGCGAAGGCGCGCGAGTCGATGCGGCGGTTGCACACGGACCACCTCGATCTGTTGGTGATCGAGTGGAGCGACGATCTGTTGCCGAGCACGGAGCTGCTGGAGGCGTTCGACGCGCTCGTGCGGACGTATGACGTGCGCTATGTGGCGGCGGCGAACTTCCCGGCCTGGCGCGTGGCGGACTGCGTGTCGCGGGCGTTTCATCGCAACGGTTGCCGGATGGAAGCGCTGCAGGGCGACTATTCGTTGATGATCCGGACGCGATTCGAGCCGGAGGCCATGTCGTTGTGCGACGAGTTCCGGCTGGGGTTCATCGCGACGTCGCCGTTGGCGGGTGGTTTTCTGGCGCGGCGGACGCGCGGTTTGTCGGGCCGGCTCGACGGGCGCGAGTGGGTGCACCAACGATTCAACAACCATTATGGTGACGCGGCGCTGGATGCGATCGAGGCGGTGGCGAATCGGCAGGGTGCGCGGCCGGTGCAGGTGGCGCTCGCTTGGGTGTTGGCGAATCCGCACGTGACCTCTGCTCTGGTGGGTGTTCGTTCGGTGGCCGAACTGAAGGAACTCGTGCAGGCGAGCGAACTCGCGCTAGGCGACGAGGATCGCGAGGAGTTGGCGCGTGCGACGGCGGCGGAAGAAGTGGTGATTCCCACGCGGATGCCACTGGGGCGCGGGGTGTTGATGGAAGGTCTGAGTGGATGAACACGTGCAAGATCCGGGGGTGCAGTGAAATGGGCAAAGATTTGCGTTGACTGGGTATAAACCCCTAGGACTACAAGAATGTGAGTTAGTTGTTTTTATATCCCCATGTCCTCCATTCCTGCTTCAACCGAAACATTTCGGTTTATTCGCAAAGGCTTCATGGCCTTTTTTTTATCGCTTTCGGCAACGGCGCTTTTCGGCGCGGTGGTAGCTGATGACGACCTACCGGACGCCGGTGGTTACGCGCTGATTTTGGACGGTGGCGGCACAGCCGGATCGCCCGCCCAGTATGTGGTGGGGCAAACTCCCGGCTACACGCTCGAGGTCCCGAACGACAGTTTGTATCTGGGCGTCAACAAGTCCTACAACTCGCTGACGCTTCAGTCCGGCGGGAAGTTGACGAGCTACGGCGGTTTTTTGGGAAGCAACAGCAATAGCAACTACAACAGCGTCACGGTGACCGGCAGCGGCTCCACTTGGACGAATACTTACCAGGTGTGGATTGGCGACAGCGGCAGCTACAATTCGCTGGTGATCGAAAACGGAGGCGAAGTGTTGAGTCCGCTGACGCACATCGGTTCGGGCGAGACCAGCGACTACAACTCCGTCACGGTGCGCGGGACGGGATCAAAGTGGACCATCTCGAAAGGCTTTATCGTTGGAAGCAGCGGTTCGGACAACTCGCTGACGATTTCGGATGGCGGTTCGGTCACCGCCGCGCTGACCGGCACGATCGGAAATTCGACGAGCTCCGCCGACAATGTGGTGACCGTGACCGGCGCGACGTCCTCCTGGTCGGTTGGCTCGACGCTCACGGTTGGCGCCTATGGGCAGTCGAACAGCCTGGTGATTCAAAATGGGGGAAAGGTCACCAGCGCCTTAGGGGTAATCGGGCAGCGGGGAGAAGCGACGGGCAACAGTGTCACTGTGTCCGGAAAGAACTCTCAATGGACTATGACCGGAGATTTCGAAACGGGAGCAGGTGCGAACAGTTCGTTGAGTATTCTCGCGGGGGGCAGGGTGGAGAATTACCACGCGACCGTTGGATCCAACTCGTTTTCTGAGGGAGCTTCGGTTTTGGTCTCCGGGAAGAACTCGACCTGGATGATCAAGGGCGATCTGGACATCTCCCCGCTCAACAATGCGTCCAACAACTCGGTGACGATCCTGGATCGCGGGCTCGTGATCGTAGATGGGGCATTGTCTATCGGGAGCAGTTTCGTGCCCACGGTGGACGATTTCCTGAACCTCGATGGCGGTTTTCTCGCGTGGAAAGGCGATAAGGTGTCTGCGCTCGAAGCCATGATCGCGGGCGGGACGGTCCGCGGTTTCGTCGATAGCACCTGGCAGAGCGTGGATGCGTCGCACTTCAATCTGGCCTTCCTCGCTGACGAGGCGGCGGCGCTCGATTTCACCAGCGGGCTGTATGGCAGTCTGGCGGGCTACACGGTGTTGACGACGTTCAGCGCGATTCCGGAGCCGGGCACGACCGCGGCGATCTTCGGCGTCGTGGCGCTGGCGGGAGTGTGGTGGCACCGCAGCCGTCGCGAAAAGCGGAACGGCAGCGCGACCGCCTAAAGAGGGTTTGTGGCTCAGCGAGCCCGACGGAGACGTCGGGCTTCGTCCGGCTTGGCGCGGTGTCGCAGCTTGTTACTCGAGCTGAATGATGCCGCGCTTCACGGCGGTGAGGATGGCCTGCGTGCGATCGTTCACGCGAAGTTTCGCGAGGATGTTCGTGACGTGGATCTTGACGGTTCCTTCGACGACGTGGAGCTCGGCGGCGATTTCCTTGTTGCTCAGGCCGCGCGCGACGAGGCGGAGCACTTCGGTCTCGCGGGCCGAGAGCTGCGACAGGATGCGGCCGTTCATGCGCGTGGCGATTTCGGGCGGAAGATACTGTTCGCCACGGTGAACCTGGCGGATCGCTTCGAGCAGGCGATCGAGCGCCATCTCCTTGACGACGAAGCCGGCGGCGCCGGCGGTCAGCGCCTGGAAGACATCGTCGCCGCTGGCGTAGTTGCTGAAAACGAGAATGCGGATGTCGCCGAATTCCGCGCGCAACGCGGCGATCGTTTCGAGGCCGCTCATGCCCTGCATGCGCTGATCGAGCACGACGACGTCGGGGCGATGGATCCGAAACGCCTTGATCGCTTCCGCGCCGTTTTCGACGTCGGCGACGACTTCCATGTCGGGTTCTCCGCTGGCGGCGGTCATCAGGCCCATGCGAAGGACGATGTGATCGTCGACGAGGAGGATGCGGATTTTTTCAGAGGACGGAGCGGTCTGCATCGGAGGAGGTTGGATGGCCGGGCGGCAACGGAACGACGATGTGAATCGAGGTGCCGCGGCCGGGAGCGCTGCGGATCTGGAGGGTGCCGCCGAGTTTGGTGGCGCGCGTGCGCAGGCCGCGAAGGCCGAAGTGATGGATGTTTTTGGAGAGAACCTCGTCGGGATCGAAACCGACGCCGTCGTCGATGATGGAGAGCGCGACGGCGGCCGGGCGGTAGTCGAGATCGATCGCGATGCGGCGTGGGGTGGCGTGGCGCACGGCGTTGGTGATCGCTTCTTGCGCGATGCGGAGCAGGTGGTGCTTGGTGGTCGACGCGAGGGGAACGGGCGTGCCGGCGACGGCGATGTCGATGGTGGCGGAGCCGGGATTGATGAGCGCGGTGAGTTTGCGGAGGGCTTCGCCGAGTTCGGTGTCCTGGAGGAGCGGCGATTCCATGTCCCACACGGCGTGCTGCACCTCGTGGCGGGTGAACGAGACCATGTTGCGCGCGACGTTGAGGCGTGAGCGGACGTCGGTGGGGACGATCGGGAGTTTCAACGTGGCGTCGAGCTGGAGCATCAAGCCGCTCAGGCCCTGCTGGAGGCTGTCGTGGATTTCGCCGGCGAGGCGGTCGCGTTCGGCGAGCGTGGCGGCGTGGCGCGTCTCGGCGTTTAGTTGCTCCATCGTCGCCTTGAGCTGCGCGGTGCGTTCCTGAACGAGCTGCTCGAGTTCGGCGTTGCGATGGCGGGCGCGAAGGCCGGTCCAGCGAACGAGGCCGAACAACACGGACGCGAGGGCGAGGCCGTAGAGGCTGTAGGCGGGCCAGGTGCGATGCCAGGGCGGGAGGATTTCGAAATCGAAGGCGGCGGGCATGCCGAGGGTTTTGCCGTTTTCGACCCTGCGCACTTCCATGCGGTAGCTGCCTTCGCGCAGCTCGGGAAAACTGAGAAACGAGCCAGAGCCGAGGGGCGCCCACTCGCCGGTTTGGTTGAGCCGAAATTCGTAGAGCGGCGACCGCGGCCAGGCATAGCTGCCGGAGAAGAAGCGGAAGCTGAGATTATTCCGGGAGAACGGGAGTTGAAGCGGGACGCGGGGGGCGTCGAGGTCGAGCAGTTCGCCGTTGGTGCGTCCATCCACCACGGATACAAGGATCGGCTGGCGTCTTGGCGGCGCAGACGTGATGGGCCGTCGTTCGACGTGATAGAGCGAACGTCCGGCGGAGAACCAAACGTCGTTGTCGGGCAGGAGGTGGACGACGGGAAACTGCGCGTTGATGAGGTCGAACGTGGAGCTGTCGATTTCGTAGTCGTCGCCTCGTGGCGTGAAGGTTACCACGCCCCGATTGTGGGTGGCCCATAGCGTGCCGGATTCGTCCTTTTGGACGCGGATGATCCAGTAAGGCGATCGATCAAGCAGCTCGCGGAGCGATGGAGACTCGAAGAACGTCTCCGTGCTGTCGTCGAAAAAGATGCGCGAGCCGGGCGGGCCGGAGAGGACGATGGTGTCGTCGACGATACCGACATTGACCCAGCGCGGTTCCGCCCAGGGGAACTCTTCAAAGATGCGCATCTTGAGGGCGTCGTTCTCGAGGGAGAGACGCGCGATGCGATTTGCCCCCAGCTCGATCCAAACGGAACGGTTCGCCGCGTGGACGACGGTGGGAAACCCGACACCGGGAATGCGCGGAGCGCATTCGGACCACCGATCATCGGCCCAGCGCAGGACCGCGATTTCTTTTTCCCCGATGGCGAAGCAGAGGTCGTCGCCGACCATGGCGAGGCTGGCGACATCAGTGGTCTGCGCGACTCGCGTGTAAGTGCTGTCAGCGGCCATGGAGAACACGCCGTTCACATTGCCGACGAGCATGTGAGGACCTTTGGCGGCGAGCGCCCATGCGCCGGAGGCGAGGCGATGTTTCACCGGCGCGAAGTGAGCGGGCGTGTCAGGCGTCTCTGGCACGGCTTCAAACAACTCTCCGGCCGAGGCGATATAGAGACGTTCTTCACAACGGAGAACGGTGGGCCAGGAAAGCGAAAGCCCGAGCCGCTGGCCGAACGCGGTCACCGCGCTGTGATAGAGCACCTTTTCGATGGAGTCCTCGGTGGCGACCCAGAGCACGCCGGGCTCACGTGTCTCGATGTCTGTGATCCGCTGGTATTGGGGGGTCGTGAGCGCCGTGCGCAACTCACCCTCGGGCGTGAAAATGAATAGACCTTTGCCGTTGATGGCGACGGCGACTCCGCCGTCGAGGAGGTGCGCGAGACCAAGCACGCGACCGGTGAAGCGATGTCGTTTTTGCACGGGCCAGGGCGTGGCGCGCTGACCATCGAACGTGAAGAGATCGCCGTTGCGCGCGGCGATCAGCACGTGCGTATCATCGAGCGCCGTGGCGTGATCGACGGCGACGCCGCCGAACGACGTGCCCTCGATGGGACGAAGCGCATTGTTTGCGCGATCGATGTAGTGAATCGGTTTTCCGTGGGCCGATACGTAGACTTCCTGGTCGCCGATTGCGAAGAGGGTGGTGACGCCGGAGAGACTGAAGTATTGGTTTTTCTTCGACGCGAAGTCGTAGTAAACGACGCCGTTCCACCCGCTGAAATAGACGCCATGCGTCGTGGCAAAGGCGTCGCTGAACGACGTGGTAAGCGCCCATTTCGGGGCATCGGGAGGCACCATCGGTTCGGCGTGAAGCCGGCCGTCGGGGGCGAGTTGGGCGACGCCCCAGGAGCCCAGGCCGCTGTAGTAGGCGCGGCCGTCAGGGGCTTGCACGACTTGCGCCATATCGACGCGGCGAGGCTCGTCCTTCACGGCCAGGTCCAGCCACACGGTGTCGTTCAACACGGCGTAGAAACCGGCGTAGATGACGGCGAGGCGGCCGAAGCTATCGAAGCCGAGTCGAGCGCCGCGCGGAATTTCGCCGACCTCCTCGAGTGGATAGGACCGAGTGAAGGGCAGGCCGCGGACGTTCGGCGGTTTCTGGAGGTCGGCTTGGAGAGGGGGGACGACGCACGACACGAGCAGGAGCGCGCCAAGGACGGCGCGACCGCAAAATGGACGTGGGCGCAGCGGACAGCCGGAGCGCGCGGGTCCACCGAACAAGTGGAGAAATTCGTCCCAGCGCATCGGTCGGAATGACCAGCGTGGGCGTCGCGCGCCGACAGGTAAAGTCGTTTTGCGACAGCAGCAGCCGTGTCACAACTTTTCGAATACACGGAGGGACGCGACTTTGCGTAATGAGTATGACTTAGGTCATAGGGTGGGCATGACCACTGCCGAATTGAGATCACCGGGGGCGGGGCGCGTGTTGGGGGCTGCTTGTCCGCAGATGAAATTTGCGGGCAAGTTTCGTCCGCCTTCGACCCCGCTGCGCTTCTGCAGTCCCGACGACGGACATATGTCGACCTCACCAAACCCATGAAGAAACGAATCCAGACCCCCGGGATCGCCCTTGCTGCGATTGCCGTGCTGCCGGCGGTGTTCGCCCAGGTCGCTCCTTCATCGACGTCCACGTCGGACGTCGATGAGGAAATCGTCCTGCTCTCGCCGTTCGAAGTCCGTGCCGAATCGGACACCGGATATCAAGCCACGCAAACCCTCGCGGGTTCGCGTATCAACACGCGACTCGAAGACGTTGGCTCCGCGATCACCGTCGTGACCGCTGAGTTCCTGCGCGACGTTGGTGCGACCGATAACAAGAGCCTGCTGATGTATACCACGAACACCGAAGTGGGTGGTCCGCAGGGTAACTTCCGCGGTTCGTCGGGTGGCCAGAGCGAAGACGAAAGCGGACGCTTCACCAATCCCAACGGCAACACGCGCGTTCGCGGCCTTACCGCTGCGGACAATACGCGCAACTTCTTCGCGTCGGACATTCCGTGGGACGGCTACAATGTCGACCGCGTCGACATGCAACGCGGTCCGAACTCGATCCTCTTCGGTTTGGGCAGCCCGGCCGGTATCATCAATGCGTCGACGAAGACTGCGCAGCACCGGAACTTCCGCGAGGTCGACTTCCGTTTCGGTTCCTACGGCAGCAACCGCGTCACGGTGGACATCAACCAGAACATCCTGCCGGGCGAACTCTCGGTGCGGTTGAACCTCCTGCGTAATGACGAACAGTATCGGCAGGATCCGGCCTACAGCTTCGATCGTCGTTTGTTCGCCACGCTGCGTTACGACCCGAAGTTCCTCAGCCGCGGCGAGCACAAGACCACGCTCAAGGTCAACTTCGAGAAGGGTGAGATCGACAGCAACAACCCGCGCACGATCACGCCCCGCGACCAAATCACCCAGTGGTGGGATGCGTTGAATCAGCAGGGCTATAATCCGACGCTGGTTCAGAACAGCGGCTGGTTCTATGACGAGAATGGCGTGCCCTATCGCCATCCGAACAGCGGCCAGTTCAACCGCAACTGGACGGATAACATCCCGAACAATCCGGCCACCGGCCGTCCGTGGACGGAGGCGGAAGCCGGTCATGCGCTGCCGAACAACGGTGCGGCCAATCCGAACTACTCGGCTTGGCTGGGCGCTCCCGTCATGTATGGCGGTCTTTGGCTCCAGGTGAATCCGGGCGAAAACTTCCCGTATTACGCGAGCATGCCCGAGTATAAGAACATCCGCGGCATCAACGCCAACGGCGCGATCGATGGCTCGCTGGGCTTGCCGTATTCCCGCCGCGTCACGGTGGCGAACACGGCCTACTGGGCTGAGCGCGCGACGCCGGCCGAAGGCGCCAAGTATCAGAGCTTCGGCGTGTGGAAGGCCAACACGCTGTCCGATTCGTCCGTTTTTGACTTCTACAACAACCTGATCGACGGCGACAACAAGCAGGAGTGGCAGAACTTCGAGAACCTGAACGCCTCGCTGAGCCAGACCTTCTTCGACAACAAGTTTGGTTTCGATCTCTCCTACGACCACCAGAAGATCGAGCGCGGACAATATTCGTTCGATGGTTCCGGCGTTCTCTACGTCGACATCAATACGCACAACATTGACGGCACGCCGAACGCCAACTTCGGCCGTCCGTATATCGAAACCAACTACACCTACGGCAACAGCCGTTACAACAGCGACCGCGATGCGGGGCGCGTCACGGCGTTCCTCGATCACGACTTCAACCGCGATCGCACCGGCGGTTTCATTCGCAAGCTCCTCGGTCGCCACACGCTGACCGGCCTGCTGAGCACGGAAGACTGGAGCTACGACCAGCGAAGCTTCTCCCGCTATGGCACGCCGGACGAATTTGCTCCGCTCGTCGCCAACCGGGGAAGCAGCTGGTATGTCGGTTCCAGCGATCGCGCGGTTCCGACGACGATCTATCTCGGCGAGTCCCTCAAGGACGCCAACTCCTATCGCGGCGCCTACATTTCGCGCGCGCAAGGCAAGCTGCAGATGCCGTCCAACGTGGCGTGGCACTGGTTCGATTCCACCTGGAATGCGACCAACGTGAATCCGGCCGATCCGTGGACCAATCCGTATAACGGCGCGACCACCACGCAGTCCGAAAACCCGGCCAACTACGCTGGCTGGTCCGTGCGGAACGTCGAAGTCATGAGCGCCGAAACGGGCGATCAGGATTTCCTCACCCGTGGCGCCACGCTCAACAAGCGCGAAGTCACCTCCACCGCGGGTGCGTGGCAGGCCTATCTCTGGGACGGGGCGCTCGTCGGCCTCTACGGCATTCGCGAGGACCGGGTTCGCTCGTGGGCGCTCGAAGGCCCGCGCGACTCCGTGTATGATCGCGTGGACTTCTCCCGTTACACCCTCGATGGCACGACGTCGCAGCTCTATGTGGGCAAGACCAAGAGCTGGAGCGCGGTGGCGAAGCTGAACAAACTCGCGGGCCGCTATGCCGACTGGGCTCCGTTGAACGTGAGCTTGTTCTACAACAAGTCCGACAACTTCCAGGTCACGGGCGCTCGCAACGACCTCTATGGTCAGCCGCTCGCGCCGCCGTCGGGTGAAACGGAAGACATGGGCATCATGCTCTCCACGAAGGACGACCGGTTCTTCCTGAAGATCAATAAATACGAGACCAGCGTCAAAAATGCCGGCAACTCGAGCATCAACAACTACCTGTGGTATCTGATGGGTGGCGACAACTTCATCACCCGTCTCGAGTCGCGTGCCGACGCTTACCAGTATCACATGCGCACGCGCGACGACTTCCGTTCGATTAACTTCTTGGACGACGCGGACCCGCGTGAAGGCGGCTCGTGGGGCTGGTATTACACCACCCGCACGGGTGAGACCGAAGAGCACGCGACGCTGACGCGCTTGGCAGCGGTTGCGGCCTGGCGCGATCTGACGACCAAGGAACCCATCCAGAAGATCCTGCAGGCCTGGGGTTATCCCGACCTGAATCAGAATCCGCTGACGCAGACCGCGCAGGCGAATCCGACCAACCTCGTGGCCAACTTCCAAGCGACGGAGGATCAGATCTCGAAGGGTTGGGAAGTCGAGTTCACCGCCAATCCGACCAAGAACTGGCGCTTCACGCTCAACGCGTCGCAGACCAAGGCTTCGCGCAGCAATGTCGGCGGCGATGCGCTGACGGAGTTTGTGACCTACGCCAATGAGTATCACAACAAGCGCTACGTCCCCGTGAGCGGACCTGGCGCAGGTGTGGTCTCGGTATTCGACGGTCTCTATAGCGACGGCACGCCTGGCCAGACATACTACTTCCGCGAGGCCACGCCCGAGGAAATCGCCGCGGACCGCCCGAATATCGACGCGACCGGCTCCGGCACGGTGAACACCACCTTCGGCGGCATCGGCAACTTCCCGACGTGGAGCGGTGGCGGTGCGCGCAACGGCTCGATGGTGAGCTGGAATAGTAATTTCTATTCCAAATATCTCCTCCTCAAGCTGCAGGAAGGAGCGAACACGCCGGAGCTCCGCCGCTGGCGCGTGAACTTCGTGACGAACTACAACTTCACGGAAGGTCTGCTCAAGGGCGTGAACATCGGCGCGGGCTACCGCTGGCAGGACAAGATCGCGATCGGTTATCCGGTCATCGAGATCGAGGGCGGCAGCACCGAGGAAATCGCGTTCGACACCAGCAATCCTTATTACGGTCCGACGCAGGATGCGGTCGATCTGTGGATTGGTTACGAGCGTCGTCTGACCCCCAAGATCAACTGGCGGATTCAGCTCAACGTTCGGAACCTCGGCGACGGCAAGAAGCTGATCCCGCTGTCGACGCAGTATGACGGTTCGGTGGCCGCCTGGGGTATCGCGCCCTCGCAGAGCTGGACCGTGACGAACACGTTCTCGTTCTAATCGATTCACCATCCGGCGGGTTCGCCGGGTGGTTTGTTAGGGGCTAGTCAGTAAAATAAGGGCGTCTCCGTTGGTTCCGGGGACGCCCATTTTTTTGGCGGACGTGAGAGGGCCGCCACCCAGCCGCGTGGGAATGGGCTGAGTTACTCGTAGGTGGGTCGTTGAGGCCAGCCGGACGGGGAGTCTTCCCAATCTTCCTGGCGGCCATAAGGAGTGACATCGAGGAGGCTATAGGAATCGGTGAGGTTCTCCACGCCCCGGGCGTAGGTGGAGTAGGTGTGATACACGGCGTCGTCGAGACGGAGGAAGACGCTGAGGCCGTGCGATTCGCCTTCGGTTTGATTGGGCGACCCGGTGGCGATCATGTCGTCGGCGGAGCGGTAGTTGTATTCGACGGGGCGGATCTTCGGATCGAGTGTGACGTGGAAGTCGTAATTGAAGTCGCTCCCGAAGGAAGAAAACCACGGACGGTTCCAGCCGCGTTGCTGGCGATAGGAGTCGAGTTTTGGAAACGGGGCGCGGGAGATCAGGACGAAGCGGGTGTCGCGTTCGGCGAGGAGGGAAAGATCGCCGAGGGAGTCGACGAAGCCGGTGCAGCCGGGGCAGCCTTTTTCCCACGCGGGATCGAACATGAAGTGGTAGACGATGAGTTGTCGGTGTCCGTCGAAGAGTTCGATGAGCCGGCGCGCGCCGGAGGCATCGTGGAAGACGTAGTCTTTTTCGAGGCGGACCATGGGCAGGCGGCGGCGCTCGGCGGCGAGGCGATCGCGGAGGCGGGTGACTTCTTTTTCGCGCTGGAGGAGTTGGAGGCGTTTTTCGCGCCATTCGGCGCGAGTGGCGATGGGTGGATGCGGCAGCGAGGACATGGCGTGGGGAATCGGTGTTTGGGTTCGTCGGACCTACTGAATCGACGAACGAGGAAACCCCAGCCGGACGTGGTGTGGCGGATTGCGGAAAAGATTCGCGCGACGTTTTCGCGCCGGCACGTGACTAAGGCACGGGCGGGGAGAAGGGGGCGAGGGCGAGCTCGGCTTGGAGTTTCTTGGGCAGTTTGGCGACGACGAGATCGTAGCTGTGGCGGATGCGGCGTTCCAACTCGGATGCGGGCAGGGCGAGGAGATCGCTGACGCGGACCCAGTGGCGTTTGGCGCAATAGGGCGCCTGCGCGATGCCGT
>ENA-UOVV01001782-UOVV01001782.1-compost-metagenome-genome-assembly--contig:-NODE-1782-length-14109-cov-4.645297_pt1 | contig 14109 bp, 15 predicted proteins | sample MGYA00238155_ERZ761577 | MGnify/ENA primary metagenome ERZ761577 (study PRJEB28898, sample SAMN06268775) | compost metagenome | isolation source: Emeryville, CA | place: USA:Emeryville, CA | collected...
TCTCCCGGCCGAGGTCCACGTTGGCCTGCTGCCCGGAAGTCAGAATGCGCTCGACGCCCAGATCCACCAGCTCGTCGATCGCCCGGTACGGATCTGCCGTCAGGTCGAAAGCCCGGTGAAACGTAATCCCCGTAGTCCCAGCCGCTTCGGCCAGTTTCCGCATGGCAGGAAGATCGATGTATCCATCCGGCTGCAGTACCCCGAATACCAGTCCGTCGGCCCCCAGTCTTTTCAATTCCTCAATTTCCGCCAGCATTGTCTCCAGCTCCAGCTCATCATACACGAAATCGCCGCCCCGCGGCCGTACCATGGCATAGACAGGGATCGAGACTTTCCGCTTCACCAGCTTCAGCAGTCCGCCCGAAGGCGTTGTCCCCCCTTCTCCAGGTCCGCTGCAGAGCTCAATCCGGTCTGCTCCCGCTGCTTCGGCATTCACACACGATTCAAGCGAATAGGCACATACTTCTACCTGCATCATTCTATTTTCGTTTTCCGTCGTTAGATTATCCTAATTTGTGTATTTTAATATGAAATTTTAATCCCGGCAGTCCGTAATACACCGCCAATCCATCGTTTTGGATCGAAAAATATGATGCAAATCTAGGCACCGTTACGGGCCGGACAGCAAAGGGTCCTGCTGAATTTTCAAGCACTCCTGAGTGGAGGAATAAAACATTTTGCAACAACTTGATTTACAGCTATTTACAAACAAAATTAAAACAATATTGGCGGAGGGAAATTATTCCTTGAATTAACCATATGAAAATTTTGAGGATACATTTTTTTTTCTACTTTTGCACTCCAAATTTTGAAACATCTTTTAAAGTTTAGCAATATGTACTGGACACTTGAACTTGCCTCTTATTTGGAGGATGCGCCTTGGCCTGCTACCAAGGACGAATTAATCGATTTTGCGATTCGCACTGGTGCCCCTCTAGAAGTTGTAGAAAACCTGCAGGAGTTGGAAGATGACGGTCAGCCCTACGAAAGTATCGAAGAGATCTGGCCCGACTATCCTACCAAAGACGACTTCTTCTTTAACGAAGACGAATATTAATTTCCTGAAAAACGCCCTTCGAGGGCGTTTTTCTTATACTACCACTTGCCCACGGTGGTAAAAAAAACGACGGTTGTATATTTGTGCCTGGATAAAGCTGGCAGGCCATGAATTTCAACCAGATCAAAAAATGGGTTTCCAAAGGCGAGGATGAAAGGGTGGAATTTAAATTGAAAGCCAACCACCCTGAAAAGATCATCCGCGAACTGGTAGCTTTTGCCAATAACCAGGGTGGTTTCCTGATCGTGGGGGTAAGTGACGACCGGAAGATCATCGGAGTCAGATATCCCCATGAAGCCCATCACCTTATCTCCACGGCCATCGAGCGTTACTGCCGCCCCGTTTTCGAATACACGTCGACTATCATTCCCACCTCCGTTGCCGATCAGTACCTGCTCATTTACGAAGTCAGGAAGAGTGAAAATCCCCCCCATTTTGTAGAACATCCGGAAGGAACCCGGAAAGCCTATTTCCGCATAGGAGAAAGCTCGATTCAGGCCAGCCGTGAACTTTGCACCATACTCCGCAAATCTTCTGCCGCGGGCAATACCCTCATCCGTTACGGTGATACCGAACGTCAGCTGATGCAGATTCTCGACAATGAGAAAACGGTAACGGTTCAGTCTTTCGCACGGGCAGCCAATATCAGCCTGCGCAAGGCCTCCCAAACCCTCGTGTACATGGTGCTGGCCGGGGTCGTACTGATTCAGCCCAGCGATTCGGGCGACAAATACTCCATGGCCCCTTTTTCCGGGCCAACCACCTCGCGGACATATATTAAACTGAATTAGTTACGTTATTGATTATAGTTTAGAGCCATTGCAACGAATTTTGTGTAATGGTATCCTTATATTTGTTACTTAAGTAATAACTGGACAGATTACTTTTCAGGCGGAAGCAGGAAGTAATTGAGTAAGATGTTGAATAAGTTAATAACACATAGCCCCTGGAACGCCTTGCAAAAACCTTTCAACCGGCTACAGATCCGTTCGGTAGGGAAAAAGCTGAACCTGACCCACGGTATATTTTTCATTGTCCTCGCATTTTCTCTCCTGTGCCTGGGAGGTATTGAAACTCACGCTCAGCGCTCTGCCAAGAAAAAAAGCAAAGATTCGTCGGCACTGCAGCCTACGGAAGCTGAATTCAATCCCGTGGAAGAAGGTTTGGTGATCGAGGGGATGAAACATATGATGAGGGACGAGGCCGATCGTGCACTCCCCTACTTCGAGGAACTGGTCGGAATGGCACCTAACAAGGCTGCCGCCCATTACCTGCTCGCCACGGCGCAGATCAAACTGAATAAACCCGAAGCGTTCGAATCGGCCAAAAAGGCATATCAGCTCGATGGCAGGAACGTATATTTCGGAAAGTTCTATGCCGAAAACCTGGTACGGCAGAAGAAGTACAAGGAGGCTGCGGTCATTTACGAGGAGCTGCTGGCCCAAAACCCGCTGGACATCCAGAACAATATCGAACTGGCCGCCGTCTACGTGTTTAACGACCAGTTGGACAAGGCGATAGAAACCTATGACCGGCTGGAAAGAAACATCGGCATTACGGAGGAAATAAGCAAGCAGAAGCAGCAGCTGTACCTACGTCAGAACAAGCTCGACAAAGCCCTGGGCGAAGCTCAGAAGCTGATCGATTCAGAGCCGGGTGAATCGTTCTACTATGTGGAGCTGGCCGAGCTCTATATCGCCAATGAAATGGTGGAAAAAGCCGAGCCCCTGCTCAGGGAAGCCCTGAAATTAAACCCTAACGAAGCTCAGGCCAATATCCTCCTGGCTGATATCTACCGCCGAAACGGGGAGTTCGAAAAGTGCAAACAGGAACTGATGACCGTTTTCAGGAATCCCAATTTCGAGGTAACTCCGAAAATCCGGGTGATGTCGGGCTACCTGGCCATGCTCAAAAGCGGCGACGACCGCTCGGATGCCCTGGAACTGGTGGAGCAGCTGATCGAAACGCATCCCGGTGAGGCCAAGCCTTACATCCTCTTTGCCGACCTGCTGGTACAGACCAATCAGAAGGAAAAAGCCCGGGATATGTACGCCCGTGCTGCCAGGCTCGACGGCTCGATCTACGAAATCTGGGAAGCCCTGCTTCAGCTCGATGGGGAACTCAATCAGTACGACAGCCTCCTGGTGCACTCCGAAATGGCACTGGAGTTTTTCCCGAATCAGGGTATCCTCTGGTACTCCAACGGATCGGCCAACCTGATCAAAAGAAATTATGCCGAAGCGGCAGCCTCGCTGGAGGAAAGCAAAAAACTTGTCGGAGAAAATCCGATTCTGCTGCGCTACATCCACGCCCAGCTGGGCGACGCCTATAATGGCACAGAAGAATATGAAAAATCGGACAGTGCCTACGAATATGTTCTCAGGGAAGACCCCGAAAACGCGCATGTCCTGAACAACTATGCCTATTTCCTGTCGCTCAGGAAGGCCAACCTGGAAAAGGCAAAGGAAATGTCGCTGAAACTGGTGAAAAAGCACCCCGACAATGCCACCTACCTCGACACCCATGCCTGGGTGCTCTACATGCAGAAAGATTATGAAGGGGCAAAAACGTATCTGGAAAAGGCTTTGGCCAACCAGGCGAACGTCAGCGCCACCATCGTAGAACACTACGGGGATGTTCTTTCAAAACTGGGGCAGAAAGACCGTGCGATCGAACAGTGGAAAAAAGCGAAGACCCTGGGACAGGCCAGTGAGGATATTGACAAAAAAATAGCTTCCGGAATCGTTCATGACTGAAAGGGCAGCCTACCTGCTAATGCTGGTATTTCTGGTAATGACAGGCTGTAAGAGGCAGAAGATTACCAGACTGGATGATACACTGACCAGCCGTCAGGGTGAATTTGCGGTAGTAGATGCCCTCCCCGACTCGCTCTACCAGCCCCTGTCGTTTACCTACCTGTCTACCCGTTCGAAAATCAGCATCAAAAGTAAAAACCAGAACATCGATAATGCCTCGGTATCTTTCAGGGTCAGGAAAGACAGTGCCATCTGGATGTCGGCCAGCACCATGGGCATGGAGGTGATACGTGCCGTCCTGTCGCGGGAGGGAGTGCGGATGATGGACCGGTTCAACAAGGTATATTTGGCAGCAAGTTACCGGAATCTGGCGGAGAGACTTGGCTTTGCCCTCGACTATCCCCTCCTGGAAAGCATGTTTCTCGGAGAAATTCCTGTTTATCCCGGTCAGAAATATGAACTCCGCTCTGACACTTCCCAGACACTTACCAAGCAATCGGATGCCTACGTGACCATATACAACCTGATTGCTCATTCCCTGAAAAAACCCGTCCGCATGGAAGCCCTGGACCTCATCAGCGGCAATCAGGCCAAATCGGAGTATTCCGATTTTACGGACACCATCCCGAAAAATGTCTGGCTGGAACTGACTGTCAAACCGAGGGCGCAGCCTGAAAAAACGGAGCAGATCGTCATTTCCGTGGTGCATTCAGGCATAAATCTGGCCGACAGTACGCTGTCCTTTCCTTTTCAGGTGCCAAATAACTTTAAAAAAGCCTTTTAATCTGCCAATCCTGATTAACTTTGCTTTTAAACAAAGGAGGGAATAATCCTATGTATTTAGAGAAAAAGCTTTTTCACATATTCCTGTTTATGACTGCCCTGACCTTCGGGTTGAGCGTCCCCGTCAATGCCCAGAACAACCGGGAACAACTGGAAAAGGAAAAGAAAGCAAACCAGGAAAAAATCAGGCAGATACAGGGTGTATTAAAAAAGACCTCCTCGCAAAAAAATGTCAACCTGAAACAGCTTCAGGTGATCAATTCACAGATTCAGGCGCAGAAAAAGCAGATCGACCTGCTGAACGACGACCTGAAGCTGCTCGACCGTGAGCTCAGCACGCTGGCTGGTGAAAGGCGCAAACTCGATGAGAAAATGGAAGATCTCAAAAAAGAGTACGCCAAAATGATTTACGAAGCAGCCAAGCGTACCACTACCCTCAATAACCTGATATTCCTTTTTTCAGCCAATACGTTCAATCAGTTTTTACTTCGGTACAAATACCTGAAACAATACACCGACGAACGGCAGTCGCAGGCCAGGCAAATGGAAGCCCTCAAGATCCAGATAGCTGCACAGCAGGAACGGATCACGGCCAAAAAGGAGGAGCAGAAAAAAACGCTGGACAATCGTATGGCGGAAGCCCAGAAGCTGGCCACCATGCAGACGCAGAAAAACGCGGTGGTAACCGAGCTCTCCAAACAGGAGAGTGAACTCCGGGCTGAGCTGGCCAAAAGTCGTCAACAGGCCGAAATGCTCGACAGAAGTCTGAAGGAAATCATCGAAAGAGAACGACGAGAACGTCTCGCCAGGGAAAAGGCAGCCCGCGAAAAAGCCGAAAGGGAAAGAGCAGAACGGGAGGCTCGGGGTGAAGAACCGGTTGCTGAAACCAAAAAGCTCGACCTGAGTGGTATGACCGAGGAGGAAGTTAAATTGGCCTCTTCCTTCCAGGCTTCCAAGTCAAGACTTCCCTGGCCGGTTAGAGGATTTGTGACTGAGCAGTTTGGGCGGCATGCACACCCCGTCCTGAAAGGAATTATGGTGGACAACCTGGGGATCGATATCCAGACTAACGCCGGTGAACCCGTCAGGGCTGTTTATGACGGACTGGTACTCGACGTCAACAATATGCCGGGCTTCAACTATGTGGTAGCCATTCAGCATGGAGACTATATGACCGTTTATGCCAAAATGAAGAGCGTATCGGTAAGACCCGGCCAACGGGTAAAAGCCAGAGACAATATCGGGGTGGTAGCCACCAACGGGGAAGGCACTTCCGAACTCCAGTTTCAGGTTTGGCAGAATACGACCAAACTCAACCCCGAATCCTGGCTGATGAAACGCTAACCTTTGATATTTCAACATTAACTGAAGTTTCCAAATGTCCGTACATAAGAAGGAAGTCAAGCGCATTACAACGCACACTATTCAGGAAATGAAGAACAGGGGAGAAAAGATCTCCTCCCTGACAGCCTATGATTATTCGCTGGCCAAACTGGTAGACGCAGCCGGCGTGGAGATCATACTGGTGGGTGATTCTGCGTCCAACGTCATGGCGGGTAACGAAACGACCCTGCCCATTACCCTCGATCAAATGATCTATCACGCTACTTCGGTGGTAAGAGCGGTCAAAAGAGCCATGGTGGTTGTGGACCTTCCCTTCGGCTCCTACCAGGGGAATTCGGAAAAAGCCCTCGATTCGGCGATCCGGATCATGAAGGAATCGGGTGCGCATGCGGTTAAGCTCGAAGGAGGCATTGAAATCAAGGAATCGATTACCCGTATCCTCAGCGCCGGAGTTCCGGTGATGGGCCATCTCGGACTTACGCCCCAGTCCATCTATAAATTCGGCACCTATACCGTACGGGCCAAAGAAGAGGCCGAGGCCTTAAAACTGAAGGAGGACGCCCAGATGCTTGACGAAGTAGGTTGCTTTGCCGTAGTACTTGAAAAAATACCGGCACAGCTGAGCAAGGAAGTTACCGCCAGTATCAGAATCCCCACCATCGGGATAGGAGCCGGCCCGCACACCGACGGCCAAATTCTCGTCCTGCACGATATTCTGGGCATTAATCAGGAATTCAAGCCTCGGTTCCTGCGGCGTTATGCCAACCTGGGTGAGGTAATAGAAAATGCCTTGTCGACCTATGTGGCCGATGTGAAGAACGAGAATTTCCCCAATGAAAGTGAGTCGTACTAACCGGTACGGCTCTTACGAAAGTGAAGACTCTTCGGCTTCCTTCACCAGCCTTGCGGCATTTTCCTTGCCCAGATAACGGTCGATCAGGTAATGAGCCAGGTAAATGACGGGTGTCATCAGAATGGCTACGATCCCCTTGTAAATGTAATTGACCGTTCCGACAGAGAAGAGTTGCTGCAGTGACCAGTCGCCAAACACGTAAAAGGCAATTCCCAACACCACAAAACTGTCGATCAGCTGTGAAAAGATGGTCGAGCCGGTTGCCCTCAGCCAGATGTATTTTCCACCTGTCAGTTTACGGAGCCAGGTAAAAACCACTACGTCGAGCAGCTGGCCCAGCAGGAATGCGGTTGTCGAACCCACCATGATGCCCATCCCCTGCTGGAAAATACGGGCATAGGCCTCATTGATGTTAAAAGGATTGCCCGCAGAATCCTGAGAATTGATATTCATCCAGAAATCGGCAGGCGGCAACAGGGTGGCAATGTAAACCACTACGAAGGTATAGACAATAAATCCGGCGGTCAGCAACGATATTCGCCTGACGCCCTTTCGGCCGAAATACTCATTAATAATATCGGAGGTTACAAAGACGACCGGCCATAGCACTACACCTGCGGTCATATTGAAATCGAACCGCTGCCCACCGATTGGAATCTGGACGGGTGGGATGCCCAGCAGCGATTCCACCGAAAAAATCTTGGAGCCGACAATTTCAGCGATCAGGGCATTGGTCAGAAAGATACCGCAAAGGAATAGGAACAACCGCTGTCTTTTGCGATCGTATTGACTTATTTCAGACATCGTTGAGTAGTAGAAAAAATAATTATTGAAGTACCGCCTGCGAGACTTTAACGCTTATTTTTCTTCTCGATTCGAGGTACTCTTCTATTCGGTCCAGGGCTTCATTCAATGTGTCCAGATTGGGTAGGGTTACGATCCGGAAATGGTCACTTCCTTTATAATTAAAACCATTTCCCGGTACCATCAGTACCTTATGTTCCACCAGCAGTTCGTAGACCAGCTGCTCGTCATCCTGAATATCAAACTTCGAGAGATCGATTTTGGGGAACATGTACAGGGCTCCCTTAGGTCGTACACAGGTAATACCGTCGATCGCGGTGAGCCGTTTGTAAAGCAGGTCCATCTGCTTGTACAGTCTGCCACTGGGTTGCACCAGGTCGACAATACTCTGATAGCCGCCCAGAGCGGTCTGAATTCCGTATTGGGTGGGCACATTGGGGCATAGCCGTGCACTGGCCAGGAACAGGATCCCTTCGATATAGGACTGTGCGTGCTGTTTGGCACCGCTCAGGATTAACCATCCACCGCGGAATCCGGCCGAACGGTAGTTTTTGGACAAGCCGCCGAAGGTTACGCACAGGGTATCCTTCACCATAGGCGCAATGGGAATATGTACGGCTCCGTCGTAGAGGATGCGGTCGTAAATTTCATCGCTGAAAACGATCAGCTGATGTGCTTCGGCTAATTCGACGATGGCCTGCAGGGTTTCCCGACTGTAGACCGCACCGGTAGGGTTATTGGGATTAATCAGCACGATCCCTCTGGTCCGCGGTGTGATCTTCGACAGAATGTCGCTGATGTCAGGATTCCAGTCGTTTTCCTCATCACATACGTAGTGAACCGGCTTTCCCCCGCTAAGTGAAACCGACATGGTCCACAAGGGATAGTCGGGTGATGGGATGAGGATTTCATCATCGGGATTAAGGAGAGCTTGCATGGAAAGCAGAATGAGCTCACTGACCCCGTTACCAATAAATATATCGTTAATGCCCACGTCCTCCATCCCCTGGGTCTGGCAGTAGTGCATTACCGCCTTGCGGGCTGCGAAAATCCCTCTGGAATCGGAATACCCCTGGGCATTCCGCATATTCATGATGATATCGTGGACAATTTCATCGGGAGAATCAAATCCGAAAGGTGCCGGATTGCCAATGTTAAGGTTAATGATCTTGAATCCCTGGCTTTCCAACTCCAACGATTTCTGGTAGATAGGCCCCCTTATATCGTACTTCAGATGTTCGAGCCGCTCGGCTTTTTTAAACTCCATCGTCAAATAGCTATAATTTACTTTTGCAAAGGTAGGAAATTGAGTAACTTAGCATACAATACGTTTAATATATTCATCTTCACCTTAACCATATTTTTATGATTAACAGAAGAGCTAAGGCCGTTTGGAACGGCTCTGGTAAAGACGGTAAAGGCTATGTAAGTACCGGCAGTGGTGTTTTGGACAACACCCAGTATTCATTCAATACCCGTTTTGAAGAAGGGAACGGTACCAATCCCGAAGAGTTGATTGCGGCAGCTCATGCCGGTTGCTTCGCCATGAAATTAAGTTTTGATCTGGGTGCTGCGGGTTATACCCCTGAAGAACTGGATGCAACGGCGGTTGTTTCCCTGGATCCGCAAAAACTGGAGGTCGTTAAAAGTCACATTACCCTTAAAGCCAGCATCCCGGGTATATCGGAAGAAGAATTTCAGAAAATAGCGGCCGAGGCTAAGGAAAGCTGCCCCATTTCAAGACTTTTGAACACCGAAATCGTTCTGGACGCGAGTCTGGTTTAATTTCGTACCTTCCTAATTTCTTCTTCGCCTGTCAAGCCGCTGCAGAAGCATATCATTGAAAGCTTTTTCAGCGCTCTGGAGCTCAGCCAGTTGCGAGGGTGAAATGATCGTCAGGAATTTTTCGTGGTACTCTTTTTCGAGGTTTACCTCTTTCTGTTTCAGCTCCTGAATTTCCTTCAGGTTACTGAGAGCCGCCCGGTCGGTCATGCCGCCTTCGCGCTTTTCCATGATAATCCTGCGCTGAGCCCTGCGAAGTTCCCTCCTCTTTTCAGAAAATTCATTGTAGACCGGCCAGAATTTCTCTGACTGTTCGGTAGTCAGCTTCAGACGGTTGGTAATCATGCTGACCTTTGCATCCTGAATCTGCTGCAATTCCGCACGGTCACGCTGCTGTGCATGTACCTTCTCCTGACGCGCCAGTAAAATAAGGCCAGCAAAGGTTAACAGCTTAAAAAATGAGCCAAAATTCATCTTCGAAATAGGATTATATACTTTCGTCATAAACTGCATCTTCATTCAGATATTGAAGAATCATATTCTCATCCACTCCTTCGAGGTAATGAATCAGTGTCGATTCTTCCAAAAAAGCTTTTTGAATTACATCCTGACTGGCCAGATCATAATAGTCGAGATCCTGTGCTTCCAGATACTCCAGAATTGCTTCATCACTCACTGCCATAAGGCTGTCGGGAGCAAGTGGTCCCTGTTTTTCGGGAAGCGTAATCCAGATCAGAGCTGCAATCAGCGCTACGCTGGCCGCCACTGCGACCGAAGTAACCGAAGACCACCAGCGTTTCAACGGTCTGACTTCTGTAGTCTCTTCCAAAGCCTGTTGCCCAACCCTTTCCATGATCTGGTCAGAAAGGGCATCGAAATAATTTTCAGGAACTTTAAAAGGATGTTTCCGGTCCAGGTCATCCAGCCTGATACGCTTTTCCATGTCAGTTATTCATTTATCGACCTTTTCAAATCATGCATCCGATTGCAGTCTTTCATAAGACTTTTTAAGAAGTGGAAAGTTTAATCCTCCCCATTTAAAAAATCTTCAATTTTTTTAACGGCCCAATGATAGGAGGCCTTGAGCGCTCCCACGGAGGTTCCGGTAATCTCGGAGATCTCCTCGTAGGAAAGATCTTCAAAATATTTGAAATTAAAAACCAGTCTCTGTTTCTCAGGCAGTTGCAGCAGGGCTTTCTGGAGTTTCATCTGTATTTCATCCCCTCCTATCAGCGGATCTGTTTCCAGTTGGTCCTCCAGGGTCCGTTGAACATCCTCCAGGGGTACCTGGGACTTCCTTTTTTTCTTGTTCAGGAAGTTGATCGTTTCATTGGAAGCAATCCGGTAAATCCAGGTATAAAGCTGAGAATCACCACGAAAGTTGTCCAGACTGCTCCAGATTTTAATGAAGATCTCCTGGGTTACATCATTACTGTCGTCGTGGTCGATCAGCATTTTCCGGACCATCCAATAGACCTTCTGCTGGTATTTTTTTACCAGCGCATTGAAGGCCTTTAACCTGCCCCCTTCTTCCCGGAAAAGTTCCAATAACTCCTGATCGGTCATCCTGTATAGGAAAACTACCAACGAGGTGATCGTTGGTAGTTAACAAAGTTAAAAGGATTCGATAATTTTCAATACCTATAGAACAACAGGCAACACCCGTTTTATCCTCTTCGGGCGATGGCTTTCTTCGCGGCGGCTACGATGTCTGGCGCGGTGAGTCCATACTTTTTCATCAACTGCTCAGGTGTTCCGCTCTCTCCGAAACTATCGTTCACGGCTACATATTCCTGTGGCACGAGCAGGTTTTTCACCAGAACCTGAGCCACACTGTCACCCAGACCGCCCAGTCGATTATGTTCCTCGGCGGTTACCACTGCTCTGGTTTTGGCTGCCGACTTGAGAATAGCCTCTTCGTCGAGGGGCTTGATGGTATGGATGTTGATGATTTCGGCATCGATACCCTCTGCAGCCAGCATTTCACCGGCGAGAATCGATTCCCAAACCAGGTGGCCGGTAGCAAAAATCGACACGTCCGCTCCTTCGTTAACCATCCAGGCCTTACCAATCTCAAATTTCTGATCAGGGTCGGTGAAAACAGGCACTACCGGGCGTCCAAACCGGAGGTATACGGGGCCATCCCAATCGGCAATTGCGATGGTAGCAGCTTTCGTTTGGTTAAAGTCGCAGGGATTGATAACCGTCATTCCGGGCAGCATCTTCATCAGTCCGATATCTTCCAGAATCTGGTGGGTAGCACCGTCTTCTCCGAGGGTAAGACCTGCGTGGGAAGCGCATATTTTCACATTCTTTCCGGAATATGCAACGCTTTGCCTGATCTGGTCATAAACACGACCGGTAGCAAAGTTGGCAAATGTCGAAGCAAACGGAATCTTACCGCCAATGGTAAGTCCGGCTGCCACCCCGATCATGTTTGCTTCCGCAATACCCGTCTGGAAGAAACGTTCGGGGTTATTCTTAATAAAAGCGTCGAGTTTCAGGGAAGCTACCAGGTCGGCGCACAATGCCACCACATTGGGATTGGATTTGCCCAGTTCTTCCATTCCGGCTCCAAAACCTGAGCGGGTGTCTTTCTTTTCGGTATATGAGTATTTTTTCATTTCGGTAACTTAAGATTTAACTACGGTGAAAAGGGCAGGATCAATAATCCCCTAAAGTGACAGGAAGCTGGGCCAGTGCGGCGGCCAGTTGCTCATCATTGGGAGCAGTACCGTGCCATTTGTGGGTTCCCATCATAAAGTCAACGCCGTATCCCATCTCTGTGTGCAGCATTACGACTACCGGTTTTCCATTGCCCGATGCCGCAATTGCCTTGTCGATTCCTTCCAGCACCGAAGCCATATCATTTCCGGCGGGCACATCGATCACTTCCCATCCAAATGCCCGGTACTTGGCACCCAGATCGCGGTTGTCCAATACCTTGGCCGTAGGTCCGTCGATTTGTTGTCCGTTGTAATCCACAAAGGCAATCAGGTTATCTACCTTATGATGCGGAGCAAAGGCTGCTGCTTCCCAAATCTGACCTTCCTGTTGTTCACCGTCACCCATCAGTACGAATACCTTGCGGTCATCCTGATTGAGTTTCTTGGCCAACGCAGCACCAATTGCTGCTGATAGGCCCTGTCCGAGAGATCCGGAAGCAATACGTATGCCGGGCAGCCCCTCATGTGTAGTGGGATGTCCCTGAAGACGGGTATCGAGTTTACGGAAAGTGGCAAGTTCGCTCACTTCGAAATATCCGCGCCGGGCCAGTACACTGTACCACACCGGTGATATATGCCCATTGGATAAAAAGAACAGATCCTCTCCAATTCCATCCATGGAGAAGGCAGGTTTTCCGTCTTTTTCAGCTAGTTTCATCTTGTTGAAATACAGGGCGACGAGCAAGTCGGTACAGCCCAACGATCCGCCCGGATGGCCCGATTTACATCCATGTACCATACGGACAATATCCCTACGGACCTGGCCCGCTACTTCTTCTAGTTGTTTGATCTCCATTATACGAGGTTACTTTTTGTTTACTGTTTATTCCAATAACGTTATTCGGTTTAGATCTCTTTCAAAATCTGGCCGGTGTGTTCTTTACTCTTCACCTTCGAAATCACCTCTTCTATCACACCGTTTTCGTCGATGACAAAGGTGGTCCGGTGGGTACCCATGTAAGTCCGGCCATACATGCTTTTTTCACCCCAGACACCATAAGCATTGACCATCCGGTGCTCTGTATCCGCCAGCAGGGTGAAGGGCAGATTGTGTTTGGCTTTGAATTTTTTATGCGCCTTTTCATCATCCACACTTACTCCTACGACGGAATATCCTTTCGCCAGGAGAAGCTCATAATTGTCTCTCAAATTACATGCCTGCGTAGTGCAGGTTGGGGTGTCATCCTTGGGATAAAAATAGAGAACCAGTTTTTTACCTTTAAAATCGGACAATTGTACCCAGTTGCCGTCCTGATCCTTTTCCTTAAAATCGGGGGCTTTTTCCCCAATTGATGGCATCATTATGTATCTACTAATTAAAATTCTGCAAATTTAAGCCTAACTGTTTATAAATGAACGCTAACAGCGGCTAATTAACGTCTGGGTTTGGGTTCTGCGACTTTCGTTTTGATTACCTGTGTATTTCCGGCATTGTCCCTGACTTCGATTTCCACTTCTCCCTCGAAGGGAACCGAGTCATCGGCTTTTTCCGACCAAATATAACTATTCTTATACTCATAGTTCATAAGAACCCATTCTCCGTTGACTTTGGCTCGGAAAGAGGAAATACCCGATCGTTCATCCCGAATCCGTGCGCTGATCATTCTCGGCGTGCATTGCAATACCCTGACCTGTGGCGGAATCGTATCGGTCAGGGGCACAAAAGTCCCCAGTTCGCGGGTTTGAAAGCGGATCCGATCCCCATCCCATACACCTCCCAGAAATGCTTCACTACCGTTTACCCGACGATAAATATGGGTGCGTTCCCTGAGCGTATCGGGAATATCGGTCCGGTAACTGACTTCGATGCTTCCTCTTAAAGGGAAAGTATGATCGTTGATACTCAACTGATTGCCCTCTCTTCTGAGATACATATGGAGCGGCTCAAATACGCTACGCTCCCCGAAAGCGATTTTCAGGTCCCCTGCACGGTATTCAAATTCCTGACCGGCGGGTATGGTAGCAGCGAACCCGGTGGACAGTACATCCTCGCCAATACGGACC
>ENA-UOVV01001784-UOVV01001784.1-compost-metagenome-genome-assembly--contig:-NODE-1784-length-14102-cov-3.502670_pt1 | contig 14102 bp, 14 predicted proteins | sample MGYA00238155_ERZ761577 | MGnify/ENA primary metagenome ERZ761577 (study PRJEB28898, sample SAMN06268775) | compost metagenome | isolation source: Emeryville, CA | place: USA:Emeryville, CA | collected...
CTGTACCTCTTCGAGCGACTCGAACGCATACATTCTTCCGGAATTGGTGTTCAGCTCGCCCGGTGTCTGTGGTCCGCGCAAAAGCAGCAGACAGATAACCGTCACCTCGGCAGGGATGATCGGATACACAACTGCAAAGTTGTGCCTATACTTGGTTACGCGGCTGGATCCGCCCGTAACCGTGGATACCAGTCCTTTTTTCCGAAGGGTATCCAGCGTGGTGATCACCGTGCTGTCATCGTAATTGACCACCGGTTTCCGTGAGGTCTTCTGGTTACAAGCCGCTACGAGCGCATTCAGCGTGAGCGGATAATATTCGGGAGTGGTCTTTGCCTTTTCCATGAGCGCACCCAAAACACGCTGCTCTTCGGCAGACAGGATGGGGAGTGGCGTTATCGTATCCATGGGTCGATGGGTTTATGCTTCGTATGTCAGCTGCCAAAAATGATATTTTTATCAGAAATACGCAAGTGGCTTTGGGTTGTTTACTATCTTCGCGCAGTGATGAAAGTTGCGTATCACCCTGACTTTTCGCATCCGCTGCCCGCAGGGCACCGGTTCCCGATGGAAAAATATGAGTTGATTCCTGCACAGTTGCTCCATGAGGGCGTTGTGCAGAAAGCCGACTTATTTGAACCTGCATTGGCGGACCATGCCTCCGTCACCCTGGCGCATGCCGAGGATTATTGCCGCCAGCTGTGGGACCTGAACCTCTCTCCGTCAATGGTACGGCGCATCGGATTTCCGCTTACCGCATCATTGGTGGCCCGTGAGCTCCGTATTGTTCAGGGTACGATTGACGGGTGTAACTTTGCACGGCGCGATGGCGTGGCGTTCAACGTTGCCGGCGGCACCCACCATGCGGGAAGCGATTGGGGGGAAGGGTTCTGCCTACTGAACGACCAGGCGGTTGCCGCCGCCCGGTTGGTCCACCGCGGGGAAGCTAAGCAAGTGCTGATCGTTGACCTGGATGTCCACCAGGGAAATGGAACCGCCGAAATCTTCGCCACTGAACAGCGTGTTTTTACATTTTCCATGCACGGTGCGTCGAATTTCCCGTTTCGGAAAGAACGGTCCGATATCGACATCGGACTGCCGGACGGAACGGATGATCACGCCTACCTGTCTGTGCTGGAGCAACAGCTGAAGCTGATTTTTGAACGGGTGCGGCCCGATTTTGTGTTTTACCAGGCAGGAGTGGACGTGCTCGCAACGGATAAACTTGGAAAATTGGCGATGACACGCCGTGGCTGCGACGGGCGCGATGAGTTGGTTTTCCAGTATTGTCGGAGGTACGGAGCTCCCGTCCAGGTTAGCATGGGCGGTGGGTATTCGCCGCACATCCGTGACATCGTGGATGCTCACTGCCAAACGTTTAAGGTGGCCATGCGGATTTTTGAATAAGAATTGTATAACTGATCGACTATGTTCTATTACTCGGACGCCCGGATTGAACAGCTGGCCATCCATCGGGTGGGTAACAAGCTGCAGGACGAATTTTATGTGCTCAGTGAGCAACCGGTGGAATTGGCGGATGGCGTGCTCAGCCAGCTACTCATGCATTATTTTCTGAGCCCCTTTGCAAAGGCCAACGAAGTGTATCGGCTGTTTCATGCCAGCGACAACCGCTCGCTGAACGAAGTATTTCACTTTGCCCGGTCGTTCTTTTCCGGCGAGCTTGGGTTTTTGGAACTGAGCCACCAGCTATCCAAACATCTGTTTGAGGTGTCAAACCACCCCAACATCAAGGGAGGCGAGCTTTACGTGGTTCACCTGCAGGAGGTACAGCTGGAAGGGGAGGTACACGAGGCGATCGGCATATTTAAGTCCGAAAGCAAGGAACCCTACCTGAAAATTTCGCCGGTGCAGGGTGCATTTGACCTGGATTACGAGCAGGAGGCCATCAACATCAATAAGCTTGACAAGGGATGTATCATCGTCAATACAGAGGCGGAGGAAGGATATAAAGTGTTGGTGGTCGACCAGACAAACCGGCAGCAGGAAGCCGTATATTGGAAAGACGATTTCCTGGGCGTCCGCGTCCGTAACGATGCCCATAACCAAACGGGCAACTTCCTGAAAGTGTACAAGAAGTTTGTAAACGAGGAGTTGGACGGAACGTTCGAATTGGAACGGGCTGATAAGATCGATCTGTTAAACCGTTCGATGGACTACTTTAAAACCAAGGAAACTTTTAAACAGGATGAATTTGCAGAGGAGGTGCTGGGCAACCCACAGGCCGTAGAGCTTTTCAATTCCTATCGCCAGCAATTCGAAGAGGAATTCGAATCTCCGTTCAATAATCAGTTCGCCATTTCAAACCAGGCTGTAAAAAAGGCGCAGGCAACCTATAAAAGTGTCCTTAAACTGGATAAAAACTTTCATGTTTACGTGCATGGCAAACGGGAGCTGATCGAGAAAGGATACGACGAAGAAAAAGGCATGAACTACTACATTTTATACTTTAAAGAGGAGCATTAATCCCGCCTTCGTTGAGCATACAGCACGCAGGTTGCCTGGCTGACCGGCATCGTCCGCATGACCCAGGGGATATCCGGGTGCGGAACACCGGATATCCCCTGGACTGCTAATGCGATGCGGACAAATCCATCTTTCCCTGCTTGGTATTGTTTTTTAACATCAGGATGAAGGGCACGCATATCAAAAACATCACACCAATGTATAAGAATACGTCCATGTATGACAACACGGCCACTTGTCCCATAACGGAACCGTCCATCGCCCTCAGGGCTGCCGCCTGCGCTTGATTGGGGGCCATCCCGTGTTGCATGAAATTAGCCACCAGTCCCTGATAGGATTGTTGGAAGGCCGGATTTTCCGGAGTGAGGTGATTAACCAGGTCGCTGCGGTGCAGTGCATTTCGCCGGGTCATAAACGTCGTAATCAGCGCAATGCCGAACGAACCACCCAGCTGCCGCATCATGCCGGTAAAAGCCGCCCCCTGGCCGATTTGTTTCCCCTGTAACGTAGAAAGCGATAACGTGGACACCGGAATGAAGAGCAGACTCATGGCAAAGCCACGCAGCATCAGCATCCAGAAAAAGGCGTCACTGCCCGTATCCGGAGTAAGTATCCGGTAGCCCCACATGCAAAAAATAAAAAAGAGAAACATCCCCATGGCAGCCAAATACTTCTGCTTCACCCCCCGCTGAATCGCCTGCCCGATCAAGGGCATCATAAAGGCGGTCATTAGGGAAGAAGGGACCATCAGCAATCCTGCCTGATAGGCCGTCCATCCGAGCGAATTCTGGGTATACAAGGGAATGATGAACGTAGAACCGTAGAGGCCGAAACCCAGTATAAACGAAAGAATCGTTCCCACTCGAAGGTTGCTGTTTTTGAGTACGCGAAGTTCGACAATGGGGTGTTTACAGGTCAGTTCCCGCCAGATAAACAGGTAGATGCAGAGACCGCACATCACGGCGAAAAACAGAATCATGCTGCTGCTGAACCAATCTTCTTCCTGTCCGCGCTCCAGAACCAGCTGCAAGGATCCGACGGCACCGGCAAGAAAAACAATACCCCACCAGTCAATTTGATTGGCGGCCTGACGTTCGCCGTACCGGGGGCTTTTAACGTACCTGAGCGTCAGCATAGCGGCAATAACGCCCACCGGAATGTTGATATAAAAAATATAAGGCCAACTGAAGTTTTCCACGATGTAGCCGCCCAGGGGCGGCCCCAGTGTGGGGCCGACAATGACTCCGAGCCCGTAAATAGCCTGTGCCATACCTCGCTTTTCGATCGGGTAGACCTCCGTGATGATCGTTTGGGAAGTAACCAGAAGAGCGCCGCCTCCTACACCCTGCAGAAAGCGGAACAGGATGAGCTCCCACATGGCGGATGCGTTCCCGCATAAAAACGAACACACGGTAAAAAGGATAATGGAGCCGGCAAAGTAATGGGTACGTCCGAATTGCTGGGAAAAGAAGCTGGTCAACGGTACCACAATCACGTTTCCGATTGCGTAGGCCGTGATGACCCATCCGATCTCACTCAATGTAGCCCCCATGCTTCCACGCATTTCATTGAGCGCCACGTTGATGATCGTCGTGTCCACGATTTCCAGCAACGCGCAACATACCGCGGTGATGGTAATAATCGTCCGACGAAATCCGTATTCTACCAATGAATCCTGTTCCATATCAGTTCAGATGCACGTCTACCAATACGTTCATTCCCGTTCTCACTTTCTCGATGAAAGCCAGGTGATTGTCTGCCTGAAAATCGATCCGGACAGGGACTCGTTGAACTACTTTCACAAAATTTCCGGAGGCATTATCGGGAGGCAGAAGCGATTGGGCAGCGCCGGTTGCCGGCGAAAAGGACGTGATGGTGCCCTCCAGTGTGGAGTCCGGAAATGCGTCCACTTTAATGGATACTCGCTGTCCGATCTGCATGTGGGTAAGCTGGGTTTCCTTGAAGTTGGCCACCACCCACTTTTCGTGAAGGGGAACAATGGAAAAGAGCGACTGACCGGCGTTAAGAAACTGACCCGGCTGGAGATTGACTTTGCCTACCTGACCGTCAATAGCGGCCGTTATGACCGTGTAGGAGAGGTCCAGCCGGGCTGCTTCCACCTCGGCTTCCCGCTGTTTGATAGTGGCTTCTGCCACCGACGCCTGGCTACTATTTACGGATTTTTGCCTGCTTACGGTGTTCACCTGCCGTACGGCAGCCTCCTTTTGTGACTCCAGGACCGCCAGTCGTTGCTCGGCCTGCTGCTTCGCTGCCAGCGCCTGTTCGTATTGCTGTTGGGTGATGCTGTGGTCGGCAATCAGGTTTTCGTAGCGCTCAAAATCCTTCTGGGCTCTCCAAAGATCCACCTTGGCGGATTCAATCTGCGCGTCCACCGTGTTGACCTGGGTCGCCGTGGCATCGATGTTGGCTTGTGCAACGGCGATGCCCGCACCAGCTGCCTCGACATTGCCTCTGGCGGATGCCAGGAGCGCCTCTGCCTGTGCCAACCGTACCTGAAGGTCGCGGTCATCAAGCACTACCAGGGTATCCCCCCTGCGGACTCGCTGGTTGTCCTGTACCCGGACCTCGCGGATATACCCGGCGACACGCGGTATGACCGGGCTAATGGTCGATACGATCTGCGCATCATCGGTTTCTTCATGATGTTGGGCATGCAAAAATTTTACGACACCATACGTGCCTCCGAGTAGGATGAGGAGTCCGAACACGATCGCGAAACCTTTGTTCCCTGATTTCTTTTCTTTTGCCGTGGTTTGTTGAGTATTGGGTTGCATGATCTATTACTAAGTTGAATATGGTAAAATGCCTATTGTTAATTCTGCTTTGCGGTAAATGCATCCGTTTCCACCCCCGAGCGTTCCTGCAGTTGATGGTAAGCAACCGCTGCATCTGCGCGGGCGTATGCATAGTCTATCTGTGCCTGTAACCGTGCCACGTCGGCGTCCAGCAGGTCGGTCGTCGTCGCCAGGCTGTTTTCATATTTGTTTTTCGTGATCCGGTAATTTTCATTGGCCTGTTCCATGGCCTTCTGGTACACATCTATTTTTTTTAGACTCTGTGTATAGGCCAGATAAGCCTGATGGATTTCACTTTTTATCTGCTCTGTCAGTTGCTGGAGGTGCCAGTTCATTTCTTCTTCCCGGGCTTTTGCCTGCCGGACGCTGGCGCCCGCTTTATAAAGAGATCCCAGGTTGTATTGCAAGCTTAGTCCGGCGTTGACGGCATTGGTTACAGTCAACGCATGGGGGATGTTGGCCCCCACATATCCCGCGCTGAGAGCCAGCATGGGAAAATAGGCACTTTTGGCAACGCCTACGCCCGCTTTCGCCGCCTTGCCCCGGCTCGCGAGCGCCAGGTAGTCAGACCGGTGATCCAATGCGCTGGCCTCCCATACGTCAACCGGCTGCGTTACCGCTGCTGTTGCCATGTCGCTCGTATCCAGAACCAATAACGTGTTCCCGTCCATGCCGAGCATCAGGCTAAAGTTATAATTACAGACGGCCGCGTTGTTCTCCGCGCTGATCAGCGCCAATTCCAGGTTGCTTTCCTGAAGCTGGACTTTCAACAGGTCGTTCCGGGCGATCAGCCCGTTTGCTTCGAGGTTCATAAAGTCTTTCACCCGTTGCTGCGAGGATTTGAGGTTTTCCTTCACCAATGCGACGGCAGCCTGCGCTTTGTAGAGATTATAGTAAGCGGCCACCGTGTTTTGGATGAGATGCGACCGGTCATATTCGGCATCCAGCCTGGTGGCTTCTTCCAAAAACCGGGCGGATGCGATACCTTGGGTTATTTTGCCGCCGGTAAAAAGGGGAAGGGAGGCAGAAGCCATGCCGATCAGCGCCTGGTCAACGGTCGGAAACGATGCTGCATTGCCCCCGTCCGTACCGGTATTTTCATCGGATGGGCTGAATGCCAAGTGAATATTGGGTTCGTTAACACGGAGATACTGCCCGGAGATGTCCACCTCCGGTAGCCGGCTGTTTTTCGCCTCCTGCACAGCGGCTGCAGCGGCCTCCATTTTGCTTCCGTCGGCTTTCAGCTCGTTGCTGTGCGCCAAACTTGCGATGACGGCTTCCTGTAGCGTCAAGGCGCGTGTCTGCGGTTCCTGGGCCGCTCCCTGCACCACCGTAATAAAAAGGTAACCTAAGGTCAATCCTGTTTTTAATACAACAATTGATTTGTTCATTTTGAAAATGTAAAATTATGGACCAACAACGCATTATGCGTTGTTGTTGTCAGTCAGGTAGGCGATGAACATCCGTTTTAGATGGGTACGCAACGTCTCGGTCCGATCGCGCTTGAGGGCTTCCCGTTGTTCATCGGTCAAATTTTTATGCTCCAGTTCGTACCGCGTATTCGCCATGTTCTGGTGTACGCTGCCGATCAATACCGAAGACATGAAAAATACGTCGACATCCCTGCGGAAAATACCCAGTTGTTGTCCGGCCTTGACTGCCCTTTCCACCAACCTTCTGTTTACGGTCTTCATTTCGTTAACCATGTCGAACAGGGGACCTTTTTTGAGGATTCCGGACTCCCTGATCATCAGTCGGTGAAACAGCGGACGGTTGGCGAGTACATCGATGAACATGTCAATGATTTTACTCACCTTGTCCACCGCAGAATCTCCGCGTTGGTTCAGGATGGTTTTAAACGTGGACCGTATGTGCGAAAAATGGTTGATAAACACGGCTTCCAACAGCTTCTCCTTCGAGCCAAAGTAGTAGGAAACCATCGCAACATTGACATCGGCTTCCCGGGCAATATCCCGTATCGACGTCTTGTCGTATCCATTTTCCGCAAAGAGACGAAGCGCCACAGCCATGATCTGCTGTTGTTTTTCGTTGTACGGTTCGCTTTCTGACATAACGGCGGCAAAATTAAACAAACGTTTAATTAAAACAAATGTTTGAATTTTTCGGCCTCCAAAAATTTGAGCATATCAATTCCAATACGCTTTAAATCAGCGTATTGGAAATTGTCATGTAGGAGTCAAATGAGATTATAGGTCTAGATCCTGCCGTTTTCCGGAGGCACAGGCGGCGTAGATGGCATCGATGATCTTCAGGTCCCGCAGTCCCTCTGCACCGTCCACCGGAACCAAGGGCGTGTCTCCGTCCAGGATGATGCCCGCCATTGCGTCCATCTGTAACGTCTGGTGGGTCACATGGGGTTGCGTAAGCTCTCCTTTGCTGGTCCGGCCTTTGATAGGGCCGTATCCAGTGGACGGCTGAAGTTCCGCGAATCCTTTTTCGCCGGCCAGGAAAAAGCGGTCGAGGTAATTCATGTTGTAGGTAGACAGGCAGGAAGCCACCGCTCCGCTGGGAAACCCCAACTGGAATTGGATGGTCTCATCCACACCTTCTTTAAATTTAGCCGTGTCCGTTTTCGTTTCCTGGGCCGTTACCCAAACCGGTTCTTCTCCCACCATGTACCGGGCGCCGTTGATCGCGTAAATCCCGATGTCCATGAGTGCCCCTCCGCCTGCCAGCTCCTTATTCAGCCGCCATTGATTGGGATCGCCGATCCGGAAACCGCTTAACCCCTGAAAAAACATGATCTTGCCGAACTCCCCGTTGGCCCGCATTCGGATCACTTCCTGGGTTTTCGGTTCAAAATGCATCCGGTACCCCACCAAAAGTTTGACTCCCGCTTTGGCACAGGCATCGATCATTTCCTGACCCTGTTTGGCATTCAGCGCCATGGGCTTTTCGCTGATGACATGTTTGCCCGCTTTCGCAACGCGGATTACCTGGTCGTGATGCAACGCATTGGGCGTTGTTACGTATACCACGTCAATGTCGGGGTTGTTTTGGATGTCATCAAAGTTTTCGTAGTTGTAGCGGTTTTTTTCAGGCACGCCATATTTGGCCCCCCAATCCGCCAGTTTGACGGGTGTGCCGCTGATCAGGCCAGCTAACTTCGCCCGTTTGCAGCTTTTCATAGCCTCGGCCACGATGGAGGCGTATCCGCCCAGGCCCATCAGCGCTACGCGCAATATGGGTTTTTGACCGCGGTGACCCGCGGTGTGAAGTGATCCTTCCCAGCCGCCCACCGGCGATAGAAGCGGGAGAGCAACGGCAGAAACGGTTATTTTCTGTAGAAAATCGCGACGTGAACTCATAATTCAGTAATTAAGCGGTTATCGAATATTTGTGAGTTAACAACGGCGCTGCAAAATGGTTTGTCCGTTGTCTGTAGCGAATATACAAATCCCCGCGCATATCTGCTATATTTGTGTTATGCAACGTTTACGTGCACTTAAACATATCATCCTTTACGGATCTGTTTTGGCGGCCTTGGTTTTTTTCTTAAAGTGGCTTCAATGGAAATTTTTGATAGCAGACCACGCGATCGATATCTACATCGGATTGGTAGCGCTTTTTTTTACCGGATTGGGCATATGGATTTCCTCTGTAGTGACCGCACCGAAATCGACGGTTGTCATCGAGAAAGAAGTGACGGTTCCGCCGTCGGCATTGTTTGTCCCAGACGGTAAAGCCGTGGACAGTCTTCAGCTCAATAACCGCGAGTATGAGGTGCTGCAGTTATTGGCGAAAGGGCACAGCAACCAGGAAATTGCAGATAGTCTTTATCTTTCGCTTAGCACCATAAAAACACATGTGTCCAACCTGTACGCAAAAATGGGGGTGAAAAGACGTACCCAAGCCGTTGAAAAGGCCAAACGGTTGAATATCATTCCTTAGCTACCGACGGCACTTTCGTTTGAATCTCTGTTTGCCCCCCATTTTTGGTACCAAAGTATGAGAACAATCCTCGCCGTCTGTTTAGTTTTGTAGCGTACTAAACTAAGAAAACATGAAAAAGATTACCTTACTTTTCGGACTCATCATCGGTGCCATCCTCTCAGCTAATATGATCGTGATGGTAAATATGATCTATACCAACGCAGACGTTAAAGGAAACGACGCGGTGGGATATGCGGCGATGGTGGTGATGTTCTCCCTAATTTTCTTCGGGGTCAGAAACTATCGCAACAATCACCTGAATGGCTTCATTACGTTTGGAAAGGCGTTCAGAATCGGAGCCTTGATCGCGTTGGTGGCCTCCACCATGTATGTAGTTGTCTGGTTACTTTATTATTATCTTTTCGTTCCGGATTTTATGGACGTGTATGCTGACTATGTATTGGAAAAATGCACGAAAGAGGACCTGCCTGCAAGGACCGCGCAAATGGAGAATATGAAGGAGCTATATAAGAACCCGTTGTTTGTTATTCTGATGACGTACGCCGAAGTGCTGCCCGTCGGATTGATCGTTACTTTTATAAGCGCCCTTGTATTGAAGAAAAGTGCCGCATAACGGCACCTTTCTGGCAACGTCCGCACGTGCGTTTCTATTCATCGTTCAGCGAAGGAGTGCCCTGTTCTCGAAGTCGAACCAACGCGTCTTTCATGGCCTTAATCTGTTCTGGTTTATGGCCCTGCCAAACCGTAACTTCACCAACCACCCGGAACGGATGGCGGGAGCGGTATGACATAGACGGGTTACCGGGAAATTTCCTGTCCGTTAAGTCCGGGTCATTTTCGATCTCACCGGTGGGTTCCACCAGGTAAATCCGTTCTCTTCCTTCGCCGCTGGCAAGCTCGGCTCCCCAGATCGCAGCGTCCAGCGTTGCCGACAGGAAAATATACTTTGCCTTTACCTCAGCATTGTAATTACTGCTGTAACCGGTTGTAATCAAATCTCCCAAGTTGAGATCCGCCCGGGTTCCGTGAAAGTAAGTTTGCGCGAAAGGGGTGGGCGCCAACGGTTGAGCGGAATCTTCTTTTTTTGTTGAGTTCATGGTTAAATCTGCTTTATTTTTTCGTTCATCATTTCCATCGCCCGGAGGAAATATCGCTCCAGAACGTGCAGTTCGTCTTTAGTAAAGGATGCGAAAAGCGCATCCGTCTCATCCTGAAAGTCTTTATAAAACGGCGTGATTAGTTTCGTGATCCGATCCACATTGGGTAAGATGATCACTTTACGCCTGTCGGTTTTATCCGGCTGTCGCTTTACCAATTTCTTACGCTCAAACCGGTCGATCAACGCGGTCACCGCGCCTGTCGTCAGGCCGGTCACCGCTGCCAGTTCACCCGCTGTCATTTGGCCTTTCTGGAGGATGAAACCCAGGTACTTGTGGTCCGTTCCCGGTAAACCGATCGCGCGCCCAATGCCTTCATGCAATTGGATGGACGTATAGGCATATCGTTGACTCAATTTCCGGAGGCGAACGGCTTCTTCGTTTGAGGTCATAATCTTGTTTATTAATTATCTTGTTTACAAAGATACTTTATGATGTAATATTTTGCAAAAAAATTAATTGCGTAGAACCAATGCGTAAGCCGATTGTTCGGTATGTGATATGCCAGAGGGACCGTCTATCGTCATACTAAAAGAAGCCGTCGAAGGCCTGCAGTTAGCGGGGCAGAAAATTCTGGCGGTCGAAGGGAACAGCAAAGTAGATCTGAAACGGTTGGCTGGTCAAACCGTAACCAGTTTCCGATCCTGGGGCAAGCATTTTCTGATTTGCTTTGAAAATTTTGCCGTAAGGATTCATTTTCTCATGTTTGGGACTTATCGTATCAATGAGCGGAAGGAGACACCCGTCCGGTTACGTCTCCGATTTGCACACGATGAACTGAATTTTTATGCCTGTTCGGTAAAAATAATTGATCAACCTGCGGACCAGATCTACGATTGGTCCGGCGATATCATGGCAGACAGCTGGAATCCTGCGGCCGCCTTAGAGAAGCTAGAGGGTCTGGGCCAGGTACCCTGCTGCGATGCCCTGTTAGACCAGGATATCTTTGCGGGAAGCGGAAACATCATAAAGAACGAGGTGCTATTCCGGATCCGGGTACATCCTTTATCCGCAGTAGGGGCGTTGCCCGCGCCCGAACTGAAAGAATTGGTAGAGGAAGTCCGCCGGTACGCGTTTGATTTTCTTCAATGGAAGAAGGAATTCACCCTACGAAAACATTGGTTTGCGCACACGAAAAAGACATGCCCACGTTGCCAGCTGCCGTTTACCAAAGCCTATACCGGGAAAACGCAGAGGAGAAGTTTCTTTTGCCAAAATTGCCAGACACGGTACGCATAAGAGGGGCGTATTCAACTGTCCTTGCGAATCTCAAACCGATGTTTTATCTTGCCTGTCGACTAACAAATGCCCACGTTATGCCCGTCTATAGCCATGCGTAAACGTTACCTTTGCCGTTCAACCGGCATGATGCTTCTTTTCCTGGGTATGGTATTCAGGGTGCCTGCGCAACGTCCACGGTATACACAATATATTTTCAATGGATTTCTGATGAATTCTGCTGTTGCGGGCGTTGAGCGCTACGTGGATGTAAAGCTGGGCCTGTCGGAACCCGGCATATCCGGGATGGAGCCGCTTCTTTTGGGGAGCAAGGGTACGAACCGTACAGCCGCGGATATAGTCATGGGTACCGCGCTTCAGAGCGCCGCATGACTATCGCATTCCGTGGGACGGTCGCTATAAGGGAACGGTGGTGCCGGCAGGCGCGTATTATTACCATATCGCCGTTCCCGGAATGAGGGATTTCAAAGGTTCGCTGAATGTACTGTGAGTGCTTGAATTCCGATTCTCAATCTTTTGGCTATCTTTGCTGACCATAACCAGTAGACGTACCTGAATGCGTACAAAAATTCCTTTTTTCGCGGTATTCCTCCTTTTTTTGGCATACATGCCCGGTTTTGGCCAGCCGTCCATCCGTCTTAACGAAAGCGCAACCGTTCCGCGCATTCGTTTTCCCGGTATCTCCCAGGCCGATTTCAGCGATGCGTTCAACGTGCTGCAGGAATGTCTGGTTGTCGATGAGCCGCGGTTCGGCTTCAGTCAGCCTTTTATAGCGCCCGGCGGACACTACGGGGGGTGCTGGTGGCAGCTGGATGCATCGCTCAGTCTGCACGCTACTAAGTGGGTGGACCAGCGTTTCTCTGAAAACATGCTGAGGGGCTTCGCAAGCGTGCAGAAGGCCGACGGGCGGATTCCGCTGTATGGCTACGATGCCATTCCGGATTACCCCACCTGCAGTTCCCTGCCGAAACTGTTTCAGGCGGCCGACGCGGTGTTGAAGCAGTCCACTGACACCGAACTTAAATCGTCCGTGTACACGCTGTTGAAGGCTTACCTGGATTGGTGGCTTTCCGATGAACGGAGGGACGGGGAAACCGGACTGATAACTGGTGTATTTGAAGAATCCTTTCCGCCTGTCGAAAAGCAGTCGAAGGCCGTGGCTCAGGTGGATTTGAATGTGGAAATGGTTGTCGCCTGCCACGTGGTGGCTGCCTTGGCGAACGACCTCGGCTATGTGGCCGACCATGCACGGTACGCTTCCTGTGAGAAGCAACTGCGTTCAGCCATAAACCGGTATATGTGGGATGCCCGCCGTGGCGCTTATTATGCGTATCGCGTGATCGACAAAAGACGGGACAACACCCTGATTGCCTACACATTTGACCCGTTACGGATGCACATCGCACCCCGACATCGGGTTCGCCGGATGATCGGCATGCTCACCGATGACGAGTACTTCAACTGGTCGAAAAATGCGGTCACGAGCGCAGCCCGGACAGCCCCCATCTACACAGAAACGCGGGGAGCATACAACGGTGCCCCGGCTTGGTCAGGGAGTGTGTGGACACTCAGGAACATGGTCATCATACAGGGACTGGATGACATCGGCCGGTTCGACCTGTCGGCCTATTTGGCCCTGAAAACGGTCCGGATGTTCAACCACAACTACACCGAGTTTATCAACCCCACCGATGGGAGTGGCCATGGCGTGCAGCGCTATGCATGGTCGGCGGCGCAATATATTCAGATTCTCATAGAGAAAATCTTCGGTATAGATGTCAATCAGCAAACGAAAACCATTCGCATCCGGCCGAATCTCGACGCTTCGCTCGACGGGGAGTCTATTTCACTCGAAGGGCTGATGATGCCGGATGGCAATCGCCTGACGGTTTCCGTGGATTACCGTGGTGACACCACCCGCGTTGCGTATGCCATAAGCGGCGAGTACCCGGATATGAATGTGGTGGTCGGAGTTCCGGAGCGATCCCCCCTACGCGTCCGGGTTACCGATGCCAACGGCGGTCGGGTAAAAACAAAAGGGGAGGAGTTACCGTGGGGACGGGTCTATGAGGTGACTAACGGAACGCAGCGCAGCGGCGACTTCACGTTTGTTCGACGGGGTAAATAAATCGGGGCCAGGTTGCTATGGCAGCCCGGCCCCGAAGATACCCGTATCGATCACCGAATCGGATTAGCGGTTCGGCCGTGTTCGTTCAGCTTTGGCAAAATCAATATAGGTGTATTTTCCGAGGACGGTCCGATGGAGGGTCAGCTTGTACGTCCCCCAAGGGGCATCCACACGGGTGACCACCTTATCTTTTTTTGGTTTTTTGGGGGCCGGGGAAGGCACGTTCCGATTCAGCATCTCGTAGGCCACCCGGCCATCCATCTGGTCGGGCACGGGAACATTATGGAGATGCAGTACCGTAGGTACAATATCGATGTTGGACGTTGGCAGTTTGGTTTCTTTCTGCTTTTTGAAATCGGGGCCGGA
>ENA-UOVV01001787-UOVV01001787.1-compost-metagenome-genome-assembly--contig:-NODE-1787-length-14060-cov-3.996358_pt1 | contig 14060 bp, 8 predicted proteins | sample MGYA00238155_ERZ761577 | MGnify/ENA primary metagenome ERZ761577 (study PRJEB28898, sample SAMN06268775) | compost metagenome | isolation source: Emeryville, CA | place: USA:Emeryville, CA | collected...
CCGAGCTCGGCGTGACCGGGGGGCAGGCGGCGACGATGCTCGGGGGGAATCCGGGCCGGTGGCTCGCTCCCCGCCCGCCGGAGCCCGACGCCCGCGGGTGAGGGGAGGGGCGGGCCCGGCCGGGCGTCCGGCTCGCGCCCGATGTCCGGCGCGCGCCGGGGCGGGCTCCCGGCGATCGGTGCTTGACTGTGCCGGTGCGACGCGATCCGACCTCGGCGACCGTGCCGGCCGCCGGGCTGGTCCTGACGGCGATCGTCTCGATCCAGATCGGCGCGGCGCTGGCGGTCGGGCTGTTCTCCGAGGTCGGGGCCGGCGGCGCGGTCTTCCTGCGGGCGGCGACCGCGGCCGCGGTGCTGCTCGTCCTCTGGCGGCCCGGCCTGCCCCGCGAGGCGCGGTCCCGCTGGATGATCCTGCTGTTCGGCGTCGCCCTGGCCGGGGTCAACCTGGGGTTCTACGAGGCGATCGACCGGATCCCGCTGGGGACCGCGGTCACCTTCGAGTTCACCGGCCCGCTGGCGGTCGCCCTGATCACCTCGAGGCGGCGCCGCGACTGGATCTGGGCGGGACTGGCCGCGATCGGGATCCTGCTCCTGACCGGCGGGGTCGGCGGCGACCAGCTCGACCTGGTCGGGGTCGCCTTCGCCCTGGGGGCCGGCGTCTGCTGGGCGGGCTACATCCTGATCGGCACCAGGCTCGGGGCGGAGTCGGTCGGCGGCGGCCCGCTGGCGCTCTCGTTGGTGGTCTCGGCCGTCCTGCTGGCGCCGTCGGGGATCGGGGCCGGGGGCGTCGACCTGCTCCGGCCGGAGGTGCTGGCGCTCGGCCTGGCCGTGGGGATGCTGAGCGCCGCGATCCCGTTCTCGCTGGAGCTGGAGGCGATGCGCCGGCTGCCGGCGAACGTGTTCGGCGTGCTGATGAGCCTCGAGCCGGCGGTCGCCGCGGTGGTCGGCCTGGTGCTGCTGGGGCAGGGGATCGGCCTCGCCCAGGCGGTGGCGATCACGTTCGTGGTCGTCGCCTCCGCCGGGGCGCTCTACTCGGGCCGGGAGCCGGCCCGGGTGGAGCCCTGACGGCCGCCGCCACCGAGGCGAGCCGCCCGGCCGGAGCGCCAGCGCCGGACGCCCCGCGCGGGCGGGGCGGGCCTTCGGGTGATTCACTGTCCTGATGCCCGCTCGTCCCCAGCACTCGACCGCTTCCGCGATCCCGATGGTGCTGGGGGCGATGATCTCGATCCAGACCGGCGCGGCCGTCGCGACCGGGCTGTTCGACGAGATCGGGTCGCTCGGCGTCGTCTTCATCCGGGCCCTGGCCTCGGGGCTGCTGCTGGCGGCGCTCTGGCGGCCGGGCCTGCGGGACCTGAAGGAGGACCGCGGGCTCACCCTCCTGTTCGGCCTGGCCCTGGGCGGGATGAACCTGTGCTTCTACGAGGCGATCGACCGGGTTCACCTGGGGACCGCGGTCACGCTCGAGTTCGTCGGCCCCCTGGCGGTCGCCCTCGCCACCTCGCACCGCCGGAGGGACTGGATCTGGGCCGCGATGGGCTTCGCCGGCGTGGTCCTGCTGGGTGGCGGCGTCGGCAGCGAGGGGCTCGACCCGCTGGGGGTCCTCTTCTCCTTCGCCGCCGGCGGCTTCTGGGGTTGGTACATCCTCCTGGGCAGGCGAGTCGGCCAGGCCAGCTCCGGCGGCAAGGGCCTGGCCGTGGCGATGCTGTTCTCCGCGGTCATCACCGCCCCCTTCGGCGTCGCCTCCGGCGGGGTCGACCTGGTCCGGCCGGAGATCCTGGCCTTCGGCCTGGTGATCGGCCTGCTCGGCTCGGCCCTCCCGTTCTCCCTCGAGCTGGAGGCGATGCGACGGGTGCGATCGAACGTCTTCGGCGTCCTCATGAGCCTCGAGCCCGCGGTCGCCACCGTGGTCGGCTTCGTCCTCCTCAGCCAGGCGATCGGAGCGGTCCAGGCCGTCGCGATCCTGCTCGTGGTCGCCGCCTCGGCCGGAGCCCTCTACACCGGCCGCGGCCCGGCCCCGATCGAGCCCTGACCCGGCCACCGAAGAAGCGCACCGCCAGCCCGACCGGTAGATTTACCGCTCACGCGGTGGGCGTAGCTCAGCTGGTAGAGCTCCTGGTTGTGGTCCAGGCGGTCGCGGGTTCGATCCCCGTCGCTCACCCCTCTTAGAACCGGCTTGTGAAGCGGAATCCTCGCCTGAAAGCCGAATCTTGGGTGGTGTAGCAGGTCGACGATGTACCGCCCGATGTACCAGTAGGCCGTGGCGCTCGGCGAAAAGGAGGTCACCGGTTCGAACTCTTCGGCGCGGTGGAACGGTCCAGTTTCGAGCCGGTGCGGTTGCAGTTGCCTCTTGCCTATCCACCGTTGGTGGATTCGAATGCTTCAGCCAGCCTCGCCGCGTCGTCGGTTCGGGGCCGGCTGTGTAGGTATCGCTCGGTGGTGGTCAGGCTGGCGTGTCCCAGCAAGGTTTGGACCTTCACCAGATCGAGCCTCCGAACCGCGATAGAGCCGAAGGTGTGACGGAGGTCGTGGAAGCGGCGAATTCGAAGACCCGCTTCACGTTGGGCTCGACGGAACCGTTTGCTCAGAGCAGAGCCGTCGAGGATCTCACCGTCCTTGCCGCAGAAAACGAAATCTTCGCGATCCAGAAAGTGGGAGCGTCTCGCTACGCGTTCAAGATGGCGGCACGCGGCGATGGTTAGCGGGACGATGCGGATGCGTCGGCTCTTCGTGGTCGAAACCTGACCGTCGGATATCGCCGCTTCGACCGTCACCCGTTGGTCCTCGATGTTGATATGACGCCACCGGAGGGCGCGGAGTTCTCCTTGCCTGAGGCCGGTGTAGGCGGCCACCATGAAGATTGCAGCGTCCTGTTCGTTCATTCGTTCCCATTCGGCGAAGACATCCGGACCGTAGAACTCGGCCGGACGCATGCGGTGGGTGCCAGTCAAGGCCACGTGCTCGATCGCGACCAGCTCGGGATTGGAGAAGACTTCGATTGCAGCTGGGCCATTTTGGCGTTGCTTCTCGGTGGCGGCCACCGGATTCGAGGTCAGGTTGAAGGTGCCGGGTTTGGTTCCAAAGGCAAAGATCGAGTGAAGGACCTCTCGGTGCTTGTTGACGTTGCGTGGAGAAAGCTCATCGGAAACCAAGCTCTCGAGGAAATGGGCGATCTCGTCGGCGGTGATGGTTGTTGCATCGCGGTCCGAGAATTCCCGCATGATCCGAGCCTTGAGTTCGCGCTTGCCACGAACGGCAGAGCGCGGGTAGACCAGCAGGAGACCGTAGTCTCGAAGGGTGGATGGCTTCGCCCGGCCGCCGCGGGAGAGATACTCAAACCATGCTGCTACCAACTCGTCGAAGGTGACGGTCGGCTGGTTCAATGCGACCTCGATCTCACGATCACGCTCGGCTATCAGCTCAGCCATGCGGATGTAGGCGGCCGCCTCGTCGAAGAAGTCTGGTCGCACGCGTCCGGGACGACGGACCCACCCGCCGCGATCCCTAAGTATCCAAGCTGGTCCGATCGTAGGAGCGCACTGCCGTCCGTTTCGGTCGCGCCACTTCGCTCGATACCTTGGCTCTCCGGTCTTCGTCTCATAGATGACCAACGACCCGCGCGGAAGCTTCTTCGATTTCATGGAGACACCTTTCCTTCTCGGACTGGGGGAGTCTTTGGGGCCGAGGTGCCAGGGACATGTCGATGTACCGCCAGATGTACCGACGTGGGTTGGTGAATCCATAGCGGGTCGATCCCGACGAGTGGGTCCATCAGGGTGGAGGCGGTTGCAGGAACGGCTCGCTGCTGATTTAGGACTCGCCCGCTTCGCGCAACTCCCGACTTCGCTGGCGAGGGGGACGGTCGACTGGAGTATTTGCAAAGTCGCCGGAGGCCTGAACTAGAGATCCGAGTGCTTTAGCGATACCAACTCCTTTCGCCAACCGATAGCGACCTTGCCCGAACGCCTCAACAGCGTCAATTGACTTGAGGACTCGAAGTACTTCGTAGATGTGGGAAGGGCCAGCGTCGATTTCTTCGGCGAGTTCTGCGGCGTTACATCCCTGAGGTCGTGCTAGGGCTTCGAATACTCGCCTCCGGACCTGACCGCCCAACAGCCAATCGGCGACCTTTTCGTTGTCGGCGAGTCGCGTCATCCGCACCCTAGACTACGGTATAACCGTAGTTATGAGCGATAGACGACATCTTCGACTCGTCAGCGAAACGGCCTCGGGATTGGCCGGGAGGGACAGGCGATCGCAGGCCGCCTATGACTTGGTGCGGCAGCCCCAGCGGCCGGGCGATCTGTGTGGGGAGGTTGTCCTAACTGTGCCTGCTGACGACTCAGCCCGCTACGAAGAGGAAGCGTCCCGCCTCGGACTCCCCGTTGAACTGTGGGCGACGCTCGCTGCCGAAGCATCGCGTTCGATCGCTACCGTCTGCGCGCTCACGGGAAAGTCGGGTTATGCCGCCACCGGGTTGCTGGACGAAGCTGCGTTGGACTCGGGAGTTGATTTTCATCGAACTCGGCTGAATGACTACGCCAAGGCACTTCGAACTTCGTCTCCCCGGCCGACTGTCAAGTCCCTGGGGCGAATCGCTTTGCGGCCCAGTTTGTCCGCTCTTACGGCGTGGGAGGTTGAGGCGGAGCGAATTGGTACGTCTTCACAAGCTTGGGCGCTCGCTGCCGTCGAATCAGCAACAGGGGGTTTCGTGGGATGGGAAGCCGCCGCGGCGGATCGGGGTCAATCGATGGTCGAGTGGGCAACTCTTCAGGCTGCTCGCCGGCGCCGCTCTGAGAGAGCGCGAGCCCATAGAGCGGGGTAACCACCGCCACTAGCGAGCTGCCGGATCAAAGCGTCAGGATCATTCGCAGCCAGTAAAGCTGCGGCGCGAAGAGAATGGAGGTTGTCGATCCTGGCGGTGAAAGCATCAATCCCTGGGTCGCGAGGCCTTTCCTGCCATGTCCTCAAGTCCTGCACTTGGATAGCAGAGCCGCCTCCGCCTCCACCTAGCGAAATGAGTGCGTCTGGGACCTTGCGGAAAAATCTCGTTCCTGTTGAAAAGCCCCTTGCCCCATCGGCGACAAGCACCGGGCCCAAGATGCCAACGCAATCAGGAATGGCTTCGACACCATGCTGTTGGAATGCTTCGACGGCTTCGAAGAAAGCAACAAGCTCATCCTCATCCGCCTTCTCGGCTTCGAATCCTCGCACCCTGAGCAGCACACGCTGGGCACCGGCTCGCGCGTAGCCAACCGCGACATCGCTGAGCAGGCCGTCCAAGAGACGTCGTCTTGTCACCTGGACAATGGCGGTTGGAACTTCAACGCTGACAGAGGTTGCGGTGCGTCGAACCATCTGGAGATTCACTTGCAGGCTAAATCCATCAAGCCGGTCGATGTCGAAGTAAGGAGGCGTCCTGGTCGACGAACCAGCTTGATTCTCCAGCGTGACATCGACGGCGAGGTCTCGTAGCGCACTGTCACTGGCGAGGCTTGCAACGTCGATGGGAAGATCCAGCTCTTGGGCAAGTGGAATTCCCAGCAGGCGTTTGTGGGCTTCGAATTTCTGAATCGTCTTGGAAACTAGTCCGGCGGTTTCTGGATCCCGCCAGACCTCCCGCGACTCAGGCACCGCATGGACAAGCTTCCGAGAGTCCTGTCCATGCAAGTGGTGCTTTGAGTGGTATTCGGCCAGGTAGGAATCCTTGATCAGCACGACGTCATAGAGATCCGGGTGTTCCTTGAGCAAACGATATTCGTCGTACTCCGGACGGAGTACGAGGAGTGGTGGAGCGTCCATTAGTGCCTGAGTGGCCATCATCGATCCCAACACGCTAATCGTCGCCTCAGACGGAACCGGGCCGAAATGTGACGACCATGAGCCCGTCGGGGAGCCTAAGCCGACCTATTTCCTCGCTACTCTTACTCTGGGCAGGGACACCCACGAAGGGAGAGAGAATTGCGCTATCCAGCTTGGTTTCGTAATTGGTCCGGTGCTGCGGGAGACCCAACTTGGATTCGCTGCCAGCTCATAGGTGCCTCGACAACGGGGCACGCCCGGTCTGATCTCGGTGAATCGCTGTCGTCAAGCCAAATCAGTCACTTGATGATCTTTGATTGAAAATGAGAACCCGTTCGCTCGACATTTGTCTGCTAGATTGCCGCTCGGTATTCGTCCAAGGGCGGCAGGGGCAGTAGTCACGCAGGGCAAGAGGTCCTCGAAGCCGCCACCAAGCCTCGGTTGCGAAGGAGCCGAAAGGGGAACATGGTGTTTCGTCTGCTCGCGTCTTTGGGATCCGCTCTGGTGGTGTTTGGCGCTTCGGTGACCCTGGCTTTTGCTGATGGTGAGGTGGAGCGTTCTTGGGTTGCTGCGGAGTCTTTCTCGTTTGACGCGTTGCTTGGGAGCACTAGTGGTGATCCCATCGATGCCGATGTTTTTGCCGCGAAGATGCGGGCCGTTGAGAAGGAGCACGAGCGGTCGATCTCGACGCCGGTCGCGGTGGCGGAGCGTCAGGGTTCGATCGACGCGTTCGCCGACCTTGGTCGGAGTGCGGCTGCCGCGTTGATCACCGATGTTTTCGCGGAGGCGCTTGATGTGTTGACGATCCTTCCGAGCGATCCGCTCCTGTCGTCGAAGAGTCCCCCGGAGTTCATCCGTGGTTCGGATACTTCGGTCAGGATCGATCCGCCTGGTTCCGAGGATTCGCAGCTGGTGGTGTCCAGTCTTCCGTTGCGGAACGACGATGATCAGATCGTCAGTGGGCGGCTCGTGGCCAACCAGGATGGCTTCGGTCCGAAGGCGCCACTCGCGAACGTCGGGTTGCCGGGCGACGCGGATGGTCCTGTGGTCCTGCCGGATGTCGACGTTGAGTTCTCTTTCGCCGGAGCGGCTGGTAGTTCGGGTCAGCTGATTGACGCAGGAGATGCACCTGGCGAGGAGATGGTGCTCTACCCGAACACGCATACCGACACTGACACTGCGGTCACCTACACGCTGCAAGGCGTCGAGACTTTCAACTTTCTACGTTCTGCCGAGAGTCCCGAGCGCCTGTCCCTGGACTACGAGCTTCCGTCCGGAGCGAATCTTGAAGCGTCGGCTGATGGTGGAGCGATCGTGCTCGACTCTGAAGGCAAGTCGCTTGTGGCGGGGTTTCCGCCGTTTGCCGTGGATGCGCAGGGCACCGACGTCCCGATGACTCTCTCGGTCGAGGGCAGCTCGATCGGTCTCAACGTTCCTCACCGGGGGAAGGATTTCGCGTATCCGATCATGGTTGACCCGGTGCAGCATGTGCGTAACTGGTGGACGAACGGGTCTTCCGACAACTTTCATGGCTGGTCGTTTCACCAGGAAGGCACCGGCAACTACGCCGGCAGCCTTGGCTGCCCGTCCGCGTTGGCGAGCGTGGATCCTTGCGGCGGTACCGGTGCCGGCGTCTACGTCAGCGCCGTCCCGGGCAAGCACTACCCGGCGAACTCGAAGGGCTACTGGCGTTGGACCGTCCCCGGTGGTCCTTCGAGCTCGATCGTCAGCGCGGTCCTGGACTCGTGGCGGTACAGGAAGGGCAACAGCAACGCCGGCTGGGCCTTCTACAACCTCCACCACACCAACGGGACCTCCACCGGACACAACATCACCGCAGGCGGAGGCGGATCCAACCTCTGGATGTACGGAGGCAACAGCGGCTACAAGTACCTGCACTCCGGGTTGATGACGAACACCGCGAACACGATTCCCAGCGGCGCATCCAACTACCGCTACAACCGCATCGCGGCCTACACCGCCAACCTGACCGACATCGGGGCGCCGAGCCTGACCCTAGGAGCAGCCCCGGCGGGATGGCTGGGCCCGAACACGCCGTTCAGTGTCTCGGCCTCGGCGCAGGACAACGGCCTCGGAATGTACGCGATCCAGGCCAAGGTGGGTAGTAGCTGGCCTAACAAGTGGTTCGGCTGGTGCCTCGGAACGTACCCGTTGCCTTGCCCAACTACCTCCGTGAACGTGTCGATGCCCTTCAACTCCAACGACTTCCCGACCGGGATCAACTCGGTACCGGTCAAGGCCAGCGACGTTCTTATGGGGACAGGGCATGAAACCATCAAGAACTTCACCGTCAAGGTCGATCGGACAGACCCAGCTGCAACTTTGTCCGGATCAATGCTCAGTACGGCGAATACATGGATTTCCAAAGCCGACAATGGGTTAACGGTCCATGCCACCGACTCTAGATCCGGTGTGGTCCAGATCGATGTTCTCCTGAATGACGAAGAAGTCGCCACCAAATCTGAACCCTGCTCACAGGGAGCGTGTTCCATGACCTTAAATACGACGCTTGATCTGGAGGGAGCTCCCGATGGAGTGAACACGCTCGAAGTCGTGATCACGGATCACGCTGGTAACACTTCCTCTGAGCTTCGCACCTTCGATCTAGATATAGCGCCACCCACGTCGACGATCAACGGGACGCCTCCAAACGAGGGAAGTGAAGGGAGGCCATACTACGACCTCAATATAGACGCACTGGATGACGACGCTGCCACCGTTCAATCAGGCGTCGCGGAGATCGACGTCCGAGTCGATGGGCTGTCGGCATCCAACGCCGCGACGCCGTGCTCAACGGGTGGTTGTGGCCTGTCACACGGCTACAGGCTTGACCCGGACGACTACTCGAACGGACGGCACGATCTCGAGATCGTCATCGCCGATGAGGCCGGCAACACGGCTGTGCATTCCCAGACGTTCGATTCGGGGCCAGATAATACCGATCCGGTTGTGGAAATCAATTCAGCGGACCTGGATCTCGTCGATGCCAACCGGCCCAGGCAGTTCTCGATCCCCGTGAATGCCGCGGATTTCGGATCGGGAGTAGCGGAGCTTGAGGTGAGAATCGATGGCTTGCTCGTCAACTCCAAGTCCGCGCCGTGCGTCTTGGGCGGGTGTAACATGCATGAGACTTTCACGGTCGATGGATCCGCATTGACGACTGGGACGCATGTCCTGGAAGTGACGGCCGAAGATGGGTCGGCGAACACCCACAGCGATCAGGTGGAGTTCGAGATTGACACATTGGCACCAGGTGTGAGTATCAGTGGCTCATACGAGTCTATCTGGGGTGGATGGACCAATCAGAACAGTAAGACTCTGGTTACGAATATCTACGGGTATACCTCCAGCAACGTTGTCGTCGACGTCAAGATAGATGGTGTTTCCGTGGGCACGGCATCTATTCCATGCGGCGGGACCTTGCCTTGCAACCCCAGTCTGAATATTCCCGTCGATCTGAGCGCAATAAGCAACGGTCCGCACGAAACCACGGTGACCGTCACGAACGGATCCCACGCCAATACGACGAGCGGCGAATTCAAGCTTGCGCGGACCGGTTCAATATCTGCCCCTGACGCTACCTCGATCCACGATTCTCTGTACCAACATGACGCGACACACACGCCAGGTCCCTACTTCACACAGAACGGGAGTGCTTTCGATTTGACCGACGGCGCCGTCACAATGACCGGAGACTCGGTAGCAACCGGTGCATTGGAGTTCGATATAGACGGCCAGACACTTACGGTGAACACTCCAGTCAGCGGGTCGTCATCATCGAGTCTGTCGGCCGATGGTACTCGTTACTCCCTCTCGAATGTGGCGATCGATACAGACCGAGTCGTCAAGGCTGAAGCATTGGGATTGGGGGTGATCGTTAGGGATCAGATTCGAAGCAGTTCGGCGCCCCGGAGTCTTATTGACGACGTTGATGCTTCATTCGACTATGAGCTTCGCCTATCGGATGATGGTCATACGATCGAGATTCTCGACACTGACCAGGATGCTACGGGGGTACCAGTCGCATTGGTTTCGATTTTGAATGTCGTCGATGCGAACGGCAATACGGTCGACTTCGCCCTCTCGGATACACACAGTGGTGATGTCGACTTGGATATCGACAGTGCGGGTAGTCCGGCCTATCCGATCCGGATTGAACGGAGGTGGGGGCTGACCGCACCCGACCCATCTCTGTCCATGCCGATGAGCCGGGCGGCCCCCAACCACCAGTGCGCCGTTAATGCCACCCTTCCAACCAACATTCTACGGCTCGCGATTAGCGGCAAGGCAAAGCATAAGTGTAAAGTCGCTAGTGGGCGCGACAATCCATCGTACATGGAAACTATGGCCTGTTTACAAGTCTTTACAAATAAGGGCTTTAGGAACCGTGACTGTGACTATAAGAGGAACTTTGGCCCTGGAACCAGAGAAATAAGAGCTGAAAAGTCATGCTCCCGTGGCTCTATGAAGATTTGGAGGGTTCGTGCCTGGGGTGGAATGATGCGTCTCAGTGGTGCCTACTTCGGAGCGGTCGATTTTTCACAAGAACGGGCTGTGAGGTGCGTAAATTAGCTCGCTCAGGTTGGGTTATATCTAGAGCGGGGCGTAGCTGGTTCCCCCGGTGCTTCCATCTGGAAATCGTCCAAATTCGGCAGCTATGTGTGCGTCGAAGAATCCGGGTTCGGTCGTGAGAAGCGGTTTGTCGCCAGACAAGAAGCGAATCGAAAGTTCAGCCCACAGGTGAGGACTCGGTAAGGGTACGAACCATGCATCGCCGACCCGCTGCTGATGGATGATGCCGTATTGATCTCTGTGTATTTGGATGCGATCGGTGCCGGTGGGGGCCCATCTCGGGCCGCGTCGACCGCCCAAGAACCAACGCTCACGATCTCTCTTGCCGACGCGAAGGAACTGAGCCACGGCGTCGACCTCCGAGACCCAATCCTTGTGCTCAGGGGAGCACAGAAATATGTCGGTTCCTTCGCGAAAGAGCACCAGAGTGCTTTCCGCTGTGTCTAGGCGATCGACTACCTCTCCATCAGTTCGACGGTCCATAGACCGAGCATATCAACGGACGGGAAGGCCTGGACGGGATTCCAGGCGGTTGGTGAGGAGCTCTCCAGGACGGGGTCAGAGGCTGGTTGCCCTTCGGAGGCATCGCGAGAACGGGAAGGTATCGTACATCTCGATTTCAAGCAGAAATCGGTGGAGCGGAGGTCGATGAGGTGCGTGAGGTAAGCCAGGTCGCTGACGGTTCTGGGGCTCAGCAAGTGAATGAAGCTCAGGGTCTGTTTTATGAATGACTTCACTGGCTATCTCACTGTTAGCAATAGAGGCATGGCAGCACGTCGCATGATGTTGGTGAAGACTGGTCAGCGCTTGGGCGAAGATGAAGGTGAGCAGGGCGTCGACGAGATTGCCATCGTCGAGCCGGCTCTCGACGGACCGCAAGCATCGGCAGCCTGATCTTCGGAGGGTCTTCGATCTTCTCGCACAGTCGATCCTGCACCGTCATGGCTCCATGGCGGCGTCAGATAGAAGTCGGCTAGTGATCCCCGACGATCCTCGCTTGGGAACCTGGCCGCGCCGCGGGCGCTAGATGAGACCGCGATGACCTCGACGGAGCCGACATCGGGCTCCAGGGTGGGTTCGATATGGGGGCGCCAACGACAAGTAGATCCCCTTTGGTGCCTACGCCGAGGAGTATGCGTCCGTCGAAGCGGGGTGGCGCTGCGAGGTAGCGGCGGGGCAGAGGTCCTCGGAGCTGCCACTCGACCGGGTCTTCCCAGGGGTCTCCTGAGCTGCAGCGAAAGTCAGCGAGGCGTTGAGATCCTTGGCCGCTATGGCCCGGATGCGGATCTCGTCGGCTTTCACTCGGCGTCGGGGATGCCGTCCAGGATCTCGATCGAAGGCTTCCCCGTGACCGCCAGGGCGCGCGGGTCGGCATCATCGAGGACTCGTCCCCACGCGGTGCCGTAGATGTCGGTCGGGGTAGCGCCGGCACGGGTGCCAGCTACGAGCGCCAGGGCATCGGCGGCTTCTTCCTCGCTCATCTCGGAGACCAACTGCTGGAGATGCTCCTTGACCGTCATAGCTACATTCTACCTCGGTCGGTGGGTCTGAAATGGGCGAAACCGAGGTGGACGATTTGAACCGTCCCGCCTTGACCGCCGAACTTCAGGCACTCGGGGGCGAAGTGCCTGAAATGCCCACATAATCGCCACGCATCCGCTCATATATGTCCCAGGACTCGTGTTAGACGAATCATAAAATGCCTGTAAATAGACCACTTTTGCGAGGTAGAGCGCGCCAGCGGGGTCGATTGTGGTCCAGGCGGTCGCGGGTTCGATCCCCGTCGCTCACCCCTCGTTGAAACCCCATTGTGATGGGGTTTTCGCTTTGCAGGTGCGTTTGAACCCGCCCGTTTTTTCGCGTCAGTTCAGGCACTTAGTGCCTGAAGATGGGGCCGATGCGCGTCGATCGGTGTCGATTGCGTCGGTTTCGGCTCGCTTTTGCTCGTGTGCGGAGCTAGGTTCGGTGCCGATATGTAAGTGCCCCGGCGGTGGTGGAACACCCCGGGGCGTGGCACCGAAGACGAAGGCTTCGATGCAAGATGCACGGTACTGACCGTGACCCCTTTTCGGGGCTCATCGCAGCTACATCGGTGCTCCGACGAAAGGAGCGTCCGATAAGTCACCAAGACGAAGAAGAAGGGCGGACCGAGCAAGCGGCGGCTCGATCCGGGTGAGCTGGATGGTCTCGTCCTCGCCCACCTCCAGCAACGAAAGGATGACGGCCCGCTTACCGCGAGTGCCGTTGCGAAGGGGATCGACCGTTCCTCCGGCGCGGTCTCCGACTGTCTGGCCCGGCTGACCAAGGCCAAGGCGGGCCGGCAGGCCAAGGGTGGCAACGCCGCCAATTCTGGACCCGTTGCCACCCTTAGCGCCTACCGTGGGGTGCGCGCCCCGAATATCACCCGCTCCGGGTGATGCCGGGACGAGATCGGGTCGCTACGTTCGAAGCATGCGTCGTCTCCACCGCCACCAGCCCGTTCGCTCGTCGCTGCCTCTCGTGCTGCTCGCCGCCCTGGCCCTCTCCCTGATCGCCCTGGCACCACGGGCTTCGGCCTGGACCGGTTTCACGGCCCAGGTCAGGGGAACCGAGGCCGTGGTCCCGTTCGACACCGCGACCGGAGAGCTCGGGACCCCGATCCCGGTCGACCATGGGCCGGAGAGGTTCGTCTTCTCCCCGAACGAGGAGACCCTCTGGTTCGTGGACGGCGACTCGAAGGAGCTGGTCCCGATCGACCTCGTCACCGGCGAGGTGGGCGATCCGATCGACATCCCCGGCCAGGCGGACCGGCTCGCGATCACGCCGGACGGCACCCACGCCTACGTCGCCGCCATCAACTCTGGCTCCATCTACCCGGTCGACCTCGGCTCGAGGCAGGTCGGCACGCCGATCGACGTGCCGGGCCAGGTCTGGGACATCGTGATCGCACCCGACGGCAAGAACGCCTGGATCACGACGGACGGTCCCGCAGCGGTCTCACGGATCGATCTCGCCACCGGGGAGATCACCGCGAAGATCCCGTTCATATCCTCCACTGCCGACATGGCGATCGCCCCCGACGGGAGCCGGGTGTACGCGGTGCTCGCCGGGACCAACGAGCTGGCGATCATCGACACCGAGACCCTGGAATCCAAGTCGATCGGGGCCGGCTTCCAACCGCTTCAGATCGCGTTGACCCCGGATGGGACCCGGGCCTACGTCACCAACTTCAGTTTCAACCGGATCGCGGTGATCGACCTGACCACCGACACCCAGCTCGCCCCGATCGCGGTCGACGAATACCCGCGGGGCGTCGCGGTCACCCCGGATGGCAAGACCGTCTGGGTGAGCCATTTCGACGGCAAGAGCATCAAGCCGATCGACGTCGCGACCGGGCTCGCCGGGGACTCTGTGCCGACGGCCGACAAGCTGCGTTCGATCGCGATCGCCCCGGACCATCCCCCGATCGCCGCCCTGTCCGCGTCGAACAATCAGGTCGAAGCCGGCCAGCCGGTCGATTTCGACGCATCGGCAACGGAGCCGACCGACATGCCGGTCGCGTCGAGCTACCGCTGGGACTTCGGCGACGGCTCCACCGAGGTGACCACCTCGCCGAAGGTCAGCCACGCCTACACGCAAGATGGCACCTACGAGGCCACGGTGACCGTGGCCGACACGGTGGGCTGCTCG
>ENA-UOVV01001791-UOVV01001791.1-compost-metagenome-genome-assembly--contig:-NODE-1791-length-14008-cov-4.281445_pt1 | contig 14008 bp, 15 predicted proteins | sample MGYA00238155_ERZ761577 | MGnify/ENA primary metagenome ERZ761577 (study PRJEB28898, sample SAMN06268775) | compost metagenome | isolation source: Emeryville, CA | place: USA:Emeryville, CA | collected...
GCCCCCGCACGAGGTCGAGGAAGTCCGCCGACATGGCGCCGAGCGCCTGCCACCAGGCGAGCGCCGCCTCCGAGCCCAGCGCCTCCGTACTGCGCGCGAGGATCATGAAATTTCCGCCGATCAGCCTGTCGAGGGGGCCTTCGCCCGTCTGCGGGCTGATCATGTACATGCCCCCTGACGGCATGACGAGCGGGCCGGTGCGCAGCTCGCCGAGCTTGAACCTGATCCGCGCCTCCTCCGGCAGGCCGGACTCCAGCATGGCCCGGTCCCGCGTCTGCGCCAGGCTCTCGTCGAGCATGCACAGGTTCCTGGCGATTTCGATCGACGTGGTGATGACGTTGTCGATGTGCGGCCCGCGCTCCGAACCATAGGTCTCGAGGATGCCGGACGGCAGGCGACCCGACAGGAAAAAGGCGATCTTCCACGCGAGGTTGGCCGCATCGCGGACCCCCGAACACAGGCCTTGCCCGAGAAAGGGCGGCGTCAGATGCGCGGCATCGCCGGCAACGGCGACATTGCCTTTTCGCCAGCTTTCGGCCTGCGCGCCGCGGAAAGTGTAGACGATGGCGCGCTCGATCTTGCGGATGTGGTGCGGCTGCAGCCATCCCGAGATGAGCCGATGGACCGCGGCTTCGTTGGTGACGCTTTCGGGCGTTTCGCCGGGCAGCACCATGAATTCGAAGCGGTAGCGCATCCCCGGCATCTCGATCATCGCATGGGGCCGCTTCGGGTCGGCGACGAAGGTCGTGTCGCGCCGCAGCGTGTCGGGAAACTGGGTGAGGATCAGATCGATGACCACCCACGATTCCGCGAAGCCGTAGTCGCGGAAGCCGAGGCCGGCATGGTTTCTCGTCACGCTCGATGCGCCGTCGCAGCCGACGAGGAACCGCGAGCGGACCTCGAAGCTTTGTTCCTCGTGCTCCAGAACGATCCGCTCGAGGTCTCCCGCCGGTTCGAACGACACCAGGCGCACGGAATTGCGCAGCGTGATCCCGGCGATGCGCTCGGCATTCTCCCGCAGCAGGCGCTCCAGGACCGGCTGGTGAAAATGCATGCTGGCCGGCAGGCCGGAGGGCGTGCGCGGCGCGACCGGAATCCTTGCGAGCACCTCACCGCCGCCGCCCAGGAGCTCCATGCCCCTGTTCGGGATCATTTCGGCCAGCACCTCGTCGAGGCAGCCGATCTCCTCCAGCGTGCGCAACACCGTATGATCGACATGGCCCGCGCGCGGGAGCGTGTAGATGCTCCGTTCGCGATCGATCCCGAGGGTGCGCAGCCCGTATTTCCCCAGCAGGGAGCACAGGGTCACGCCGACCGGGCCGAGCCCGGCGACGACGACGTCCCACTGCGATCCCGCGAGCTCGTCGCGCACGTTCGAGGCAACAGCCACACCCATCCCTCCACTGTCTTCCTTCGGTCCCGGACGCGCCGCGCCGGGGGCGCCCGCCGGCGTCCCGGCGCAGCTATATTATTTCTCTCGACTGATTGGTAGATATTTGTTACATGGCGGCCGTCGAATTTGTCGAGCCACGGATCCGATCGGTGGAGGAGGCTTTTCATGGGTTCCCGCGACAATGCCTGCATCATCGGCGCGGGTATGACTCAATTCGGAAAGCACATGGATCGCAGCCTTGCGGAGCTGGCGCGCGAGGCGGTCGTGGCCGCCCTGGCGGCGGCGCAGGTGGAGGCCGGCGAGGTCGACCTGCTCGTCGTCTCCAATTCGATGGCGGGCCTCCTGCAGGGTCAGGAATCGGTTCGCGGCCAGGCGATGTTCGCCGACGGCCGCTTTGCGGGCGTGCCGGTCGTCAACGTCGAGAATGCCTGCGCGAGCGGTGCGACCGCCGTTCAGGTCGCCGGCTGGGCCCTTGCCGCCGGCAGCGCCCGTACGGTCGTCGCGCTGGGGGTGGAAAAGCTCTTCCACGAGGACAAGGCCGCGACGTTCAGCGCGCTGGCCTCCGCCAGCGACGTGGGCGGGACGGCGGCTTCGGGGCGTTCCGTTTTCATGGATTTCTATGCCGCACGCGCCCGCGACCACATGGCCGCGTACGGCACTACGGTCGAGATGATCGCCGAGGTTGCGGCGAAGAACCGCCGGCACGGCGCGGCCAATCCCCTGGCCCAGTTCCGCGAGGCGGTGACCCGCGAGGATGTGCTCGCCGCGCGCATGGTCGTCGCGCCGCTGACCCTGCTGATGTGCTCGCCGATCAGCGACGGCGCGGCCGCCCTCGTTCTGCGCCGGCGCGCGGAGGTCGGCGCCGGCCGTCCGGCGGTGTCGGTGCGGGCCCAGGCGTTGCGCTCCGGCTCCGTCGCAGGTCCGGAATTCCTCACCATCGGCGCGGCGGCGCGCGCGGCCTTCGCGGCGGCGGGGATGGCGCCGGAGACGATCGACGTCGCCGAGGTGCACGACGCGACCGCCATCGCCGAGATCGAGGCGCTGGAGGCGATCGGCGTCGTCGCGCGCGGCGAGGGCGGCGCGTTCTCGCTGTCGGGGGCGACGGCGCTCGGCGGGTCGCTGCCGGTGAACACCAGCGGCGGCCTCTCCAGCCGCGGCCACCCGGTCGGCGCGACCGGCATCGCCCAGCTCTGCGAGTTGACCTGGCAGCTCACCGGAACGGCAAAGGGCCGGCAGGTCGCCGACGCGGCGGTGGCAATTGCGGAGAACCATGGCGGCCTGATCGGCAACGACGTTGCCGCCGCCGCCATCACCATCCTGGAGCGCGTGTCTTGAGCAGTCCCCTCCTGTCGTTCGGCCACGCCGGCAGGGTGGCCCTTGTCACCGGCGGCGCGCGCGGCATCGGCTACGAGATCGCCCGCGTGCTCGCCTTCGACGGTGCGGATGTCGTCTTGTTCGACCTGCTCGACACGGTCTCCGAAGCCGCTGCGGCCATCGCCGAGGAGCATGGCGTCAGGGCGCTGGGCATCCGGGGATCCGTGACCGACGAGGAGGCCGTCGCGCAGGCGGTGGCCGAAGCCGCGGCGAAGCTGGGGCCTGTCGGGATCCTCGTCAACAATGCCGCGATCACCACCAATGTCGACAGGGTCGTCAACATGTCGGTGGACAGGTTCCGCAACGACGTCGAGATCAATCTCGTCGGTGCCTTCACCTGTGCCAAGCACGTGCTTCCGGGCATGCTGGCGGCCGAGTGGGGCCGTATCGTCAACATCTCGTCCGGCGCGGCCGAGCTCGGCAGCTTCGGGCAGGCCGGCTATTCCGCGTCCAAATCGGGAATGCTGGGCCTCACCCGCAGCATGGCCCTCGAATATGCGCGCAAGAAGATCACCTGCAACGCCGTCATGCCGGGCCTGATCGACGCGCCGGCCGCCGACGCCATCCGCAGCGACATGCGCGAGCGCATCGCCGCGCTGATCCCCTCGCGGCGGCTCGGAACGCCGCAGGAGGTCGCCTATATGGTGTCCTTCCTGGCGTCCGAGCGCGCCTCCTACATCAATGGAGAGAGCATCTTCGTTTCCTCCGGCCAGGAACTGTTCGTGTTCTGATGGCGGCCGGCGCGACCATGAAGCTGCTCGATCACCGGCAGGACGGCGCCGTCGTCCGCGAGATCCGCCTCGCGGCGCCGAAGGGGCCGAACGTCTTCTCCCGCGCGCTGATCGCGTCCCTTTCGCGCGCGCTGGACGACGCGGTCGCGGCGCCTGCGGTTGCGGCGCTGGTGATCAGCCACGAGGGCAGGGCCTTCTGTGCCGGCACCGACCTTGCCGAGCTGCTCGATCTGCATCGGGAGCCGGCGTCGCTTCGCGCCTTTCTGGCCTCGCTCGTGCAGCTCCTGCGCGCGGTCGAAGGCTGCCGCATCCCCACGATCGCCGCGGTCGACGGCGCCGCGGTCGGCGGCGGCTTCGAGCTGGCGCTTGCCTGCGATATCCGGATCATGGCGCCAGCGGCCTGGATCGCGCTTCCGGAAACCGGCCTCGGCACGATACCCGGCGGCGGCGGCGTGCAGGCGCTGACGCGCTTTGTCGGCCGGTCCCGGGCGCTGGACATGATCCTGACCGGCCGGCGGCTTTCCGCCGCGGACTGCGCCGATGCCGGCCTTGCCCGGCTCGCCGGCGGCGGCTCGGCGCGTGAGGACGCGCTCGATCTCGCGCGCCGGCTGGCGCAGGGGCCGGCTCACGCGCTCTCGGCCGCCAAGGCGATCGTCCTTGGTTCGGAAACCATGGCGGCCGAAGAGCTCGACCGCATGGCGCTGGAGGGGATGGTGGCCACCCTCACCGGCCCGGAAGGAACCGAGGGGCTGCGCGCCGTCGCGGGGAAGCGCGCGCCGGACTTCATTCGCGCAAGGGGTGCGAGCCGATGCTGACCAACACCTATGGCCGCGCCGCCGGCGGCAACAAGCTCTTCAGCCCGCATACGATGACCATGTCGCGCGAGGCGCTGGATGCCCGCCATCTCGCGCGCATCAGGAAGTTGATCCACTATGCCTACGAGCACAGCCCGCTGCACCGCCGCGTCTACGACGCCGCCGGCCTGACGCCGCAGGACGTCAGGACCTGGGACGACTTCCATCGCAAGGTGCCGTTCACCGACAAGTCGGACTATGTCGAGGATCAGGACAGGTTCGGCGTCGCCGCGATGGCGCAGGACGACAGCCTCGTCTCCGCCTATTTTCACACCACGGGGACCACGGGCCGTTTCCTGCACGAGAACTACGGCGAATACGACATCGTGCGGATGTCGAGCATCTACGCCTATGCGTGGTGGGACTGCGGCCTGCGGCCGGGCGACTCGGTCTTCATCAACCACAATTTCGGCTTCTGGCTCGGCCTCTGGCACATGTATTGGGGCGCCCGCTATTTCGGCCTGAAGATCTTCAGCGCCGGCGGCATGACCACCGACGAGCGCATCGATGCGATCGCCAGCCGCAAGCCGGACATGGTGGTCGGCACCCCGACCTACCTGCTGCGGCTGGCGCAGCGGGCGCAGGAGCGGGGCATCGATTTCGCCAGGAGCTCCGTCCGCTTCATCACCGCCGGCGGCGAGCCGGGATTGAACATCCCGGTCACGCGCCGCGCCCTCGAGGAGGCGTGGGGGGCGGTCGGGATCGATGCCTACGGCCTCAGCGAGGTGGGCATCGCCCATATGGAATGCTCGGGCCACGCCGGCGGCGTCCATGTCATGGAAGACTCGTTCCACTCCTTTTCGGCGGATCCCGAGACCGGAATGCCGGTCCCCGACGGCGAGGTCGGCGAGAACATCGTCACCGCCTTCACCCACATGGCGCAGCCTTTCATCAAGTACCGGACCCACGACCTTGTGCGCCGCTATTCCAGCCATGAGCACGGCTGCGGCTGGAGCTGGGCGTTTCTCGAGGGAGGGGTGCTGGGTCGGACCGACTTCATGGTCGTGATCAAGGGCGTCAACGTCTATCCGACGGCCGTCGAGAACCTGATCGGCGCCGTTCCCGACCTGAGCAACTACTATGAGATCCATATTTCGAAACGCGACGGCGTCGACGCCATGCTGGTCAGGGTCGAGGCACGCGCGCACGTCTCTTCCGAGCGCTTCGCCGAGCTCGGAAGGGCGCTTGCCGAAGCCTATCGCAGGAATCTGGGCGTGACGCTCGACGTCGAGGTCGTCCCCGGCGGGACGATGGAGCGCTACCAGCTCAAGACCAAGCGCATCTTCGATCACCGGCCACGCTGACGCGGCAACTGGAGAAAACGACATGAGAGCCACCATCACCGGCACAGGGCCCAGGCTCGTTCTCGTCCACGGCTGGGCGGCCAGCGCGCGGCTGATGGGGACCCTGGCGGCGGAGTTCGACGCTGCGTTCGAGTGCCATTGCATCGACCTGCCGGGGCATGGCTCGGCCGCGGAAGGCCGCATCGATGTCGGCCTGCAGGAGATGATCGCGGAGACGGCGGCCTATGTGCGCGGGCTCGGCGAGCCGGTGGTCCTGCTCGGCTGGGCGATGGGCGCGCTGGTCTCCCTCGCGGTGGCATCGAAGGTGCCGGTGCGCGGGCTGGTGTGCATCGGCACCCCGTCCGGCGGCGCCGAGTTCGGGCCCGCCTTCGAGAAGATGGCCGGCCGGCTCGTCCGCGACTGGCCACGCTACGTCCGTTCCTCCGTCGACGCCATTACCGGCGGCAACGTCAGCCCCGAGATGCACGGCTTCATCTGCTCCGTCATGCAGGCGACGTCGCCGTCGCTGGCGCGGCGTTCGCTGCTCGAAGTGGCGCAGGCCGACCCCGTGGCGTTCGCGGGCAAGGTCGCGGCCCCCGCGCTCGTCCTGCACGGCGAGGCCGACAGGATCAGCCCTGTCGCGATTGCCGCCACGCTGGGCGCGGCGCTGCCGCATGCGACGGTGAAGCTCTATCCGGGCATCGGCCACGCCCCTTTCCTCGAGAGCCGGGACGAGACGATTTCCGACATCAAGCAATTCCTGGAGAAGCTCGATGCCTGAGACGGCAAGAATCCTGCTCAGCACCGACGAGCACGGCGTCACCACGCTGCTGATGAACCGTCCCGAGAAGCTCAACAGTTGGGACTACGAGATGGAAGCGCAGCTCATGCAGGCCGCGCGGGCGATCGAGCGCGACCTCGGCAGCCACCGCGTCCTCGTCATCAGGGGAGCCGGAAAGGCGTTCTGCGCGGGCGTGGACATGGCGCTGATCGGTGCCGAGCAGACCATGCGCCCGCGCGACCTGCGCACCCACATGGCGATCCGCCACCGCTTCTTCGACTGGGTGGAGAACATCGAGCTGCCGGTCGTCGCGGCCGTGCACGGCTATTGCCTGGGAGGCGGCCTGGAGCTGGCCCTGGCCTGCGATTTCCGCCTGTTGAGCGACGATGCGCGGCTGGCGATGCCAGAGCTCGGCTTTGCCCAGATCCCCGGCTCCGGCGCGGCCTCGCGGCTTGCCAGCCTCGCCAACGCATCCGTCGCCAAGGACCTCATCATGACGTGCCGCCGGATCGATGCCGCTGAGGCGGACCGTTTCGGCCTGGCCACGCGGGTGTTTGCAGCGGAACGCTTCGGCGAAGGCGTCGACGAATTCTGCCGCGAGCTCGCCTCCAGGCCGCCGCTGGCCGTGGCCATGACGAAGCAGATCGTCGGCATGGTCCAGTCCGTCGATGCCGGCTCCGCCCGCGCCCTCGAACGCCTTGGCCAGAGCGCCCTTCTCGGCACCGAGGACCTGGCCGAAGGGCTGGCGGCGGCGGGCGAGCGCCGTGCCGCCCGTTTCATCGGGCGCTGACGAAGGGCGACATGGCACGCACGGCAGACGATCTCTTCGGTGTCAGGCTCGTCCGCGACGGTCCCGTCGCGGAACTCGTCCTCAACGAGCCCGAGCGCCGCAACCCGATGAGCCCGGCCATCATGCGGGGCCTTGCGGCCGCCTGCGACCGCATCGAGGCCGATCGCGCGCGCATCGGCTGCGTGATCGTGACCGGCGCCGGAAGCGCGTTCAGCGCCGGCGGCGATCTCGTCTACAACGACGCGAACCTTCAGGGCGAGGTGTCGGCGCAGCGCACCTTCCTGGAAGAGCTCTACCGCCCCTTCCTGCGCCTCCTCGACCTGCCGGTGCCGACCATCTGCGCCGTCAACGGCGTCGCGGTGGGCGGCGGACTGGCGCTGGCGATGCTGTGCGATCTGCGCATCATGTCCGAAAGCGCCCGCCTCGTCACCGCCTTCGGCAAGATGGGCTTCTTCCCCGGGCTCGGCCTGACCTACAGCTTCGAACGGCTGCTCGGCCCGTCGAAGGCGCTCGAGCTTCTGTATCGGGGCGCGGAGATTTCGGCCGGGGACGCGGTGTCGCTGGGGCTTGCCGCCGGTGCGGCACCGCCGGCCGAGCTGATGGCGCAGGCGCGCGCCATGGCCGCCGAGATCGCCGCGAACTCCGCGTTCGTGAACCAGCTCGTCAAGTCGGCGATCATGGGCGGGTATCGCGGCGAGCTGCGCCGGCGGCTGGAGCGCGACATCCTCGCCCAGGTGCTGACGTCGGTGGGCGAGGACTACCGGCAGCGCCGGGCTGCCATGAAACAGGCGCGGAGCAAATCGCCATGAGAACCGATGTCGCGGGCTCGATCCGCATGCGTCTCACCTATGCCGACGTCGACAATGTCCAGTTCTTCTTCGGCAACTACTACCACTGGATGGATCGCGCGCTGGCGGAGCTGTTCGTGGCCAGCGGCTATGCGCGCAGCCGCGGCCTGAAGGAAGGCGTCGGCTTCCCGGTCGTGGAAAGCGGCTGCAAGTATCTCAAGCGCGCGACCGTGGACGAGGTCCTGACCGTGGAGGCGCGGTTCGCCGCCATGACCGGGCGGTCCTTCCGCGTCGCCTACACGTTCAGGCACCAGGACGGAGCGGTCGCCGCGGAAGGCTTCACCCAGCATGTCTGCGTCGACATTCGCGAGATGAAGGCGCGGCCGGTTCCCGTCGAGTTCTCGGGCGCGGTGCAACAGGAGGAGGCGCGATGAGCGACGACGCGATCGCCGGCGAGCTGGCGCGGATCGAGGCGGTCTGCGGGACCCTGCGGCAGATGATCGACACGACCCGGCAGCCCGGCGTCGCCGTCGCGCTTCGCCATGCGCTCAACTACGCCCATCTGGCCGGCAGCTATGTCGGCGACGAGTTGTTGAGCCCGGAAGTCGACCTTGCAGTGGAACCTTCGGAGGCGCGGCCGTGAGCGATTTGGACGACACCAGGGCGAGCGTATTCGTCAAGGCCAGGCGGGGGCGTCCCCGCCATGCCGAGAAGAGCCCCGAATTCGAGGAGAAGCTGTCCGCCATCGTCGAGGCGGCTGCGGACGTGTTTCGCGAGAAGGGATATGCAAGCGGCTCGCTCGACGATGTCGCGGCCGCCCTCGATATCCGCAAGGCGACGCTCTACTACTACGTCGCCTCCAAGGCCAAGCTCCTGGAGATGATCTTCGAGCGGGCCCTCACCACGTCGCGCCGGAAGATCGATTCGCTCGCCGAGATTTCCGATCCGCGCGAGCGGCTGCGCGCGCTCATCCGCCATCAGGTCGAGGTCGTCAGCTCGGACCGCAGCCATTTCGCGGTCTTCTTCGACCATCTGTCGGTCTCCGACCGCTCCGACGCCAAGTCGCCGCGCCTGCGCGCGCTCGAGAAGGAATACATGGAGAGCTTCCAGCGCGTCGTCGAGGACGCCGTGGCGGCGGGCGTTATTGCCGACGTGCCCCCGAAATACGCCGTGCAGGCGATCATCGGCATGACCTGCTGGACCTACAAATGGTTCGACCCCAGGCGCCACAGCACCGAGGCGATGGTCGACACCTGCATCGACCTGCTGATCCGCAATTAGCCCGCGCGCGCCGCGCGGCCCCTATCGTCAACGCTTCACTGAGGGAGGAATATCATGAAGCGCAGTCTGACAGCCCTGGCAGCGGCCGGCTTCATCGCCGGCATCGGCATGGCGCCGGCCATTGCCCAGGAGGAATTCAAGATCGGCGTGCTGATGAGCTATTCGGGCATCAGCGCCACCATCGGCGCGTCCGTCGACGAAGCCCTCGCCCATTACATGGAGGAGCACGGCGATGTCGTCGCCGGCCGCAAGATCGTGCTCGTGCGCCGCGACACCACCGGGCCGAACCCGGAAGTGAGCCGGCGCGCGGCGATCGAGCTGATCACCCGCGAAAAGGTCAACGTCATCATCGGGCCCGACTACACGCCCAACGTGCTCGGCCTGGCGCCGGTGCTCAACGAGATGAAGACGCCCGCCATCATCACCGGGGCGGCGTCCGACGGCATCGTCCAGGCGCAGTCGCCCTATTACCTGCGCACCTTCTACTCGGTGTCGCAGAACATCAAGCCATTGGCGAAATGGGCCTATGACGAAGGCTTCAAGACCATCGTCCATGTGACCGCCGACTATGGCTCCGGCATCAATGCGGAGGAGGTGTTCAAGGCGACCTACGAGGAAGCCGGCGGCAAGATCGTCGAGGCCATCCGCGTGCCGCTGCGCAGCCCGGAATTCAGCGGCTACATGCAGCGCATCAAGGACGCGAATCCCGATGCGGTGATGGTCTACATGCCGCTGGGCGAGCTGCCGCTGATGTTCCTCAAGGCCTATTCCGATGCGGGGCTGAACAAGAGCGACATCAAGCTGATCGGCGTCGGCGACCTGACCGACGAGACCATTCTGGACGCGGCTGGCGACACCGCGCTCGGCGCCATGACCGCAGCCGTCTATTCGCCGTCCGATCCCTCGCCGGAGAACCAGGCCTTCATCAAGGTCCAGGACGAGAAGTTCGGCGGCGAGCCGCGCGTGTCGCTCTCGCACGTTGCCGGCTGGGATGCGATCAACATCATCTACGAGGGGCTCAAGGCGCAGGAAGGCAAGCCCTTCGATCCGGATGCGTTCATCGCTTTCGCGAAGGGCCGCGAGTTCACCAGCCCGCGCGGCCCGATCAAGGTGGATCCCGAGACCGGCGACCTCATCCAGAACCTCTATTTCCGCAAGGCGGAGAAGGTCGACGGCGAGGTCCGCAACATTCCGTTCCACGTGGTTCCGGCTGTCGTTCCGTAAGGCGCCCGCCGCGCGACCCGGAGAGGCGCCATGACGCTGATACCGTTGCTGTTCAACGGGCTGTCCTACGGGGTGCTGTTCTTCTGCATGGCTGTCGGCCTGACCGTCACCATGGGGATGATGCGGTTCACCAATCTGGCCCACGTCAGCCTTTGCATGCTGGGAGGCTATTTCCTCGTCCAGCTGACGGCGGTGTGGTCGGTGCCTTTCCTCGTCATGCTGCCGTTGGTGTTCGTGCTGACGGCAGCGCTTTCCGCCGCGCTCGAGGTCGCGGTGCTGCGGCATTTCTACAGGTCCGACCAGCTCTCGCAGGTCCTGCTCACGATCGGCCTGCTCTACATGTCCATCACCGCGGCGGCGTGGTTCTGGGGCCCCTCCTACAAGGCGGTCCAGCTGCCGCAATGGCTTGTCGGGCAGGTCGAGTTCGCAGGCATGAGCTTCGAGCGCTACAGGACCTTCCTGCTCGTCGCCGGCGCGGCCATCACGGCGGCGATCTTCTACGGCCTGGAGCGGACGTCGTTCGGCGCAACCGTGCGCGCCTGCGTCGACAATCAGCGCGTGGCGGCGGCGAGCGGCCTCAACACCTCGCTCGTCTATACGCTGACCTTTGCCATCGGCGGCGGGCTGGGCGGTCTCGGCGGGGCGTTGTCGGCCAACATGATCGGCCTCGATCCGAACTTCCCGCTCCGCACGCTCGTCTATGTCCTCATCATCGTGTCCGTCGGCGGCATGGGCTCCATCATGGGAACGCTCGCTGCCGCGATGCTCGTCGGCGTGCTCGACGTGCTCGGCAAATACTATCTGCCGTCCTATGGCGGCATGATGATCTATCTGATCGCCATCGGCGTGCTGATCTGGCGGCCGGAGGGCTTCTTCCGGATGAAAGGCCAGCATGCGTGAGGACCCCGCACTTGCCGGCTTCTTCCGGCGGCGTGAGCGCTGGAAGCTGGCCGAGCTTCTCTTCTTCGCCGCCTGCGTCGGGGCCTACTTCCTCCCCGACGCGCATTATGTGCTGATGTCGCAGGTGCTCATCTGGGGCATGTTCGCGCTGTCGCTCGACCTCCTCGTCGGATTTCGCAACATCCCCTCGCTCGGCCATGCGGCCTTCTTCGGGACCGGGGCCTATGCGGCGGGCCTGCTGGGCAGGCACGGCGTCTCGGATCCCGTCGTCGGCCTGCTCGTCTCCGCCCTCGTCACCGGCCTGCTCGGGCTCGTCATGGGCCTGGTCGTGCGCAGGCTCCATGGGCTGGCGGTGCTGATGGTGACGCTCTCCTTCAACCTGCTGCTCGAGGAGTTCGTCCACAAGGCGCGCGACCTGACCGGCGGCGACGACGGTCTGCTCGGCATCGTGATCTCCCCCATATTCGGCCTCGTCCGCTTCGACTATTCGGGCCGCGTCGGCTACGTCTACGCCCTGGTCGTCGCATTTGCCTGCATCTGGCTCGTCCGCGCGGTGCTCAACACGCCGTGGGGCATCCGCTTGCGCGCCGGCAAGGACAACGACCGGCGCCTCGCCATGCTGGGCGCCAACACCTCCGCCGACATCGTGTGGCTGTTCGGGTTCTCGGCGCTGATCGCCGGCGCCGCCGGCGCCACGATGACGCAGATCTCCCAGTTCGTGTCTTCCGACGCGGTCGCCTTCCACAGGTCGGCCGACGTGCTCGTCATCCTGATCATCGGCGGCGCGGGCTCCATCTACGGCGCCTTCGTCGGGGCGGCGATCTATATCGGGCTGCGCGACTACTTCGCGGCGATCCATCCGGTCTACTGGTATTTCTGGGTCGGCCTGCTGCTGGTGCTGGTCGTGGCCTTCTTTCGCGCCGGCATCGTTCCGACGCTCGCGCGGCTCGCGCACCGGCTGCGCCTGCGCACGGCCCGGCGGACGGAGGCGCGGCCATGAGCGGCGCGGTCCTGTCTGCGACGGGCATGGCGATGGCCTATGGCGGCCTGCGCATCTTCGACGGCCTCGATCTCGAGCTGAACCCGGGCGAGCGGCATGCCGTCATCGGCCCGAACGGCGCCGGCAAGAGCACGTTCGTCGGGCTCCTGTCGGGAACGCTGACGCCGGTCGCCGGCCGCATCGAGCTCGGCGGCGTCGACGTCACCGCCATGTCGGCGTCGCAGCGCGCGCGCCGCGGCCTTGCCCGCACGTTCCAGATCAACAGCCTGTTCCCGCACCTGACGCCGCTGGAAACGCTCGTCCTGGCTGTCGCCCAGCGGACGGGCAGCGCAGGGGTGTTCTGGAAGGCCGCTTCCCGCTGGGGCGAGGTGATCGCCGAGGCGGGCGAGGCGCTGGACCTGTTCGGGCTGTACGACGTCCGCGATGCGCCGACGCGCCAGCTCGCCTATGGCCAGCAGCGCATGCTGGAGGTTGCGATCGCCTATGCGCTGAAGCCCAGGGTGATGCTGCTGGACGAGCCCGCGGCCGGCCTGACGACGGCCCAGGGCATCGCCCTGTTCGACCTTCTCGACCGGCTCGCGGGCGACATGACGTGCCTGTTCGTCGAGCATGACATGGCCATCGTCTTTCGCTATGCCGACCGGATCTCCGTGCTTGCCGACGGCAGGATCCTCGCGCAGGGCACGCCCGACGAGATCCGTGACAGCCGCGCGGTGCGCGATGCCTATCTGGGCCATTAGCACATGCGGGAGGCCACTGTGACCGCTCCGGTTCTGAGCGCCCGCAACCTGGTGGCGGGATATGACGGGTCGACCGTGGTCGACGATGTCAGCTTCGAGGTGGCCGCTGGCGAGACCCTGCTCGTCATGGGGCGCAACGGCGTCGGCAAAACCACCCTGATGGAGACCATCATGGGGCTGACCCGGGTTCTTTCGGGCAGCATCCTGGTCGACGGCAGGGAGGTGACGTCGGCGTCCCCCTACAGGCGCAGCAAGCTGGGGATCGCCTGGGTGCCGCAGCAGCGCGAGATCTTCCCGTCGCTGACGGTGGAGGAGACGCTCGCGGTCGTCAGGCGCGAAGGCACCTGGACGATCGACCGCGTGTACGATCTTTTCCCGCGGCTCCGGCAGAGGCGCCGCAATTACGGATTGCAGCTTTCGGGCGGCGAGCAGCAGATGCTGGCGCTCGGGCGCGCCCTGATGACCAATCCGAGGGTGCTGCTTCTCGACGAGCCCGTCGAGGGGCTGGCGCCGATCATCACCGCCGAGATGATCGCGGCGATCGACCGGATGCGCAGGGAAGACGACATGGCCATCCTGCTGGTCGAGCAGAAATACCAGCTCGCCTTTCCCGTTTCCAACCGCGTACTCGTGCTCGACAACGGGCGTGTCGTGCTGGAAACCGGCTGCGACGCGTTCCGCGACGATCCGGGCGCGCTGGAGCGCTATCTGGCGCCGGCCTGATGCGCGCCGCCGCCCCCGTTTCCACGCGGACGCCCACTATCGCCGCTGAGCCCGCTCGTCTATGCCGGGCATCGGCGCGGGGTCCGGCCTCCCGCCGTTTGCCGGCGCCGGCACCGGCACCGGCACCGGCACCGGCCGGGCGCGTC